>ERZ1026780.585-NODE-585-length-28307-cov-34.845604_pt1 | contig 28307 bp, 18 predicted proteins | sample MGYA00380126_ERZ1026780 | MGnify/ENA primary metagenome ERZ1026780 (study PRJEB33269, sample SAMEA4719762) | human gut metagenome | biome: human-associated habitat; feature: organic feature; material: feces | place: Cameroon | collected 2013-10 ... | reverse complement strand
AATTATTTTATGCTTATATGTACAGAATCGTTATTTAAATATAGTAGCGTAAATCTTGCTCTCAAAATAAGTACTAAGATGCTGCTATTTCAGATACAGAAGCAATTGTCTTATACTCTCCTCTATACTCTCAATGGTTGGAATCTCTTTATATGCAAGGTCTGGTAATTCTCTTGCATAAACATTGCTCAATGTAGACCATACAGGATGCAGATTTTTGATGATAGGAGAATCCATGACATCCTTCTCCCGCCATCCTTCCGGCTTATCAAATCTTTGCTGATCTTGAACAAACAAATTGGCAAAGTCAGCCTTAAATGCATCACTTTCAAGATAAGTTCGGGTCTCCTTATCATTCAACAGAAAATGCAAATCATAGAAATGGCGTATCTTGGCTGCCAATTCTGGCATATAATTGTCTGCCAAAGAACAGCGAAGCAGGGATACCAATTTTTCCGTCAAGGTTCGACGCCTATCTAGGACATTCACCTCAAACGGATGCATTTCGTACTCTTCTACCAATTTTTCATTGCCAGTCTTCTGCAAAAACTCTGTCAGAAAACTTTGCAGTTTACATTTCTGGAACGGATATGGATTAGCAAAAGAGTTGATTTCAACAAGTAACTGACCAGCCTTGATTGCACCAACCTGTAATGTATCAACGGCTCGTGGATAAGAATAGTATGACTTGTGATAATGAGATCCCTTGCTTGTAAAACCGGGCATATTTATTTCCTGCAATCCTTCCGTCATACTCTTGGCGGTTCTCTTGATTAGCATCTTCAACTGATTTCCGCTGAGAGTCCATGCTTCGGAGATGGCAATATCAATATCCTCAGAAAACCGACTGCCGATACCGTACGCCTTTGTAAGACTAGTTCCTCCTTTGAATATGGCACGATTGTCTTTGTCGTTAGCTGCCATCAAAGACAAGGAACGGCAAATCCAATAATCTTTCTCTATAAAAATACTCTTGATGCCAAGCCCGCCTTCTTCTAGCGGTTGGGATGCAGCCTGCAATGCATCAGAGAACAGTTCCCAGTTTTCATGTAATCTCATATGATATTCCAGTTTCTTTTGTTTGACAATACTTTATCAGAGATAGGGAGTTTATAGCTCGTTACTCCATTCAGTGTACTACTGATAACCTGTGTATCAAGCTCCATATTTTCATATATAGCTCCAAGCAATGCCCTTACATAAGGGGTGTATGCCAAGGACAATTCTGCAAGTTCTTGCTTTTCTTCCTGCGAAAGTACTTCTATTGCCTTGCAGATGTTTGTTACACATTCATCGGGTGATGTTGCTGGAATTTCCTTTATCAAGCGCAACGCATCCAGTATTCTTAGCAACGGGATATTGCTTGAAGTGATAGCATTCTCCTGCAAGAGGAAAGAAACCTTCACACCATTTCGGATGATAGGGCGACGATACTTGTTGGTACCTATCAATATAGATGAACTTATCTGAGTGGTAAGTCCCATAGATGCAAATGCAGCTGTTCCTGTTATGTAACCAACTATTTTTCCATCTTGCTCCAGGAAGTCTTTTACGAGTTCTGAGTCGGAAGGTTTCAGCGTTCCAAATATTGTTTTCTTGGGAATATAGTATTTTCCCTTTGCTATCTTCTGCAATTCGCCTTGGAGTACAAGACGGCTGAGGGCCTTGGCGAGTGCAGGCTGAAAACGCATCTCCACGCCAAAGTCTCGTGTTGTCAGTACAACTCCAGCAGGAGTTGATGACAATTTTTCTTTTATCTGTCTTGTTATAACCATATTACGTTTCTTTTCTCGATTGCAAAGATAGCAAAAAGTCTTGTTTTTTACGTCAAAAACTTGACTTTTTCCATTTATTTAAACTTTTTTATCCCATTACATCACTATTGTTTCATTCGTTATATACAAAAACAATCATCCCGATAGGCAACAATATGCCTATCGGGATTTGTTTATTATCTGCAATTGATGAGAATCCTACTTTACAATATATTTCTTGCCACCCCGGATATAGATACCATCATGTTTCACCGGGAGCGATACCTTTCGGCCATTGATATCATAAACATCGGAACTGCAAGGCTTAGTAACACCGACAACAGGAGTTAATCCCGAAGTCAAATCATAATCTATTTCACCATCATCAGGGCAATGAATAACCACCATTTCCTGATACCACTGATACTCCTCATCAACGGAGACACCATTATCCGTATACTCCAGAGGAAGGAGGCTCAAGTCAAAATAGCCATCACCTAAACCACCATAGCCCCAATTTACTCCTACGTTTCCATCAGCATCATAACCATCCAGCACAAAAGCATGTGAAGATGTCTTGTCGTTTCCCTGCTTATTGGATGTACCGGCATACAGAATAGGATGCCCGGCACTCAATTCCCGGTAAATGACCTTTCTCCAGGCTGCATCATCATAGTTATTGGTCTGGGGATAATCCTTATAGCCATAATACTGGGTAAGATAGCCGAAATGCTTCTTCATGCCAGCCGCAGCATCTTGCAAAGACGCGCCACTGCCATCAAGAGAATAATTCATACCAGCCACACAACCGCAATGAAACATCAACTTAGCTACGGCGGCAGCCTGTTCCGAACTGTAGTTATCACCCGAATAAGCAGGCAACATCTCCGTCCACTTATACTCTCCCATACTCAGCATAGCAGTACGTTTCTCATCGCCAACGCTATAAGAAGCGACATCCTTGCCACGGGATGGATACTGGTATACATACATAATCTGTGCCATAGCCGTAGCCACGCAACCCACCCAGCAGTTTTTGCCATTCACTTGTGGGCACTGGCTATTGAAAGGAGCATCCTGCCCCCATTTTACGGCAATAAGATGCTCAACACTCGACTTGCAACCTGCAGGGACAACCTGATAACCCGTAGAAGCAGCACGAAGTGAAGCGTCATTAATTCTATCCAAGAACCAGCCCAAGGCAGGATTATCACCAAAAGTACCCTCGTTAGAATAACCTATCACAGCCTTGAACGCATCATCATTGGCGAGAACTACAAATCCGTTCCGATTGCGTCCTACAACCGTATAAGCATCCGTCTGGCGCATAACCCGAAGGCCCTCACCTACTCCTCCACGAGAAGTTTTCCCGCCAACAGAAGGCAAACGCTCCCCCAGCACCTCACTGGCTATCTCCAATTTCTGCTGAAGGCTCCTTTCCTTTGCCTCAGAGCAAAGGAAAGAAGCCAACATCAGAGAAAATATAAAAATCTTCTTCATAAGTCCAAAATCTTTAGGAAATCATTCGATATTTCTACCAAACGCCATACACATTTACAGACTGCTGCTCAACACTGGAATCTATATATCCATTCAGATAGATGTATTTCTGTGTGAAGTCTATATAAGAATAGGTACTATAGCCATATCCACCATACCACATGAAAGAGTTGATATTTACATCTCCTACCGTCCAGTTCCACAAATAGTCACCTGTAGAAGAATCAACACCTGCTACGATATAGTTTTGCTTATAAGTCTGATAGTCATATATGGCAGCACCCTTTCCTTCCTCAGGAACCAGTTCACCGGAGCTATCAGCCAGATTATCGGCATTGAAAGTGCCATCAATCTTGAAATAAAGATCAGCACCCGACCCCAACATATTGGTGATATAAAACTGATTGACACCTTCCAGCTGGTAGATATCAGAATAGGTAACAGGCAAATCTGTGTAACCTGCGTAATAGAACTGCACATTCTCCAGTACTTTCGTCCACTGAGAAACCAGCACCGACGACTGCAGCACCGTACTGCCATCCTGCTTGGTATAAGGATCGGCATAGGCTTCATCGACATCTATCTTGAAACCAAATTTCTTTTTAGGTGTCAAGCCCTTTACAGAAATGGTCAGCGTAGCCTCCTTCTCGCCCTGGGCAAACTCCACCGTAGCAGGCACCTGAATGGCAGCTGTATCAGTATATTCTACCTTGACAGGAACACTCGCAGCCTCAGCGGCTACCTTACGGCAAACCTTCACATCAACGGTTTCCTGGTCTGGAGTAAGAATAAACTCTGCCGCATTGCCGGCATCAAAATACACTCCCATGCAATTGTCTGGGACAGGATTTCCTGGCGCATAATCATCGTCATCGCTGCAGGAAGAGAACCCCAACAGGAGACCAGCCGAGATGGCAAGCCCCAAATATCTAAAAAACTTTATATTCTTCATTGTCAATTCCATTTTTAAGATTGAAAAATCTCCTCATTTACTCACTCTTTGCCTCTACCACACTTGTAGGGTCAGGATTCAGTACCACAGCCGGATTAGAACTCTTCTCATATTCAGGGATATAACAATCCATCCATGGAGCCACGAAACCATACTTGGAATTCAAGCGGTGACTCTCCAGAAAGTTGGTACCCGTATAGGTGCGGACAACAGCTATCTTAAGACGCTTATAATCAAAATACAGCAGTCCCTCTCCCCAGAGTTCGATACGTTTCTGAAGCAGCACGGCATCTTCAAGTGATTCGATGTCTGTAGCCTGACACTCATAAGAGCCATCTGTATAGCGATAAGCATTCATGAAATCATTCAAGACGGTCTTGGCAGCATCCACCCCTTCTGTATGGGCAATGGCCTCAATATAGATGAGATACATCTCTTCTACACGCATCAATGGAATATCACACAAACAGCCCACATAGAGGTCAGACAAGTTACCTGAACCCGGATGATATTTCAGGTTGGTGTAAGCAGGCAGTTTAGCCCATCCTGCTCCATCCAGCAAGGTAGAATAGCCTGCCGGAACCTCAGCCTTGCCAGCATCCTCAGGGGCAACCCAAGTCTTCTTTCGCCAGTCGGCATCAGGTATCTGATTATAGAGCGAAGCACCTATCATACGGTAAGCCTTGCCATAACCACCCATGGAGAATGCAGTAGATTCAGAAGATACCGTACCCATCCAGGAATAGAACCAGCTGCCCAATTGCTCCTTTGTTCCCAGCGAAGCCTTCCATATCCAGGAAGAATTAGCAGTATTGAAACCTGTCTTCTTATTATACCATTCGCTCTGAGACATTGGCTGGCAACCGGAATTGTCGATGGCAGCCTGTGCGTATGAGGCAGCCTTGGCAAAACAGTCATTAACCGCCGTAATGCCCAAGGCATCATAGCCGTCAGCATCATTCTCATGAGCCAACTGGGCTGTCAGATCATCTGCCGAATCATAAAAACGAGAACCCAGTTCCAACCAGAAGCGTGCCTTCAAACCATCTACCACGCTCTCATCCGGCTGCTCCTTGCCCGTACGCTTATAGCCCTTCAAGTATGCCTCAGCCTTATTCAGGTCGTGCAGGATAAAGCGATACATGGTATAATAAGGTACACGAGGATTGTTCTTACCCTCCTCGCCTGTAGTCTTCTCGGTCACGATAGGCACGGTAAGTCCCATTATCTTGGCTGCTTTGGCATCAAAGTCAGAGAATCCGGTTTTCTTGAATTCAAACATTCTTGCCATATCCAGGTATGCCAAAGCACGGTAAGCATAAGCTACACCGGCAGACGCCTTTGCTGATTCAGATGCTCCTTCCACATCGAGCGACGAGATGATACTGTTGGCATTGTTCACTAAACCATAATAGTAGAAATAGGTGTAATTGAATGGGCTACGGAGTCCCTTACCATTCTCTATAGACGAGAAATAGTCGTAATCTGCATTGTAAACCGGAAAATCCTCTGTCATCACATCACGGATAATCATCTGGCTGGGATAACCGTTGTCGTAAGCCGAACCGTCGCCATACACACCACTCTTTACCATATAGGCACTCAAGCCGGTCAGCAAGCCCTGCTGAGCCGTCTCAGACCCCTGCACCTGACTGCCTGTTGCATAATCCTTTGGCAGTTCCTCCTCCAGACAGCTCTGCATCATCAAGCATGAAGAGAGCACTACTGTGAACAGAGAAACCTTGCGAAATATATTGTTCATCATATAAAATTCTCCTTATCTATATAAAAATCTCGTTATCTAACAGTTTAAAATTGAAGTGTAATACCACCAGAGATGGTACGAACAAACGCATACTGCTCGTTGCTAGGTGAGCCGGTGAAACTTGTACGAGGGTCGAATCCCTTTCGCTTGCTCCACAAATAGACATTGTCTGCCGAACCATAGACACGAACCTTAGTCAAGCCCAAACGACGTGTCAGGCTCTTTGGCAAGGTATAACCGATATTGATGCTCTGCAGGTTGAGATAACTTCCATTAATCAAGAAGCGATCAGAAGATGAGCTTGCATCCGTATCATTATACTGGAGGCGAGGGATGTTGGATTCTCTGTTACTTGGAGACCAGGCATCCAGCATATCCTTATGGAAATTAAAACCTGTCCAGCTATCATAAGGAACACTCATCAGACTCTGATAACCTGAATCGTAAGACTTGCCGCCGATGGAATAAGTGAAGTTCACACCGACATCAATACCTTTAAACGACAACGATGTGCCAAAGCCACCATAAAGATCCGGAGTCGGGTCGCCACAGGCAAAGTAAGAGCCTTCCGACCATTTTGCAGACTTGCCCAGCGAACCATCTTCGTTCTCAACATACCATGTGGATTCTCCTTTCTCATTTACGCCCGCATATTTCTTCAATCTCCAGGTGTAGATAGGCAATCCTTCACCATAATAATAAGAACCGTTATGATAACCGGCATATCCGCTCAGCATCTCGTTCTTGTTCTCATCAAAAAGCTTCGTTATCTCATTGGTATAGTGGGTGGCATTGAGATTGATGTTCCACGCAAAATCCTTGGTGCGGATTACATCTCCTGCAAGATTCAGTTCTACACCACGGTTCACCATGTTACCCACATTAGAGTAATAGCCTGCATAACCCATTGACATAGGCACGCTGATGAAACAGAGCATGTCAGTGGTCTTGCGGTAGAAATACTCCACATCACCGGTCAGACGACCCTTGAAGAGTTCGAATTCAAGACCTGCGTTGATATTGGTATTGGTCTCCCAGGTAATCTTATCATTACCCTTTGAAGCAAAGGTCAGCGCCATGTCGCCATTCATGCTACCGATGCCGTAAGTATCCAGATAACGGTTGTTACCGATGGCATCGTTACCCTGCTGACCGAAAGAGAATTTCACCTTCAGCATGTTGAGCCAAGACTTGGTGCCTGCCATCCAATCTTCCTTGGTCAGTATCCAGGCACCACCGAAAGAATAGAAATCGCCCCAGCGATGGGCTGGAGAGAAACGGGATGAACCGTCACGGCGATAAGATACCTGACCGAAATACTTGCCATCATAATCATACATGCCACGGAAGAAGAAACCTTCGGTGTTGTAATTGGTCTGATTAGAATATGTCGGCTCATTGGTGATAGCACCTGCCAACTCATGGTTTCCCTTGAAAGAGAACATGTTGGAACGGCCGCCATATACGTATTCATAAGTCTGCTTATAGTTCTCATGACCCAACAACAATGTCATGTTGTGCAGACCAAAAGAACGGGCATAGTTTACCAACTGCTGGAAGTTGACTGTATAATAACGATAATGTCCTACGGTTACCTCACCATTAGGATAAGTCGTTGCACCAAATCCATAATAAGGCTGCTGGGTACTCTGATAGCGATATTCATAGTCATCCACCGTACCGTTCAAGGTAATCTTCAGTCCCTTGACAAATGTTGGGGTAATCTCAGCAAAGCCATTGATACCGAAAGTATTTCCTACAGAATGGGATGCCTGAAGCTGGTCATCCTTCAACTTGTTGAGCTGAGAGAGTACAGGTCGATTCAAGCCTGCATTCATTCCGTTACCATAATCATATATCTTACCATTATCATCGGTCATGATATTGCCATTGCCATCTCTGAGATACAGCGGATAGATAGGAGCGATGGTATTGACCATATAGAAGGTATTGGTAGAACTGTTGTTTCCATAAGAATCTACCTCTGTGGCATAGTCTGTAACGGTATGGGCATAGTTTACGTTACCACCCACCTTCAGCCATTCATTTGCCTTATAGGTAGCCTTCAGGCGTGCAGTATATCGCTTAAACTGAGAGCCGTATGCGATACCTGGGTTATCCAGATAGCCCAATGAAGCATAGAACTGGGAATTGTCGTTTCCACCATTCACATTCATATTATACTCCTGTCGGAGGGTGTTTCGGTAAGCCGCCTTGAGCCAGTCGTCCGGACTAATCGTATAGTCCTTTCCGTTATAAGAGATTTTATTTCCCAATGTGGCATTAGGATTCAGCTTTCCATTATCGCCAATGAGATACTGTCCCTCAGGCACATTGTAGCAGATATAACCCAATCCGCCCTTTTCTGAAGAACCACCAATTGCGTTATTGGCAGCCACATGAGCCGCATAAGCTGACATACCCTTGCCATTGGTATAGTAATTATACAATGACTTATAGTGTGTCTCATAATATTGACCGGGATCGGATATCATATCATAAGTCTGAGAGCCACGGCTATTGCTGCCCCATTTGGCATCAACAGTGATGACGGTCTTGCCCACCTGCGGATTCTTGGTGGTAATCATAATGACACCATTGGCACCACGGGCTCCGTAGAGTGCATTACTTGCCGCATCTTTCAATACGGTAACAGAAGCCACATCCGCTGGGTTGATGTCACTCCAGGAACCATAATAAGGTGCACCATCTACTACTATCAATGGATCCTGACCTGCATTGATAGAGCTGATACCGCGCACACGGATGGTAGGGGTAGAAGACGGATCGCCAGATGTATTTATCATCTGCACACCAGCTACCTGACCATTGAGGGCATCTACCACATTGGTTACCTGGCGCACGGCAATTTTATCTGCATCCACTACTCCTGCAGAACCCGTGAAGGATGATTTCTTCTGCTCGCCGTATGCCACCACGATGACCTCATCGAGCTGACGGTCCTGCGAATGCATGTTGACCTTCATTCCCGAAGCCGCCTTCACGGTCTGTGAATCCATACCAAGATAAGAGACTACAATTGTTTCTCCTTGTTTGGCACTCGGCAAGCTGAACTTACCATCAATGTCGGTCACGGTTCCGGTTTTAGAACCTTTCACCATGATCTGTGCACCCACTACAGGGTCTCCATTTTCATCGAAGACCTGTCCCCCGACCTGTCCGGAAGACTGTGCCAGCACTTGCCCTGAAGCAGCCAGCAACAGGGAAGCAAATAAAACCTTCATTTTCATATATCTTCTCTTCTTATATTATTATCTCTTATAATACTCGTCTCTTTTCCTCTCTTTATCTTGAATACACCTATTTTATATATTACAACGCTATCCATTACAAGTTTTACATAAAATATGTATTCAGATGCAAAGGTAATATTAAATCCGTTAACAGCCAAACAAAAATCACAATAATTACCATTTTGCATAGCAAAAAGATACATTTCACTCAAAACCAACGTATTAATGCCATTTTTCAAGATTCAAATTTCCGAAAAAGGCAACAGATTTCCGCCCGTAACATCTTTGTCGCAGCTTCGTCAATGCCTTTCAACCTCATTGCAACCCCAGTGTAATAATACTGCCGTACCTTTGCAACCGAAATCAAACGATATAGGTTATGAATGCTAAAAGGGGAATTATTGTATTAGGATTGCTCTCGGCGGCTAGCATGCCAACGTGGGCACAACAGATTAAGGGTGTGGTTATCGACCAGAAATCGAAAGAGACACTCATCGGTGCAGTCGTCACTGTGGATGGAACCAACGTGAAGGCTATCACCAACATCGACGGAAACTTCCAGATTGATGGATTGGATAAAGAAAAGACATATACACTATATATTAATTATATAGGATATAAGACTCAAAAAATTGACGGGGTTCAGGCGAAGGACGCAGACCAGGTGATTGCGCTGCAACCTGATGAACAGCAGCTGAAGGAGGTGACCGTTACCGCAGTGGAAAGGCGTAATACGGATGCGGCAATGATACAGGTGACCAAAAACAGTCCCGTCATCGTGAGCAATGTTTCGGCACAGGAAATATCTCGTACTCAGGATACGAATGCGGGGGAGGTGATACGCCGAGTGCCAGGCGTGAGCCTCATCGACGATAAATTCGTGATGGTTCGTGGTTTGTCACAGCGTTATAACAATGTGTGGGTGAACGGAGGAGCAGTGCCTAGTTCTGAGGCTGATTCAAGGGCATTCTCCTTCGACATCATCCCAAGTTCGCAAATAGACAACCTCACCATCGTGAAGTCGCCAACGGCTGAATATCCCGCTGATTACTCAGGCGGTTTCATCATCGTCAACACCAAGGAGATTCCGGCAGAAAACAGTTTCAATATCGCCGTAGGCGGAAACTGGAATACATCTTCTGCCTTTCAGAATTTTTCTTACTCGAACGGTTCCGGAACAGATTTCCTGGGTTTCGACAATGGACTGAGAAACCTGAATGGAGGCATCCATGCTGCCTTGAATCCACAGCTCGATGCCAACGGAAAACCGGTGGGCGATTATGCTACTTCGCTCTTAGGAAACGGGCTTAATAATGATTGGCTCATCAAGAACAAAAAGCCTTTGGGCGACTTGAAACTGGCGGCCAGCCTGAACCAGCGCTGGATGCTCGGCGGAAGAACCCTCGGCATGCTCGCTGCCTTGAACTATACCAACGAATACCGCACCTACGAGAACATGGAGAACAACCTCTATGGCATCTATGATGCGGCAAACGACAAGCCGAACTATCTTCGTCACTCTGTTGACGACCAGTATAATAATAACGTGAGACTCGGAGCAATGCTCAACTTCACCTTCCTTTCCAAGGACGGCAATCACAAGTATCAGCTCAAGAACATCTTCAACCAGTTGGCTACCAGCCGATATACCTGGCGTGATGGCGTGAGCGCCCAGTCGAATTTGGAGCGAAGCGCAGAGTATTACTACCGCAGTCGAACAACATATAACGGTCAGCTTACCGGCAAGCACACCTTCACTAGCGACGCCCTTGACTGGAGCATCGGGTATGCGTATGCCAACCGTCATTTGCCTGACCGTCGTAGATACCTCATCGACGATGCTCTCGAATCGGGCGTTTATGCCCTGAGCACCGGCAACGACATATCCCGCGAGTGGACCCAGCTCGACGAACACATTCTCTCTCTTGGTATTAATGATAAGCATCACTTCAAGTTTGGCAACTTTGAGCCAGACTTGCAAGTGGGTGCCTATGGGGAGTATCGCAGCCGAGAATACCAGACCCGCAACTTCATCTACAACTGGAATGTTTCTGCTAACAACATGCCATCCGACTTCCGCCACAGCGACATCCCTACCCTGCTCTCCAGCGAGGCGAACATGGGTTACGACAAGCTGTATCTTCTGGAGGAAAAGCAGATGCGCAATAACTACCGCGGACACAACACCTTAGGCGCCGGATACCTGGCGATGTCTCTCCCCTTTGGCAAACTCGGCATCCACGCCGGTGTCCGCTTCGAGCATAATGATATGGAACTCATCTCCAATTCCCGTGACTACGAGAAGAGTGAATCGAGCCGTCATTACAAGACCGATGATGTATTTCCATCTCTCAATACAACATATAAGATCAGCGACCAGCACCAGGTGCGACTGTCGTATGGCCGCAGTATTAACCGACCGGAATTCCGTGAAGTATCGTCGTCGGTGTATTACGACTTCGACCTTGCCAGTAATGTGCAGGGAAACACTGAGTTGAAGAACTGTTATGTCGATAACCTCGACCTGCGATATGAGTGGTATCCATCCCGTGGAGAGCTCATTTCGCTGGCAGTCTTCTACAAGCACTTCGATTCTCCTATCGAGTGGACCTACACGGTGGCAGGTGGCACAGACTTGATTTATTCCTACAAGAATGCGAAGAGTGCCAACAATTACGGTGTGGAGCTGGATATCAGAAAGAATCTCGGATTCATAGGATTGAAGGATTTCAGCTGGTCGTTTAATGGTGCCCTCATCAAGAGCAAGGTGCAGTTTGAGAAAGGTTCGAAAGAGGAAAACAGACCGATGCAAGGTCAGTCGCCATACCTTATCAACACCGGCATCTTCTATAAGAACGAGCCATTGAAGATGGATATCGCCCTGCTATACAACCGCATAGGCAAGCGAATCATCGGTGTGGGCAGAAGCGAAGGAAGCACAGGCGATGACTCCAATTCCCGAGTGCCTCACAGCTACGAGATGCCCCGCAACACCATCGACTTCTCGCTGGCTAAGAAATTCGGAGACCATCTGGAGCTGAAGCTCAATGTAAGAGATCTTCTTGCAGAAAAGATATATTACAAGCAGTTTGCCGATGTAACGTATAGCGACGGAAGCAAGAAGAAAGTAGAAGAGATAGCAAGATGCTACAAGCCGGGCAGAAACATCGGTTTGCAGGCAATCTATAAATTTTAAATAATAAGAATAATTAGATGTTTGTTTAATAAAACGAGAAACAATGATGAACAAGATGTATTTCTATGGATGCATGGGCATCCTCGCAGCATCTGCCATGTTGAGCAGTTGCAGCAGTGACAATGACGATCCTACTCCTTCTCCAAATCCAGGACCAGAAGTAGTTTACAAGTGGACAACCAATGGCGGCTTGAAAGCTTGCGACCACATTCTCTTCGGAACAGATGACAAGGAAAACGCCAATGGTACACAGATTGGCAACGGCGACCAGGAGTTCGTCTTCACAGGCAAGCAGACTTTGAAGAAAGGCACTTATCTCCTCAAGGGATGGGTATATATTGCAGAAGGTGCTGAGCTCACCATCGAACCGGGAACTATCATCAAGGGCGACAAGCAGACCAAGGCGACACTCATCGCAGAGCGTGGCGGTAAACTCATCGCCAAAGGTACAGCCACAGAGCCTATCGTCTTTACATCTGAAGAGGCTGCCGGCAGCAGAAAGCCTGGCGACTGGGGCGGCATCATCTTCTGCGGTAAGGCTAAGAACAACCAGACTGAACAGCAGATAGAGGGTGGTCCTCGTACCAAGCATGGTGGCGCAGATGATGCTGACAACTCAGGAGCCTTGAGCTATGTACGCATCGAGTTTGCCGGTTATCCATTCCAGAAGGATAAGGAGATTAATGGTTTGACCTTCGGTTCGGTAGGTTCCGGCACACAGATAGACCACGTTCAGGTATCTTATTCCAATGATGATTCCTTCGAGTGGTTTGGCGGTACCGTGAACTGCAAGTATCTCGTAGCCTACAAGGGTTGGGATGATGATTTCGATACCGACAACGGTTTCTCTGGCAAGGTACAGTATGGCCTTTCACTGCGTGACAGCAAGATAGCCGACACCTCTCAGAGCAACGGTTTCGAGAGCGACAACTGCGCTGATGGTGCAACAGTAGAGCCTCGTACCAAGGCAACATTCTCTAACATCACCTTCGTAGGTCCTAAGGTATTGGATGACAAATTCCAGAACACCACAGATTATATCACTGCCGGAGCATACAATCCAAACAACGGTTCAGCCCTCGGCAAGTTCCAGGCAGCCATGCAGATTCGCCGTTCTTCTAACCTCAACTGCATCAACTCAGTGGCCTTAGGCTGGCCTATCGGTTTGATTATCGATGGCGAGAAGGGAAATACCGTAAAGGATGCCAAGGAAGGCAAATTCAAGCTTCAGAATGTATATTTCGCAGGTATGGACGCCGTTGGTACTGATGCCAACAAGCAGTATGAGGATTACCTCTACGATGCTGCCAACAAGAAGGATCTCGACAAGAATCAGAAGTCATACAGCAACACTTTCTTCTTCTCAGAGCCAAGCAACAAGTATTTTGATTCATGGGCTTCATTGGTTGGTGCAGATGGCTATACTCCTATCGCCGGAAGCCCATTGCTCGGTGCCGCAAGTTTCGCTGGCTGGACAGGTTTCGACACCGTAAGCTACATCGGAGCCTTCGATGGCAGCAACAACTGGATGAGCGGTTGGACCAACTTTGATCCTCAGAATGCGAAGTACTAGAAAAAGATTAGTACCAGAATTAGAATCGCTAATTTCTATTTTGACTATAAGGTTTTCTTTTATTGGAGCATGGCGCAGTGATTTGCGCCATGCTTTTTTTGTTGGGTTATGGAGGGCATTGATTAGAAAACATTTTTATTTTTGATGTTAACAGAAAGTCTTGATTGCAATCAACAGCCACTTTTAGAGTCGTTGAGGCTGCTGATCGTAATCAACAGATACTTTTAACCTCATTGAAGCCATTGACTGCAATCAATACCTACATTCATGTGTCGTTGGGACCTTTGATTGCAGTCAAAGGCTACTTTCAATTGCCGTTGGATGTTTTGATTCCTGATTCCATGCCCGCAAAATGTAAAGATGCCTGCTGATTCCAGTTTATAGCAACTTTTTGTTTCAAAACATCCCAAAAACTAGCATCAAAATCTTTTTTTATAGGAAAAAACTATCTTTTTCTCACAATATGATAAAATTTTCGTAATAAGGTGGCGGTTTTCTCGATAATTTTTATATTTTAGCCATTGCAATCGGAGGAATCCGACAACGCACATAACGAATTGTCAAATTAAAATCTTTAACATCATGAAAGAGATTTCAGACATCAACATCCAGCGCATGAATAACGGTGCGCATTTCACGTTTGTAAGTAACATTCTTGCACGTGCCGAGGCCGATACAGCCGTCAAAGGCAAGGCATCAGAACTCGTCAGTAATTTCAAGGCTGCCGTTGCAGCAGAAGACGAAGCCTTGAAAATTTCACAGAAAAGTCTCTTGACTGATGATATAGCCAAGGCTGACAACGACCGTGATGCTCTATACGCTGGCTACAAGAAAGCCGTTGAAGGCTTCCTCGCCATGCCGGTTACCGACATGGCGCAGGCTGCAAAGGTCCTATCACAGCACATCAAGGACTACAAGATCAACACCGCCGGACAACTCGACAAGGAGACAGGCCTTCTGGTCAACTTCATAACAGACCTAGAAGGCAAGTTCTCGGCACAAGTCATCACGCTAGGCTTGACGGCATTCGTAACCAACCTGAAGGAAGCCAACGAGCGAGTAAAAACTCTCACCCTGCAGCGCACCAACGAGAAGATGGGCATAACCATAGGAGCATTGAAGACTGCCCGCACAGCCAGCGACGATGCATATCGCGCATTGGTGAAGATGGTGAATGCCCTCGCCCTGGTCTTTGGCGAGAAGGACTACACCTCATTCATCGACTACGTAAATACGGAAATCACTCACTACAAGCGTGAGGTACTCAACCAGAAGTCTACCTCCCCTTCCACTTCGGGCGGCTCAACAGACGACAGCAACAAGCCAGGTGGCGGATCAGACTCGTCATCAACCGGCGGAGGCTCATCTTCTTCTGAAGGAGACGGCGGCGACGTTGGGTTGTAATTTTATAATTCAATGCTGCTCTCTTTTTGCGGGGAGCAGCATTGAATGAATCACATCTATCTGATAAAAATAGAATTCTATAATCTAAGTACACATTATAAAGACATTCATCTATGGTTACATTTATTGATTTAAATACAACAAATGAAGATCGGGAAAATGTAAATGCTGTAAAAAAGGCATTTGACTATGTTTTTCGATATACCAATAAAGTAAATGTACATGTTATTTTTAACTTTAAGTCACCAATAAACATTGTTGGCAATTACAAATATGTCATCTTCATTGATATCCCTAATGAAAATGGCAACTTTTTTAGGACACAAGATACCCATACTTATCTTCACAACTTAGCCATAGCAGTACGCAGTTATGAAGACAACTCCATCTTGGATTTTGATGAAGAATACATTTATAATTCCAACGGATTCTGGGATTACAGAAAAGCTATTGCCGAAGAAAAGAAGGCATTAAGAGACTTCGTCTATAATAACAGTGTTAAAAATGGAGAGAATCAGAGTGAAACGAGTTTTTTTAAAGACGTGAAACACTTTGATATAGCAATTTTTCATGCCATAAAATCTTCCTCTTGTAGTAAAAAAGGGAGCATCGGGAACTTGATATTCAATATTTCTGTATCGGTTTACAATATTGTATGTCAAGCTATAAAAGAAACATGGGGCAATGATATGAAAAATACAAATTGCCTCGTTACAAAATCAAAAGTGACCACTTGGGAAAACTTTATCTGCGATTTTATAAATATTAGCAATGATAAGACGAATCAAGGGATTTTGACCAAAAAGAAAATAGAAGAAATTTCCAAAGCAAAAACTAGTATCGGGGTCAATACTGCGATAAACACAGCAGGAAATAAATTATGTATTGTCACAGGAAAAGCAGGAACAGGTAAATCCTTAGTTTTAATGAAACTAATGTACAATAAAGTTCAAAAGGATGAAGAAAGAAGAAACCATCGTTGTAGATTTCTTACCTATAATAATATGCTTGTGATGGACATTAAGCAAACCATCAAAGGCATGGGAGATTTCACTCCTTGCAATGCATCAATTTCTACTTTACACAAGTTTTTTCAAGACATATACAGACATTCGCCCGTCCGTGTTCTTCATATGGATGCAGCACAAATTCATCGACTTTTCTCAAAATGTCATTTGAGAGTAAGCATTATGGTCGTATTAATGGAATATTTCCATAAGTCCATTAATACGGATAAAAATATTGATGCCATGTTCATCTTCAACCATTTTGTTAAGAATGGACAAATTCGCATTGAAGACCAAAAAGAATGCGAGGAATTTTGCCGTTATCTCAACAGACTCAGCAAAACGGTTGAGTTTGATAATTTGGAAGAAAATGCCAAGGCCTACGAAGCCGACAAGAGAGAACTGTTTGATAAATTCTATGCAAATAATGAATTTCTCAATGGGTATAATCAGATTTTGGAAGAACTATACTTTATGTTTCACAATAAAGATGAATTTATTGAGAAATATGGAATGCGCACTGTATATTCAGAGTATGAAATACGAAATACACAAGAGTTTAAAAATAAATACGAAAAAATATACGATACTTTTTTGAACTTCGCAAGAACTAAGTTCATTGAAGAGAACAATCTTATAAGTGACGATGACATCGGCAATTTCTTTGAAGAAGAATCTCGCGCTATTCAAGATATTGTGGAAGCAAAAATTGCCGAAGGAAAAGAAACTGCTGGAACAGTATTTCAAGAGCAAATAAAGAAGATTTTAAGAAAAGTAAATTGGTCGGACTTGATACTGGTAGATGAGGCACAAGATTGTACCCCATACGAAAAAGCCCTGCTCTTAGAAATGCATGGCTCTGATAATTTTGTGGTAGCTACAGGTGGAAAAGATCAATTGATAAGAACTTCCCATGAAACAAATTGGACAGTACAATTTGGTAAGCAACTTGATTTCCAAAAAATACCTTTGACTTATGTGCATAGGCAAAAAGCAAATATAGTTAGTTTCATAAACGAATTTGCAAAAGAATTTAATCTTAGCACATCATTAAAGGCTTCGGATTCTATAAAGAATCAAGGTCATGTTATAATTGATGTCCGTGATGTTCCTAAAGGAGAAATACCTGCAGATATAATAGAAACGCTTTATCTACGAGGCAAAGACTATGGATGTAGTAACTATGAAAATATGATGTTTCTTTTTCCTGGAGGTGATTTTATGAAATACAATAAGAAAACAGATAGTAAGGATGTCTTTATTGATAAAAATGATACTATCCTATTTAAGGAACCGAGTTCTATACGTTCTTTAGAGACACAACTTCCAGGCTACCTAACAATCATTGATTGTACGGTCAAAGAAAAACAAGGATTACTAAATAAGGTGGGATTCAACAATACAAGATACCTATTGTATGAATCTTGTCGTGGTTTGGAAGCTTGGAATGCTATGTGTATTGACTTGGATAAATTCTATCAGGATAAATACGTTAGCAATTTCGCAGAAGAATACGCTTCGGAAGCTATGGGATTGTTTAAAGATGAAGAAAGTAGAAACAAATATAAAGCACAGTATGCCGCTTTATGGATTTTTATGGCTATAACGAGAGCTATGGATACTTTATATATAAAGTTGCAAAATCCTTTTTCTGCTTTTTCAAAACGGATACTCAAAATTGCAAAGCATCTCCCTAACATAGAAGTATTAGAGGGTGAGTATTCTGTACAAAATAAAGAAATTGAAACAAAAGTAAACATAGACAACCTACCATACTAAAAGGCTCCAAGACATCTTTTGTGAGCAATCCCTCACGGACTGTGGCATCATCTCGTCTCACAAGGAGCACTGTTTCTGATAAAGATTCTCAAAATCCACAAACAAGCAGCATTTCGGTTCAGGAGAGGTTATACATCCACGGATATTCTCCCCGAGCCAGGAATATCTGTATTGACATTGATTATATTCAGTAACAAGACTATAAGTTAGCTAGCCTCTTTGTCAAGAGGCTAACTACCCTCTATCATTCCTCTTCAATTATCCAATCCTCTATATTGCCCTGGGTAGAATCAAAGTTGATACCTACTTTTACTATAGGTTTCCCGCAAAGCGCAAAGCGCTGGGCATAGTTCTTGAGGTTGATTTGCTGCAAAGCTGTCTGGGCATCCCTGTTCAGCTTCAGCTCTATGATATAGAGACGGATGTCGGTCAACAGTACGATATCTACCCTTCCATTGGGAGTGTGCACTTCTACATCTACCACATAGCCAGTCAAAAGCGAGAAGATAATAAACAGCATCTGCTGGTAATGACCTTCATGGTTGGTGACATTGCAATATGGCACAGTTCCCAGAAAGGTCTGGAGCAGCTGTAATGCTCCGTCAATATCATCCTGACGGATAAGCACAGACATCTGAGCGATGGTGACATCTCCATTCTGGGCAAACATTCCTTCCAGATAGTTAGGAAGAAGACTCTCGAACAATCCTACTTTGATTTCCTTGTTCGGCAAATCAAGAGTATAGAGCTTGCTGGTCTTGTCATAATCTTTGATGGTAAGATAGCCACTTTGGTATAGCAAAGGGGTTATGGCCGTCATGTTCTCTGTCGGGGCATCAAAGGCTGATGATTTGGCATACATCTTTCCAAGAGTTGCCGGCAAGACATGAAACTTCCGCATCATGTTAATCAGGTAGGTTGGAGTGCCGGAAGCGAACCAGTATGAACCGAAATCCTGATTGGCAAAGCAGTTGAGCAGACTGAACGGATTGAATATATCTGACGATTGGGCAGAGAAATGATAACCATCGTAGTTCATTTTCAGTTCTTCGATGGCAGTTTCTCTTGTGGAGCCTAGCGATTTTGCCAATTCATCAATGTCGTCCGACATCTGGGTGAGCAGCTCCTCCTTGGTGATTCCACATATTCCCGAATATTCCCTGTTCATCGAAATATTGGTGATATTATTCAGTTCGCTGAAGATGCTGAGTTGCGAAAACTTGGTGATACCGGTGAGGAAGACAAAGCGGAGATATGGGTCGCAATCCTTCAATGGACTATAGAAATTACGCATGATATTGCGAAGATCCTTAAGATTGTCATCCTCGTGTGCTACATCAAGAAGAGGAGCATCGTATTCATCGATGAGCACGACCACCTTCTTTCCCGTTCGTCTGTACACATTCATAATCAGGTTTGCCAATCTCACATTCGGATCAACAGCATCATTTTCTATACCAAACTTCTTTTCATTCAAGCCGATGATATAGAGCAGGTATCTTTCCAGTTGCTCCTTCTCCATGTGTTTGCCCATAGCCATACTGAAATGGAGCACAGGATATTCTGTCCAATCCTGCTCCAGCTTTTCAATGGCAAGTCCCTTAAAGAGTTCTTTCTTTCCCTCGAAATAACTCTGTAAAGTAGATACAAGCAAAGACTTTCCGAAACGGCGTGGTCGTCCCAGAAATATATAGTTGCTGTCAGAATGTGTCATGCGGTAAACATATTCTGTCTTGTCGATATAGAGCCGGTCTTCCGTGCGAATCTTATCGAAGGTTTGTATTCCTATAGGATATCTTTTTCTTGCCATAATTCTACGCTTGATGATATTACAACTGCTTATCTTGCATAAAGCCACTGCAAAGATACGAAGTTTTTTTGGAAACTCTATTAAAAAAGAAGAAATATTGGGTTATCATTTTCAATAATAACTCTCGGGAAGATATTTATCTCATTTTTTCCAAAACAAAAAAGAACTTGAAGAAGATATTTCATATTTTGCCTATATGTTTCAAAAAGATGCATATCTATCTTCAAACGTTGATGTCCTGAAACAGGACATCAACCTTCATCAGTCTTAATCCATGAACTTAATCATGTCCTGGCGTCTTGGCTTTGCCTCCGGCGATTCGTCAGGATAACCCAGGGCGATGCAGTAGAGCAGCTTATAATTCTTAGAGAATGCCATGCGGTCGAGGTAAGGCTTGGCCGACGGAGAATCCAGTATCCAACGGGCAGAACTGCCCAGGCAGCAGGAACCTATGCCCTTTGCCCATGCTGCAAGAATAATATTCTCACCCAGCAAACCGCAATCAATCTGTGCCATATCATAAGTAGTATCGTAGGCGATGCAAACCACGCATGGAGCATTCACGAAGATGTTCTTGAAGCCCTTGCGCTCTGCTATCTTAGGATTATCCTTTACCACGGCCTGGGTGATTGAATCGATGAGAGCAGGAGAATCTATCACTCTGATTTCGTACGACTGCAGGTTCTGACCGTTTGGCGCTTGGATGCCGCATTTCAGAATCTCGTTCAGGGTATCGCGGCTGATGACGGAATCCTTGTAAGCACGGATGCTTCTGCGACTCATCATCAAATCGGTTACCACACTTGCAGAGTCAACGCTGGTCGTTGCCTCCGGCTGTCTGTTCTCATTGCAGGCAGTCAACATCAGTGCTGCTGCCAATCCTAAAAAAAACTTCTTCATATGATTCATGATTAAACTTATATTCCTATTAGTATATACCCATGTAGCGCTATTAGTATTTATCCACATAGCGTTATTAGTATATACCGTGCAAAGATAGCAACAAATACTGGTATTCAAGAAGATACGTTATGATTTTTAAGAGTTTTTATCGGTCTCTCCGCCATTCTTTTAACAAGTATATATCATAATAGCCAAACATTTTCCACCTATTTTGCTAGAATTTCCCAAAAACTTCGTATTTTTGCAATGGCTTTATGCAAGATAAGCTGTTTATAAAATCATCAAACGTAGAATTATGGAAAGAAAAAGTTATTCTATAGATATAAATCGCATTGCACAATATGCCATGTATGCATATTGCATTTTCGCGTTGTTTTCGCTGGCATTTTCTGTTTGCAGACAAGCGGGCTTATCCTTCAGAACAAGTCCCATCCTGATTCCAATAAGTCCCATCCTGGTTACCATCAAGCAACTGGTCTTGCAGCTCGCCCCTATAGCTTTATGGGGAATATTCCGCTACACGCTACCGGCAGGCGTAAAATTGCTACGACGCTGCAGCGAGTTGATGGTACTTTACTATGTGCTCTCATTCGTCCTGGGCCAATGCTTCAATCTTCATCTCGTAACGATGATGCAGAACGGACAGATTAACCTAATGGCTTCCATACTCACCTGGACAGAAAGCACGATGGGCCTGATTTCCGTCATCGCCTCCCTGGTAGCCGGCTGTCATCTGTGCAGCAAGCACAGGGGCAATATGCGCAAACTGGGCATAGCCCTTGTCCTGGTTTTCATCGCATGGCTGCTATGCTCGAATCTCCTCCCTGCGGCAGTGTTTTATCTGGCAGGCAACACCCGGCAGACAGCCTTCATCAGCGTGAACATCATCAGTATGATAACAACGACATCGGCTTATATATACGCCTACTATAGGATGTTTCGGGCAATAAAAACTATAGGATGTATCGGGCAATAAAACTAAATAAATACAAATTCTCGGATATACAGATTACAGAAAGGTTATCAGTTTTACAGAAAGTGTTATCAGTTCTACAGAAAGAAATTTGCAATACACTGCAAATTTCACTCAGAAACACGAGAAATTTGCAATGCACTGCAAATTTCTCGAAAAAGTTTCGTATATTTGCAGCGCATTTCATTTTTAACAATCAAGATAGAATGCAAAATGAATAGCAAAGTGAATAAATAGAACATAAAGAGAATATGATAGAGCGTAAAGAATACATGAATCTCCTGGAGAAATGGAGAGACAAGAAGGCCATCAAGGTAGTAACAGGCATACGACGCTGTGGCAAGTCATCGCTGCTGAGGATGTTTAGGGAGAAACTTCTCTCGGACGGAGTATCCGAAGAACAAGTACAGAACCTCAACTTCGAGGATCTCGACAACGAACCGTTCCTCGACTATAAAATTTTATACGCGCACGTAAAGCAGAACCTGTGCCCAGACAAGATGAACTATCTCTTCTTTGACGAGATGCAGATGGTGGAAAATTTCCAGAAAGTGATAGACAGCCTGTTTCTGCTAGACAACGTAGACATTTACGTTACTGGCAGCAATGCCTACCTGCTCTCTGGCGAAATAGCCACCCTGCTCACCGGAAGATACATCGAAATCAAGCTCTTCCCTTTCTCCTTCCGAGAATTCATGCAGACGCAGCCTGCCCATACTTCCCGAGAGCTCGCCTATCGCCAATACATCGAACTGGGTTCCTTCCCATACATTCCCCAAATCAGCCAAGACCGAGAGATGGTGCGTGAATACCTGTTAGGTCTCTACAACACCATCGTACTGAAAGATGTGGTGAGCCGCAAGAAGATAACCGATGTGATGATGTTGCAAAGTGTGGTAAGATTCCTTGCTGACAATATAGGCAACATATCCGTAATCAAGCGCATCAGTGACACCATGACCTCGCTGGGCAGAAAGACTACATCTCATACGATAGAAAACTACGTCTCTGCCCTCACCGACAGCTATATCTTCTACCCAGTGCAGAGATATGATGCCAAGGGTAAGCAGCTATTGAAGACTGGACAGAAACTTTTCTTGCCGACGTAGGTCTGCGCCAAGTCATCAATGGCACCAAAGGTGGCGACTTGGGGCACGTACTGGAGAACATCGTGTATCTGGAACTAGCACGACGAGGCGGAGAAATCTATGTAGGCAAAGCCGGTGATGCAGAGATAGACTTCGTGGTAATCATTGGCGAACACAAGGCATACTATCAGGTATCGCTCAGCGTAAGGGATGAGACCACGATGCAGAGAGAATTGGCACCCCTAAAGTCCATCTCCGACAATTTTCCAAAATACCTGCTCACCCTGGACAACGACCCCGTCCAGTTTCATGATGGAATCAAGCAAGAATATGTGCTCGACTGGCTTATGGAATGCTATGATTCGCCTAAAAAACAAGAATAAGACTCACATAGAAAAACAATGATGGAAAAGAATCAGATTTTTGAAAATATCATGAGCCGTACATCGGTAAGAAGCTATACAGACATGCCTGTAGAGCCGGAGAAGGTGGAAATGATGCTGCGTGCCGGCATGGCGGCTCCATCGGCTTGCAACAAGCAGCCTTGGCATTTTGTGGTTATCAACGACCGGGAGATTCTCGACCAGATACCACAGTTCAGCCCTTATGCCGGCATGGTGAAGCAGGCACCGCTCGCCATCGTGGTTTGCGGATGCCTTGACAAGACGCTGGAAGGCATCGAGCAGGAGTTCTGGATTCAAGACTGTTCGGCAGCCACGGAGAACATCCTGCTGATGGCTCACGGCTTGGGACTTGGCGGAGTATGGACAGCCCTCTATCCCCTGAAAGAACGATACGAGGGAATGCAGCAACTGCTGCATCTGCCCAAGACGATGATTCCGCTCAACACCCTCATCATCGGATATCCGAAGAATCTGGCGGAAGCAAAGGATAAATGGAAAGAGGAGAATGTATCCTATAATAAATGGATGGAGAAAAATTCATAATACAAGAAAGAAAAAGTATGAATATCAAGGAGAATTATCAACAATATGTAAGCCGATATGCTTCTGAGGTGGCTGCCCTGAAGCGTAAGAATACGGGATTTATAACGGGCGAGCTGCTGGCTTTCGGCGGCATCCTCGCCTTCCTGATCTGCTATTTCGCATTGGATGGAGATACACAGAACTATCTGTTGGGGGCGGCGTTGTGCCTGATTGCCTATCTGGGAATCAGACGACTTGACGACAAGAACAAGGAGAAGATAGAGCATCTTTCGGCTTTGCTCAAGGTTTATCAGGACGAAATCAAGGCTTTGGAGGGCGATTTCTCGCCTTTCGAAACGGGCGATTCCTATCAGAATCCGCAGCATCCTTATTCCTTCGACCTCGATGTCTTCGGCAAGAGTTCGCTGTTCAACCGCATCTGCCGAACCATCACATCGGGCGGTTCGGAGGCACTCGCCAGGAATCTTACCCGGGAAACGCCTTTGAGCCTGGAAGATATCAAAAGAAGAAGGGATTTGCAGAAGGAACTGGCTGGAGAAGGCGAAAACTGGCGAATGGAATTTCTGGCACTTGGCGAAAAGAACAGAAGCCAAACTGCGGATGGCAAAATGGTGAATGGCAAGATGAAGAAGATTGATTCTGCTGCGGTGGTGGATGCGATGCAGAAGGTTTCGAAGATGGAGGTGCCGGCATGGTTTGGGTCTCCGGTTTCGCTCGTTATCGGATGGCTGCTGATTATCGGAGTCATCGGTTCCGTGATTTTATCGATATGCGATATGGTTTCGGTGGATTTCGCCCTGTGGTGGGTGTTGGTTCAATACATGGTGGTGTTCTTTGTCTGCAAGCAGACGCTTGATAAGATAGACAGCAATGGCGGCAAGCTTCGACATCAGCTCATCGCCTATGCCCAGATACTCCAGCTTATCAACAGGCGCAATTTTCATAGCGAATTGGGCAAGGAGATGCAGAATTCCCTGGCAGATGCCCTGCCTTCCTTTGCCCAACTGGAAAAGATATTGAAGGGGTATGACAGAAGAGGCAACTTCCTCGGTCTTTTCTTCACCGATGCCTTCATGCTGAGCGATTTCTTCCTGGTTCGCAGTTTTCTGAAATGGAAGAATACCTATATGGTGAAGATGGAGGAATGGATGCATATCATCAGCGAGATGGATGCGATGGTTTCGATGGCGGATTTCAGATATAATCATCCGGAAGCGGAAGAGGCGGAATTTGTTTCAGGAAAGCAGGAAGCTGATGCTGAAAGCGATGCTTCAGAAAACGATGCTTCTGAAAATGCAGAAATCGGAAGTCCGGAAATCGTGTTCGAGGGAAAGAATCTCTATCATCCTTTCCTGGGTGCCAAGGCGGTGAAGAATGATTTCACCATCAGGGACGACAACTATTATATCATCACCGGAGCCAACATGGCGGGAAAGAGTACCTTCCTCCGTTCGCTGGGCGTGAACTATATCCTGGCGATGGCGGGTATGCCGGTGTTTGCTGATCAGCTGAAGATTTCCCGTTTCAGATTGTTCTCGAGTATGAGAACCACCGATGATCTGACGCATGGCATCTCTTATTTCAATGCTGAATTAATTAGATTGGAGGAGCTTCTGAAGTTCTGCAAGGAAAGTGCAGAGGGAATATTCTGCAAGGAAAGTGCAGAAGATAATAAGGAGCCACTCCGAACGCTGATTATTCTGGATGAGATTCTGAAAGGAACGAATTCATTGGATAAGCTGAATGGTTCGAGAAAGTTCCTCGAAGCCATCTCCAAGCAGCCAGTGAGCGGCATCATCGCTACCCACGATCTGGAACTCTCCAAGATGGAGAATGATGCATCAGGCAAATTCCACAACTATTGTTTCGAGATAGATTTGGGCACGGATGTTACCTATACTTATAAGATTCAGAAGGGTGTGGCAAGAAACCAGAATGCCACCTTCTTATTGAATAAGATTCTGGAGAAATATTAGAATAAAAAGGGAACTCCCGATAATTTGATCAGGTTCAAATTATCGGGAGTTTTCCTTTAAAAGAATACATTATAACTCAACGCTATCCAGGCGGAATTTGAGCAAGCCGGCTGGTACCTTTACCATTACCTCATCACCAGCCTTCTTACCCAGAAGGGCCTTGGCGATAGGCGACTTGATAGAAATCTTACCGCTATGCAAATCAGCCTCGTGAGGATTCACGATAACATAACTCATGCTGCACTTGTTGGCGAGATTGGTAATCTTAATCTTGCTCAACAAGCCAACGGTATCGCTCTTCAATCTAGACTTGTCGATGACACGGGCATTCTCCAAAACCTTCTGCTTGAAGCTGATGCGGCTCAACAGTTTGCCCTGCTCACGCTTGGCAGCATGATACTCGAAATTCTCACTGAGGTCACCCTTGTCGCGAGCCTCAGCAATCGCATCGCGAACGGCTGGCAACTCTACGTTAACCATGTGTTGAAGTTCGGCCACGAGCTCATCGTAGCCTTCTTGAGACATATATTCCATGTTTCCTTATTTTCTAATTTCTTATTGTTATGAATGATGATTTTTTATTCGGGGTGCAAAGTTACTAGTAATTCATGAAAACACCAAACTTTTTCATTGAAAAAGTGATGAAACTAAAGATTAGAAAAAGGCAGAAGCATTCTAAATCATTATTTTTGGGTATTGCAAAATTCCGGAAATCTTATTACCTTTGCACTCCAATTATAAAAATACAAAAATGAGAGATAAAAAGAACAAACATTTTACTTGGAAGAAATACCACCGATGGTTCGGACTTGAACTATCCGTCTTCATGCTGGTATTCTGCGTATCAGGCATCATTTTGAATCATCGCCAGCTATTTGCCGGTTGTGAAGTAAGCAGAAGTCTGATGCCATCGGCTTATCATATCAAGAATTTCAACAACGGCATCATCAAAGGTTCTATCAAGATCAATCACCGCATCAGCAAAACTCCAAGTGATTCCATCCTGGCGTATGGTTATGGTGGCGTATGGCTTACGGATGCAGAGATGAAAAGCTGGAAAGACTTTAACAAGGGATTACCCAAGAACGTGGATGGCAGGAATATCCGTAACATCGTGCAGACAAAGAATGGAGAAATCTGGTGTGCTGCCATGATGGATGTATATCGCTTTGATGGAAAGGAATGGAAGAAGTTTCCGCTCGCAGATAATGAAGAGCGTATCGCCGACATTACATTGACCAAAGACAGCACAAGCATCATCGCCATGACCCGTTCTGCCGTTTATGAAATATCCGGAAAGAAGACGGATGCAGCCAACGAAAAGAGGGATGCTATCAGCGAAAAGACGAATGTTACCCGCAAAATCATCGGTCAACCGGAAGGTTTTGTTCCGGAAGTTACCCTTTTCAAGACCGTTTGGAACCTGCATAGCGGTGCTTTCTTCGGATTAGCCGGCAGACTGGTGGTGGATGCCATCGCCATCATACTCATCATCCTATCGCTAACGGGTATCGTACTCTTTATTTTACCTTACCGCATCCGCAAACAAAAACGTTTGCTGACAAACGAACTGCAGAAAGATAAACTGAAGGAAAATAAACTGGATTCTGCAGAAATCAAGGAAAGAATGAAGGTTCTCGGCAAGCGGATGGTATGGAATGCGAAATGGCACAACAAGATAGGCTATACCACCATTATCCTAACCCTTTGGCTATCGATAACAGGTATGTGTCTCCGCCCACCACTGATGATACCTCTGGCAATGAACAAAACCACGGAAAAGGTGAAGGATGGAAATGTCTGGCACGATAAACTTCGCGCCATCCGATGGGATGCAGCAGAGGGCAACTGGCTTGTTTCTACCTCAGAAGGATTTCTGAGAGTGGATGAGCATTTCCAGCATAAACCTATCTTATTAAATAAGGAGAAGGCACCAAAGATAAGTCCGATGGGAGTGAATGTTTTCGAGAGTGATGGCAAGGGTGGTTGGCTGATAGGATCATTCAGCGGTATGTTCCGTTGGAATCCGGAAAAGAATCTGATAGTAGATTATTTTACGGGGAAAGCCAACCAAGGAAAATCGATGATTCCGATTTCCAGTTCTTTGGTCAGCGGTTATTCCAAGGACTTCTTTGGAGGAAAAGAAGTGATTTTCGATTATAGCAAAGGGGCGAGCTTAGATGAAACTGCATCTACCCCCGAGTTGCTTTCAGCCACCCCAATGTCGCTTTGGAATGTGGCTTTAGAACTCCACGTGGGCAGATGCTATTCTCCATTTTTAGGTCCCCTTTCCGACCTTTTTGTCTTCATCTCCGGTTTACTGATTTCGCTGGTTTTGCTTTCCGGCTATATTATTCTGCATCGGAGAAAGAAGAAGAAGAGCCCCAAACTTCCTCGGAAATCTCTCTAACCAGATCTATCTTTGC
>ERZ1026780.582-NODE-582-length-28361-cov-9.498198_pt1 | contig 28361 bp, 16 predicted proteins | sample MGYA00380126_ERZ1026780 | MGnify/ENA primary metagenome ERZ1026780 (study PRJEB33269, sample SAMEA4719762) | human gut metagenome | biome: human-associated habitat; feature: organic feature; material: feces | place: Cameroon | collected 2013-10 ... | reverse complement strand
CACAAACCAATAGTCGTAGAGCTGCCGAGCCATCGCCTCTAAATTATCATTTATCCGCTTATTAAGATGAATCTTATCATCCAAAGACGCTAATAATCGTCCGATAGTTATTTGCTCGTCAAGTTCAGGAACCCATACCGTGCAGGCTTTTATCTTATCTGGTGAAGTATGGCGGATTTTAGTCTGTTGAGCGGCTGCACTCAACTGGTTGCGAACAAGTCGTGACGAGATCAAATAATAACAAAATGTGGGATCAATTTTGCCAGCTTTACATTTAACAAGGGCAATATCTTGACTTTGGATGTATTTCCCGCTTTTAGGAATGCGGGCTGTAGTTCCAAGAAGTCCTATGGCCTGTTCGGTCAGAGGGGTGATAATGTCTCCCTTTTCAAGGAGAAACTCCTCTCTGAACTCTCCTGTATAAAACAGATTATCCTTGGAAGTATTCTCCTTGAAGCAGTTATTATGGTAATCAAAATTCCCGCAAGTCAAGCGTATGTATTCACCTTTTGTTGAGTAATACTCTCCACTCAGACTTGCCCCACGGGTCACCTCTATTAACTCTCCTAATCTGGATTTCTTTAATAAACTCATATCAATACAACTCCTTGACCTTAGAATCAATATGCTTTGGAGACCAAGTAATTGATTTTGTAACCGGATTGAATTTCAAATGAATAGAATCCGTATCAGGAAGATCATTCGTATCAAATTCAAAATATCTCGTAGTCATGCCATCTGAAAAAGACACGACTAATCGAGAGAAACTATTCTTATCACCATATTTCACTCGGCGGTTAGTATTTCCACTCTCCTCGTGATAACTCAAGTTAACTGTTTTAATATTCCCCATTGAACTATTCATTAAATTTAAGACTATCAAGTTGCTTCATTATCTCCGCTTCCAACCGGTGACTCTCTTCGAACTGAGCCGCAAGCTCAGCCTTGTAACCGGCCATTCTCTTATTGAACTCCTCCTCTGTGATATCCACATAGTCAATCTTTATGTCGAAGTATTGCCCGGCAGAGAAACTATAGCCCTTTTCCGCAATCTCCTCAAAAGACGGAGTAACGGAGAAATCATCCACCGCCTCCTTGCCACGGAAAGTCTCCACGATCAGCCTGATTTCCTCCTGGCGAAGTTTTGTCTTCTGATTGCCGTTGTCCTTGATAGTCTCGCCCAACTTGCTTGCATCGATCAGAACCGGCTTCTCAATACCCGACTTGTCGATAAAAACGACACTGACATTCGTTCCCGTATTTGCGAAAATGTTGCTCGGCATACTTACTACACCTCCTAGGAAATGATTGTCGATGAGATGCTTCCTGATTTTGAACGCAATTCCGCTCTTGGCCGTAATGAAACCTGTAGGGACAACGATAGCAGCCTTTCCGCCATCTTTCAGGCTATAAAGAAGGTGCTGGAAGAAGCACAAGTAAATCTCCATTCCGGACTTGTCCTTGTTCGGGATGTTCGGGACACCGGCGAAAAAACGTCCTTTATATGGGTCATTGACCAGATCGCTATGATAATCAGAAAAGTTCAGCTTGAACGGCGGGTTGCTGACTATGTAGTCGAATTTCCTCAGCGAGCCGTCCTCATTCTTGTGGAATGGGTGTTTCAGAGTGTTCCCCTGAATCACGTGAGTCAGAGAATGGCTCATACTGTTAAGGATAAGATTCAGCATCATCATAGTAGAAGACTTGTCGCTGATGTCCTGGGTATAGACCGAGCAGTTCTGTTCCCCTATTTCGTGAGCCAAAGCAATCACGAGTGTACCAGTACCGGCAGAAGGGTCGTAGCAGGTCACATTTGAAACATTGTCCGCAGGATTCACAAGCAGCTGAGCCATAATGGATGCGATTGCATGAGGTGTATAATACTCGGCATAGTTTCCACCTCCATTGGCATTGTAGTCCTTGATAAGATATTCGAAGATGGTCGAGAAGAAATCGTACCCTGCCTCAAATGCATCTTCAAACGAGAAACTCGCCACATCTCCAATAAGCGACCGGCAGAAGGCATTTTTCTTCGCCGCACCACCAGAAACCACATCCGAAAGCGGCTTCATAATGGACACTTTCGTCTCATCATCGTTCAGGATATAGAATATCTCCTCATTTTCCTTGGCTATGCTTTCAAGCGTAGAATCGAACAACTCTGCAAACACGTCCTCGTTCTGACGTTTTGCCAAAAATGGTATCAGATGTTCCTTCTTCAGAATGATGGTATCCAGCATCAGATCGCACATCTCCTCATAGTCATCTTCAGGAAGCGCATCAAGTGCTGCAAAGAAGTCTTCAGTCTGAATAAGTTCCGGCCTCACCTTTTTAGCCTCATAAATAAACTTGTCATTCAAGAACTTGTACAAAAAAGTCTCGATGATGACAGTATATTCATTGCCGCCTCCAGCCAGGCCATTGTCCACAGTCGTTTTTTTCAGCCTGTCAATCAGGTCATAAGTCTGTTGCTTGATTGTCTCTATATCCATAGCTACCTTGTTATCTGATACTCTCTGTTAATTATATCACTGATATACTGACGCACCGGCCTGTCTGTATCAATATTTTCCTCCTTGAAATGTCTGGTGACGTATGTGAGAATATTCTTCTTGAAGTACGCCGGGACTTCAAGAATCGCCTGATTATGGAAATATATGTCGTCCACATCCTGCTTTATGGCAAGCAGAATTACCGTCATCTTCTGCTTTTCTTCCGTCCAAGCATACTGACGAGGTTTTGTGTCGTGTTCTATCTCCTCCTTATCCTTTTCACGCAAACGCTTTTCCACTCTGACAAACTTCGAGTCTCCATTATACTTTATTGCCTCCAGAGCGTCACGTTCATTAATTCTCTTAATTCTGCGAAGTATGTCATTGACATTTTCGACCCTCTTATGCATATTGAATTCGTCCTGCTGTTCCATATCCTTCTTCTGGAACAGCCGCATGAATTCCTCAAGTATCGAGCGATATTCCGGATCGTCCGTATCAACGCAAGCGCCTAACTGTTGTCTTGCGTGAGCTACCGCCTGCTTGTATTGTTCCTGAATCTCAAGTTCGCCCTCACCGCGCTTCACAAATGAGAACTCTATGTTTTCAAGCGCAGTATTAAGCAGTTGCCGAACATTGGATGCCTCATCTGAATTATCTACAAACCCGAGCAAATCCAGCCTGTTTTTTGCGGCTTTGATGAGATTATGTATGTTCTCGACCTCGACAATTCTTTCGCCTTCTGAACCTTGAGAGATGAGCATATTCTGAAGACTCCTCATATCCTCCAGCGCACCGACAATCTTTCTCACACTCTCCCTGTCATCCTCCATATTCAGCTGTCTTGAAAACAATTCCGGATTATCAAGCTCATATCCAGACAGCGCTTTCTTGGCATCTTCAAACCGATCCTTTGCCTCCTCAATGGTCACGAGCAGTTTGTCTGTATCCTTGAAGTTATCCTTGCCCACCTCGTGTTCCAACTCCGACTGATACTCCTTGTTAGTCTTGCTGTATTCCTCTTCGATATTGGCGAAATCCACGACATAGCCATATTTCATATCTTTATATGGACGATTGACCCGTGTAAGAGTCTGGAGCAAGTTATGCTCCTTGACTATACGATGAAGATACAGTTTCTTGAGCCTCGGAGAATCAAATCCAGTCTGGAGCATCTGGAATACTATCAGCAAATCGATCTTTCCGTCCTTGAACAGTTCAATCCATTTTGCCCTCGTCTCCTTGTCGAAGCTGTCATATGTGACTAGAGCGGCACGATAACAGCCTTTCAGGCAAGGCGACCGCTTGACTTCCATTTCATTTGCGGATATGCTCCTGTAAACGATAGAACCATCTTCATCAGTATAATTATCAAGCTCGCTCTCGTCGGCATACTTTTCAAGAAAAAGCCGGTACATCATCTGCGCCTGTTCCTTGCTGTTGCATACGACCATTCCGCCCAATGTCCCGTCGCCATTTTTCAGCCTGAAATCTCTCAAATCCTCAATGACATAATCGAGCAGCGGCTGCACATAGACGTGGTGAGAATAAATATCTGTCTCTTTCAGGCTATGAGCCTTTATTCTGATGCTGTTCAGAGCTTCCTGCAGTCTAATCTTATAGTTGGAGCCGATGTCCTCACGTATAAGACGGCGCGTATAGCCGTCCGCAATAGACGCATTGTAAAAATATGTATGGATATATTCCCCGAATATGTCCTTTGTGTTATATTCCCTGCTGATAATAGGTGTCCCGGTAAGTGCAATCTTCACGGCATTCACATCACTCTGAATCAGATTCTTTAGGAAACACCCGTCCGGACTGTAGTTTCTGTGGGCCTCGTCTATGAAATATATTCTCTGAACCGGAACATTGTAGGCATTTTTTGCCAAGGCCTTGGAGTCTTTGGAAAACTTCTGGATGTTCACGACCGTTATTTCCGGCTTGCCTTCCCGGTTCTGCGTCGTGAGGCCGCTGCCGATAATCTTTGCAAAATCATCCTTGGTCTGAACAGAATTGACCTTCAGCCCCCTGTATGAGAACTCACGTTGCGCCTGAATCATAAGGTCAAGCCTGTCAACAATGAAAAAGAACTGAGGAACAATGCCCTGCTTTGAATAATAGTCCGTAAGATACTTCACATTGTAAAAAGACAATGCCGTCTTGCCGCTACCCTGCGTATGCCATATTATGCCCTTTCTTTTACCGGATTCAAGGAATCTTTCAATAGCCTTGGTCGCAAATATCTGAGGATACCGCATAATGTGCTTCTGCAGCCCATTATTGTAATCCACGTATGCAATGCCATATTTCAATAGGAACCAGAAGCGCTCGAACGAAAACAGACTGTCGCAGATTCTTTTTGTCGGAGTGTTTGCCCTGCAATTCGTCTGATACTCACTGCTGTTCTTATATTGAGGAACATTGTTGTCCCTCAGAAGAATCTCCTCGTCACTCTCAGAGACCGGCACAATATTTCTTGCCACGGGGAAACTGTCCTGGCCATCTTCTCGGAAGCAATTGTATTTAGTGTCCTTTTTCCCGATTGTAGCGTAAAAGGCTCCGATTGTAGGCGTGACTTCATTACAGTCATATTCCATATCGTTGCTGAACACCATAATCTGCGTGATGTTCAAGTACCTTCTGAACGCCGGATTCTGAAATCTGACTTTCATACGTTCCGTCTCTGCCTGAATGCCCTTATGGTTATTCTCTTTCTTGACTTCGATGAATGCCAGTGGCAGTCCATTGACAAACAACGTTATATCCGGTCGATAGTTATCACCGTCCTTGTCTCCGCAGGTCATTTCCGTGGCGACCTGAAATGTGTTGTTATGGGCAAAGTTGAACGGGGACGAGAGATCAATGATACGTTCTTCAGTGTTCAACAGCACTTCTTTGTAGAATTGCCTCCCCAGATCATCATTTGAGAGAACAGCTTGTATTCTGGCAAGCATCTTCTCCGCTCCGTCTTCTGCCGCATCTGGGTTCAGTCTTCTATATGCTTCCTTAAAATATGGAAGCAGAATGTTCGTGCGTGAATCATAATCCGTCTTTGGTGCATTCACATATTTCGAACATAATCCCTTCTGGGAAATGTACTTATATCCCATCCCCATAAGATGCATAATCGTAGGGAACTTCACACGACTATCCTCGCTGAATGATGCCATATAAAACTCTTTTCTGAAATATCCTTGCCTATGCAAAAATAACAAAAAATATTTATACTTGCTTGAATTACTATCTTTAAATAAATCATCTCGGATGCGGTTCGCAACCGTCTATTTGTCGCCGCTGTCCCAATCCCATTGTTTTGTCATTAAACTTTTCTCAACATATACAGCAATAGTACAAAATGCCGTCGCATTCATCCGCAACAACCCACACAAACGATGGTGAAAGGACTTCCTGGCTATCAGTAAAGCGCCGTGGAAGCGGAATAAAGAAAATCCTCGGAGAATATAATCGTTTCGAATCTTTGAAAGAATATCGTGCCCCGGAGTTCAACTCCAATGCCACCGAGTTTTATGTCACACTCTGGAATCTCAACTACGGCGTAGATGTCATAAAAGAGGTCGTTAATGACTTCACTGAAGAGCCCACACAGTTCACAAAAGAGTTCACAAAAGAGTTCACAAAAGAGTTCACAAAAGAGTTCACAAAAGCTCAAAGACGCATATATAAGCTGATTACTATGAACCCTAAAGTGAACATTGACATGATTGCAGAAGATCTAAATATATCTACGCGGCAAGTCAAGACATACATGAAACGCCTCTCCGACCTGAACCTGATTGCCCGTGAAGGCGGACGAAAAAACGGCATCTGGAAGATTCTCGACAAAGACTACGACGACTTCTTTGAACGGATCTAAAAGCAGAATCTTATTTGCAAAATGTGTCTGTATTCTTGCGGCGGAACTTCCAGAGGAAGAAGAGGGCGAGGGAGAGAAGGAAGGTGACGGAGCCTATGGCGTAGTTCCATGTGTTTGGGAGGTTGAAGCCTATTTTGGCAATGCAGAGATAGGTAGTGCAGACAGCGGTCATGAAGGCGGCGGGAAAGAGCGTCAGCAGGTAGGCTGCAGAACCATTCGGTTTGGACTTCACAAGATAGGCCGTGGCGGTCCAGAGCATGAAGACTGCGAGGGTCTGGTTTGCCCAACCAAAATAGCGCCAGATGACATTGAAACCGTCCTCGTCTGCGATGTTATACCAAAGTAGCAGACCCGCGATTGCGAAGAGCGGAATACTGATTGTCAGGCGGTTGCGGACCGGCTTTTGGTCCAGATGCAGAAAATCCGCTACAATCAGGCGCGCGCTGCGAAAAGCCGTGTCGCCGCTCGTGATTGGAGCCGCCACGACGCCGAGCACCGCGAGAACGCCGCCGAGCACGCCAAGCCAACTCTTGGAAACATTCACTACAACTTCCGGTGCGGCAGCATGAAGAGTGGAGCCCACAGCCTCGGCACCTCCATCAAAGAAAAACCAGGATGAAACCGTCGCCCAGATGAGTGCCACTATGCCCTCGGTAATCATCGCCCCATAGAACACCGGCCTTCCAAGCTTTTCGTCCGTGAGGCAGCGCGCCATCAGTGGAGACTGGGTCGCATGGAAACCGCTCACCGCCCCGCAGGCAATCGTGATGAACAGACACGGGAAAATCGGCTGGTCCTTCAGCAGTCCATTTGCCTCTCCCATATTGCCCAGACCATCCCAAAGTTCCGGTAGCGATGGCCACTTGACGAACAGACAGATCATCAGCGCCACAGCCATAAACAGGAGCGCGAAGGCGAAAATCGGGTAGATGCGCCCGATAATCTTGTCCACCGGCATAAGTGTCGCAAGAAGATAGTAGAGGAATATGACGCCGACCCAAATCATGATTGCAATCTTAGACCCGTCACCCGCGATGTCGCCAAGAATCAGCGCGGGGCTGAACACGAACACCGTGCCCACGAGCATCAGAACTATGATTGAGAACGCGAGTATGAATTTCTTTGTTCCGTTTCCGAGATATGTCCCCACAAGATCCGGAAGCCCCGCACCATTGTTGCGAATTGAAAGCATACCGGTGAAGAAATCATGAACAGCTCCGGCAAATATGCACCCGAAGACGATCCAGAGATAGGAGGACGGGCCAAACTTCGCGCCCATAATTGCTCCGAAAATCGGCCCCGTTCCGGCAATGTTCAGAAACTGGACCATGTAGACCTTCCACGCCGGCATCGGCACATAATCAACTCCGTCGGCTCTCGTGACAGCCGGAGTTTTCCGGGTTGAGTCAATTCCGAAGATGCGCTCGACTAGACGTCCGTAGAGAAAATAGCCCAAAATGAGGGCAACAAGACTTATAATAAACGAAAACATTGCGGTTACTAATTTTCAGCAGGTCCATCGTTGTAGGCGCGATACTCGCCTTTCATGACATTGAGAGTCTTCGGCAACCAGACACGGTAACGTACAGACTTGTCCCACGTGTTGCCAGCTGAGGCAAAGTCGCAGAGGTGAACCGGACGTGGCTTGCCATAATTCTCAAGATCAGTGCCGACAACCATCTGTGCCGTGAACGCCATCCACGCAAAACCGTCCGCATCAGCCGGTGTAAGTTCTACTGTTCCATCGGAAGCCGCCTGAACCACAACGCCTTCATCGACAAAGCCGTCGTTGAAACGAGAATCCCGCGCAAGCACGAGCGGTCCCCTGACAATGGCTTGGCAGCCGTTCTGTTCCACGAGATGAGCAGTCAGGTCAAGGGAAAGTTCAATGCGGTCTCCGGATTTCCATTTACGGGAGATTTTGGCATATTCTCCTGCCTGAAGTTCGCTCAAGTCAACGGCAATGGTGTCAGTCCCGCTGATGAGAGTTGCCGACGTGTTGCGGCTCCACTCCGGAATACGGAGAGCAAGCGTGAAGTCAGCAGGCTTTACCAGTTCAAGTCCAATGGCGACATCGCCTGAAACCGGATAATTTCCGGATACGGTCACTTTCATGGCATTGCGACGTCCAATGGCAACTTTTGCCTCAGAGTCTCCATACCAGTTGAGTTTAAGCATCTTATCCTCTGCCTGACAAGCAAGCTGAGGAATCATCGCAAAGGCTCTCGGTCCGTTGGCATTGCAGCAATTGATGTTCAGTCCGCACTGCTTTTCTCCCTCAACACGCCAGCCCTCAAGCGGAGTATATTTTGCAATCTGGCATCCGTCATCCTTCAGTGCTCCGAGGATGGCGTTGTAGAATGTGCGCTCAATGTTGTCGGCATAGCGGGAGTCTCCGGTCAGTGCAAGAAGACGGCTGCAGAACTGCATCCAAGTGAAGCCCACACAAGTTTCCATAGTGTGGTAGGTCGGGACCGTCTGAAGCGCCTTTCCACCATACCAGCACTCGACCGCGCTGCCGGAGCCAGCTACATTAATCTCTTCCGCAAGGATGTGCGTGTAGGCTTTCAGAACAGCATCATAGTCGCGTTTATTACCTGTAACCTTATAGTATTCAAGCAGTCCTTCATAGCAAGACATCATCTCATAGGCTTTAGAGCCGTTGTCATAGCTGAACCACTTTACAGGATGCGGGAAGCGTAGTGAGACAGGAACATCGGCCCGGCTTATGAGCTGCGGTCCTTCCGGAGTCTCCCACTGTGCAACGATGTACGAAGCAAAGTCAAGGTAACGTTGCTCACCTGTCTTATTATAGAGACTCATAATAGGTTCAAGCACCGTAGAACTCGGCATTCCACGATAATTTCCTGTCAGGACTATATTTTTCTTGTCCGGACCAATCTGCGAAATGAGGTGGTCCGCCACACCGGCAGCGGCATCGAGGGCCTTGCGGTCTCCCGTCAGTTCATACCAGCTCAAAAGCCCCAGCATCGTGTATTTCCGTCCCCATATATCCCACTCTTTCATCTGATTTTCAGGAGGATAGTTTCCAATATAGCCGTCTGGGGTCTGAGTTGCGATTATGTCCGCAACAGATTTTGCGATTTTGTTATAAAGTTCAGGATTTCCGGTGTAACGATACGCGCCTATTGCTCCGAGCGTCCATTTCCCCCAAAATTCGCTGTTCCATTTCCAGCTTTCGATTCTATGACGGAACGGCTCCACAATCTCATCAACATTCTGTTCCATCACGCGATGCTGAAAACAGTCGTCAATTCGCCCACCGACATATCCGTCGACCTTCACTGATTTCACCGTCATACCACCGTCGGTTTTCGATGTTTTGCCGCTACCGGCAAGGCATACGCCGCATCCGAGAACCAATGCGGAAAAACTCATCAAGAAGCGGCGATTGAAAATCAAAAAGTTTTGTGTCATATTATCAAGTTACTAAGTATGCGTCAAAAAATTAGTTGAACTAAATTTGTATCAGATTTATGAGAATTACAAATGTCGGAATAAATTCCGCAAATAAACACATTATTTGATTTAAGACTTTAGTTTTTTGATACATATCAGAAACGAATGATTAAATTTGTATTATATACTCCCGATTTTGTGGGAATATATTGCTTGAAAGGAGGCTATGAAAATGGAAAAATTCGACGAAAAGGAATATAACGAACTTATTGAGCGACTGTTCAAGAGGTTCCCGTCCTATCAGACGGTGGGCGGCAACGCCTACCACCCGGGGCTTGAAAATATGATGGAGTTTGACTCACGACTCGGGCATCCGCACCGGAACTACAAGAGCGTGCATGTCGCGGGGACGAACGGCAAGGGGTCGGTGAGCAATATGCTGGCGGCGGCGCTCGCGGCCATGGGCTACAAAATCGGGCTTTACACATCGCCGCATCTGCTGGACTTCAGGGAGAGAGCAAGGATTGTCGGGCAGGGGCTGATTCCGCAGCAGGATGTTCTGGAATTCTGTACACGATGGTGGCCGGTATTTGACGAACTGAACCTGTCGTTCTTCGAGATCACCACCGCGCTCTCCTTTTGGTGGTTCGCCAAGGAGGGAGTGGATTTCGCGGTCATCGAGACAGGGCTCGGAGGGCGGCTTGACAGCACCAACATCATATCTCCACAGTTGAGCGTAATCACTAACATAGGATTGGACCACTGCAACATACTCGGAGACACGATTTCCAAGATTGCCGCCGAGAAAGCCGGCATCATCAAACCGGAGATTCCTGTCGTCATCGGCGAGTCCGGAGAGGACAGCGACCTCGTGTTCAAGGCAAAGGCGGCCAAGGACGGGGCGGACATTTCTTTTGCCGACAAGGACTTCCAATTTTCCCGAAACACTCTTGCTGCACTTCTCGAAGAGCTTGACCTCCACGGATGCTACCAGAAGAAAAATCTCCCGACGGCTCTGGCCGCCCTCACCGTCCTTCACCGGAAAGGGATAATTCCAAAATCAGCGACATCACCCCTTGTACTCGACGCACTGAAGCATACTGCGGAGCGCACAGGTTTTCACGGACGCTGGGAAAAGGTGTGCGACTCCCCTCTCACCATTGTTGACATCGGGCACAACCAGCACGGGCTGAAATACAATTTCGCACAGTTGGAAAGGATGGTGAAAGACGACGGATATGAACTGATTATGGTCTACGGAAGCGTCGCCGACAAGGACTACAGGAGCGTGATAAGGATGATTCCGCGTTGCGCTAAGGTCATTTTTACAAACGCATCGGGTTCAAGGGCCTTGCCGGCGGACGAGGCACGGGCAGCATACGGCACAGAGGCATTCGTCTGCCACACTGTCGTCGAGGCGGTCGCACTGGCGCGGAACTTGTCCGAGACCTGCACGAAGCCGCTGATTTATATCGGTGGGAGTACTTATGTCGTATCTGAAGCAATACGAGCCAAACAAGAAGCGGATTGCTGCGTTGAACTTCGATAATCCAAATCCTCACAACCGTGAGGTTGCTGCGGTTTGAATTTCTCGTTCGCCTTGCGCTCCATCTTCTTGTTTGACTCGATGACCATATGTTTTAAATAAACACTTTTTGAAAATTTGATTGTTATGAGTGTAAAGAAAGTTGCTGTGACTATGATGGTTTGTTTTTTGTCAGTCGGCGCCGGGGCATCGTGTGCGGAAGGCGGAAACCGCAAGGAAGTGGACCGTCTTTGGAAAGAATATGAAAAGACGACAGAGAATGACTTGCCTCAGAAAGCCACGAAAATACTCGGGCAGATAAAGGATAAGGCACGCGCTGAAAAACTCAGCTACGACTTCTGGCGCGCCGCCACTCAATATGTCCGGATTGGCAGCCAGCGGGACTGGAAACGCCGCGACGAGCTTACTGAATCAATGAACGCCGAATTCATATCCTACGGTGACCCTATAATATTATATGTGTCAGGCATTGGCTTCAACAATTACGATGCCTCCGAATGCGCAGAATTCCTCGACAAATGGTCCCGCAAACTGAAGTCCTCCAGCAGCAGCGATTTCTGGGACAAGACACCTGTCGGCTACAAGGGCGAAGTCATGCGCGCACACATACACAACGACTACGAATACGTCCTGCTTTCGATGACATTCAACCGCAGTCTTTCTAATTCAATAGGATACGAGAAAATTGAGGACAAGTTCAATTCAACATATTCCGGAACATATCCGGTCGACGCGCTGTATGAGCTCTATCGCATAAGTGCCGGTTCTGCAGAGGCTTACGAAGGCTACGCAGAGAAATATGAGGGCAAGGCCGTGGCGACGCTCGCGAAATTGAATGCCCTTTCGTTCAAGTTCCGCAGGCTGAAAGAGTGCAATGCGACTGATGAAGACTACCGCAGTCTCAGAGCATATTGCGAAAAACTTGTCGCGGAAAAGAAACGATTTTACGGAGAGGAGAAATTGATTCTCAAGGGGGAAGATGCCGCCGAAAATATGATAGAGGAGTTGGACTCCAAGCGATTGGACGCGGAAGTACATGGACAGGACATCGAGATTCGCCTGCAGAACTTGAAGGACGTGAACATTTCCGTCTACGCAGGAGAGGGGCTGAACGCCGACAAACTGACGAAGAAAGACGTGCCCGTATGGACAAAAACACTTGACGTAAAAACGGAAAGATACTATGTGAATGACACATTGAAAGTCCGTATGCCGGAACTTCCTGACGGTGAATTTCTTGCGGTGTTTGAATCCGGCAAGATCAGGCACAGCTGCAACCTTTCACAGCATTCCGTCGCACTCTCGGCAAACAGAGCCGCAGACGGATGGCTACTTTATGCCGCAGAAAGAAAGAGTGGAAAGCCTGTAAAGGAGGCAAACCTTGTTGTCGGAAGCTGGAATGGCAAGGAACTGCTGCGCAAAACAGTGCATTTTAACGGAGCGACACTCATGGACAGCGAAGTCCAGTCTGTCCTGAAAGGTGTGGGAGGAAGATGTTGGATTAAGTGCGACTTCATTGACGGGCAGGGGCTTGCACGCAGCTCAGAGAAGCTGGGCATCTACACACCGGAGGACAATGCCTCCCAGCCTGATGTGGACTGGCAGGCACAAGTTCTTACTGATCGCTCGGCCTACCGCCCTGGAGAGACAATTAACTTTAAGGCAATACTTTACAAAGACTATCATTACGGCAGGATGAGCACCTCACCGCAAGGAGAAACGGTGCGGGTCAAACTCGCGGACGCTGAGAACAAGGATGTCCAGACACTTGAACTCACGACCAATGATTTCGGTTCCGTGGCCGGCAAATTCACAATTCCGAGCGACCATCGCAACGGAGAATGGAGAATAACCGTGTTCGTGGGAGGATTTACTGCCAACGCCAAATGGTTCACCGTCGATGAGTTCAAGCTTCCTGAGTTTTCGGCATCATTTGTTTCTGACGGAGTGAAATACTTCCCCGGAGATGCTGTGCCTGTAAAGGGACGCGTCTTTAGCTATGCCGGCAACAGTCTTTCGGATGCTCAGATGGAATACACCGTCTCTGATTGGAACGGAGTTGTCGACAAGGGAACTCCAGAACTGGACGAGCATGGGAATTTCTGCATCCTGGTCAAGACAGCATACGACAAGGACAGCCATTTCACCATAAAACTAAAAATTACTGACGGAGCCGGGCAGACACTTGAGTTCAGCACATGGCTACGGGTAAGCGAAAGTTTTGACATTGACGCGGAACTCATCGATGCGGCTGAGGGAAGTTTCCTTCGGCCTGACACATCCGACAACGTGATGTTCAGCAACTTCCGCCGAGGGTTCTCTCTCACCAGGAGCAGTGTGCTCAAGGGAGACAGCGCAGAGTTCAAAGTGGAGATAGCCGACTGCGACGGGAAGCATCTTGACGGCGAGATCGAATGGGTGCTCAAGACCGGTTCCGCTGAACTCCGGAAAGGACGCTGCGTTTCCGGAAAGAATCTCAAGATTGACCTATCCGGAAAGCCTGCCGGGCTTTACACCATCGAGTTTTCTAAAACTTACGAATATACGGTAGTCGGAGGCGGCAAGGATAGCACGAGAGAGGCTTTGGAATATGAACTGCTAAAGCTATGTGACAACGAGACCGTCCTTGATGCCGATGTCGAAAATGCGTTCAAAGTAGTGGATGGAGCTGACGGAAACATTTCACTGTTGTTCGGAGCCGCCCAGGGCGACATTTGGGCAAACATTATGATTTTCAGCCTCGATTCGCATCTTCTCCTCAACGAGAAACTGCACCTCGCCGGAGTCCGCGGCAAGACCGGCTCACTGAAAAAACTCTGCTGGAAACACGCTGCAGAATGGTCGGACAAAGTATTGCTCCGTATCGAGTACTTCAAGAACGGGATCTACAGGACGTTCGAGCACGAATATGGGCGCAACCGTTCGACCTTCGAACTGCCACTTTCCGTGAGCACATTTACAGACAAGTGTCTGCCAGGAACCGAGTACCGCGTTATGCTCAGCACAGGGAAAGATTCAGAAGTGCTTGCGGCGGTGTTCGACAAAAGCACGGAGGACATCAGATCAAACCTATGGTCTGCCGTGCTGCCGTCATTCAGCAGCATATATGTCGACTCGGACAACAACACCGGGTGCGAGTTCGACGGGTGGGCAGGAGATTCTCGGCGTCACTGGAGACTTGACGGAGGAAATAACCGGATTCTTATGGCAAAAGGTGGGGTGGCAGCACCAGGCGCAGCCGACGCGATGCTGTCCGAAAGCGTCGTCGTTGAAGACTCAACGCCGTTCCAGCTTGCTGAAGAGCAGCCAAGCTTCCGCGATGACCAGGAAGTTGCCAAAACTCTGAAAATAAGAAAGAACTTCCAAAGCACACTTGCATTCGAACCATTCCTTCAGAGTGACGGCAGCGGAAACATCGAATTACGCTTCCGCACCAGCGACAGGCTCTCGACCTATGTCCTCGCGTTCTTCGCGCACGACAAGGCTTTCCGCAACGCGACTCTCCGCAAGGAGTTCGTTGTCAGCCAGCCAGTAACCATCACGGTCCACGAGCCGTCCCTTCTCTATGGGGGAGACCGCTACATTTTCCGTCCTTCCATTTCAAACAACAGCGGCAAGGACCTGAATGGGACTCTGACAGTATTCATCTATGATGGAGACGACAGTTCTCGACCGCTCAGTGTGCAGAACTGCCCGGTTTCAATCGGAGCCGGCAAATCCGTGAGCAAGGAATTTGCCGTAGCCGTTCCGGACGCAGACAAGATGAAGTCCGGCAATGAAGGCAAAGCCCAGCTGAGCATAAAGACCGTGTTCAGGGCTAAAGCCTCTGAGAATGGAAGCACAGAATTGAGCGACGCAATTATCGTGAAGATTCCTGTTCCGGAAGGGAAACAGGTTCTCACGGAGTCCCACTCGGGAATCTACCGCCATGGTATGGACAAGGACGCTCTCATACATTCACTTGAGGGTCAATTTGTTAACACGACCCATCTCGGAGCAGTCACCCGTGAGGTGAAGATTTCCGACCTTATTGCCGAGACTCTTGCACAGAAAGCTGAACTGAAGTCAAAGAACCTTCTTGACATCAGCGAAGTTCTCTACGTACATCTGGCATCGGACAGTCAGGACGCACACGAAATCGCATCCCTAATCAAGTCACTTCTTGACTGCCGCTGTGAGGACGGAGGATTCGCCTGGTTCGCAGGAATGTCGTCCTCCCCTATCCTGACGACCGTCATCCTCGAAAGGCTCGCGATTCTGCATGAAGAAGGCAAGCTGCCATCCGGCACTAACTGGGACAGCGTGCTCTCGAATGCCGTGAAATACATTGACAGACAGATATTTGTCGAGCGCAACGGATACCACTGGTTCGGAGGAATTTCCATCAGTCAATATCTCTATGTCCGCTCGTTCTTCCCTGACATTGCAGTCGACACAAAAGCGATAAAAGCTAAGGTCGGAGACAGGCGTTTCAAGGAAGTCGCGAAGTCGATGAAGGCATATCTCCAGGCGTCCGCGAAAGAAGATAAGTTGAACGGGCAGATTCTTGAGAAGGCGCGCCGCAGTTCAACAATACTCAAACTCATCGCCTCAGATTCCAACGCCTTCGACAGTTCGCTCGGTCTGAAATGCCGGAAGATGAAGAAAACTCTCACAAGAAGCATCGAGTCACTTAAGGAATATGCCGTTGAACATCCTTCAGGAGGGATGTACTATCCGAATGCGGTGATGCCGTTCCGTGCCCTGCTTTCATCCGAAGCCTACGCCCATTCACTGCTCTGCGACATGCTCTCGAGCTGGAGTTCCATGTCTGAAAAGACTTCCGGAAAGCCTGATGCCCGCGCATTGGAAATCGCCGATGGCATACGTCTGTGGCTGATGATTCAGAAAGAAAGCCAACAGTGGCAGAACAACTTCGAATTTGTCTGTGCGATAAATTCAGTTCGCAGAGGCTCCCCTGCCCTTATGGAAACATCAGTCATCTCACTGACAAAGACTTACGAAAAGCCTTTTGAGCAGATCAAGGCAGCCGGAAACGGATTCGGCATAGAACGGAGGTTCTTCGTCGAGGAACTTGTTCAGAGCACAGTCAAAGGCCAGGAAGGCACGAGATTGTCGCAACTGCGCGAACTCCAGACAGGAGAGACGCTGTCCGTCGGGCAGAAAGTCATCGTCCGCTACAGCGTCAGCAGTGAGGAAAACCGCAGCCTCGTTCACATCCGCACACCGTACAACGCCTGCCTCAGACCTGTCCGTCAGCTTTCCGGCAATTATGGCTATTGGCTCCGGAGTTGGAGAATCAACGCCGCGTCAAGAGGCTTCAAAGCATGGTGGATTACGCCACAAGGCTACCGCGAAGTTCACGATGACGCCATAGACTATTGGTTCGATGTTTACCCAGAGCAGAACACAACCATTGAGGACGAGTTCTATGTCTCCCAGGCCGGCGTCTTCACCGCTCCAGTCTGCGAAATCGAGTCGCTCTATGCCCCTCACTACCGCGCCAACTCCGCTTTTGACGGCTCACTCACTGTCAGAGAATAATACGCAGGCCCATATTTAACCGCACCACGGAACCGAACCGGTTTATAGACGTAGACGGGCGGTTTCCGGTGAGATTCCTGAGAGTGTAAGGAACGTATGACAAACGCGGCTCGAAATAGAAACAGAGACGCTCGGCCAAGGTGTAGTCGAGACGCACCGCCGATGTCACACCGGCATAGAACCTTGCCTGAAGTATCCAGTTGTCTATGCTGAAGAGGACCCCGACCTCCGGGCCTGCCATGGCAGAAAACGTGAGGGAGGAGCGGTCGTTTCCCTGCCATCTGATCTGATTGAGCACGGCTTCCGGCTTGAGGGCCACATTGTAGCAGTGCGCTATCTTGTCCGTGTCGAAAACCTTCATTCCATTCATGGAATAAGTCCCTGACAGCCTGAACGTAACAAGTCTATTAGCCTCCTGCCCGAGAACAAAATCATAGTGGTCATACGTCGACGAATAGAGTTTCCATGTGTCCTTGACGAGCGGAGATGACTGGAATTTCATGCTCCCGTTCACGGTGAGATATGCGATTTTCGTCGTCCATGCTGCATAGGGGCCGTTTTTCACCTGATCTATAGGACCGAGAAGCTCATCTACAAATCCTGTTTTCTTCGGCCTATTGAGCCAGTCGATGTAAGCACAATGACACTCAGTCGTCTGGGCAAAGGCACCGATTTCCGCGACACCGGTCAGAATACCGAATATCGCAGCCATATTCACAAGAAACATTCTCATCATTAAAACACTCCCTTCACTTGACGGCATTCAAAAGCCGTCACAAATAAACCGTTGCTATAGATTCATTCTTGGCGGCAAATGTGACATAAGACGTGCCATTTGATAAAAAATACTACTAATCTGACAATTTTTCAGAAATATTGGATATTTCACGAAGAACACGACGGTATTTGTACGTGCGCTTATTCATCACCCAGTGCGGGGTGCGCCGTAGAGGACGCGGAAGACAACAGGCAATGGCAGCAGCCTCTGCCGGAGAAAGCCGGGTGCAAGAATGACCGTAGTAAAATTGGGATGCCGCTTCTATACCGTAAATGCCGCGTCCCATTTCTACGACATTGAGATAGACCTCCATTATCCTGTCCTTACCCCACATCAGTTCAATCAGAACAGTCCAGTAGGCCTCGACAGCCTTACGTACCCAAGTGTCAGTGCAGAATGTGAATACATTTTTAGCGGTCTGCTGTGAGATTGTGCTGCATCCCCGGATTTTCGTCCCCCTCTTCCTATGTTCCTTCAGCATCTTCCTCATTTCCTCAAAATCAAATCCCATGTGACTGCGAAAACTGCCATCCTCGGACAGAATCACGGCCTTTTCCATATTCCCGGAAATCTTTTCCAGCGGCACCCACGCCTGCCTCGTCCGGAACTTGTGGTCGTCCCTAAACTCAATCGAGCGTTTGAGCATCAGTGGAGTCCAGTGTATCGGCACATATTTCAGCACCGCGACCAGCACGACACTAAACGCGACAACCCCCAGCGGAATCCGCAGAAACAATATTCTCTTCCATTTTTTCATCGGATGTTCAAAGGTATAAAAAATCGTGGCATTCCGTACAAGCGAAATGCCCCGATTTTCAGAAAAAATAAAACCCCTGAGAGGGAGAGTGAATATGAGAGATGGAGTGCAACGCGGCAATCCGCTCTCAGACTCGCCCGGTTAATATCCAAAAATTTCCTCCAAAGAAACCGTTTTCACCGGTCCGAGAGTGCCGAGGAACTTCGTGTCAAGATCCTTGATGTCACCGAGGATGGCGTAAGTATAGTGACGATTCTTCACCCACTCGGCCTGCACTGCCTTCACGTCTTCTAACGTCATATTCTGGAGAGCCTCGAAAATTTCCTTGTCGAGAGGCGCAGAAAGGCCGAGGTCACGGCAATTTATGTAGCTGTTCAGGACACCCATGCCGATTGTGCGTGAAGTGCGCAGATTCGCGATAAGAGCCTCCTTCGCGATGCTGAAGGCAGCCTCTGATTCCGGAAGGTTGTTGATGATGTCGTCGAACGCCTCAACAGCCTGCTTCATCTTGTCGTTTTGGGTGGCGATGAATGCCATGTAGTAGTACTTGCCGTCATGGTAGTATGGAGAAATCAGCGATGCCCATGCAGAATATGCAAGGCCGCGTGCCTCGCGCATCTCTTGGAATACAATGCTGTTCATTCCGCCTCCAAAGTAGCTGTTGTAGAGGTCTATGCCAGCCTCTGACGCAGGTGAGAACTGACGTCCGTCACATGAATACTGGATGTAGTAGAGCTGCTTGGCGTCATACTGTGCCATCACAACGGAGTTGTCCGCCGTCGTCTGATAGACAAGCCACTGTATGTTCGTATCCTCAAGGGTCTTACCCTCTATGACATGCACCTCGGAGAGAGCTTCCTTAAGAGTTTTCTCGGATGCAGGGCCATAGTAGACAACCTCATGTTTCTTGTCAAAGAGGCCACGCACCTTTGCAAGAAGCTCATCCGATGTGAGAGAAAGAATCCTCTCGTTGGAAAGAGTGCTGCGACGGATGGCGTCACCACCCATGAGCGCATATTTCTGAAGGGCACGGAAGCAACTCTGCTGATTGAGTTTGCTGTCGGCGCGGTCCTTGAGCATGTCGGCCTTGAGCCCCTCAAGAATCTCGTCGTCTCCCTGAGCGTTGTAAATGACATCCTCAACGATTGCCATCACATCCTTCATCGAGTCTCCGAGTCCCTCCATGGTGACATAAGTTCGTGTGTTTCCCACATAGCAGCGGTAGTCTGCCGCGAGATCGTAGAGTTCCTTGGCAATCTCGTCATGACTCTTTGTGGCGGTGCCGAGGTAGGAAAGATAATTCAGAGCGAACGAAAGCTCCGGGTCCTGCTCGCGGTTGATGTTGAACACATATTCGAGGTTGAACAGACCATTGGTCTCATTCTTCTTATAGAGGACGTCAATCCCTGCAGCTTCCGCAAACGTTGACATTTCCTTGTTGAAGTCCACGAAGACAGGCTCAATCGGCTTTACCTCAGTGTTTTGAACCGCCGTAAGGAAATCTGACTGCCGGTCGCGGTTTGTAACGATAGGTGTGATCTTCGGCGCTGAAATCTTCTTCACCGTATTGTCCACCCCTTGTCTCTTGTTAATCACAACGTAACTGTCGGCGCCGAGATATTCGTTCGCCCAAGCCACGACGTCATCCTTGGTCACCTTCGAGCATCGGTCAATCTTCCCCACGCAGTCAGCCCAGTCCTCGCCGTCGATGAATGCGTTCACATAACTCATTGCCCTCTGGTCATTATCCTCAAGTCCGGCCATGTAGTCTTTCTTGAAATTATTCACTGAGGCCTTTATGAGTTCCTCGTCAAAATCACCAGTACGAAGTTTCGCAATCTGGTCGAGAAGTACATCGCGAACCTCCTCAAGCGTCTGACCCTGCTTAGGATAGCCGACCATCAAAAACATTCCGTAGTCAGGCATATTGTTGCTGAACCCGTAAGATGCAAGCACCTTCTGCTGTTGGTTAACGTTAAGGTCAAGCATTCCGGCCTTGCCGTTGTAAACGATTGAAGAAGCGATTTCCGCGACATCGTTTGACTTGTCCACGGCGGAAGGAAGCCGCCATGCCAGGTAAACATACTCTGACTCAAGGCCATACACATCGCGAACTTCGGGCGTGGTAATAGGCTTTTCCGGCTCGAACTTAAGCTTAGGGAGAGCCGGATTCGGCTGCATACCTCCGAAATACTTCTTTATTACAGAAATCATCTCGTCCGGGTCAAAGTCTCCGGAGAGGCAGATTGCCATATTGTTCGGCACATACCAGGTCCTGTGGTAGGCTTTTACATTGGTGATGGACGGATTCTTGAGATGTTCCTGCGTACCGAGGACAGTCTGGGTCCCGTAAGGATGGTGAGGGAAAAGCGCGGCAAGCACAGCCTCGTACATCTTGCGGTTATCCTTCGTAAGGGACATGTTCTTTTCCTCATAAATGGTTTCAAGCTCCGTGTGGAAACCGCGGATTACCGGGTGTTGGAAGCGATCCGCCTGCACTCTCGCCCAGTTTTCAATCTGGTTTGAAGGAATGTTCTCGACATACACCGTCTCGTCAGTGGACGTAAATGCATTAGTCCCGTCTGCTCCAATCATAGACATGAGTTTGTCATATTCATTAGGAATCGCAATCTTCGACGCTTCGTAGCTTATGGAGTCTATCCGATGATAAAGCGCAGCCCTCTCAGCCTCGTCTGTCGTCTTTCTGTAAACCTCGAAAAGGCTCTCTATTTCATCGAGCATAGGCTTTTCCGCCGCATAGTCACTCGTTCCGAACTGCTCAGTTCCCTTGAACATAAGGTGTTCGAAATAATGCGCGAGTCCGGTGGTCTCAGCCGGGTCGTTCTTACCTCCGACCTTGACCGCAATGTAGGTCTGGATTCTCGGAGTTTCCTTGTTGACGCTCATGTAGACCTTCAGGCCATTGTCAAGCGTGTAAATCCGTGTGTGCATCGGATCGTTCTTGACCGTCTCATACTCTTTCGCACACGAGGACGAGACGAGCGCGGCAATCACTGTAGCCGCAATTAAAAAGACTCTCTTCATATTATATAAATTTGTTTTGTCTGCACTAGGATTTTTTGGTTTATGAATTTATGTTTCATAGAAACATGAAAAAAATAAACTGCTTCAGATTTTTCAATTATTTTCGAGTATAGATTTCTTTTGGAAGAAGGAGTGTACTGGATGTACACGACTGATGAGAAAATAAATATAGACCGAAAAGAACGAAAAAGATAATGCAGTTTATTTTTTGAAGGTTTCTTCAAAAAAGTCCCGAAGACGTGGCACACAAAAGTGCGAATCTTCGGGAACATATTCTTCGTTGACACAATCATTTGTCAATCAATTTTTCAGAGCGGGTGGCGAGAGTCGAACTCGTGGCCCTCGGCTTGGGAAGCCGATGCTCTACCACTGAGCTACACCCGCTTTTCCATTTCCCCGAGAGGAATGGACTGCAAATATATGAATTATTTTCCGAATAATGCAAAACTTTCTACCTATCTTTGCACGGCTTTTCGGAATGTGGGTATGCCCCAGACCGGGATGAATGTAAAAATTACTATTACGATGATAAAGGTTCTTGTTTTTGATTTGGGAGGAGTTCTCCTCGACTTGGATTTGGATGCATGCTACAAATCATGCCGCGAAAAGCTTGGATTTGAAAGAGTTGACGAACTTGTCGGCCCTTGCCACCAAAAAGGACTGTTCATGGAGCTTGAGGCGGGGAACATCACCGCGGAGAAGTTCTACCAGGGGGTCCTCGCAATGTCCGCTCCAGGGAAAACGCCACAGGACGTGAACGATGCATTCCGCCCGTTCCTCATCGGATTGGCAGACTATAAAGTTCCGTTGCTCAAGGAGTTGAGTCAGAAATACGACCTCTATCTTCTCAGCAACAACAACGCGATGACATGGCCGTTCGCCGTGGAGGAATTCGAGCACAAGGGGCTACCGATTGACAGCGTTTTCAAAAAGGCGTTCCTGTCTTTCGAAATGCACTGCCTCAAACCCGGAGACACCATCTATCAAAAGGCCATCAGCGAAATTCAGCGTCTCTCCGGCACTCCTGACTCTCCGGTTCAGCCGTCCGAGATGCTCTTCATCGACGACTCCCCAATCAATGTAGAAGCCGCCCGCCGCAACGGCATGCAGGCTGCCCACTACATCCAGGGCGACGACCTTAGGGCGCTATTAAACAAAGAACTATAATGGAGTCTTGGGAGAGTCTTAATTTCCCGTATAGAAAAGGATAAGGTCACTGAGGGCTCTGCGGCAGACCGGGCAGAAGCCAGCGGCTTCATTGGTGCGCATCCGGCAGTTGTCGGAAGGGCGAAATACACCGTGGAGAAGGTAGCCGCCGCCCTCGTAGACTCCGATGCGGTCAATCGCGTTCTGAGAATTGTCCAGTTCGTTGACTTTCAGATGCCCGCCAGGAGTAGGCACGGGGCAGCCGTCCGGAAGCATATCCTTCCATTTCGCATCAAAATCAACCAGCGTCGTGATGTTAGGCTCCCATGGTTCCACGGAAATGTCGTAACTGGAATCGAGGGCGTCGGCAAAATCGTAGAAATACTCGTCCGCAAGCCCACCGAAACTGTGCCCGAACTCATGAACCACAACGGGACGGAACTTGCTGTGGTGGGCGGTCGTAAGGGTGTATGAATTATAGATACCGCCACCACCGTATGTATCTGTATTGGCGAGGATTATGATGTGTTCGTAAGGAATGCCGGAGAGAAGATCGTGGATGTCATGGACATTTTCGGAGGTGAGGTAGCGGTCGGAATAAAAAGTCGAGAAATGAGATTTTATAGCCGTATCCCGCCATGTTCCTTTAAGAGGTTCGGAAACTCCGGAGTCTTCTGACACGGAATCCACTGCGATAATGTTAAGACGATCAGCAAATTGCGAGAAAGGTGGCGCGGACAAGACGGCATCGCAGGCAGCCTGTGCATCCTTGCGGAAGAGTCTCATGTCTTTCTTCGCATATCCCTCGGCGACAATCACGACATCTATGCACTCCCTGCTGTCTCCTCCCTTATGAATATAACGCCAGGAAGTGCCGGAGGGACGCTGCCGACGAATCAGGATATCGGAAGGCTCAAGCAAGAAACGGTGTTCGGCACAGACAGAGCCATGTTTGTCGAACAACCTCAACGCGACATCTGCCTTGGCTAAAGGCATCGGAAGCAGTACCGTATGCTCAAAAGAACGGGATGTATGCTGCGCCTCGTCAGTTGTGAGCCATTCGCTGAAAAGTGACGAAAAAGACCAGACATATAGTTGTTTGCCAGTCTCGGCATCAGTCATGACCACTTCTCCGTTACCTCTGAGCGGCATGCCATCAAGGTTGCCCCTACGGCCGTACCAGCCTTCAGAACTCGACATACGGCAAAGGCTCACGGACTGTTCCGCGGCATCGCCGCTGAAAATGTAATCTATTCGCAGAGTCTTGTCTGCAAACTTCTCGTCGAATGCAGTCCCGGCCAATGCCGACATAGGAAACAATCCTGAGACTATCGCTGCAACACTCAGCGCCAACACAGATTTCAGCAATTTCGTCATTACGCACTTTTTTCTGTCCACGTTACCCCTCTCCTGAATCCCCTCCTTCCCACGGAGGCGTCCATCTGAGACACGTAACCTTCAAAGTTAAGAAATATCCGTGAAGATATGACAATTCAACCAAAAATTCTTATCTTTGCAACCCATTGCCTCCGTAGTTTAATGGATAGAATTTCAGATTCCGGTTCTGACGGTTGCGGTTCGATTCCGCACGGGGGTACAAAAGTGGCTGACTAAAAAGTCTTTTGTTCACCCTCCTTCGGACTTCCTAACCCCCGCAGACTAACGCCTGCGACCCTATTCGGGGTATCTCGCGCCCCCGGCGCGGTCCCTTCGGGACTTTGGGGTCAAGTTCCTTTAACGGACACCGCCACATTACAGTCCCTCGACATCCGCATACTTAAACCGCCGTATCTTCCGTGTGGCCGTCTTCTCGAACGGCTCACGCAAAACCTGTATGCAACTCAGGTGCGACGTCCTATTGACCTTGCGGTTCACAATCGAAAGAATCAGTGACTTGCACTCCTCAACCTTACGGAGAAACTCGGCCTCGCCCTCATGATTCCAATCAAGCACATTTTCGTTGAAGGTAACAAGCGCCACCAACTTGTCCCCGCGGGAAAGCACAAGGGACTCGTCAACAAGGTCGATTCCGTTGAGCACCTGCTCTATTTCCTCCGGGTAGATGTTCTCTCCGGACGCACCGAGAATCATGTTGCTGAGCCGCCCCCTGATGGAGTATCGCCCTTGTGCATCAACCACGGCAAGGTCGTTGGTACGAAACCACCCGTCTTTCGTGAAGGCCCTTGCTGTCCGCTGCGGATCCTTGTAGTAGCCGAGCATCACGTTGGGTCCCTTTGCAACAATCTCCCCTTCTCCGGTCTCGGGATTGACATTGTCAAGACGCAGCTGCACACCACTTACAGGCATTCCTATCGAACCGGGCACACGAATCTTGCCGAGCGTGAAACTCAGCAGCGGCGAAGTTTCAGTGAGTCCATAGCCCACTGCGTATGGGAAGCCGGATTTGAGAAGAAAACGTTCGACTTCAATGTCCAATTTGGCACCGCCTATGCCGAAAAACGTAAGTTCACCTCCAAAAGTCTTTTTGAGCTTCATACCGACAAGACGGCACAGCAGCCAATTGGCGTTTCTGTCCAGCCAACTGAGTACAGGACTTTTCCGAATGGTCGGGACTATGCTGTCACGATAGATTTTCTCTATAATAAGAGGCACTGAAAGCATTGTCGTAGGCTTCACCACCTGCATCGCCTTCAGAAGCAAAGCCGGGACAGGCGGCTTCGACATATAATAGACAGAGGCTCCGACATACATCGGATAAAGCACCCCAATCGTAAGCTCAAGCGTGTGAGACATAGGAAGTATGGAGAGCCAACGGTCATGCTCGTCGCGCTTGCGGGTGGCATAGCAGGACATCACACACGATGCAAGATTTCTGTGGCTCAACATCACACCTTTGGCGTTCCCTGTGGTGCCGGAAGTGTAGATTATGGTCGCGATGTCGTCCGGACGGGAGGTTTCCGCTGATGTGCATCCATGTCCCGTGGTGCCAAGAGAGTCAGCCCCGGCTTTCTTCATGGCACGCGTCGGTGTCTTTATGAACTCGAAAGACTCTATGTCAATGACGACATCCAAACCGTCCATCGTCTCATCGCTTACATTTGAAAGCAGCTTCCTTGAAACGAAGAGAGCCTTTGACTCCGAGTGTTTCAAAATGTTAGTCACCTCATTTTCAGAAGATTCCGGCAGAATCGGGACAGCTATGCGTCCGAAAGCCACCCCTGTAAAGAACGCCACCGTCCAGTTCGGCATGTTCTGGGCAAGCACGGCGACCTTGTCTCCGGCCACGATTCCTGCATCTGCCAACATCCCTGACAGTTCTTCACATTTATTCCGAAAACTCTGGTAACTATATTCAAGTTCCGCATCCACGGTCTTCGACAGGCGGTTTCCGGCATACGTCACGGTTGCATAATCATATAATTCGCGCAATGTCTCTATTTTTCTCATAACTGACTATTTTTCATTTTTGCTCGGCAAAGGTAGGGAGAAAAGAAAGGTGTTCAATGCAACAAAAAGCGGTATTAATGTTCAAAACAGGACATTTAACGATTTAGTATCGTATTTGACGATTATTTTATGTAAAATTTATATCTTTGCACTATGTCTAAATATGATGAAATAATATCCGCCTTCGGAATAAACTATCTCGAAGGAACGGTCTCCAAAGTTCAGGTCGCCGGAAAATTCTGTCTTGTCGACAACATCGAAAAAGACGGAGGGATGCATCGTGCAGATTTCACAGCAGTCAGGAAACTGCGTTTCCCGATAAAGATTTCATTGGGATTCTGCCTCTACTGCAAAAGCGGCACAGCGACACTCCGCGTGCAACAGAGGGATTATCGCATCGGAAACAATGGAGTGCTGGTTGTTTTCGCGGGACAGATTCTGGAAAAGGTGACGTTGTCCAAAGGCTGCCGACTGATTTTTGCAGCTCTCGACTCGGAATATATAATGACCGGAATCCGAGGTCCGCACGGCAAGAATCTCCGCCAGATGCTCCTGCACAGCCACGAGCCCATCATCACAGGAGTCGCCGAGGAAGAAGGCGAAAACTTCGAGCAGCTCTGCCACGCAGTCAAGAATATTGTTGCCAACTGTGACGGCGAGACCGCCGATGGCATACTTTCAGGCTTTTCCTACATCTTTGCCAGCCTACTCCTGAAATGGACACGCCAGTGGAACAACCGCATGGCAGGACAAAAGACGACGGAAACCCATGGCAATGAAAACTTCTCTTCCGACAGCCTTTCAATGCCGATGAACCGCGAGCAGGAGGTTCTTTTCCGCTTCGAGGAAGACCTTCATAACTTCTCCCGCAAGGACCGCAGCGTGGGCTTCTACGCCCGCCGCCAATGCCTTTCCGAGAAACATTTCTCAAGAATGGTCAAGAAAGCCTCAGGCCGCAAACCGATGGACATAATCCGCGAATACGTCATTCTCGACGCCAAGAGCCTCCTTCTCACCGGTCTCTACTCCGTCAAGGAAATAGCCGAAAAACTCGGATTCATCAACAACTCCTTCTTCTCCCGCTACTTCCGTCTCTCCACCACCCAAACCCCTCTCGAATTTCTCCGTGGCAGCGAGGAATAACATACTGCCATATTTTTTCAGTTAAACATGCTATCTTTGCATCAAAGCATTCATAGAATATGGCAAAGAATTTTTTCAAGAGATACATCTGGCTGATTGATCTGATCAACCGCAGAAAGTATGTCTCCTTCAAGGAGATCAGCGAAGCTTGGCAGCGCAGTCCGCTGAACGAAACGGGAGAACCATTGTCAGAAAGAACGTTCTTCAACCACAAGGATGCGATCTTCGAGATGTTCGGGATCGAGATTTTCAACGACAGGAGCCTCGGATTCTACATCGGACACTCAAATGTCGGAAGCGACGAGACAAGCGATTGGATGCTACACACGCTGTGCCTCAACAATGTGCTACATGAAAATGCCGACATGAAAGACCGAATACTCATGGAGAAGGTTCCTTCATGCGAGAGATTCCTGACGGACATCATCAGTGCAATGCGGGATTCAAGAGTGATCAACCTCTGCTACCAGAGTTTCTGGAATCCGGAACCACATTTCTTCAATGTTCGCCCCTACTGCGTCAAACACTTCAAACAACGGTGGTACATGCTTGGAGACAGCGACTTAGGACTGAGAATATACTCTTTGGACCGATTCGTGGACATGGAGGAGTTGGAGGAAAGGTTCGAACTTCCGAAGGACTTCGATGCTGAGGGATATTTTCGAGACTACTTCGGTGTCATCATCGGGGATGCCCCTGAAGACATCAAACTCCGGGTCGTGCCGGATCAGGTCAAATACTTCCAGACACTGCCGCTACATGAGTCGCAAACAGAAATGATTCAGGAGGACGGAAGCTCGGTCTTCAGTTACCACATCGCCCCCACATTCGATTTCGTGCAGGAGATTCTGTCGCACGGAGCGGACGTGGAGGTGTTGGAGCCACTTGAACTGCGCGAAAATATCTCCGACATCATCGCAGGTATGGCTTCGCGCTATGGGATTTCCATTGCGGATGACAAATAGCGGACAGTTTCAGCCTCCACTCTGAACTAGAGTAACCGCCGGCCCCTGCACAGGCTGAAAAGACTAAATCAAGTATCTTCTTCTTTCTTTTATCGATTTGCTCCGTTTTCCATCTCCTTCTTCGCCAACGGGTGCATCAGGGACGCCGCTTGAACTTTTTTACCGAACTATTGTTGTAATGAATTCTGTTATTATATTTTCCAGCTCCTCATAGTCGGAGACAAGCACCTGACGCGGACG
>ERZ1026780.573-NODE-573-length-28691-cov-6.998184_pt1 | contig 28691 bp, 19 predicted proteins | sample MGYA00380126_ERZ1026780 | MGnify/ENA primary metagenome ERZ1026780 (study PRJEB33269, sample SAMEA4719762) | human gut metagenome | biome: human-associated habitat; feature: organic feature; material: feces | place: Cameroon | collected 2013-10 ... | reverse complement strand
CGGCGAATGGAGGGAAGGGGCGCGGAAGGCGGAGAAAGGGACGCGAATGAAACACGCCGCCCCCGCAAGTTGCGGAGGCGGCGAAGGGCGGGCCAAATGGACCTGGTGCGGCAAGGCATTCCGTCTTGCCGCCGGCAGGCGCCTGTCGGCTTAGTCGTCGTCGGGATAGTAGTCGGTCCAGTCGGCGAAGCCCGTGCATTCCGTGATCGCGCAGTTCTCCGACCGGATCAGGCCGTCGGGTGAGACGCGCAGTTCCACGACGGCGCGCAGCGTACAATTCCGGGGTATGACAATGGGCACAAGCGCCACGTAGCGGTCCGGGTCGGACAGATGCCGCGTGACGAGGAATTCCGCCTTTGTCCTGACCTTGTCGACGAAGGGCTCTCCCACGCCCGTGGCCGGATCGATGAAGCCGATTCCCTCGTCGACGAACGTGGCGGCGACCGTCCCGTCCTTCTTGAGCGCGAGCGTCAGCGTCGACGTGCCCTTCGCCTCGGGGTCGCCCCAGATCTCCTGCGTCGTGGAGACGACCACCTCCTTCGCGGCGAACGCGGGCAGGTCCGCGAAGCCCTTCAGCTTCCGGACGTTCTGCACGAGGTCGAGGCGGAAGCCGTCGCCGTCCTCCACGGAGACCCGTCCGACCGTCAGCCTCCCCTCCTCGTCGTAGTCGCCGGGATAGATGTACAGGCGGCGCGGCGACCCGCCTGCGAGGACTTCATTTTCCGGGGTCTCACGGCCGTTCCTGAAGGTCAGCGCCGCGTCGAAGTAGTAGCGGCCCTCCCCGGCGTCGTACCCCGTCAGGGCCGGCGCGGAGAACGTGGCCGTGAACAGCCGCTCGTCGGCGTTGTCGTAGACCACCTTGCCGGAGAGCCGGCCGTCCGCCTCGACCGTCACGGTCCCGTAGAGGTTGTCCGAGAACTCGGGATCCGGCGGGATCGGGCAGTCGCCGCTCCCCGAGAACGTGCCGACCGCCCATGCGGGAAGGCCCTTCACCTCCACGGTGAACGTCGAGACGTAGGACGCCCGGCCCGACTCCACCGTCGCCTTAACGGTGTACACGCCGGCCTTTTTCGCGCTCCCCGTGACCTTCCCCGTCTTCGCGTCGTATTTGAGCCCCGCCGGCAGACCGGAGAGCGTCAGCCTGTCGGCCGCGTCCCGGACCGTCAGCGCGGGCAGGCCAGATTCCGCCACGCCGACGGAGATTTCGTACTTCTCCCCATTCCCGTTGAGGAGGGCGACCTCCTTCCCAGACACATCTCGGACGAGCAACAGGCCGTTCGCGCCCGTTTGTTCGTCTCTTCCTGCAAAGTCGCCGACAACGAGCTTGAATGTCCGAACGCGCGCCTTTTTCGCGGAAGCGTTCGCGAGCTTCGCCGTGACGGTGTACGTGCCCGGCTTCTTTGCCGTTCCGGAGATGCGGTTCGTTTTCTTATCGAACTTCAACCCCGACGGAAGCCCCGAAAGCGTGACCTTCGGAAGCGAACGCGATTCGATCTTGAGTGTGAGGTCGAACGCGCCCGACGCGTTGTAGACATCGTCAACGTCGAGTTCGGGTTCGGTGTCGTCCTCCGCCGGAATGAACTCCGCCCACACGGCCACGTCCTCCCCGGCCGCGGTGTACGGGAACGACGGCGAACGGAAGTCGACGTCGCCCTCAAGCGGCTCCCCGTCCGCATCGTGCCAGCCCGCGAAGACGAACCCCCCGTTCGGCGTCGCCCTGAGCGTGGCCTTCTTCCCAGAGGCGTAGATGCCGCCGCCCGTCGCCCTGCCCATCTCCGGGTCGCACTCAACCTTCAGGAAGTTTTCGCCAACCCGGCGCACGACAACCGTCCAGCTCCTCACGGCCGTCTTCCGGCCCGCCGTGGTCGCCGTGGCGACGACCGTGTAGACGCCGCTTCTTGTGGGCTTCCCATAGATCGTGTTCGCGGGCAGGGCGCTTCCCGTGCCGCGCACCGTGAGAGGTTTTGCCGTGAACCTGAGCCCGGCGGGGAGCCCCCGTACCCTGAGTCTTACAAGGCTTCCGCTTTCGACGGGGATTGTGACGGGGGTGAACGTTCCGCCCGTTACGAACTCCTCCCCCTCCTCGAAACAATCATGGAGTTCAACCCAGTCGCTTTCCCGGGCGATGAAGGAAGCCTCGACGAAGACGTCTTTCGTCCCCATCGTAAAGGACAGTTTGGGATTACGCACATCGGCATTCTCAGGCAGTTCCATGCCGTTCAACTTCCAACCGCTGAATACGAACCCCCTGTTTGGTTTCGCTTTGAGTGTGACCTTCTTGCCCGCCGCATAGGCACCGCCACCGGTCACTTTCCCCTGTGAGGCGTCGAAGGACACTTCACACGTCCTGGCAACTCCTGTGGGGTTCGCCAGCTGTCTGTATTGGGCCGTGAAGACCGTGGTTTCGTCTGCGTCGGCCTCCGTGAACGTTCGCGTGAGGGAGGAAGGGCTCCATCCCGTGAATCTCCATCCGGCGTCCGCCTTGACTTCCGGGGCCTTCAAGGTGGCGCGTGTCGGAACAAGATCGTCCTCGTCGTCCGAGTCCATGGCAACGGCCTGAACCAGGTCGCCGCCTCCGATGCGCTGCCCCTTCCCGTCGAGGTCGAAGCGCACGATGCATTGATCGTATGCCTTGACGAAGGATATCTCCCGGACCACGCCGGGATCCTCCCGCAAAGACACGGAGAACGTATGCCTGAACGAAGCCCCCCCGTCTGCGGGCTTCAGGGGAATCAGGATCCACTGGCGCCCCGTATCGGCCGGCGACCAGTTCGTGTTGTTGCGTGGATTCCACTCCGGCCAAATCCGGGGACTTACGACGTAGAGGAGGTCGTCGTCGTCCTCGTAGGCCTCCCAGTTCGCCCAGTTCCCGTCTTCGTCCCGTTCTAGGGCGTTCGGTTTCTGGTTGAAATAACGCTGGGCGGGCCGCCCGAACTCCTTCCACATCTCCTGTTCGGAGAGAATGGCCGGCGTTCCGAACGCATCGTACGTCCCCGCCGTCAGGACAACATCGGACGGCCTCAATTTCCCGGCCCCCTCCACGGAGAGCGCAAGACTGGCCCCGAAGTAGAATCCGGCGGTATCTGGCCCGCTGTCGCCATAGGCGCACGAGACACCCTCCTCATCGGACGAGGCCTCGTACCAGTTCCCGAACTCAACCGCCCGGACCTGTAGAGCCAGCCCCCCCGCGAAAGCCATACACCAACAACCCCTCATCAGTTTGTTCATACTCGTTTCACCTTCCTTCGCCATCTGCATCGCCATCGGATGGGACGTAGTTTTCATCAAACCATTTCTGAGCGGTATCACGATCGACGTATTTCTCTCCCGTAATGAATTCGTAGGACTCCTTGGCCGCTCGAACGGCATCTTTCCCCCCTCCGTCGATGACGGAGAGAATCGTCTCAAGTTGAAGCTTCTCATCTGAGAGGGCATTGATTTCCGCAGCCAACATGGCCTGGTTTTCTTCTCCCCTCAGGGCCATCATGTAGTCGGCGATGAGGGGGGCACGGTCCGTTTCGGACTCAATCTCGCCGATCTTGAGCTGAATGAGATTCGCCGCCGACTGTGCGACATCTTCGTCTGCATCAAATGCAAGTCCCGTCAATTGGAGAAGCGCCTCCCTGGCACTGAAATCTGTCAACGCATCAACCATTGCCTGTCGAACACGGACATCATCCGATCCCTTAGCGTCTTCGTAGAGTCTCAGAATCTCGGCATGGTCCGATTGGTCGCTCGCGGACTGGAGACGGTCACAAATCCTTTTGTTCGCCTCCGTCATTGGGACATCGGGTTCCTCGCTCAAGACAATCCCCGAAGCCTCCCGCGCCCTGCGACGTTCCAACATGGCCGCATGTCGTTCCTGCCGTAAGATCTGGCGTTTGTTCAGCTCCTTCTGCCGTCTGCCATCTGGTGGAAGGAAGGTTACGTTTGGGGGCGACTTGATGGAATCAGAACCCTTGGAGGGGGAAGCGGCCCCCTTCGTCTCCGCTTCCCGAAGACTTTTCCTCTGGCACCTGGCTTGCGGATCTGGTGGATTGCACCCCAGGATGCCCAGCCCCGCAAGAACGAGCGCGAACAGTGTCCGGCGAACCCTCATCTTCCACCCTCCACCGCCCGGAACTGGAGGTCGACCGGATAAGACTGGACAACGCCTCCATCTTTGTAGAACAACGTTCCAGATCCGAATGGGCGCTCCCAGGCGGTGAACCCTTCGACGCATGCCCCACATTCGTCCCATCCCGGCATCAACACGCCGGAAAACTTTGCCTTGACGGGCTTCCCCGAAGACGACAGGACATCCGCCCATCCAGAAAAGGCACCGCTTTTCGGCTTGAACGTGAACTTGAATTCCTTTCCCGCCTCCTGAGGCAGAAACGTCTTGCTCGTTGCAGTGAGGACACGTTCCGTCAAAACGGGTGACGAAAACAGATATTCGTCGGCATAACCGAAAACAACACTCAACTCATTCGGCGCAATGTCGGCCTTGTACCAACTTCCGAATGCGTAACGGGGAGTACCGGCTTCTCCATCATGAACTTCAAGAGCGACGGTCTCAAGCGCATTGTGAATGATCTGCGGTGCATAGGCGCCCGTTGACTTATCCCAGGCATGAACCCCATCGGAAGAAATCTCGACAAGTGCCCCAAAACCGTTCCACATGCTCTGCTTGTAGAGGGCAATCACGGCCTTGTCGGAAGAAAGAGCCGTCAACGATGCCGTTGATTTGAGAATCTTGCCGTCTGAAAGCGTCACCGACCACTTGGCCTTCCCCGTTTTCTGGACATCCAATACCGCAGTCGCCGTGCCGATGGTGGAGCCCTCGTCAATCGCTGGGAAGGTAAGCGTATAATGTCCCGCCCATGCGGCGAAGTCCACAGGCGCTTTTGTCGCCCACCCCGTAACGCCGAGCGATGGGATCTCCGCGGAGACCGTGCCATCCCCGTCCATTTCAAGATACAACGCCGATCCGTCTCGCGCCGCCAATGTCGCTGCAACACATGCCGTCTCCGGGTCAAGCGTCTGCCAAGAACCGGAATAGGAGGTTGTTTTCGCCAGCATTCCGACGTGCTTGGCGGTAATCTTGTTCTTCGCCGAGATTGTAAACGTGAGAATCCCTTCCAGGATGTTGGTGCCCCCCATCGTGCCAACGAGTGGAATCTGTTGGGCAACACGTTTGACGCCGACGTTTTGGTTCACCGCCCTTGGATCGGAGATGTCAAAAGACAGTGTTGCGGGGAGCCCCGTAATGCGGCCCTGCGTAACCGTGTAGGTTGCCGAATAGACGCCGGGCTTGGTTGGCGCTCCTGACAGGACGACCGCGCCCGTCTTCCTGTCGTACTTCAACTTGATCCCAGACGGCAGATTTCCCTTTATTCTTTTGACGCGCACGGAGGTGTTCGCCCGTACATTGCGAAGCAGAAGGGTTTCGTCGACGGCAAAGCCGGAATACATCTTTCGCCTGATCGTGAGTTCTTCGAAGCACGGTTCAGCGGTATCGGTCAACGTCACCGTATGTTCTTGCAACGAAACAGGGGCTCCATTCGCGTCAACAGCTTCAAGCGCAAGTGTGAAAGTGCCCGTGGCCCGCGCCTCTCTCCGCCAGACGTTGAACGCAATGGACTTGTCATCCACCTCGCCGGCTTTCCAGACAAGGTTCGTTTCAGGGAACTCGTACAAACCCACGGCCGATCCGCCGTCCTTGACGAACAGGCGAGCCGTCATGCTTCCACTACGCCCTCCAACACGCATGACCGTGACAACTCCGTGTCCGTCTGGCACGAAAACAGATTGCGCAGTTTCCTTGAAGAGGATTCTCCCCGGGATGCTTTCTGTCGAGCCGAGGAGGGAATATGCTACAGCCGCACTGCCTGCGCGGCCGAACCGCGTAGCGCCCTCGTCCGGTTCCAGGCCAGTCAGTGCAATCCTGACGAATCGGCGTATCCCGTCACCGGCGTGGCGGAAGTCCGCAGAAACACGCCCGGATGGAATTGCGGCCGTGAGCCCCATGTTGGAAACAACGCTTTCAGAACCTTCGGGGGAAACCTGAAGAAGGGAAACCGAAAGGCCCAGCCCTTCCGGGATGGTCGCCGAGAGATCAAGGTGGGTTCGCGCCGTGTCGTCCACATCCGCCAGTTCAACGACGTCCACGAGATCGCCTCCAGAGACGGACGCAGCGTACTTTCCACCTTCTGTGACAGAGAGCGTCTCCTGCGTCGTTGACCAGTCTACGTTGTCCTCGACGCCTTCGGAATCTGCCGCAACAAGAAGTTCGTCCAGCCGCGTAATGTATCCGGGAAGAAAGACCGTCGGGCTCTTCGACGCAAAGGTCTCAAGGCGTGCGGCAATCGAACCGTCTGGGTTGAGAACGACAAAAATCGGCACGCCGGTGCGATGGCGGTTTGCACGTTCAGGACGATTCCAGCCACCTTCTTCGGTGCTGGTGCCAACCAGGATGCGGTTTGCCGCCAGTCTCTCATGCGCCTCCTCGGCGGGAATCATCCACCGTGAAAGATAGCCGGCGCCGCTCTGCGTGGCTCCATGTTCCGGATCCGCATCGATGTAGGATTGCGATACGTTCTTGGCCTCGTATGTCAACAGGCACGGACCTGTCTCAGGAGAAGCGGCCGAGAAGTTCGGGATGTCAACGACCGCACAGACAACGTTGTTGGCTTCCGCCCATGCCCTGAATTCAGGGGTGTCGTCGAGATTGGCACTTGTGCGGGCACAATCCGGGCACCACAAACTTCCACCGACGAGAACAAGGAGATAGGCCTTTTCGTTTGGATGCGCCTCGCGGAATTCAGAGACAAAAGTCCGTGCCGCCTCAAGATCCATCGTCCATTCGCCAAAGCCTGCGACACCTTTCCAGGTTGGGTTCTTGGCCGAATTCCCGCGGTTGACAACCGTCACGGAACTCGTCTGCGCAATCCCCTGGCAATCAAGCGTCAACTGGATTGTGTCGGAGACTTGGACGTCAAGAGGTACCGGGAGACGGACGGACTTGAAGGTCTCGGCTTCGTTCCACACGAGATTCGTGGTGAATTCCGTCTTGTCAGGATAGATCGCCGTAAAGGTGTCCGGAATTGAGCTGTCAACGCCTGTCTCGCGCGTGACGGGTACCTCTACGACCGTTGTGAATCCAACTTGTACTTCAAGCCGGTCTCCAACCGTGTTGCCACAGGCAAACCGACTTCCCTTTGGCGGCGAATACCCCCATTCGTTGAGCTTTGCGTCCAAGAAATTGACGAGGGTGTCTTCCAGGGTGTCCCCGCTTGCCGGAATCTCCTTCTTCTGCCCACAGAAATTGTACTTATGCACGGTTCCATCTGCCTTCTTCCAGTAAAGGCACAGATAGGGAAGTTCCGCCTTGATCTTTTCCGGTCCTTTTGAAAAGGCTATGGCTGCATTGTATTCCGCAGGGATCTTGTCACCCGCCATGGCGAGACCCAAATAGATGTTGGCGCGCTTCTGCCATTCGAGAAAACGCGATGTCGTCATGGCGACTTCGCAATCATGGCAGTGTCCACAGCTTTCTTTCCCGGCAAAGGATAAAAAGGGCGCTCCACGCCTCTCCGCCTCAAGCCGAGCAAGCGTGTGCCCCTTGAACCATTGACCGCGCGTCACCGTCTCCTGCCGGACAATGGGATTCTCATATGTCTTGGCATATGCAGCAATCGAGACAGCCGCAATCAAGATTGCGAGAAAGCAACGTAGGCATCTCATTTCGCACCCCCCTCATTTCCTTTTGGACACGGAGCCTTGACACTTGGATCCGCTTCAATGAACCTCTTATAACGCTTCAGGAACGCCTTCGGGATGGCCCCCGTCCCCTGTGGCAGCCGAATCTTCATCTGTGCGCGTCTCTCCCCGATAATCCGGTTCACGACATCTTGCCGCCGTTCCCGTGCAAGCTGCCGCCAACACTGGTCAAATGTCTGTTCGGGGATGGGGATTGCCCTGTAAAGGCAGATTCGAGAGAGCTTCAGGGCGAATTCACCCGTCTTCTCCGACTCCGGGATAATAGCATCGCAGCGGTAGATGCAAAGACCGTCATCTGTTTCCAGTACATCCGTCGTTCCACCCTCCCCTAGTCTTTCCAGGATCGGCCAGAGGGTGTCGCCTTCGAGCGGGAAGTCGTTCTTGTCGCATTCCCCCAGGGATCCGCCGGGTTCCTTCTCCCGGTCTTGCGAGAACCGATCCGCCAGTTCGGCAAAGTTCTTTCCCGCCCTTGCCTGTGTAACGAGATTGGACGCCATCACGTAGATCTGGCGATTCGTTTCTGCAACCTGTGCGTTAATCCGGGCGTGTTGCCGCAATGTCGTCTCGACGAGGTTACTCGTTACGGTGTAGTCGTCGCGATGGTGTGTCAGGCAATACGCCTCCTGGGCCGCTTCACGTGTGACGAGGTCGATGAACCGTTGGCGCACATTCCGATTCGTCATGGCGCACGTCAAGTCATCGAAGGTTTCCGTTCCACGCCCGAACGTCTTGGCATACCTGGCCTTTGTGGCCGACAAGGTCTCAGAGTAAACGGGCTGCCCGAGAACACCGTCGTCCAGATTGGCGGATTGACGCCACAGGACATCGTTCACGAACGCGGAAAGCGCCATGGACCGAACAAGGTCACGTTTCCGTGTGAATTCTACATCGCTTTTCGCCGACCGCCCATCCCTGTGGGAATACAGGACCTCGCGAACGGCAATGTCCGAATTCCAGTCCCCCTGCGTGTAGTTGACGCCGTTGACGGAAAGGACATCGGGGGATGAGTCCGCTTCCTTCCCCCCGCACCCAAGAAGTGAAAGGGCGATGCAGACGTAGACGAATCTAATGAATGTTCTTTCCACCGATTGTCCCTACACTGTCTCAACAACCACTATTCCAGCGATTCGCCTTCGTAAACAAAACATAAGGTGGTATTGAAGTATAAACCCAACAACACCACCTTATGTTCTGAAACAACGCTACAGTATCTTACTGGCGATTGTAAACCGGAACCGAAGACTTGAGCGTGCCCATCTTCTTGACGTACTTGGCCGTCCACGTGCCAAAGGCGGGAACCGTTATCCCATACCCCGGATCGGCGACGTCGCACCACGTCTCGAACTCAGCGCACAGCCCCAAAACATCGGCGTACTCCTCGCAATGGTCAAGTGCCGGGAGCGTGCCGACGACATTGCCGGACACCGACTTGATGGCACGGCTCTTCTTGTCAAAGGTGCCAAAGCCAGCGGCAACCAACTGATACTTAGCTGCATCAACGTTAGGGTTGCTGTCTGGCGCACCGCTTCCTGCAACTTCAAACTGGACGGCAACCTTGTTCGCCGTCTTGCTGAAACGGCAAAGGGCCGATTCGGTGTTCAGATTCGACTCAAGGAGCGTGTCCTCCCAGTGACCGGTCACGGCGGCAACAGGAGTAGCCACTACATCTTCAAGGTTTGCGCCAGGAATTGTGTCGACAAAGTCTTGAGCAGCCTGCGCGACGTCCGCCTGAGCGAAAGTTCCCTCAAGCACCTTCGTATACTTCACACCGCTCAGCTCATACTTAACGGTGACGGTATACTCACCGCTTTTCACACTCGCACCGACACCGTCGAGAATCCCGACCTTGGCCGCCTTTTCCCAGAGGGTAATCTGGTAATCCTGGACATTCGCAGGCGGGACACCCCCCTCTACCCCGCACGGATCACAGCACGTCCAGATATAGCCGTCAATCGTGCGAGTACCCTGCTCGAAATACAACCCCTCGCACCCAGACTTCTTAATCGTCTTGGGGACAAGCGTCTTGAGGGTCATCTTAACCTGATAGACATTCGCCTTGCACTCTTCCGTCGTCGTCGGATCGACACCGCAGCAACCTTCCGTTGCATAGGAACCAGTGACAGCCGCAATCGCCGCCGCCGCAATCATGAGTTTCTTCATGTTCTGTTCATTTCCGGGGTTTGCGCCCCTTGACCGTTCGTCCGTCCGGCCACCCGGCCTCGCGTTCTACTTGGTGGTTAACTTGTTGTGCCTTCTTCCATGTCCCAGGACCGTCGTATAGACGCCCGGAGTTAACCCAGGCCCGGACATCCCATCCGGGCCCGCGTCGGGCGCAGGTGGGCCGGGAGCGGTATCTTCCAACGGAAGTTCCAACGGCGGGGTGGCAGGCGACAGCGTGGCAGGGCGTTTATGCCCTTTGCCCATCGGGGGAAGCGCCGATGGGCTGCTTCAACGGATTTCTAACCACCAGGGGCGGGATGGCCCGGAGGACGGCCCTTTGAAGCGTCTCGGCCGACGGTTGGGTGTAGCGCGCGTGCATGCCGCCGCCCGCGTGGCCGGTGATGGCGTCCGTGACGTGGGGTGGAATGCCCGCCTCGTCCATGAGGGAGATGAACGTCGCACGCAGGGAGTGGAAACTCGCGCGCGCGGAACCCTTGTTGACGATGCCGACGGCGCGGAAGGCGGCCGTGAGGGGCTTCGTCGGGCGCTTCCGCGCGGCGGCGGGAAAGAGGAAGTCCCCGTCGGCGGGCGCCTGCCGGCGGCGCTGGACGATCGCACGGGCCTCGCCGACGAGCGGGATGAGCAGAAGGCGCTTCTTGCTGTGGCGGACCTTGTTGGGCTGGAGGCGGAGAAACGCGCCGTCCGGCGTGGTCTCGCCGCGTTCAAGCTCGGCCACGTCGGAGAGGCGCAGGCCCGTGTAGTAGCCGAGGACGAGCATGTCCGCATAGGCGGCCGGATCGGACGGAAGGGGGGAGGCCCGCCGCAGCGCGTCGCGGACGCGGCGGATCTCGTCCGTCGTCAGACGGCGGTAGAATTCGCCGACCTTCCCGCTGCCGACGCCGGACGCGCCGCGCAGACGGGCTTCCGCGCGCCAGACCTCCGTGTCGAGGCCGAGTACGTCCCAGACGCGGCGGTAGAAGCGGATCATGCGCCCGGCGGAGAGGTACTTCTTCCGCAGGGTGTCCGCGAGGGTGCGCGCGTCCGCCGCCGTGAGGTCGTCCGGCGCGCGCGTGCGCGCGGCCTGCGCGAGCAGGTCGAGCCAGTGGCGGTAGCTCGCGTGGCTGGCGGCCGGGACGGGGACGCGGACGCCGGCGAGGAAGTCCTCCCAGAGCCCGCTCCACCCGGGCGTCGAGCGGCACTCGATGCGCTGGAGGCGGCGCCGGGCCTGTTCGCCCAGGCGGACGAGCTGGCGCAGCCAGGCCGTCTGCCCGCCGTCGTCGGTGGGGACGAGCAGGCGTGCGCGCACGCGCGCAAGGCGGAGGTCGCCGGTCTTCAGGGGCGTCCAGTTCTGTTGGGCGTGGATGCGCGAAACATAGTAAAGCGCGCGCCCTTTTCGCTGAATTGATCCAAATGAAAGCTTCATGAGATGGCCTTGTTCCTGTCTTGTGCCGTGGATGGGAGAAAAAGAAGTTTGATTTTCTGTCATCCGGGAAACACGGGCGCATATAGTATCATACGATGAAGAATGTCAAATTCATGGTCGCGGGGCTGGCGGTTGCGCTCATCTGCATGGGCGTGGCCTACGTCCACTTTGCGGGCGGGGGCGAGACCGGGCCTTCGGACGCGCCGACGGGCGTGCGCCGCGCCGACGCCAAGGCGCAGGACAGGGCGACGCGGAAGCGCGTCCGCGCCGCTCGGATCGCGAAGGCCGCGAAGAAGCCCGTGGACGAGGTGGTCAAGAGGGAGAAGCCGTCCTTTGAGCTGGACGATGCGGACGAAGCCGCGCTCACGACGGAGCAGCGTGCGCTCATCGAGGCCATCCGCAAGGCGCTGGACGAGGACGACCACAAGACGGTGTTGGCGCTCGTGCAGAAGCTGCAGAAGGCCAAGGAGTGGCCGGACGGCATTCCTCTGCCAATCCGGCGGGCGGCGTTGGAGGCCGTGTCGTGGATCGGCATGTCGGCCCTGCCCGAGATTGCGGGCTTTCTGGGGGACGGCGACAAGGAAGTCGTGGCGGACGCCATCGAAGCCTATGAAAGCGCGCTCATCGAGGCGAACGGCGACCGCGAGCTTTCGGCGGTCGTGACGGCGGCGGCGGCCGTGATCGCCGACGCCGATGCGATGGACTCGATCTTGATGAGTCTCAACGAGATGCGGCCCTCCGTTGCCGTGGCGACGATCAAGCAGATCTGGGCGACGGGTACAGACGCCGCGAAGGCGGCCCTGCGCGAGGCGATCGAGTTCCTGACAGGCGAGGAGAACATCACGACGCCGGAGCAGCTGGACAATTGGTACAACGACCCCTCCGGCGACAACCGCGACGACGAGGACGCCGAAGAGTTCTACGGGCCGTCGCAGGACTGACGGCGCGGGGGCGGCGCGGGTCCTTCGCGCGCCGACACGCCGCGTATCAACCCGGCGGAACTGTTCCGAAGTGAAGTCGCGCGGCGTCATGCGGGAGGGCCGCGCTTGTCGCGGCCGTGTTGCCCGGGCGGAGGACGCGGATTTCGCGGTGGTGGGCTTGACGCGCAGGTGGTTCGTGTGTTATCCTAGGACCCGAAAGCGGGTTTGAGGCTATGAAGATTGGTGCATACGACGTCATCCGCGTCCTGGGGAAGGGCGGCATGAGCGAGGTCTACGAGGCGGAGAATCCACGCCTCGGAAGCCGCCATGCGCTGAAGGTCTACACGTATCGGAACGACGATCCCGACGTGCGGCGGCGGTTCGACGTGGAGGGGCGGCTCCTGGCCCGGCTGGGCCATCCGCGCATCGTCAAGGTGACGGACATCGGGGAGACGGACGAGGGGAAGCCCTACTTCGTGATGGACCTCGTGCTGGCGCCGGACGGCAACCCGAAAAGCCTCGCCGACGTGGGCGACGGCGAGGCCGACGAGGAGACGATCGGGCGGTGGTACGACGACATCCGCGACGCGCTCGCCTACATCCACGGCAAGGGCGTGATCCACCGCGACCTCAAGCTCCAGAACGTGCTGATCGGCCCGGACGGACACGCCGTGCTGACAGACTTCGGCATCTCGCGCGTCTTCGACCCCGAGGGCGGGCGCAACACCGTGGTGGACACGGTGCAGACGCTGATCGGCATCCGGGACGGGAAGAAGACGGTGATGGGATCCGTCGGCTACATGGCGCCCGAGGTCGAGATGGGCGTGGCGGCGACGGAGCGGAGCGACTGGTATGCGCTGGGCGTGATCGCGTACAGGTTGCTGACGGGGACGTGGTGCGACGCGCGGACCGACGTGGCGGAGATGCTGGAGACGTACGATCCCGTCTGGCGGCGCATCATCCCGAAGCTGCTGCACGCGAACCCCGAGGGGCGTGAATGCCTCTCCTATGCCGAGGAGAAGGCGGCGGACGTCGAGCGGAGGCTGGCGCGGCTGGAGGAGAAATGCGCACGCGAGAAGACACGCGGGCATCGGGCGCGCCACGTGGCGCGGGCGCTCGTGGGCGTGGCCCTGGCGCTGGCGGCCGGTCTGGGCGCGGGGGTCTGGTTCGTCCGGTCGGACGCGCGGGCGCTGCGCGCGAAGATGCAGTGGTACGAGACGCGGCCCCAGCCCATCCCCTTCGACCTCCTGTTCCAGATTCCCGCCGCCGCGAAGGGGGAGGAGCAGACCAACGAGAAGGGGGACGTGGTGATGCCGTCGCGCGCGGACTTCGCCGTCGCGCGGGACGACGCCTTCATCCTGACGCGGACGATCCTGTCTGGCCTTCAGATGGGGACGCTGACCGTGGAGAAGGCCGCCGAACGGCTGGAACATCTGCGCGACGCCCTGGACGAGGACGCGGAGGAGTCGCCGTTCGACGCGGTCGAGTTCGCCGGCGAGCCTTATCTGCAGAACGGCGACAACCTGCCGCTCCAAATGCTGCTCGACGGCGCCGTCGAACGTTTGAGGAAGATCGCCGAGCAATGAGCGCCACGTTTCCAGAGACGGCGGTCACGCTGATCGCGAAGATCAAGGACCTTGGCCCCGCCTCGGATTCCGCCGCCTGGGTGCGGTTCTGGAACGCCTATTCCGGCGCGATCCGTCAGTTCGCGGCGATGAAGGGCGGCGAGGAGAATGCGGACGACATCGTGATGCTCGTGCTCGGCAAGCTCGTGGACGTGCTGCGCAAGGGGCAGTATACGCCCGAAAAGGGGCGGTTCCACTCCTATCTCGCGACGATGATCGTGAACGAGGTCCACATGCTGCACCGCCGGAACGTGGCGCGCGGCAACGACCGGAGGGTGTCGATCGACGCCCTGCACGACGACCACGACGGGGAGGGGGCGCGCTCGGTGGGGGAGACGCTGGTCGCCGCGGAGGAGTCGCCGGAGGCGATCGACGCGGCGTGGCGCCAGGCCGTCCTGAAGTCCGCCGTGGAGCACGTGCTGACGAAGACGGCGCTTTCCGAACGCGACCGGAACGTCTATCGCGCCTACGCGCTGGAGGGGCGCGACATCGCCGAGGTCGCGCGCATGTTCGGGATTTCCCGAAATTCCGTGAGCCAGATCAAGACGCGCATCGACAAACGCATCGTCAGCGTCGGGCGCGAACTCATACGCGGCGCCTGATGCGCGGGCGCCCACGATGTGGAAGGAGGAGGACGAACCATGGCCGCAAAGACGACGAAACGACTGATCGAAGTGCTGCTCGTGCGGGGCGAGATGACGGGGCTGCCGGAGAGGGGACTGTTGAAGAGCCGCAACCTCGGATCGGTCGATCTCATCTGGCCGCGCGCGGGCATCGCGAAGCGGAGCGCGGCCCGCGCGTTCACGTTCAGGAAGGGGAAGGCGGAGTTCGCGGACGAACCGTGGGCGCAGCGCGTCCTGTTCCGCGAGGAGGTGGAGGGGCATACTGCGTTCGCCGTCTCCATCACCGAGCCGGTCAGCATCCAGAAGGTCCGCCGCTTCCTGCGCCTCTCGGCGAAGTACGCGCTCAAGCAGGGGGCGGACTTCGTGGAGAAGGCGATGCTGGGCTTTGGCGACCTCGCCTCCGCGCCTGTGGATGCGCTCGCCGCGATGGTGGGCGAGAAGGACGCGCCCAAGATCATCGCGCAGGGCGTCCTCGACCTGGCGCGCCTGCCGGGCGAGGGCGAGGAGGTCCTGGTCACGGTGCCGCTCTTCCGTCCGAAGCTCGTCAAGGGACAGACGGGTTCCCTGACGCTCGCCGTGCGCGGATGAGAATGCCGGAGGATCGAGGATAAAGAGGTCGAGGTTGCGGAGAATGTCCGGCAGGGGATTTCGGTGCGGACGGTGCTGGTGTACGACGGCGTACTCGCGAAGGGCGTGCGGGGCAGCGGGTTCTTCGACGCGCTGATCTCCGCTGCGGAACTGCTGGGAAGAGCGGGCTGACGGGCGCTGCGTGATCGGTTGGGTTTTGGTATACTCAAAGGAACTTTGAAGAGGTTTTGACGACACAGAAAGGAAAAAGGACAATGAAGTTGAATCTCAGCAGAAGAGGGTTCCTGGGCGTCTCCGCCGGCTTCGCGCTGGCGGGCCATGCGGCGAAGGGGCCCCGGCGCGTCGGGCAGCTCGGCCACAAGATCCGCCTCGCGGTCGTGGGCGTGATGGGCAAGGGCTATTCGGACTGGATGCCGATGGTGAAGAGCGGCCTCGCCGAGGTCGTCGCGATGTGCGATGCGGACGCGAACATGCGGACGGGCGCGGCGGCGGCGATCGCCAACGAACGCAAGAAGGGCCAGCTGCCGGCGGGCTTCGACTTCGACCCGATGAAGGTGCCGTTCTACACCGACTACCGCGAACTGCTCGACAACTGCGTGCGGCTCGGCGTCGAGGCGATGACCGTCTCCACGCCGGACCACGTCCACGCGCCCGTCGCGATCCAGGCGATGAAGCTCGGCATCCACGTCTACGTGCAGAAGCCGCTCGTGCGCACGCTCTGGGAACTCGACTACTTCAACCGCACCGCCCGCGAGATGGGCGTCGTCACGCAGATGGGCAACCAGGGCTCCTCGCTCGACTCGATGCGCCGCTGCACGGAGGTCGTCCAGAGCGGCATCCTCGGCGACGTGACGGAGGTCCACGTGTGGACGAACCGCGCCGTGTGGCCGCAGGGCAAGGGCGTCGCCGACTACGTGAAGGCCCATCCGAAGGGCGATGCGGTGCGCAAGGGTCTCAACTGGGACGCCTGGCTCGCCACGGCGAGGGCGCGCCCCTTCCTCGACCAGTACCCGGCGGACGCGAAGGTCTACGACCCCTGGAAGCTCGGCAAGAACGTCTACCACACCTTCACGTGGCGCGGCTTCTTCGACTTCGGCTGCGGCGCGTTCGGCGACATGGCGTGCCACACGATGAACATGCCGTTCCGCGGGCTGGAGCTCGCCGACGTCTCCGACGCGGAGTGCGTCAGGATCGAGGAGAAGAACGACACGGCCTATCCGTCGAAGTCGATCGTGAAGCTCACCTACCGCGCGCGCGATTCGAAGGTCCGCCCCGGCGTCAAGCTCCCGGCCGTCACGCTCTACTGGTACGACGGCTACGACATGGACAAGCCCGGCAAGAGCGCGCTCAAGCCGCCGGCCGAGAAGATGGAGAAGGTCATCAAGACCTTCGGCGCGATTCCGGACACGGGATGCTACATCATCGGCTCGAAGGGCGCGGTGCTCATGCAGGATGACTACGGCGGGACGTGCGCGCTCGCGCTCAACGACGACGCGAAGTTCGTCGACGTGTTCCATCACGAGGCCGCCAAGGCCGTTGCGCGCAGGATTCCGTTCCGCTCGGAGGCCTCGGCCGCCCTCGGCAAATCCTCGGTGCAGATGTCCGGCTTCGGCACGGGCCAGTACATCGAGTTCCTCGACGCGATCAACGGCACGGGGAGCGTCTACGACCAGACGCACTCGCGCTGCTTCTCCGACGTCGAATACTCCATCCCGCAGATGGAGGGCATCCTCGTGGGCTGCATCGCGCAGCGCGTGCCGGGCAAGCTCGGCTGGTGCTCGAAGAAGCAGCGCTTCGACAACGAGGCCGCGAACGCGCTCGTGAAGCCCTACCTCCGCGCGGGCTTCGCGTACTAGGAGGGCGACGCGGACATGGACCCGGCAACCGTATTCTTCACCGACTTCCGCTGCAGCGACGCGGAGAACCTTCAGCGGAAGTTCACGCGCCTCCTGAAGACGGCGGGGCTCGCGCAGCTCGATCTCGCGGGAAAGTTCGTCGCGGTCAAGACGCACTTCGGTGAAGGCGGTTGCCTGGCCTATCTGCGCCCGAACTGGGCGAAGACGCTCGTCGACTTCGTGAAGGCGCAGGGCGGCCGGCCGTTCCTCACGGACGCGAACACGCTCTACGTGGGCCGCCGGAAGGACGCGCTCGAACACCTGGAGCTCGCCTGGGAGAACGGCTTCTCGCCGTTCTCCGTGGGCTGCCCGATCCTCATCGCGGACGGCCTGCGCGGCACGGACGACGTGGCCGTGCCGCTGCCGGACGGCAAATACGTGAAGGAGGCCTTCATCGGCCGCGCGCTCGTCGACGCGGACGTCGTCATCTCGCTCAGCCACTTCAAGTGCCACGAGATGACCGGCATCGGCGGCGCGCTCAAGAACCTCGGCATGGGTTGCGGGTCGCGCGCGGGCAAGAAGGCGATGCACTCGTCCGTCCACCCGCAGGTGGACGCCGCCCGCTGCGTGGGCTGCGGCCGCTGCACGCGCGAGTGCGCGCACGGCGCCTGCACGCTCGGGCCGGACCGCCGCGCGCGCATCGACCCGCAGTTCTGCGTGGGCTGCGGCCGCTGCATCGGCGCCTGCAACCGCGACGCCATCCAGGGCGACCTCGGCGAGCCCTGCACGGCGATGCACGGCAAGATCGCCGAGTACGCGGCCGCCGTCGTGCGGGGGCGCCAGGCGTTCCACGTCTCGTTCATCTGCGACGTGTCGCCGCACTGCGACTGCCACCCGATGAACGATGCGCCGCTCATCCCCGACCTCGGCATCGCCGCCTCGCACGACCCCGTGGCGATCGACCAGGCGTGCGCGGATCTCTGCAACGCCGCGCCGCTCATGCCGAACGGCTGCCTCGCGGGGCGCGACACGCACGGCGACCTCTTCGCGACGATGCACCCCGCCACGCGCTGGCAGGACGCCGTTGCCGAGGGCGAACGCATGGGCCTCGGCACGCGCGCCTACGCGCTGCGCCGGATCTAGCCCTCCCGTCCCCTGCCTCCAGCCGCGCGTGCGCGAGTTGCTGATTCCGCGTTCGAATGCTATACTATGCCCTCATTTCAAGAAGGGTCGAACAAGATGATGGACAAGCGCTACGACGCCAAGGCCGCCGAGGCCAAATGGTATCCCATCTGGGAGAAGAACGGATATTTCCATGACGAGCCGGGGCATGGCACGCCGTATTCCGTCGTGATTCCGCCGCCGAACGTGACGGGCATCCTGCACATGGGCCACGCGCTCAACCAGACGATCCAGGACGTGCTCGTGCGCTGGCGCCGGATGCGCGGCTTCAACACGCTGTGGCTGCCGGGGACGGACCACGCGGGCATCGCGACGCAGAACGTCGTCGAGAAGGCGCTCAAGAAGGAGGGCAAGCGCCGCCAGGACCTCGGGCGCGAGGCGTTCGTCGAGCGCGTGTGGGAGTGGAAGAGGCAGTACGGCGGCACAATCGTCCACCAGCAGCGCATGCTCGGCAACTCGACGGACTGGCAGCGCGAGCGCTTCACGTTCGACGAAGGCTGCTCGAAGGCCGTGACGAAGGTGTTCACGCAGCTCTTCGACGAAGGGCTCATCTACAAGGGCAACTACATCGTCAACTGGTGTCCGCGCTGCGGCACGGCGCTCGCGAACGACGAGGTGGAGCACGAGGCCAACCACGGCCACCTCTGGTACGTGCGCTACCCCGTGGTGGGCAGCGCGTCGGGCGTGAAGGGGACGCTGAACGTCGACTACATCATGATCGCGACGACGCGCCCCGAGACGCTGCCGGGCGACACCGCCGTGGCGGTGAACCCCTCGGACGAACGCTTCACGGCCCTCGTCGGCAAGAAGGTCGTCCTGCCGCTCACGGGCCGCGAGATCCCCGTCATCTCCGACATGTACGTGGAGAAGGAGTTCGGCACGGGCATCGTGAAGATCACGCCCGCGCACGACCCGAACGACTTCCTCGTGGGCAAGCGCCACGGCCTCGCCGAGATCAACATCATGACCGACGACGGGCGCATGAACGAACTCGCCGGCGCGAAGTACTGCGGCATGGACCGCTTCGCGTGCCGCACGGCGCTCGTGGCGGACCTGGAGGCGGGCGGCTATCTCGACCATGTGGAGGACTACGACAACCAGGTGGGCCACTGCTACCGCTGCCACGAGGTCGTCGAGAGCCGCCTCTCGAAGCAGTGGTTCGTGAAGATGAAGCCGCTCGCCGAGCCCGCGATCGCCGCCGTGAAGTCCGGCGAGGTGCGCTTCGTCCCGGAGCGCTGGAGCAAGATCTACTTCAACTGGATGGAGAACATCCAGGACTGGTGCATCTCCCGCCAGCTCTGGTGGGGCCACCGGATCCCCGCCTACTACCTGCCCGCCGCCGAGGGCGAGGAGCCGCGCTTCGTCGTCGCCGAGACGCCGGAGGCGGCGCTCGCGAAGGCGCGCGCGCTGCCGGGCTGCGAACATCTCGCGGCCGCCGACCTGAAGCAGGACGAGGACGTGCTCGACACGTGGTTCAGTTCCTGGCTCTGGCCGTTCTCCACGCTCGGCTGGCCCGAGAAGACGGCTGACCTCGCCTACTACTACCCCACGACCGACCTCGTGACGGCGCAGGACATCATCTTCTTCTGGGTCGCGCGCATGATGATGGCGGGCATCCACTTCATGAAGAAGCCGCCGTTCGCGAACATCGTCATCCACGGCATCGTGCGCGACGCGCAGGGCCGCAAGATGTCGAAGTCGCTCGGCAACTCCCTCGATCCGCTCAAGATCATCGACGAATACTCCGCCGACGCGCTGCGCTTCTCGCTCGCGCTCATCACCTCGCTCGACTGCGACTCCAAGGTCGACATGAAGAAGTTCGAGGTCGGCCGCAACTTCGCGACGAAGATCTGGAATGCGGCGCGCTTCATCGAGATGAACCGCGAAGCGGCGCCGCAGGCAGGGCTCGAGGGCGCCGGAGCCCCCGTCCTTTCCGGCATCGGAGCCGCCGCCCTCTCCACGGACGACCGCCACATGCTTGTCGCCTGCGAACGGGCGTGCGAGAAGGTGAACGACCTCCTCGCGAAGTACCGCATCCAGGACGCCGCCCTCGCGGTCTACGACTTCTTCTGGACGCAGATCTGCGACTGGTACGTGGAATACGCGAAGGACGCGCCCGACAAGGCCGTCGCCTTCACGATCCTGCGCGACGTCTTCTGGAAGGCGCTGCGCCTCCTCCATCCCTACATGCCGTTCGTCACCGAGGAGGTCGCCCATCAGCTCGGGTTCCTGAAGGACGACGAGACGATCCTGCGCGCGCCGTTCCCGACGGGTTACACGCCCGAGGAACGCACCGCCTGGGGCCTCACGGACGCGGTCTACGACTTCGTCGAGGCGAAGCGCGAGATGATCACCGCCCTCCGCGCCCTCCGCGCCGAATACAAGGTGAGCCCCGCCGCGTTCGTGAAGGTCACGATCGCCGCGAAGGACGCATCGGCCGCCGAGCAGCTGAAGGCCGAGGTCGAGACGCTGAAGCGCGCGTTCCGCGCCGCGTCGGTCGAGATCCGCTCCGACGCGGCGGAACTCGCGATGCCCGGCATCCTCGGGCGCCTCGGCACGGTGTACCTCTCCCTGGAGGGCCTGGTGGACAAGGCCGCCGAGGCGAAGCGCGTCGCGGTTGAGCTCAAGAAGACGCAGGGCTTCATCGCGTCCATCGACGCCAAGCTTGCGAACGAGGCCTTCGTCTCGCACGCCCCGGCGGCCATCATCGAGGGGCAGAAGACGAAGCGCGCCGAACTCGTCGCGAAGGTCGCCCAGCTGGAAAAGCTCGCCCGCCTCTTCGCGTAGGACGGCGCCCGCCCCCAATCTCGCGCCGCCATGCTGGAAAGCCTTGTCGTCGTGGCCCGTCAGGTGGGCATCCTGTTCATGCTGATGGGCGTGGGGTTCGTCTGCCGCCGCGTGAAGCTGCTGGGGGAGGCGTCCCTGAAGGGGATGGTCGACCTGCTCATCCTCGTCGTCACGCCCTGTCTGATCGTCCACGCCTTCCAGGCGCATCCGTTCGAGCCGCGCCTCCTGGTGGGGCTCGGCTGGGCGTTCGCGCTCGCGGTGCTGGCGCCGGCCCTCGGCATGGTGGCCGCCTATCTGTTCGTCCGCGACCGCGATGTCCGCACGCGCAGCGTGCTGCGCTGCGCCATCGTCTTCTCCAACGCGGGCTTCATGGGCATTCCGCTTGAATACGCCCTGCTGGGTCCGGACGGGGTGTTCTACGGCGTCGCCTACGTGGTCGTCTTCAACCTCCTCTTCTGGAGCTGGGGGCTCGTCACGTTCTGCGGTTCGCTGAAGGACGTGCGCATCCGGACGCTCTTCCTGAACCCCGGCTCGGTCGGCGTCGTGCTGGGATTGCCGCTCTTCCTCTGCTCGTGGAGGCTGCCGGAGGTGGTGGGGACGCCTCTCAGGATGATGGCGGACCTCAATACGCCGCTTGCGATGATCATCATCGGGGCGAACCTCGCGACGGCGCGGTTCGCCCCGGTCGTGCGCCTCCCCAAGGCGTATCTCGCGGGCGCGCTGCGCCTCGTCGTCGTGCCGGGGGCGTTCCTTGCGCTCGTCTGGGCGCTTGCGCGGCTGGGCGTTGTGCTGGAGCCGAAGATGGCCGTCGCGATCGTCACGGCGGCGTCCGCGCCGGTGGCGGCGCTCACGTCGATGTTCGCCGTGCGCTACGGGCGGGACGTGGTGCTCTCGGTGGGGCTCGTCTCGTCCACCACGCTCCTCTCGATTCTCACGATGCCGCCGCTCGTCGGCTTGGCCATGTGGCTCTTCGGGGTGGCGTCATGACGGGCGGGGACACGATTGCCGCCCTCGCGACGGCGCCGGGACGGGGCGGCGTCGCCGTCGTGCGCGTGAGCGGTCCGGCGGCCTTCCGCATCGCCTCCGCGCTCACGGGCCGCGCCGTGGATGCCGCGCACGCCGGGCGGTTCTTCCACGCGGCCTTCCGCGCGCCGGGCGGAACGGGGCCGCTCGACGACGGCCTCGTGCTCGTCTTCGCCGCCCCGCGCAGCTACACGGGCGAGGACGTCGTCGAGCTGCAGGGACACGGCGGCAGCCTTGCGCCGCGCCGTGTGCTGGAGGCGTGCCTTGCGGCGGGCGCGCGGCTCGCCCGGCGGGGCGAGTTCACGGAACGGGCGTTCCTGAACGGGCGGCTCGACCTCGGCGCGGCGGAGGCCGTGCTCGACCTCATCGACGCGAGGACGGAACGCGCGGCGGACGATGCGGCGGCGCGCCTCGGCGGGGCGGCCTCGCGGGCCCTGGAGGCGCTGTACGCGGCGGCGCTCGACGTCTCCTCCCGGCTCGAACACGCGCTCGACTTCAGCGAGGAGGAACTGCCGCCCGACTTCGCGGACACGCTGCGCGCCGCGCTCGGCGGCCTGCGCGCCGCCGTGGCACGGAAACTCTCGACGGCGCGCGAGGGCCGCATCCTCCGGGAGGGGGCGCGCGTCGTCCTCGCCGGGGCGCCGAACGCGGGCAAGAGTTCGCTCCTGAACGCGCTGCTGGGGACGCGGCGGGCGATTGTCTCCGAGGCGGCGGGTACGACGCGGGATGCCATCGAGGAGTGGGTGGAGATCGGCGGCTGGCCCGTGCGGCTCATCGACACGGCGGGCTTGCGCGCCGCGTCCGATGCCGTCGAGGCCGAGGGCGTGGCGCGCGCGACGGCGCTCATCGACGCGGCCGACCTCGTCCTGCGGCTTGTGCCCTGCGCGGACGCGGTGGACGGGCAGTCCGTCGTCGGGGGCGGAACGGAACTGCGCGTCTGGTCGAAGTGCGACCAGGTCCCGGACGGTTCCGCGCCACGGGGGGGCGTGCGCGTCTCCGCCGTCACGGGCGAGGGGCTGCCCGAACTGCGCACGGCGATTGCGGCGCGGCTGGCGGAGAGGGCGGCGAAGAGCGCGGAGGAGACGGGGGCGGACGTGACGACGCGGCAGAAGGAATGTCTCCTCGCCGCGCAGGCGGCGCTGGCGCGTGCGGACGATGCGCTCGCGGGCACGGACTGGGTGGTCGCGGCGAACGAACTGCGCGGCGCGGCCGAGGCGCTGGGCCGGATGCTCGGCAAGGTCTACTCGGACGATCTGCTCGACGCCCTCTTCAGCCGTTTCTGCGTGGGCAAGTAGCGGCGGGCGGATCGCAGCTTCGGGGAAACCTCAAAGTCGTCTGTCGCCGCCGGGGAAAGGCGGAATGTCAATTGGCATGAAATACCGGCCAATCCGTCATGGAATTGGCTTGAAATTTCAGCCAATTCAGTTGACGGAACGAAGGGGCCTGTGGTATGCTACACGCACACAAGGGAAAGGATTCGTCGTGAAAGAGCAATTACGTGAAGTCATGTCGCAATTTTATGCAGATGGCGTTCCGCATGACATGATCGGACGGGCTGGGCGGTTCCCGGAGATTCGGAACAATGCGACGATCATCAAGGGCATGCGGCGGACGGGGAAGACCTACTTTACCTATCTGCGGATGCAGGAACTTCTTGCACAAGGGATTCCGCTTGAGCGTCTGGTCCATGTGAATTTTGATGACGATCGCCTGTCCGCGCTTTCGTCCGAGAACCTGCATCTGCTCGTTGACCTCCATGCTGAGATGTTTCCGGAGGCCGCGGGTCAGCTTTGCTACTACTTTCTAGACGAACTGCAGGACGTGCGCGGGTGGGAACGCTTTGCGCGACGGCTGGTCGATTCACACCGCGTTCAGCTCTGCGTGACGGGGTCGTCCTCCAGGATGCTGTCGGCGGATATCGCCACGGAGATGCGGGGGCGTTCCGTCGAGGTCGAGATCTTTCCGCTTTCCTTTGCCGAATACCTGCCCTACAACGGCATTTTCCGGGAGATGCCTTCGCTCGTCGATGCGCCCCGTGTCCGTGGGAAGCTGAGGAAGGCGTTTGCGGACTACATGGTATGCGGGGGCTTCCCCGACGTGCAGGGATTGGACACGACGACCCGCATCATGTTGTTGCAGGGGTATGTGGATGCCGTCGTCTATCGGGACATTCTGGAACGCCACGAGGTCGGGAGCGTGCAGTCGCTGAAGTATGTGCTTCAGTATCTTCTGCAGAATTTCGGACGGAAGGTTTCCGTTCGCGCGATGGCCAACGTCCTCAAGCAGCTGTCCCTTCCGCATGACCGAGAGATGCTGGGCGATTACCTTGCCTACTATGCCGATGCCTATTTCGCCTACCCGGTGTCGTTGCGTACGGATTCGCTGGCCGTCCGCCGGACGAATCCCGACAAGTACTATCTCGTCGATACGGGCATGATTGGTGCGCTGAAGGCCCAGAACGACGCCGAGAAGGGTTTTGTCCTTGAGAATGCCGTGTTCATGAACCTGCGGCGCGGGTTCAACAAGATCGAATACTACAACACGGGGAGGGGAGAGGAAGTGGATTTCCTCGTGACGGATCGGACGACGAAGGCCCGTCGGTTGATCCAGGTCTCGTATGAAATGGCGCGGAGGGAAACGAAATCGCGTGAGTTTTCCGCGCTTCTGGAAGCACGGCGTGAAACCGGCGTGGCGGACTGTACCGTTGTCACGTGGGACGAGGAATATGAGGAGGACGGCATCCGCGTCGTCCCCGCCTGGAAATGGTTCCTTTCAGGTCGGGAGGGGACGTTCGGCCGTTAGGCGCGTCGTGCGTGGGAATGTGCTATACTGGACGATCACGAAGGAAAGAATGGAAAATTGAATTGCAGAAGCAGAAGGTCAACTACGTCGAGCGGCTTGAACACGCGCTCGTGAAGGTCATCCAGCAGCCGGGGGCGGACCAGAACCAGCCCACGGGGATGCGGATGGTCCTCGGGCTCCTCACCGGCGTCTCGTGCGTGTTCCGCGCCGTCGTCGCGGTGCGCTACTTCTTCTACCGCGTCGGCGTGCTCCGCCGCTTCCCGCTCGGCTGCCAGGTCATCTCGATCGGGAATGTGACGGCGGGCGGCACGGGCAAGACGCCCGTCACGGAGAAGTTCGCGCGCGAACTCACGGCCGCGGGCCGCAAGGTGGCGATCCTCTCGCGCGGTTACCGCCGCAAGGAGAAGCCGTGGTGGCAGCGGATGTTCTCGGCCGTGATCGAGCCGCCGCTTGTCGTCTCGGACGGGAGGCGCATCCGGCTCGACGCCGCGACGGGCGGCGACGAGCCCTACATGCTCGCCTCCAACCTGCCGGGCGTGTGTGTGGTGGTGGACCGCAACCGCGTGAAGGCGGGACGCTACGCGATCTCGCGCTTCGGATGCGACACGCTCATCCTCGACGACGGTTTCCAGTACCAGCGCCTCAAACACTCGCACGAGGTCGTGCTCGTCGACAAGACGAACCCCTTCGGGAACGGCCACATGCTGCCGCGTGGCGTGCTGCGCGAACCGGCGGGCCACATCGCCCGCGCGGACGTCATCTTCATCACGAAGTCGGACGGCCGCACGGAGAACGTCGTCAGGCAGATCCGAGAATACAACCGGAAGGCCGAGATCATCGAGTGCCGCCACGCGCCGCGCCTCCTGAAGGACGTGTGGAGCCGCGAGGAGCTGCCGCTTTCGTGGCTGAAAGGCAAGACGCTCACCACGCTCTCCGGCATCGCCGTGCCGCAGGGCTTCGAGGACTCCCTCCGCCGCCTCGGCGCGAAGGTGATCTGGTGCGAGCGCTATGCGGACCACCACCGCTACGATTCCTCCGAGATCCTCTACGCGCTCAACAAGACGGCCGACCTCCATGCGGACGCGCTCATCACGACGGAGAAGGACGCCGTGCGCTTCCCGCGTTTCGAGACCACCCCCGTGCCGTGCTACTACCTGCGCGTCGACATCGAAATCCTCAAGGGCGCGGAGAACTTCGCCGCCGCCGTGGACCACGTCTGCAATGTCAAGCCGAAGCATTCTTAGAAATACCGCCGTCGTGGCGGTTCTCACGGCCCTCTCGCGCATGCTCGGGCTCGTGCGCGAAATGTTCCAGAGCCGCCTCATCGGCGCGGGCGTGGAGCAGAGCGCGTTCGCCGTCGCGTTCGCCCTCCCCAACATGGCGCGGCGCATGTTTGGCGAGGGCGCGCTCACGGCGGCGTTCGTGCCCGTCTTCAAGGGCGAGCTGGAGGCGGATGCGACGCATGCGCGCGCCGCGCGCCTCGCCCGCGCCGTGATGACGATGAGCCTCCTCATGCTCGCGGCGGGTGTCGTCCTGGCGTGGTGCCTCATCGGCGGCGCCTTCTGGGCGGGGCTCGATCACTCGGGCAAATGGGGGCAGACGCTCGACTATGCGCGCATCCTCATCCCCTACATGCTCTTCATCTGCGCGGCCGCGTTCGGGATGGGCGTGCTGAACGCCTTCGGTCGTTTCGCGGCGGCGGCCCTCATGCCGAGCATCCTCAACGTCGTCTGGATTGCCGCGCTCGTCTTCCTCATGTGCTTCACGACGGACGGCGCGGGCGGTTTTGCGGGAACGCCGCTTGCCGTCCGGCGCCGCGTCGTCGTCCTCTGCGTCGCGATCCTGTTCGCGGGCTTCCTCCAGATGGCGTTCATGCTGCGGGCGATGGCGAAGAAGGGCATCTCGCCGTGGCCGTCGTTCCGGGGATGGCGCGACGGGAACGTGCGGCTCGTCTGGCGCAACATGGCGATCGGCTGCGTGGGGGCGGGCGCGGTGCAGGTCAACTACATGCTCGACCAGGCGCTCGCCCTTAAGGCCAACGAGTGGGCGGCGGGCGCGATCGGCTATGCGGACCGCCTGATGGAGCTTCCCCTCGGCATCGTCGGCACGGCGTTCGGGACGGTGCTGCTGCCGACCTTCGCGGGCTTTTTCGCGCGGAACGACCTCGACGGCGCGCGCGCCGCGTTCGTCTCGTCGATGCGCAACATGCTCCTCGTCGTCGTGCCCGCCGCCGTCGGCCTCGTCGTCCTCGCCCCCGAGCTGACGCGCCTCGTCTACCACGGCGGGCGGTTCGACGAGGTGGCCGTTGTGCGCGTTGCGCGCGCCGTCGCGTGCTATTCGCTCGGGCTCGCCTTCTTCTGCGCGCAGAAGACGCTCACGCCGTGGTTCCAGGCACAGAAGGATCTCAAGACGCCGCTCAAGGTCGCGGTGCGGATGGTCTTCCTCAACGCGGCGCTGAACGTCGCCGCCGTCTTCGGCCTTCCCGTCGAGTGGCGGCACGTGGGGCTTGCGGCGTCGACGGTTGTCTGTTCGGGAATCTCCTGCGCGTGGCTTGCCGCCCTGGCGCGTCGGCGGAACGGCCCGCTCGGATGGGCGCACCTCGTGCGGCCGGTGGGGGCGATGCTCTTCGCGAGCGCGGTGATGGCGGGCGTGCTCGTGGCGCTCAAGCGCGTGCTTGCGGACCTCGGCGCGGGCGGAACGGCGGGGGCGGTCCTGTCGATGGCCGTCTTCGTCGTTTCCGGAGCATGTGTCTACTTCGGCATCATGGCCGTGGGCGACCGTACCACGCTGCGCGGTCTCGTGGACGACTTCCGCGGCCGCCGGGCAATGTCCGTTTCCCGTTCTTGAGGCGGTCGAGAAGGAGAGGTTGTGCTATAATCTCTGCGATGAAGAAGAATCTGAAAAGCGTGTTCGGTTGGATTGCGGGGGTGGCGCTTGTGTGCGGCCTCGTGGCGTTCCTGTGGGGACGGCAGACGGCACCGCAGACGGAAGCGGATGTAGAACGGGAGGCACCACAGGCGCGGCCTTCCGCCGCGCGGCATCCGAAGCCCGCGCCGGCGAAGGCGGCGGCTCGGCCCGGCGAGGCGGTCTCTTCTGCAACTGCGGCGGATGGTGCGAGGCCGGACGAGGAGGCCCCGGAGACCGTCGAGCAGGATCCCGAAGAGAAACTGGTGGACGCCTTCGACGCCCTGACGGACACCTGGCAGGAGCCGAAGCCGGACAAGGTGACGATGGACGAGGTGAAGCGCTTCCGCGAAGCCTTCAACAAGATCCCGAAGACCCGCAAAAGCGAGTGTTTGCACCGGGCGCTCAATCTCGTGCCGGATGAGAACGTCATGCTGCTCGCGGGCATCCTCTTCGACAAGACGCAGGCGAAGGAAATCCTTGAGGACGTCTACAACGACATCCTCAACCGCGACGAGGACGTGAAGAAGCCCATTCTCGAACACATCTACAAGGACCGGGAACATCCCTGCTGGGCCGATACGGCCTGGATCCTCGATGTCACCGGTGAACTGCCAAACAAACAGAAACGAGGAGACGAGAAAAAATGAAGAAGCTGATGATGGGCGTGACCGCAGTTGTGGTGTGCGCGGGCTGTTCGTCCGATCCCGAGTCCACTGCGAAGACCATGGACTTTCTTGGCACGGTCGCCGCCGTCGCAATCGAGGCGTCGCAACCTCCTCCCCCTCCTCCGCCACCGGCGGTGATCGTCCAGCAGCCGGTCATGGTGGCGCAGCCCGCGCTTGTCGCGCAGCCAGTTGTGGTGGCGCAGCCCGCCGTCGTGCAGCCGCCCGTCGTGGCGGCCGCGCCGGCCGTCGCCGTTCCCCAGCCGACTGTTGCCGTTCCGCAGCCGGCCGTCGCCGTTCCGCAGCCGGCTGTCGCCGTTCCGTCGCCGGCCGTTACGCCGCCGTCGGCCGTTGCGCCGTCGGCCGTGTCGGCGTCCCCGGCCCCCGCTGCGC
>ERZ1026780.570-NODE-570-length-28845-cov-15.711601_pt1 | contig 28845 bp, 20 predicted proteins | sample MGYA00380126_ERZ1026780 | MGnify/ENA primary metagenome ERZ1026780 (study PRJEB33269, sample SAMEA4719762) | human gut metagenome | biome: human-associated habitat; feature: organic feature; material: feces | place: Cameroon | collected 2013-10 ... | reverse complement strand
CATGAATTAGTAATTTAAGAAAGTCGACTTGTTCGTTGACTTTTTATGGGAGAAAAAATGAACAACGTTTTTACAAAATCAACTGTGCTTCTGGCACTTTTGACATTTTTGCTGGGGGGGGGTATAACTTCTTGTAAAGATGACGGCGATTCTGGTGAGGCACAGCCTGGATATGTCGGAAAAATCTATTCCGCGAAAGACGGCAAAAGTTATTTAAAAATCGACACAAAAGACACCGCGACTTATTATGTGTGGGAAGAAGGTGCGGGTGCGAAGGCTTCTGCAAGGGCGGCAAAAACTGATTCGACAGTTTCTGGGCGTTATGTGGAGCATCAAGGGAAATACACTGTAAGTCTTGAATTTGAAAAATATGTATTCAGTTTAAAAATAGAATGGATTGGTTCTGATGGGAAAACATATACACGTTTAATTGTTGCTGATATTGAGAATGGTAAGGCTCTTACTAAGTTCACAATTGATGGAAAAACAGTAGAGTATGAGGAAGTATCAACTGCGCCTGAAAAACCTAGCGAAGATAAATCTGATGGAAGTGATACTGGGCAGGAGGATATTACAACTCCATATGGCTTTGTAAGAGTTTCTGCTGTATCAATCAAAGGAACAGAGCCTTGGGCACCAGAATCAAAAGTATTTGTAAGTGGACGAGCAATTGAAATTCCGGCTTTTTATATTTGTGATCATGAAGTTACGAGGGCAGAATACAAGGCGATTATTGGAAGAGATCCTAGTTCTGCAGATGCTTATGATAGAAATGGTAATAAACTTGCAGGTGATGCTGTCGGAAATAATCCTGTAAATGGTGTCAACTGGTATGATGCAATTGTATATTGCAATAAACTATCTATAAGAGAGAATTTAACACCTTGCTATAAAATAAAAGACTCTTCAATCCCTGCTGATTGGGGAGATGCTCCATCAGAATTTGGTGGAATTTGGGATAATGTAACTTGCGATTTTAGTGCAGATGGCTATCGTTTGCCTACAGAAGCAGAATGGGAATGGGCTGCGCGTGGTGGTGCAAGCTATGCATATGCAGGAAGCAATGATATTAATGAGGTTGCCTGGTATGTAGATAATACAAATGATACACCAGGAACAAGAGAAGTAAAGGCAAAGAAAGCTAATGGCTATGGGTTATATGATATGAGTGGTAATGTGTTTGAATGGTGCTGGGATTGGTACGCTGGAAAAATATCAGTTAATACAGAACCTACAGGTTCTGAAAAAAATTCTACTATATATTCTCGTATTAATCGTGGTGGTGCATATGATATGTCTACATCTCACTGTAATATTTCTACTCGAGATAGAAATAATCTAGCCGCACGTGTCAAAATTTTTGGTTTCCGCGTAGTTCGTACAGCAAAATAACAATATTTTAGCATAACCTTTATTATGCACGGCAGTTAGCCCAGTGTGTTTGCATCTCTTGCAAACATTTGTCTGGGTTTTTTCTGCCGTGTTATATCAAATCTATAATTTATGAAAATTGTTTGGCATTTTTATAATATATTTTAAAAATTTTAAGCGTAATTTTTATCTTCCAAACAAATCTGAATGTGAACCTGTCCGAGACAATTCCAATACAAGTTCATCATTATTGATAAAATAAATGAGCAACCAGTCCGGCTGAATATGACATTCCCTGTGTTTTGCCCAATTGCCAGAAAGCTGGTGGTCTTTGTTTTTGGCGGGAAGAGGCTCTTGTTTTATCAGTTTTTCAAGAACTTCAATAAAAAGACTTTCGTCTTTTCCTCTTTTTATGGCGAGTTTATAATCTTTTTTAAATTGGTTTGAATAACGTGGTTTAAGCATGGAGTGAATCCATTAGTTCTGCTACTGAATCAAATGCAGGACTTAAATTCTTGCCTTCTTCTGTTTCTTTCATAACTTTTGCAGTTAATGAGTTTGGAGTTTCGTAGCCGATTTCAAAAGGAATTCTTTTCTCCCGTATAACTTGCTTTAGAAACACATTGATTGCGCTTGTCATAGAAAGACCAAAATCTGCAAAAAGCTGTTCTGCTTTTTTCTTTGTGTCTATATCAGTTCTGATATTTATTGTTGCCATTGTATTCATTTTAATTTCCTATATTGCATAATATAACACACTGTGTTGCAAAACGCTATACGTTTTGTATCTTTTTTCATGAATCCCCGGCAGCAATATTTCAGGCCTAACAAAATACTTTGGTCTTCAGTGCAAAAATTTTGTAAAACATTTCCATTTTTGATTTTTTCTTGCGATAAATTTGTATGAAAAACAGATGTAGAATAATTCTTGCGGCTTTGCTGGCTGCCCAGTTTTGCTTTTGCTCGTGTGTTTCCTTGCGTGGAAGCGCTCCTTATTTCGCGTCCGGGGAACTGGTTTTTCAGCAGGAAGGGCTTGTTCTTGAATACGATTTTTTGAATAAAAACTCAAAGACTGTTGAAAAAGTTGATTTTGTGGTTTGTGCCGTTGATTCTGGCGACGACGATTTTGCCGCGCGCAGGTATTTTGTCTCATGCAAAGTCTGTGTTCCGCCCGGCGAATCTGTTGAAGATTATCTTGAACTGCATGATTTCTTTGACTTGCACGACAATGATGATTTTAATGGGAGCGATTTACAGATAGAATCTTTTTATGCTGAAAAAATTTATTATTCTGATGGAACTTTTTTTGAAGACCCGTTCGGGCGTTTTTCAGGATAAAAAAATTGCGGCGGCTAAAAGAATTCTTGCCGCCGCAAAATTTTCTGTATTAAGATTGTTTACAGAGGAATGTTTCCGTGCTTCTTTGCAGGTTTATCCATAGACTGTTTATCGGCAAGGAAGCGGAAGCTGTTTGCAACATATTTGCGGGTTTCAGAAGGCTCTATTACTTCTGAAATATAACCGCGTTTTGCCGCGATTTTCGGTGTCATGATTTCCTGCTCGTACTGAGCTTTCTTTTCTGCGACATATTCTGCTTTTTCCGGGTCTTTCAGGTCTTTTGCATACAAAATTCCGATTGCGCCGTCTGCGCCCATAACTGCAATTTCAGAAGTAGGCCATGCGTAAACGTAATCTGCGCCGATGTGTTTAGAACACATCGCGATATATGCGCCGCCGTAAGCCTTTCTTGTGATTACTGTAACTTTAGGAACAGATGATTCGCTGTATGCGTAGATGACTTTTGCTCCGTGGCGGATGATTCCTTTCTGCTCTTCCTGCGGTCCCGGAATAAATCCCGGAACATCAACAAATGTAAGCAAAGGAATGTTGTATGCGTCGCAGTAACGTACGTGGCGCGCGATTTTGTCGGAAGCGTCGCAGTCAAGGACACCGCCCATTCCGGCAGGGTTGTTTGCAACGATTCCAACTGAACGTCCTTCAACTTTTGCAAATCCTGTTACGCAGTTAATCGCGAATTCTTCGGATGTTTCAAAGAATGAGCCGTCATCCGTAACATCTTCAATAACTTCGCGGATGTCATAGCCTTTGTGCGTGTTTTCCGGAAGGATTTTTCCAATGTGCCTTGTTTTTTTGTGTTCATCGTACTTGAACTTTGCGGCCTGGACAATCTCATCGCCGTAGTAGTGAGGAATGTAATCGAGAAGTTTTCGTACTTTTTCAAAACATTCCGGCTCAGAAATACAGCGGAACTGGGCAACTCCGGATTTTTTTGAATGGATTGAAGCGCCGCCAAGGTCTTCTGCGGAAATGTCCATGAACATTACGGATTTTACAACTTTTGGTCCGGTGATAAAAAGCTGGGAAATTTTGTCTACGGCAAAAATAAAGTCGGTGATTCCCGGTGAATAAACCGCTCCGCCGGCGCAAGGACCTGCGATAATTGAAATCTGCGGAACAGAGCCGGACGCGCGTACGTTCTGATAGAAAAGGTCGCCGTAACCGCAAAGGGCATCAACACCTTCCTGGATGCGCGCTCCGCCCGAATCGTTGATTCCGATAACCGGACATCGCGCCTGAATCGCTTTGTCTATAAGCTCAGCGATTTTCTTTCCGTGCATTAAGCCAAGCGAGCCGCCCTGAACTGTGAAGTCCTGCGCGTAAACCGCCACTTTTCTTCCGTTTATTGTTCCGAATCCTGTGATTACGCCATCATAAGGAATGTCTTTCTTTTCCATTCCAAAACTTGTGCAGTTGTGACGAACTCCAGAATAAATCTCCATGAAAGAGTCTTTGTCAACAAGATTGTTGATTCGCTCAATGGCATGCCATTTGCCTTTTTCGTGCTGTTTTTCAACATTGTATGTGTAAGCCATTTAAGTGGTAACCTCCAAAAGTCACTTATCAGTTTTAGTTTATATAATCGGTCTTTTAGTGTCAATGACATTTTTTGTAAAAATGTCAAAATAAGTTTTTATAAGGTTGAATATCGAGTTTTTTGTAAAAAGAATAAAAGCGCAGGCAGATTTGCAATTTGTGAAGATTTTTGGCGATTGAATTAATTAAAGTGCGGAGCACCCGAATTCGAGCCAAATCCATCTGAGCAAATTGGAAATATGCCGAAAGCGTTCTTTCGTAATTTGTAAAAAAAACTCGAAATTAAGCCTATAAATTGTTTTAATATCCAATCTTGTCAAGCCGCTCTTTTTCAATCTGCATGGATTTTTCTGTAGGAAGCCACGGATATTTTTCCCTCAAGGACTCTACGGCTTCAATCTCGTTGTTGTTGTGTTCCAGAAGCGCCTTCTTAAAATCCAGGGAAACCTGAAGCGGCATAAAATATTCGGATGAGCTTGTCTGGTCCAGTTTTGTGATAGTCCAGGCTTTGCCTGAAAAATGCAGGTTCACATAAGTTGTAAATTCTTCAACTTCAATAAGGTTGTCCTGATTGTGAACAAGAAAATATTTTACTTTGTGCGTTGCGTCCGGCATTTTTTTGATTTTTGTTTTTGAACCGTCTTCTGAATGGACTTTTCGCGGCGGATGATTTTTTCTTGTAGGCGGCTTTTTGTCCAGGGCGGAACTTTCACCATCAATAGAAAAATTTGTGATTCCGTAAATGTAATGCGAGTAGGATTTTGTTGAGTCCGGCTCAAAGAAAAACCAGTTTTCCGGGGTTGAAATTCCGGAGTCAAAGTTGTATGCGCTTTTCATCTGTGTTGTTACATAAATCTGCGGTACTTTTGAAATGTATCGCTGTGCCTCCGGGCAGTCTTTTGCGGCGCAAAGCATAAGGTCTGTGTCCATTGTATGGATTCCCCGGTAAAACACTTCCGTTACCTGTTTTGAGTCAAGTCCGATTGCCGTAGGCTTCTTTGAATTTTCTCCGGCTATTGAAACGGCGGCTACAGCGATAAAAACCGCGGCGCAGAAAATTGCGGCGGCAATCGCGCTGTTCCGGCGCACAAAACGCTGCCTTTTCAGCCTTGAAGCCTGTTCAATTTTGAATTTTTCTGATTTTTTTTCAAACTCCGGCTCGGAGATTTTGTGCTTTTCGTTTTCATTTTCAAAAATCTGCTTTTTAAGCTCTTCCAGCGGAAAATTTTTTAAAATTTTTCCTTTAAGAAGCGAATCTACTGAATCTGCAAGTTTCCGGTTTATTCCGTTCACCTGAAATTTCAGCGGAATAAAATTCCGGTCGCTGATTTTTTTGTCGTTTTCTTCTGAATAGGGAAGAATTTTTGAAGCCGAAAAATACGCCATTGTGCCGAGCGCAAAGCTTAGCGCGGAATTTCCTGTTAAAATGATGTCGCGCCAGTCGTTCTGAAAATAATTGTAAAGGGTTTTTCCAAGGTTCGCGGTTGAGCGGTCAAAAGTCTTTTCCGGAACAAACAGAATTTTTTCTTTTTCTGAATCCACGATGATTCCGGCGGCTCCGTTGCATGGGAGGCTTGCGTTTTGCTTTATTGCATTTACATAGATTTCGCACACGGAAAAAAGCGCGTTTTCTGCCGCTGAAGATTCTGCTCCTTTTTCTTCGATTATGCGCAGAAGGGAATTTCCTGAAAAATCTCCGCAGAAGAAAACTTTTTCATCAATTGTCCTTATTTCGTCAAATTTCCATTCAGAGAATCTGGTCCATTTTCCGTCGGAATCTTTTTCCGCGATAATTCCAGGCTCTTCAAGTAAAAGCGAAAATTTTGTCTTTCCGAACATCATTTCATCAAGGTTTGAGTTCAGAAGCACTCTTTTGTTTTCGATTTTTATCAGGTTTACAGGCGCAAGTATGTTCTTCATTTTTACCTCATAAATATTTTACCATAAAAACAGATTTTTTTTTATTATGCCGATTTTTTTTGTGTGATATAATTAAGTAGCCCGAATGTCGAGTTTTTTGTAAAAAGAATAAAAGCGCAGGCAGATTTGCAATTTGTGAAGATTTTTGGCGATTGAATTAATTAAAGTGCGAAGCACCCGAATTAATACAAGCGAAGCGCGAGCCAAATCCATCTGAGCAAATTGGAAATCTGCCGAGAGCGTTCTTTTATAATTTGCAAAAAAAAACTCGAAATTAAGGTTAAATAAGAGTTTTGTCTCTTGTTTTTTTTTGGAGGACAATATGAAATACAGAATAATTACAATCAGCCGGGAATTTGGCGCAGGCGGACACACTGTTGGAAAAGAGCTTTCCGGAAATCTTGGAATTCCGGTTTTTGACGGCGAGATAATCAAAAAAGTTGCGATGGAAAGCGGCTTAAGCGAAAAATTCATTGAAGAAAAAGGTGAGTACGGAAAAAAATCCGTGTTTGAAAATTATTTTTCAGCCGGAATGTATTATAAAGGTCCGTCCCTGGAAGATGAGATCTGGGCGGTTCAGACAAAAATCGTAAGGGAGCTTGCGGAAAAAGAGCCATGCATAATAATCGGGCGATGCGCGGATTTTATCTTAAAGGAAAGGGATGATGTTCTTGATGTGTTCCTTCACGCTTCCTGTGAAAATCGCATAAAGCGGCTTGTTTCCGAAGGCGTTGATCTAGGTAAAAAGCCTGAGAAATTCTTAAAAGACCGCGACTGCAGGCGTTCTTCGTATGTGCATTTTTATACTGATATGAAATGGGGCGAGGCGCGCAACTACGACATGAGCCTTGATACCGGCAAATTAGGAATTGAAAAATGCGCCGAGCTTATTGAAAGTGTTTATAAAAACTAAAAATTCCTTGCGATGACTTTTCCTGCGCCGCCTGGGCTTGGGTTGGTTCGGATTACCAGTCGCGCTGGATGTAAGTCGCTTTCGGTCTTGCCGTTATGTCTACGCGGCGGTTCTGTGCTCTTCCTTCTTCTGTGGTATTCGGGGCGACCGGACGCGTGGCGCCGTAACCCTTGTAGGTGAATATTTTTTCAGGAATTCCTTCGCCTACAAGCGCCTTCATCACGGTTCTTGTTCTTTCTATAGAAAGGTTCATCTGTCCGACCGGTTTTCCAAGGTCGGCTGTATGTCCTTCAACAAGAATCGTAAATTCATTGTTCTTTATTATTGAATGCAGCATTTCCGCTATTTTTCTGATTCTAGGCGCTTCCTGTGGCAAAAGCTCCGGTGAGTCTGGAATAAATTTAAGGTCAACGCTGAAAAGGATTCCTGTCAAACTGTCGGTAACGTCAATATCCGGCACCTTGTTTTCATATATATATTTTTTTATTTCCTTGTATGAGGCGTAATATTCCGGCGTTTTTTCCGGTATTTTCACATCATACACAAGATTTTTCTTATCAAGAAGAATCACAACTTTGCCGTCGCGCAGAAGTTTCCTGTTTGCTTCAACAGTAAGGATTTTCAGAGCGTCTCTTCTTCTTATAATCGGGTCGGTTCTGTTTCTTCCGTAAACTTTGCAGGCCTTTATGTAAAGCGGATTTCCCCCGGCTTTCTTTTCGTAGATTTCAAAATTGTCCTGCCAGTTGTATTCAACAAGACCTTCTGATTGTACGGTTTTGCTGTCCGCAATGTTTTTTTCATAGACAATGTTCATGTCTTCGTCCCAGACAGTCGGAAAAAATGCCGGAAAGACCTCGCTTGAAACAAATTCTCCGTGAACCGGAACTGTTCCGCGCGCATCAATTATTATTCCTGTGTATTCGCGGCTGGAAACAATGTCAATCGGCTCTTCCGGCGTGTATGGATAGCGGTGGCGCACAAGAAGTTTTCCAATCTTGTTCATGTCGATTACATTTGTGGTCTCGGCGGAATCTCCGTCCTGCGAAAAAACCGGGAACGTCTGGCCGGCGTTTTCTATAATATCTGTTATCTGTTCAAGCGTAATGGTTTCCTCAAGGATTACGTCTCCTATGTAATTTGCGGAGTCAACGTAAAGCGAAAGAATCGGATTCTTCAAAAGCGACGGAGTTTTGATTTTTATAAGGCTTTCCGCGGAATTTCTTCCGGCAGGAAGCTCAATTCCCGCTTTTTTAAGCTCAAGAGAAATTTTCGATGTGAATTTTTTTTCAGTCCAGTCGACCTGGCTTTTTGACGACAGGGTCGAGTTGTCAATCTGCGCATATGCAGAAGACAAATTGCCGGCAGTGCTGAAAAATGCGGAAACCGCAAACGCAAACAGAATTTTTTTCATATTAATTACCAGATTGATTTTCGGCTCATTTAACCGGATGTTTTAGTAAAATATCCCATTTGTTCCAGGGCATAGGCGGCGGAATCTTTCATTCCTTCCGGAAACCTTAGCGTATATTTTTTGTCAGGCGGAGTAACGTGCTTTGTAAGCGCGCTGTTCAGGTCGTAAAGTTCCTTGATGTCGATTCTTAGTTCGTGCGCAAGCGCAGACAGGTATACTGAATCATATACTGTTACATAGTCAAACATTCCGGCTCTGGTTTCCAGCGTTGTGCCATTCCATGCCCGCGCCTGCGGAAAGTCTGCTCCATAGTACTTTGAATTTTCAACCACATCCGCGATTGCAAGAAGTTTCGGAACATAGCCGCTTGCCTGCGCGCTAAGGAAGCCGTTTTCCCTTAAATACCAGAAATCCCGGCTTTTTCCATTTTTTATGGCTCTTTTTAATGCCCCGGCGCCGCAGTTGTATGCGGTTATCGCCAGAAGCCAGTCCCCGAAAGTCCTGTAGTTCTCGTTAAGTTTCTTCAGCGCAGCCTCAGTCGATTTCCAGGGGTCAAGGCGCTCATCAACGTAGTCGTTATATTCCAGCAGCCCCGGAATACTGTTCAGCATAAACTGCCACAGACCGGTCGCCCCGGATTTTGATTTTGCGTAAGGATTGTAGTCTGACTCCACCAGCGGAAGATATTCCAGTATGGCAGGCATATTACGCTTTTCAAGTTCGTTGCGCACGAAAATTCTGTACTGCTGGCCTTCTTCAAGAACTTTCTTCAGGTAATTTTTGTGCGTTGTTAAATATTTTTTGCGCAGTTCCTTTACCGCGGCGCTGTCCATTCCCGGATATTCAACCGGCTTGTACGCAGGTCTGCATGATGTTTTTTCAGCCGAAAAAATGCGGAACTGGAGAAAAATAAAAAAAAGCCCGGTAAAAAAAACTGTCTTTCGCCGCATCAGAGCTTTTCGCCGATATATATGCCCGCCCATTCCCAGTTTCCGTTTATGTCCGGGTCAAGAGGAAAGTTTACTTTTCTAAAGTACAGATACCATACGGAAACATACTGCGACCATCCCCAGGTTCTTAGATATGCCTCGTTTGAGGTGGACATTTCGTCCAGCTCCGCATTGTACCGTACCCGGTTTCCGCGCATAAAGTTTTTCATGCTGAATTCTTCCTGCGCGTTCGGATCCATTTCGTCCTGCTTCCACGACATTGAAAAGAAGTTCACGCGCGCCCTGTATTTGTCCAGGGAACGCCAGTCGTAGTTGCGTATCGCCTTTTTTACAGCCTGCTCAAGCGCGGTAAGGCTTTCAAAAGTCCAGTCCTTTGGAGAGTTGCTGAATCCGACCAGCTGCCTGGCTCTCTTGTATGCGTTCGGTTCGCCCGCAATCTGAATTGTGGAGGAGTCCGGCTGGGCAAGGAACATTGAATATGATTTTAGCGCCGCGTTCCAGTCGCTCTCCTTTTCGTATTCAAGCGCAAGGCGCAGGTAAAGCTCCGTAATGGAAACGTTTGTTGGAAACCTGTTTATAAGCTCATTGAAATAATGAATCCTGCTCTGCGGATTCGTGGAGATCTGAATAAGGTTCTGCAGGCAGGTAAGATGCACGGAAACGCCTTTTACAAGCAGGTCCTGATAGTTTACAAGAATTCTGTCAAAATAGTATTCTGCGACCGGCTCTGCTCTGTCGGCAAGGTAGGCGCAGGCCGTAAGGTAAAGCCAGTATGCGTTGTAGGTGTCATCAGGATGCTCTTCTACCCAGTTTGTAAGAAAAAGTATTAGGCCATGCCGGTCGTTCAGGGAAACATGATTTGCCGCAATCTGGTTTACAATTGCGTATCGGCTTACAGGTTTCAGGCCGTCCTGCTCAAGAAGCGCGAAAAGCTCGTCCTGTGATTTTTCAATCGCCGCGGTCTTTTCGTTTTTTTCATTCCTGCAGGAAACCAGAATCAGCGCGCAAAGCAGAAGAGGAACTGATACAATTTTTTTCAATACCATATTTTTAAATTTACCATGTTCATTACTTGTTGGCAAGATAAGGCTTCTTAGTGTATTCTATTATGACGTTTAAAATATTGAAAAGTGAAATTTTCAGGGAGAATACATGAAGAAGCCTGGTGTTAAATTTTTGAATGCGATCCTTGCATTTGGAATGCTGCTTATTTTTGTAGGCGTTATGCTCACCCTTGCGTTTGCAGGAAAAAGCCCTAATTTTGCGAACTGGAGCATTCCTGTAGTTATTTTTTTTGCGGGGCTTGCGGTCTTGTACAGCGAAATTGCGTTCTCGCGGTCTCCTTTTAAACTGTTTCTTGGATTGAATTTAAGCCTTTACGGTATTTTTTCGCTGGTTCTGGTTTTTGACTTTTTTTCAGTCGGACTTGAGACGCTCTGGCCGTTTTTTGTTGTGCTTACAGCCTTGAGCCTTGTGATTGCGGCACGCACCACCGGAAAAGTTTTCGCCATAAACTATGACCTGCCGGCAATCTCGCTTTTTGTCCTTGGAATCGTGTTCTTTCTTTTTTCTTTCAAAATAATAAAAATTCCTTTGAGCAGGCTGGCTCTGCTTATCTGCCCTTTGATTTTGATTCTTTCGGGAACTTTTCTGGTCATCCTGTTTTTTCATAGAAAATCGCTTCTGGAGATTCTTCCCGAAGATATGTCCGAAGCGTTGAAGACTGAACCGAATTTTACCGATATGGAAGAATAGCTGGAAAAATTTTTGTGACTTTAAAAAAAATCGGCATTGGAAGATATATTGTTTTTCTCATTTTTACCGCGCTTTTTTCAACGCTGATTTTTTCGTGCGCGACTGTTCCTGAAAAAACAGGCGGCTCTCTTGTTTCCGGAAAATTTACAGGAAACCCTGAGGAAAAAACCGCTATAAACCACAAGGCTTCTGAAGAAAAGAAAAACAAAAGCTACACATATTTTTCCACGGTCTCGGAATCAATAATGGCAGATGTAAGGATTGGTTCTCCGTCTTCGCTGCGGCGCGCTGTTCAGGCGATAAGAAAACAGAATTCAGAGCTTTCAGAGAACGAGAAAGTCCTTATTGCCGTAGAGGCGAACATAATGCGCATGGTCTGGACGAACGAGCGTGTGGACTGGGAGTCACCCGAAGTCTCTTCCGGAAATTCCTACCTTGGCGCGATAAATTCCGCGAAAAACGGAATCTACGATACAAGCACCGGAAATGTCGACTTTCTTACGATTGTGCTTCCTTCGCTGGTCGTTACAAAAGTCCAGGATGTTTCGCCGTTTTTTTTTGAATCAGAGGCCGCCTTAAAAAAAGGGCTTCAGATTTGTCCGGATTCAGTACTGGCTAGCTATCTTCTTGGAACTCTGTACAAAAAAAATTCCATGTATCCGCAGGCTGTGGAGCAGTTTGGCTATGCCGCAAAAAGAGCGCCGGAAGTTTTTCAGGTTATGTATGCCTATGCTGAATCCCTGTATCTTTCCGGAAATATGCAGGAGTCCGAGGCGCAGGTTAATTCCCTTCTTGCAAAGTATCCTTCCGACACAGGAGTCCTTAAGCTAGGCGCAAACATTTACTTCCTAAAAAAAGACTATTCAAAGGCGGAAGAATATATTTCGCGTGTGCTCCAGCAGGAGCCTAACGACCTTGAGTCGGTTCTGTTCCGCGCTAAAATCCTTATACAGAAAAAAGACTATATCCACGCGGCATCACTGCTCGATGTGTATTCAAGGCAGGAAAGCTCCTCAAGGGAATATCTGCTGCTGCGCTCCCGGATTCAGTTTGAATGGTCAAAAAACAATACTGCGGCGGTGGCTACGGTGGAAAATGCGCTGAAAAATTATCCGGGCGACAAGGATGTCCTTTTGTACGCGGCAAGAATTTCCAGCGCGACCGGACTTCCTGTGGCCGGACAGACTGCGGAATTTTACGCAAATCAGGTTCTTGCGCTCGACCCGGAGGAAAAATCCGCGCTTTTCTACGCTTCCGAAGGATTTATCCGTAAAAAGGAATGGCAGAAAGCGTATTCAGCAAGCCACAAGCTTGTTTCAGAATATGGTTCGGACAAGGAAATTCTTTTTAACCATGTTGAAATCTGCCTTGCCCTTAAGCGTTACGACGAAGCGTGGAATCTTGTTTCCCAGGCATACCGCCAGTCTCCTTCGGACGAAAGCGTGGTGCAGTCGTATATTTCCGTCATGGTCGCCTCCGGAAGAAGTGCGCAGGCGCTGTCGCTTATAAACCAGCAGATAGATTCCGCCGGCGCGAAGTTAAAAAGTTTTCTGTATTACCAGAGAAGCTTTCTCCGCGACTCGGAATCCTTGAGCCTTTCGGATCTTCGTTCAAGCCTTATTGCAAATCCAAGGAACAGCGACGCCCTTTACAGGCTCTACGAAATCTATTTTGAAAAAAACGACTACAGAAAAGCCCAGTACTATCTTAAGCAGGTTGTCGCGCTTAATCCGGCGGATTCAGAGCTGCGCGTTCTTAACGAAAAGCTCAATTCCCTTATAAAATAAATTTGACTATTTTTTTTTAGACGATATTATATCTGTATGAAAAAAATTACGCTTGCCGCTGTTGCGGTCATTCTTGTTTCCGCAGGACTTTTTGCAAAGCCAAAAGTTGTTCCTGCGGCGGTTCCTGGTTCTTTTGAAAATGCGGCTCCGGCAAAGATGAAAGACATTCTTGCGCTGGATAAAAAACTGTCGCCAAAAGATAATGAATTTGTCATCTATTATTACAGAAAAGATGGAAATTATGCTCCATGGGCGCTGTGGATTTGGGCAAATCCCGGCGGAGACGGCGGAGCAAGCTGGCCGTTTACGCAGGAATGGAAAGTTTCTGATGGAATCGGCTATATGCGCCTGAATCTCGACGGCTCTTCTACCGGCGGAACAAAAATCTGCGCGGAAAACGGCGGCCTTGGCCTTATCGTTCGCCAGAAGGACGAATGGAATAAGGACGGAAGCGACGACCGTATGTGGAACATCGGCACATCTAAGAAAGTGGCTGTTTTTTCAGGCGACCGGCAGACTTATGCGGCTCTTGACTATAAGCCTTCTGTAAAAAGCGCGGAGCTTCTTTCCCTTGACCAGATTTCCGTGTCGCTTTCAGGCGGATTTGCCCTTGATGTTGACGGCGGAAATTCAGGCTTTTCAGTTGTGGGCTCAGACGGAAAAGAATATGAGATTGAAAGCGTGGTTAATTCGGATTCCCCTTCGGACCTTTCGCAGAATATGGCGAAGAATATACTTGTGACATTAAAGCAGAAGCTTTCCATAGCGGATTCAGTCGTTGTGAAAAATCCGTCGTTTCTGGCTGACGCGAAAGTTAATGCTACAAAACTCGCCGTAAAACTTGCCGAGACGATGGTTCCTTCAAAGGACGAGGCGCTTGGCTGCGTCTATTCAAACGGCGCGGCGGAGTTTAAGCTTTGGGCTCCTACTTCTTCCGATGTTGTTCTGAACATATATAAAACGTCATCACAGAAAAATCCGGATTATTCTGTGGCTATGCAGATGAATCCGAAGACCGGCGTATGGTCTTGCTCTTTTGACAAAATTGATCCGGACGGACTGTTCTATGACTACACCCTGAAGAATTCCAAGGGAACTGTGACGGTTCTTGACCCTTACGCTTCTTCAATGGCGGTGGACTACGGAAAGGGCGATTTTGTCCGCGCTGCGGTTATTGATTTTTCAAGCGAAAAAGCCGGAAAAGTCGATGCTCCGTACGTGAGCCTTGCAAAACGCGAGGATGCGGTAATCTACGAAATTTCAGTGCGCGACTTTACTTCAAGTCCGGACGCGGATGTAAAGAACATTCCCGGAACATATAAAGCGTTTATAGAAAAAATTCCATATCTTAAGTCGCTCGGAATTACCCACGTCCAGCTTCTTCCTGTTCTTAATTTTTACAGCACAAACGAGCAGGACAAGGCTTATGAAAATTCCGGAACAGTAAATGGAAACAACTATAACTGGGGCTACGATCCGTACAATTATTTTACTCCGGAAGGATGGTTCGCGACCGATGCGACAGATCCTTACTGCCGCATCCGTGAGCTGCGTGAACTTATAAACGAATGCCATAAGGCCGGAATCGGCGTGCTTCTTGATGTTGTCTACAATCACATGGCCGGAACGCGCTTTCTGGACGATATTGTTCCTGGCTATTACTTCCGCACAAAGCCGGACGGAGGCTATACAAGCAATTCCGGCTGCGGAAACGACACTGCGACAGAACGCTGCATGATGAAAAAAATCGTAATGGACTCAACGTCGCATTGGGTAAGGAACTACAAGGCTGACGGCTTCCGCTTTGACCTTATGGGGCTTATGGAAGCGACTTCTGTAACAGATTCCTACGCACTCTGCGCAAAAATAAATCCTTCCGTTCTTTTTGAAGGCGAAGGCTGGAAGATGTACAACGGACCGAAGGAAACTTTTGGAATGGACCAGAACTACATGCTTAAGACAAATTCTGTCTCTGTTTTCAATGACGAGTTCCGCGATGTCTTCAAGGCAGGCGGATTCAACGAGACCGGACGCGGCTTTATCACTAAAAAAGGCGCTTCCAGCGAAAAAATCCTTCGCAACGTGCTTGGAAATCCTGTGGTTAATTATCATGCGGACCAGCCTGGCGACAATCTGAATTATCTTGTGTGCCACGACGGACTTACTCTTCACGACGCGATTGTGAACAACCTTCGCCTTGACGAGCATAAGGACAGAAAAGAGATTGTCCAGCGCATAAAAATGGGCAATTTCTTTGTGCTTACATCTCAGGGACTTGCATTCCTTCACGGCGGACAGGAGCGCGGAAGGACAAAGCCGAACATTTCCGGGGCAAAAAATGAATGTGTAGGAAATTTTGTCCGCAACAGCTATGATTCTTCTGATAATATAAATCAGTTTGTATGGACGCTTGAGCCTGAGTACGAAAACCTTCTGGAATACACAAAAGGCTTGATTCAGCTAAGAAGCTCTTTCAATGTGTTCAGAATCGGAAATGCAAGGAAGATTCAGAAATCGGCAAAGGACCTTGGGCTGGAGGACAACCTTACATTTGGCTACACTATAAAAGACGGAAAATCAACATGGGCTGTGCTTGTTAACGCAAAAAGCGAAAATATTAAAATAAATGTTGGCGTTTCTTCAAGAAGTAGTGTAATATATTGTGATAGCGATATTGTTGATGTTAACGGAATAAAAGAACCTTCCGGCGTTTATGTAAACGGCTCTGAAGTTGAACTTGCTCCGCTGACGGCGACTGTAATCCGCTTTAATTAAACTTGTTATTTTAGCCAATAGTAGGCTTGAATATGGAGGAAAAAATGAAAAAATTAGTTTGTGCAGCAACTGCTATGGCTCTCGCTGCGACTACTTTCGCTGCTCCAAAAAAAGTAGCATTGAAAGTATGGGAATCTGAAGGTCCTGAAAAGGCTTATATCACTTTTGCTGCCCGACAGTATAAAAAAGTTGATCCAAGCGTAAAAATCACTTACGAGCCAGTTGGTTCAACAGACTCTCGCGCAAAGATTGAGCTGGACGGACCTGCCGGAGTAGGCGCAGACATCTTTGTTGCTCCGCATGACCACATCGGCGCGTTGGTAGAAGGAGGACACGTTCTTCCTATAGATGATGCCGATGAATATTTTGCAAACTTTGAAGATGTAGCAAAGATTGGTGCAACTTACGGCGGCGCTGCATACGGTTATCCGCTCGGCGCTGAGACATACGCATTGTTCTACAACAAGTCGCTTGTAAAAGAAGCTCCAAAGACTTGGGATGATGTGATTTCTTTCGCAAAAACATACAACAACAAGGCTGAAGGAAAATACGCTTTGGTATGGCCGGTTGGCGACGGATACTATGGATATATGTTCATGGCTTCTTTCGGCGCTCCGTTGTTCGGACCAAACGGCAATGACCGCAAGCAGCACAACTTGAACAGCCCTAACGCTATCAAGGGTCTTACATACTTCCAGAACCTCCGCAAGCAGATTCTGGACGTTCCTGCTTCGGATGTTTCAGGAGACTTCTGCAACGCTCAGTTCTCTGAAGGAAAAGCTGCGATGATTATCACAGGACCATGGAAGATCACAGACTTCAAGAAATCTGGTGTAGACTTCGGTATTACAACAATTCCGGCGTTCCCAGGTTCAAATACTCCTGGAAAAACATTCTCTGGTGTTCGCCTTGCATTCGTTTCTTCTTACTCTGAATACCCTGAACAGGCAAAGGCTTTTGCAAAGTTCATCACTTCAAAGGAAATGCTTGAAAAACGCTATGAAATGACAGACCAGATTCCACCAAGAAAGGACATCAATGCTACAGGTGAACTTTCTAAGGGAATCAAGGCTCAGCTTGCTTATGCCAGCCCGATGCCTACAATTCCACAGCTTGGAACATACTGGTCATCAATGAATTCCGCTTACTCAGGAATCTGGGATGGCGATGATGTTAGAAAAGACCTTAACGCTGCCGCCGCAGCAATGGAAGCTGCTAAATAATAAAGCCGCTTAGGTTTTTAGTCGGGACAGTTGCAGGGTAGAGGTTTCTTTATTCTGCAGCTGTCATATATCTGTTATTGGAGTATGGAATGAGTAACGACGTAGACCCAAAGAAACTTGAAAAAGCGCCAATCGCGTCTTCCTGTTTTATGGGATTGGGTCAAATTTTGTTCTTGAAGCAGTACATTCGCGGCGCGTTGTTTGCCCTTGTTGAAATCGTAATGCTTTGCGCAATTATATTTGGCTCTAAGAAAATTATCCCTGCAAATAATAAGGAATACAATTATTTAAAAGGTATTCCTAGTACAGAAGAAATTGTAGAGTATCTTGAAGACGCAGAATATTCAAAACTTGACGGTGTTTTAAAGGCTCGCGCTAAGGCGATGGAAAAGTTCTTTAATAAAAACGCTGCGAAAGCATCTGGAAAAGCCGCTTATGAACTGGCGCTCATTGATGCAGAAGATAGAAAGTCAGATAAAGAAGATTATAAAGAGGCGATTGCCGAGGCTAAGGAAGATTCTGCCGCTTTGGTAAGCGAGTTGCAGGAAACTTTCGCCGGATTAGATTTCTCTTATGATGCAGATAACAAAATTTCTGCTTATGACGCAGAAGTGGAAGCTTCAGATTCAATCATCGACTATGATGATGTATATGGAAACTATGAAAACATTGCTTCTAAATATGACCACCAGCTTGCAAAAGTCATGGCAAGAATGGAAGCAAAGAATTTCAAGGAATCTGGAGAAAATCTTTTTGATGAACATTATGACGGTTGTAGCATGTGCCGTGCCGCTGCTAAAAATGGACACAGGACTGTGGCTCACAGGGCATGGTTCAGGGGACCGCTTGTAACTTCTGTTGCCGGACTTATAACCCTCGGTTCAAAACAGCATACAACTGTTACAAAATATATGGATCATTCAATCTTTATGATGATTAATGGTATTATGGCCTTGATTATCATAGGATTCTTTGTGCTGCTTTACATTTTGAACATCAATGGTGCAAGAGCGGCAGTTGCAAAGATTAAAAAAGCCGGAAGATTCCCGACTATGCTGGAGGCTAAAAACGATATTTCGCAGAACTCGTTTGCGACTATCGGTATTGCTCCGTCTGTAGTTTTAATGGCAATCTTCTCTATTATTCCATTGCTGTTCTCGGCACTGGTTGCGTTCACAAACTATTCTTCGCCGGAGCATATTCCGCCGAACAACCTTGTTGACTGGGTAGGACTTCAGAATTTCCAGCAGATGTTCTCGCTCAAGGTTAGTTCAGAGCTTGGCGGCGGTGCCTGGGCAAAATCATTCGGCGCTTCCGCATTGTGGACAATTGTATGGGCGATTTTCGCGACGTTCACCTGTTTCTTCGTAGGTTTCTTCTATGCCTTCGTATTGCAGGACAAACGCGTTGTGATTCCTAAATTCTTCAGGACTGTTTACATTCTTCCGTATGCCATTCCGACAATGCTTTCGCTCTTTGTCTGGGCGAACTTGCTGAACGGTACTATCGGACCGATTAACAGGACATTGCAGCTTTTAAGAATTATTGAAAAACCTATTCCGTGGCTTTCTGACCCGTGGGTTGCAAAGGGCTCGTTGATTTTTGTAAATATATGGATTGGATTCCCGTATTCTATGATTCTTACTACTTCATCTATGACGGCTATTTCAAATTCATTGTATGAGGCGGCTGTAATTGACGGCGCTACAAAATGGCAGCAGTTCAAGAGCATTACATATCCGCTTGTTATGTTCCAGCTTAAGCCTACATTGATTATGCAGTTTGCAGGAAACATCAACAACTTCGGCGCGGTATTCTTCCTTACCGGAGGTGGTCCGAACATGCCGCAGGCAGGTTTGACAACTATCACAAACTGCGGTGCTACGGATCTCTTGATTTCTTGGATTTACAAGCTTACGATGAACACTCCTTCACGATACAACCTTGCTTCTGTTCTTTCTTTGCTGGTATTCGTTGTTCTTGTTCCATTCGCGTTGTATAACTTTACAAGAACTAAGTCATTCAAGGAGGGTGAAGTATGAAAAAGCATTTTAGTAAGGCTACACCGATTAGCGTTATACTCAATTTGATTTTGATTATCAACGTTATTATAGTTGTTTACCCTGTTCTTTTTACTATCAGTTCTTCATTGACTAAGTCTAATTCTCTGGCTGCGACATCTGTAATTCCGTTTACGGAACAGACCGACAAGTCAACCGTTGAAATGTGCGAGGCGTGTGAAGGCAAGGGCTACAGGTATATCGATATAAAATCATCGTATGAAGAAAACGGCAAGAAAAAGACATATATTGGACAGAAACTTGTTGACTGCGATGTTTGCCACGGTGAAGGCGAAGTTGCGGTCTTGCATACATCTTTCAAGATTAAAAAACCTTCCCTTTATCAGTTCCGACGCCTGCTTACAGGTTCTGAACAGATTGTAAAGGGCGAGACAACAGTTCATGGAACAAACTATAAGAACTGGTATTTGAACACATTGAAGATTGCCATAATGAACACAATTCTTACTGTATTCATTTGTACAACAACTGGCTATATTTTCAGCCGTTTCAGTTTTACAGGACGAAAACAGATTATGGCGGGCATGATTGTTCTTCAGATGTTCCCGAGCTTTATCGGAATGGTTGCCACTTATGTAATTCTGTGGAAGTTCAATGCGCTTAATACATTGTGGGGACTTGTTCTTGTTTATGCTTCAGGTTCAATTCCGTTCAATGCCCAGCTTATGAAAGGTTACTTTGACACTATGCCGCGTGATATTGCGGAAGCTGCGTATATCGACGGCGCTTCTCCGCTCGTTGCATATCTAAGGGTAATTCTTCCGGCCGCAAAACCGCAGATTGTATTCCTTACATTGACCAGTTTTACCGGTCCGTGGATGGATTACATCTTCCCGCGAATGGTTTTGCGAAGCGATGACAAAAAAACGCTGGCCGTAGGTCTTTATGAAATGATTAGCGGTCGTTCAAACGATAACTTTACTATGTTCGCTGCAGGCGCTATTCTTGTAGCAGTTCCGTTCACCATCTTCTTTATGGCAGGACAGAGGACATTGCTTATGTCTCTTGCCGGAACTAGTGGTAAAGAGTAAAAATAGCTTATTCCGTACTAAAAGCAGTCTGTGATTATTTTGCAGGCTGCTTTTTTTATTTAAAACTCTAAAAATATGATGTATACTGTAATGAATAATAATTAACCCTAGTGTCGAGTTTTTTGCAAAAAAAATAAAAGCATAGGCAGATTTACAGTTTGTGAAGATTTTTGGCGATTGAATTAATTAAAGTGCGAAGCACCCGAATTAATACAAGCGAAGCGCGAGCCAAATCCATCTGAGCAAATTGGAAATATGCCGAAAGCGTTCTTTCAGAATTTGCAAAAAAAACTCGAATTTCGGGCTAATTACGATATTTTCAGGAGTTGTTATGAAAAACATAGGAAATCTTTCTAAAAGAATTCTTGCAATTTCCCTGCTGTTTTTGTGCGCATCAGGAATCTATGCAAAGAAAAAGGCTGCAAAGCTGGATCCGGAGCTTGCCGTAACAAGGCTTGCCCCTGTTCAGAGGCTTGCGAATAAGCCTGCAACTGGTGTTTACTACAGTCTTTTTGTGCGCTCGTTTGCGGACGGAAACGGAGATGGAATCGGTGATTTCAAAGGGCTTACAAAGCGTCTTGACTATCTGAACGACGGCGACGACAGCACTACTACCGATCTTGGCGTAACAGGATTGTGGCTTCTGCCAGTCTTTGAGTCGCCTTCCTACCACGGATATGACGTTGACAATTATTATAAAATCAATCCGGAATACGGAACAATGGAAGATTTTGAGACTTTTGTAAAGGAAGCAAGGAAACGCGGAATAGATGTTATCCTTGATATGACGTGCAATCATTCTTCTTCTTACAACGACTGGTTCATTCAGTCTAGAAAGCCGGACAGCCCTTACAGAACCTGGTACCGCTGGATTACAGACAACGATTCTATTGAGCGCGGCGGAAAATATAACCTTAACCAGAAAATCTGGGGACACAAAGTATGGAATATCGACCTTACAAACCAGTCTGATCCGGACAATTATTCTTATTACGCCGGTGTGTTCACTTCTTCAATGCCTGACTATAATATGGATGAGCAGGCTGTCCGCGAAGAATTTAAGAAAGTGTTCAAATTCTGGCTTGATAAGGGAGTTTCCGGCTTCCGTTTTGATGCCGCCGGTCATATTTACAACAGCGTGGAAGTAATGCCTGGCACACCTACTATCACAAAGGCGGTTTCTTTCTGGAAGGAAATGAACGATTACATTCTTTCTGTTAAACCGGATGCCTACAGCGTCGCCGAAGTCTGGGAGCCTACTGCGGTCCGCGCAAAATACATGGCTGGAATGCAGTCTAACTTTCATTTTGACTTGGGTACATTGATTACGCAGATTATCAACAACCAGGAGATGAATGACAACAAGAACGTTCCTGATGACCCGGATACTTCCACATACAATGGTTATGCAAGAAGCCTTGAAAGCGAATACGCTATGTATGCCGAGAACAATAAGAACTACATCGATGCTCCGTTCCTTTCAAATCATGACCAGGCAAGAAGCGCCGCGGGACTTAGAAACAAGCCTGCAAAAATGAAGCTTGCCGCCGATATGTACATTCTTGCGGAAGGAATTCCGTTTATTTATTACGGTGAGGAAATCGGAATGAAATCCGGTGCTGATGATCCTACAAAAAGAACTCCGCTGGTATGGAAACCGGAAGGAAAAGACAAGCTGACTCCTACATGGTGCAACAGCGGCGCTTATGGAAACGTAAGTGTTTATAACAAAAAGACTGTTCCTATTTCAGAGCAGCAGAAAGACCCGGATTCTCTGCTGAATCATTACAAGCGTGTAATCCGCGTAAAAACGGCTCATCCTGCGCTGTTTGAAGGCCGTCTTAAGGCGGTTTCTACTGGAAGCGCAGTTCTTGAATCCTATGTAATGGAATCAGAGACAGAAAAAGCCTTTGTTGTTCACAATATTTCTTCAAAAAGAACAGAAACAGTGCAGCTGCCGGAAGGAACGGATATGCCGATTGTATACATGGCAAATCCTGGCGCAGAAGTAAAGGACGGAAAACTTACAGTTCCGCCGATGACATCTGTAGTTCTGGCTCAGAACAAATAAACGCCTCGTTTTTTTTCTGAAAAATGAAATAGCCCCGATGTTGAAATCGGGGTTATTTATTGTCTCTTATGAATTTATAAACCCGGTATTTGCGCTGATTAAAAGATTTTCTGCGTAAATCGTTCATTCTTTTTTTGTAAAATCCCATTCTTTTGTTGGAAAAATAAAAACTCTTATGTTATAATTACGTAATTGTGGCTTTTTTTTGATACAGATACTTTTTCCCACTTTGGAGGGCTTATGAAAAAGCTTAATCTTTTTTTACTTGTTGCAGGATTTTTTGTTTTTTCTTCTTGCACGGAACGTCTTGAACATAACGAGGAAAAATCTTCTGGAAATGTTGTGATAAATCTTTCTTCTGTGAATGCGGAAAGGGGCGCTGTTCCTAAGGGTTACGAGTCGGTTGATATTTCAAAGGTGGAAGAATGGAAGCTGACTTTTTCTCTTGTTTCGCCGTTTAATGAATTTCCTGCTGAGACAAGAACTATAACGCGTGATTCAAATTCTGTTACCATTGGCGTTGGCGAATATGACTTGTTTGTAGAAGGAAGTTATACAGAATCACGGGATACTGGTGATTTTATTTATAAGCTTAGCGGCGCGTGTTCTGGCATTGTTGTAGAAGAAGGAAATCAAGAAACTGTTTCTGTTCTTGTGGGACCTACAAAAACTGCGGATGGCAAAGGAAGTTTTTCCGCCACAATGTCCTTTGGGCAGGTGGAGTTGAGCACTTATTATAAAACAATTGGTATTTCAAACGCAACAACCACTGAAAAATCAAAAAGATTCAAGGCGGAGTTGGTTTCAAGGAAAACTGGCGAAATTGTTTATTCTACACATTCGGACGAAAAGCTTCTTGTTGCTGATGCTGTCAGCACTGATAGCGCTGACACCGGAGACTCTTATGTTACTGTAAAATCTGCCCAGACAGAAAGTGAGCCAAATAAAATTTCTTCCGGCTATTATGACTTCCGTTTTTATGCAGATTTTGCTCCGGTAAAACCGAATGACCCTTTAACCCCTGACTGGAAAGAGTTGTCTATAGGGGACAACCTTGTGGAAATCGGCGACGGGCTTTTAACACCTATGACATGCGAGTCGCTTTCGTTTGAAAACACAACATATCGCTATTATGCTTCTGAGGTTGACGGCTCTAAAGAGAACAACGGAATTTCGCAGGACGCTCCCGGCGAGCTTTATACGGTTCTGGACACTATTTATAGTAATCCTATGGTTCAAAATGCCAAAATTAACTATACATATTCCGACAAAATGGAATTTGACGTTTCAAAAGTTCAAAGCGGAAAACAAGTTACAATATCTTATCAAAAAGATGGTTCTGGGGATTCTTATAGTTTTACAATAGACGAGAAAGGTTTAACAACTTTTACCAATATGAATGAAGAATTAAGCCTTATAACCACAAACGATAAAGTAAAGAGTTTTAATGTAAAAGGCCTTTCTGGTAAAGTTTGTCTAAACAATGGTGTTTATTTGGATTTTAGCTCTTTGGATAATAAGCAATCTCCAAACATTTATTTTGATGTAGATGATGTTGAGTATTATAAGAAAAATCCAATGGTGGTATCTTCTGTTAGTTTTAATGAAAAACTTTCTTTCGTTTCTTCAGATTCTTTTACGTATGATATAGTAGAAAATTCGGAAGATAATAGCCATAAATATTATGCAGAAGAACCAGTTTCTCCTATTGTTTATTATTCTAATAAATATTCTCAAAATAGTTCTGTAGTACAATATTGGATACAATATAATGATAATAATAATTTTTCTCTTACTAATGAATCTTCTCTTGCTGCATTTTGCGATGATTATAAAGGTGGTTTGTATGCATTTGAATTTAAACTTGAAGGTGATAACAAAGTTCCAAGTAGCGAATCTAGTGGTTATGAATTGGTTCACTTTGTTAGAGAAAAAACAGGTAAACCAACTGAGTTTACTCTAGGAAAAAAGTATACTGATTATATAAAGCAACAAATTCCTGCAAGTATGTGCACAGATGGATATAGGCTTTATTTTGTAAATACAGCTGCAACTATAAGTGGAAAAGGTGGGCAAGATTTATCACTTTCTTCATGGGATCATTGGGCTTATGAAAATGCTATAGTTTATTCTGTTGCTGCTGGTAATAATGTACAGTCCGCTAGTGAAGTTCAACTTAATTTTGATTCTGTTTTTACAAAAGTAACAGCAGTTTATTGCCAAGGTATAAATAAAGATTTGTATATTGCCGGCTATAAGACTAATACAAATGGTTCTACTAAAGATAGTGCTTATTGTATTTATAAACTTGCAAATCCACAAAATTATACGACCAATTGCTCTATTACAGCGAAAGAACTAACAAAAGTTTCTGAATTATTCACAACTTCTAAAGACAGTTCTTTTATAAATTGGTGTAATAAAATTGAACAAAAGGTTTACGCATTTAATGCTATTACAGATATGGCAATTATTGATGACAATTTATATGTATTAAAAAATTCATATTACTTTGCTAATGCTAATAATATTAAAATAACTAGTTCTCTAATACGTATAAATAATAACGGACAAATTGATAAAACCTGGTCTACTGCTGATAATAATGGTTATCAAAACCCTTTTATGGTTGCTAGAAAGTTTATAGCTGTATTACCTAAAAAGAAAAAACTCTTAATTAGTGAAAACGCAAATTCTTGTTATTATACAGGAGATTTTTCTAATGATGACTTAAATATTGATAGCACGACTGGTAGTGCTTATGCATTTGATGGATATAGCACCACAGATTTTATAGGTGGAGATAAGTTTTATGCTGAAGCAGATTCTATTGAAAATATTTCTTCAAATTAGTTAAATACTTTTTATGCTCGTTTCAGTTTGTATTCCAGTTTTTAATGGGGAAAAGTTTTTGCGTCGCTGCTTAGATAGTGTGGCGGTGCAGACTTTTCGCGATTTTGAAATCATTGTAGTTGATGACTGTTCCTGCGGCCGCGATGAAAACGGTTTTGACTGCAGAAAAATCTGCAAGGTTTTTACAAAACAAACAAAAATAAAAGTAAATTATGTGCGGCACGGAAAAAATTTGGGCTGCATAGAATCTCGCCGTACTGCGATTTTAGCGTCGCGCGGAAAATATATTTTTTGCCTTGACTGCGATGATTCTATAAAGCCGGACGCTCTTGAAGTTCTGGCCCGCAAGGCGCTGGAATGTGATTTTGATATTGTTCAGGGAGGAACAGAAGTTTATTTTGTGAATCCCGATTCTGAAAAATCCAGGGATTCTTTGGCGGAACAGAAAAACATTGAAAATGTCAGGCACAAGGCGAACCTGCTTTTAGAAGAACCTGTTTTTGGCTCAAAAATTTTTGACGCCGCGATAATTGACCACAGCATAAATCTTTTTGTGTGGGGCAGGCTGATTAAAAAAAGTCTTTTTTTGCAGGCTTTTGAAAAAATCCCTAATGTTTTTTGTGTCTTTGGCGAAGACTATCTTATTTCATTTTTTGTTTCTTATTTTGCAAAAAGTTATGCAGGCATAAGAACTCCGCTTTATGTTTATTCCGTGGACACTGGAATTTCTTCCAGCGTGCGCATTGAAACTATCGAGCGATGGGAAAAAATCTGCTCGGTGTCCTCTGTTTTTTCTGTTATTTTTGATGAAATAAACAACGGGGAGCTTTTTCTGGATCAAAATCAAAGTCAGTCTGTCCACAGACAGTGCAATACCTATGTGCTTAACTGCTTCAGATATTTAAAATATTTTGTTGCGGAGCCTGTAAAAAAACAAGCCTTTTCCCTGATGTGCGAATACTGGGGAAAAGGCTATATTGAAAAAATATTGAATGTCAGCGGTGAATCTTTGCCGGCATTTTAATTATTGTGTAATTGTAAATTCTATTTCCGTAGACTTGGTCTCATCGGAATTTTCCATTCCTATTTCAACGTAAAGGCTGTTTTGTGAGCCTAGAGGCAGAAGAGATTTCATCTTTTTCAGGTATATTGTGAGTGTACGTCCCTCGGTGCCTTCATCCATGCCGAATGTTGCCTGTCCGGAACCATCGTTTGGAGTAAATTCCTTGCCGTTCATCTTCCATTTGTATGTAACCCAATCCGGAAGGGGCTTAGGCATAGGATTAATATCCGGGTTGCTGGAATCTGTGTAAGAAATCGTAAAGCGAGCCTCGGAGTCCTGTTTTAGAGAGAATGTGTTGCCGCCGTTTGTGTAAATTGCCTTTAATTCCGGCGTTGAAAGCGTTAGTACTTCCACGGAAGTATCTCCATTGACCCTTTCCATTTTTATTGTACATTCGGGGTTCTGGTCTTTTTCAGTTATTGTTATTTTACTGCTGCCCCGGAAAATGGCAGTATTTGTAGTATCCTTTGTTGCTTTCGCAGTTACCGTAAGTTCCTTGTTTATAGGAAGGTATTTTAGTTCATATCCGGCGGCAAATTCATTTGGCGTAATCGTCAATGGCTTTGAAAAACCTTCGGGCGCTACATTTATGATGATTTCTGTTGTATTCGGAAGTCCGGCGATTTCCTTATTGTCGGTCTTTACAGTGAGCCTTGCCATAAGTTTTTGCATTGTGATTGTGGTTTCGTTCTGTTCGTTCTTGAGCTTGATTTTGTCTGACTCGCCCGAATAGATTAAGTCCTCTCCGTCTTTTACTTTTGCGGACACAGAAACTACGCCGCCAACCGGAAGGTTTTCGAATGTGCAGTTCTGTTCTTTTTCTTCCCAGTCGAATGAATGACTGCCCTTCGCATCTCCGGAAAGTGTTATTTCAAGCTTGATTTTATTTGTGTCCGAAGGCAAAATATCTTTTTCAACATTTCGGAAAATCTGAGTTACAGGAATTTGGATTGAAGCGGTGCCTGAATCTGATGAGCAGGACAGCAATGTTCCCAAAAAAGCGGTGAGCGCCAGGACTGGCAATAATAGTTTTCTTTTCATCGCGTTTCTCCGTTTGTGGATTTTTATCTAAGACTGAAAATTATGCTGACTTTCTACATTATAAACTAATATCAGGAAAATGAAAAGTTTTTGTTGAAAAGGTGCGGAATATTTTCCGACCAAGGCGCGCCTTTCTTTTTTATTCCTTGAAATTTCAGCCTGAAGTTATTATATTTAAAAGGAAATTTTTATTTAGTCCAAAAAAAGGAGAAATAAATGATTAAGACTGTAAAAGATGTTGATCTAAAAGGCAAGCGCATTATCATGCGCGTTGATTTTAACGTTCCTATGAAAGATGGTGTTGTTCAGGATGATACCCGCATTATGGCGGCTCTTCCTACAATTAAATATATTCTTGAGCAGAATCCACGTTCGCTTGTTCTTATGAGCCACCTTGGCGACCCGAACAAAGACGTAAAAAAGGCGAAAGAAAAGGCTGAAAAAGCCGGAAAAACATGGACAGAAGCTGATTCTGAAAAATTCATCAACGGCAAGAACCGCATGAAGCCTGTTGTTGAATACTTTGCTTCAAAACTCGGAAAGCCTGTAACATTCCTTCCTGATGCCCTTGGCCAGAAGGCGGCGATTGACGCTCTTCCTGAAGGCGCTGTGGCGATGCTGGAAAACGTTCGCTTCCACAAGGAAGAAACTTCTAAAGATTCTGCGGAACGCGATGTTATGGCAAAAGAGCTTGCTTCGTACGGTGATATTTTTGTAAATGATGCTTTTGGAACAGCGCACCGCGATCAGGCTTCTACTGCCTCAATTGCTAAATTCATGCCGGTTCCGTCTGTAGGCGGATTCCTTATGGAAAAAGAGGTAAAATATATTCAGCCTATGGTTGAAAATCCTCCTAAACCGCAGGTTGCGATTATCGGCGGCGCAAAGGTTTCTTCAAAAATCGCCGTTCTTGAGTCGCTCTTAAAGAACGCTTCCGCGCTTGTTATCGGCGGAGGAATGGCTTATACATTCCTTAAGGCACAGGGACACAAGGTAGGCATTTCTTTGGTTGAAGATGATTTTATTGATACTGCAAAAAAACTGCTTGCCGATGCCGCGAAAAAAGGCGTTAAGATTGTCCTTCCTGTTGACCATGTTGCGGCGGACAAATTTGACGCGAACGCTGCGCCTGTAGCGGTGGATGGTGTTGATATTCCTGACAACCTTATGGCTATGGATGTAGGTCCAAAGACAATAGAGCTTTACAAGGATGTTCTTTCTACTGCAAAATCTGTTGTATGGAACGGACCTGTAGGTGTATTTGAATTTGACGCGTTCGCAAAAGGAACGGAAGCTGTCGCAAACCTTGTGGCTGAAGCGACTGGCCGCGGCGCTATGACTGTTGTTGGCGGCGGAGATTCTGTTGCCGCTGTTAATAAATTCCATCTTGCTGACAAGATGAGCCATGTTTCAACTGGCGGCGGAGCGTCCCTTGAATTCCTTGAGGGAAAGACTCTTCCTGGAATTGCTATTCTGGCTGAAAAATAAATGAAAATCCGGCGATGAGCCGGAAGCGGCATCCTTTTGAATACCGGGATGCTGTCAATGCCGTCTGTCAGACTGTCGCGCGGTTTGGCGGGCGGCTTTTTTATTTGTTCCGGCTTATGTTTCTGCTGGTGCGCCGGCTTGAAAAAGGAATTTTTTGATTTTGCCCGAATGTCGAGTTTTTTGTAAAAAGAATAAAAGCGCAGGCAGATTTACAATT
>ERZ1026780.567-NODE-567-length-28955-cov-7.322561_pt1 | contig 28955 bp, 21 predicted proteins | sample MGYA00380126_ERZ1026780 | MGnify/ENA primary metagenome ERZ1026780 (study PRJEB33269, sample SAMEA4719762) | human gut metagenome | biome: human-associated habitat; feature: organic feature; material: feces | place: Cameroon | collected 2013-10 ... | reverse complement strand
CGTGTTCCCGCACCCCGCCACGAGGCGCCCGCACCGCCGCAAGATGAGATTTCACAGCGTAATAATCTTAAAACCTGTCGCGCCGCGCGGCGGGTTCGACACGTGCGGCCTTCCCAGGGGCTGCCTCGGCGGCCCGGGCGCGGCGAGAAGCGGATGCGTTCCCGGTTCTTGCCCATCGCGTGCCTGTCATGATCTGCATTCCCGTGCGCCCCCCTCCTCCCCCGAAAATCGCGATAAGAGTATTTTAAATACCCGGAGGCCGCCCCCGGGGCGCACTAGAATCAATGTTCTCGTTTTTCCCGTGGGGGCAAGAGTTCCCCAGAGTTGTCAAGCCAGCTTGATGCACGACGCAAATTCTGCCGTTCCGTCACCCCATACGATTTCCGGCTTGCATCAAATAGGATCTTCTTGGCCCGTTCGACATCTCCAACTCGCTTGAACAGAACCCACGCCAACAAGCGACACGATTTCTCGTTCTCTGTAGATTCAATCGCCTGTACCACCTTTTCGACATCAACGCGCAAGCGAACCAAGGCACCGGCTGCGGGATAGAAGAAATTACCGGACACCGTCATCCCCAAAGGCACGGAACGGGGGGCGATCTCGTAATCGACAAGCGAAAGGAGGAGCGCATCGGCATTGTTCACGCGGCACACGTCAACGGCCAATATCGCGGCATGAAGAGGCGAAAGATAATGATTGTCCGCACGGGATGTAGACGCAGCCTCCGCCAGCACCTTCACAAGTTCGGCAGCACGTGTTCGATAATGCGACGACAATTCATCAAGGGCCTGTCGGCGCTCTGGTTGTTGTACCGAAAGTAACCGGCTTGTCGCCGTGCCGCCATCAGCTCCAAACAAAAGTCCCGTGACAAGCGTAAAAACAAGCAGGACCGTCGTTCCACGCATGGATATCGTTTTTCTCATGTGACCTTTCTTCAGACTGTCAGGCGAATCTTACCTCACATGTGTATTCTTACCCCCTATGGGGCGTCGTCGTACAGGAGACACCCCGCGCACGTGGTTTTTTTGGGTGGGTGGGCATGTTCATCACGTTACCTGCCCTACTTCGAATCGACTGCTCGCATGAATGCGGAGAAAGCGGAGTCTGGGCTTGCGTTTGTCCCAGAAGCCCTTACGGCTCTTACGCCGGGGCCATTCGGATCGAGTAGCGAAATCGCATCCTGCAAGGCCTTCCTTCGTTCTGACTGGAGGACCCACATCTTCGCCATTTCCCTCACGCCCGCCATTGCCAGTTCTTGGTTGTCGATCATACATGGAACCCCCTTAGCGTTCAGTACTTGACAGGCAGTTTCCCTGAGCGGAAATGAAAAATCCGTTGTAGCCAATCCCGGCGGGGATGGTCGGTTCCCAGTGTTGGCAATTGGCTTTCTGGTAATCTGCACATAGGGATCGGTGGTCATGACTCGATGAAGTGCGTTAGCGATTTCGGCGTCGATCCGCGTGAACATTGCCACCTTTCTGAGGCCGATCAGGCGTATGGCGGGCTTCGCGTCGTGGAGAAGCCGCGTGACCTCGCGCCAATTGTCCGGAGGAGTGTCAAACGCATCCAGCCATTTTTGCGTGATTTCGCCAGTGGCGCGAATCGTGCCTGACCGACACGGTTCAGTGACTCGCCCTCTCCCGTCAAGACCGTGCATGAACATGGCCCGCACGATTTGAAACTGAAGCGAGTCCGGGTCGGTTGGACCGATGCCTGCCCCAAAGCTCCAGAAATGTGCCGAGTCAAGTTCCGCCAAGATGGCAAGCATCTCCTGCGTGTCGTGGCGAATCAAGGCGGTGTCGACCCGCCAGTAGAACGTCTGCGCATCCTTCGCAGATGCAATTGCCGACTGTTCAACCGGCCACATGAGCAGGGTCATGATCAAGTACAATCTTTTCATCGTGTTACCTCCCTCAATAGAATATCGCCGTCTGTTTCCCCGGATTGGCCCAGTCTTCGGCGTTTGCAGAACCATTGTTCCACAGTTGATCCAGGCCATACGGACTCGTCTGAGACCGCATGTTTATATCTTCGATGTCAGGAATTGGGTCCTGCCCATAACCAATAGTATCGACGAACGTGGTCGCGTTGGTTGGAGAATATAGGCGTCCAGGCATATAACTCGTTTCGATGTTGTTAGGGAGCCAATCTGAATCTATGTCATCCTCAGCGCGCCAACGCACAGGCCAGAACCCTGTTGTCTGCGAGTGGTGTTTTGCCTCATGAGCCGTCGTCCATGCGTAACAGTCAATCCCCTGAGGGGTTCCCCATGCCACGATCTGTGAACAGGCCGCATCATTGGCAAGAAATATCGTTTGCTCATTGAAATAATCATAGAAACTGCGGGTTGAATTTATGTAGACCAACTTTGTATTTGCCTTGTTCGCGGAGGTCTTTCCCCAGTAGTAGAACCAATTCGGGCTATCAGCCTGGCCATCAGGGTGATTCGTGGCGTTCTTGGGGAAGAACACCTCGTAGTCCGACTCATCCCGCTGGGTATCATCAAAGAAGAATCGGGCCTTCTTGGCACCGAACGCGGCATTGCTTGCTGGGAGACCGGTAAACGTGGCGGTGGCCCGTAGAACGCCATTGTACGCCGTCGGCCTCCCCCCGGGATTCGCCGCTGCCCAGGCCATTACGGAACCATCGACCGCTCCGACCTCAAAGCGGCAACGGTTCCTGACCTGTCCGGCTGCCGCCCACGGTGTAACACGTGCCCTCAGATTCATGGTCAGGACTCCGGGATTGTCCGTCGAATAGGTGAATTCATTCTGCCCTTCACCGGACAGAACGGGGGCATTCACAGGATCCCCTGCAGGGGTGATCAGCTCCATTTCCACAACTGTCAGATGGATCTTGTCCTCGCATGTACGTTCTTCGTCACCCCGTCCGTCTGGGTCGTCGTCGTACGCGAGACACAACTCCACGTCGCGGACGAGTTCGCTCGGAGAGACCCCCTCAACGTATAGCATGTTGGGAACCGTGTCGCCCGCATTCCAAGTCTTCGGTAACCGAATCTCCCCAGTCCGTGCCCTTGTCTTCCAGACACGGATACGTTCTCCCCCATAGGATGCCGAGAGTGTCAGCCTACCGGGCCTGTCGGCAGGTTCCATCGTGAGGGCAATCGGTACGAGGGCATTCGTGGAGACTCCGAAGAAACATCCCGGGGTCTCCTCCCGGGCATCATCCGCGTCCGAGATCATACCATCGCCATTGGTATCGACGTCGAGATCAACGCGGACAACCCGACCAACGAGGTAGTCGGTAGGCTGCCCACCTTGACCGTCTGACGTGCCCCGGAGCGTAACCGTGAAAGTACCTGGGCGCAGTGGGTCAACGAGGAGAGTCAACGGCGTGGCAGAAACGGCGATGGCCGTACCACCCCACGGAGTTCCATCCGTCTTGAGAAGTCGCGCAACGTCTGCGGGGCGACATTCAATCGTCATCCGCCCGGAGACAAGGGAGAGATCATCTTGTGGCCGCCGGACAACAAGTCGAGCCTTTTCGTCCTGTCCAGCGGTCATCGAACAGAGGCGGGCCCAAGTGTCCTCGTCGTTTTCATCCCAACCATCCTCTCGACCCTGCCAGTCGACATCCACAGCGGGAACCGTGGCCCGGAACACAGGCTTGCGTCCGGATTCGGAACCGGATCGCGTCAGGGATCCTGCGATACGTACATACTGCTCACTGGAATCAGCATTTACAAGCCGATAGACATGTGTGGAGTTGCGTGCCGGTGTGTTGGCTGCATACCAGAGGCAGTCATCGGACGTTGCAATCCGCGAACTGTCAATCAGCCAGGGACGAGAAGTCCTCAGAAGGAGCGAAGCCGTCGCCGGCCCCTGCCCCTTCTGAATGACGACGGCCCGTCGCTTCGCCGCATCCGGCACCAAGGATATCTCATAAGTGGAAACGGCATTAGACAGGAAGGCCGTCAAGCACAGCACCACGACGAGTAGGCGGCGTACTTTCTCCACGGAATCTGTCATGCTCATGGCCTGATCTCCTGTTTGCGTGCCGCGATGGCCGGAAGTCTCTGCGTCAGAATCTCTTCCCGAAACGGACTTTTCGGATACTGGGCGAGAAACGCGCGGTGCAGGCGTTCTGCCTCCCGCCATTCACCGGTCCACCAAGCCAGTGTCGCGAGGTAGAGGGCGGCCGTTTCGGCACGGTCACTATCGGGATGAGAACGAAGGATCTCACGGAAGTAACGTTTCGCTCGATCCACGTCGCCCAACGGACCGGTGCAGAGCACACCTGCACGCAACAGGGCATCGTCCGCCCAGGCACTGTGGGCATGTACCTTCAGGAATCGGTCATAGACCTGTAATGCACGCGCCGGATGATCGCCATGGGCAATGCAACGGGCACGCTGCATGTCGGCGTAGGCCGCCGTTTCACTTCCAGACATATGCCGTGCGACATCTCGATAGAGCCTGGCGGCTTTGTCCCAACGTTCTGCGGCGAAGTGTACATCTGCGACGCGAAGCTGGATTGCAATGCGCCGTTCTTTGGACGATGCGGCAACAGGTTGAGGTACAGGATTGTTACAACGGGCAATCAACCCATTCAAACGGAGTACACCGATGGGGTCGCCATCCTCTTTCCTACGAAGGGCCTCGAAAATCGGCCGTGCCTCTTGACCACGTCCAAGCGCAAGTAAAGCAAGGGCAATGCCACGTTCGATTCCTGAATCCGACCGTTCCGGCAGAAGTGCTGCATGTGCCGCACGGTATGCAGCAAGGGCCTTGTCCGGATCGGCGAGGTCTTCAAGCAGGACATCAGCCCTAGCCCGCCGACACTCGGCGACACACAGAACGTTGGTTCGGGTTGCGGCTCGGCGTAGAATCTCCTCCCATGCCGTCAGAGCCTTCTCGGGGTCACCGAGAACTCGACGACAGAGTCCGTAACCGTACCATGCTCGGCCCCACAGGGGGTGGGACTGCCGATCCTTGAAACGGCTGAAAAGCCTAATGGCCTCAACGGCGTTGCCCTCACGCAGCCGTTCCTCTGCCGTGACAAGGTTCAAGGCCAGAGGATCTTCTGAGGTCTTTTGCGTCCGCCGAATGTTTGCAAGATCCCGACGCGCACGGTCAAGGGCACTGCGGGCCTCATCTGCGTAGCCACTAGCGGGATAGGCGGCAAGGAAAGTATCGAAGGCCGCAACCGCCCTAGCCGCCTCTCCGGCCATCCACAGCGCTCCCGCCCGTTGATATTCCGCCTTCTCGCGTAGGGACGAACGAGGGTATCGATTCAACCAATCGTCATAGAGGATTGCCGCACGTGCAGGGTTCCCTTGCATGAAGCCAGACGTCTCGGCAATGGACAAGGCGAATACGTCCAACGCCCCCTTCCCGCCTTTCAATAATGCCTCCCATACGGCGACGGCCTCCGCAAATTTCTTTTGTCGTATGTAAATACGCGCCCGAATGTCCACCGCCCGCCAACCTTCCCGACGTTTGGCAAGCAATTCGCAGAGGGCTAGTCCGCACAACGGCTTTGTTTCGGCAACAGCTACGAGTCTGTCCACGTCGGTCTGTGTGAGCGGAGGCGCGTTGGATTTCGGGACGGACAACAGCATAACGGCGTTGGAACCCGCTACGGAGAGTCCTATATCGGCAAACGCATAGAACATCCGCGCCCGTTCCATTTCCCCCGCTACAAGTCGTGCATCCCCCTCGCGTTCAGCGATCCGGGCATTGACCGAATGCTTTGGAAGAATCCTACGGCATCGGGCAATGAGCTTTTCACGGGCGGGGCCCTTCTCCTGTTTCAACAACAACAGATGGAGGTGGTCAAATGCATCGGCCACGGCATCAGGCGAACTCTTCAGCGCGACTGGATCGTCTGTGACCTTTTCGAAGAGGGCACGTGCCCTCCGTTCGTCGTTCACCGACAGACGGTGGATTCCCGCCTTGACGATGGCTTTCGGGGAGGTGGCGGACTTCCCGAACAGAACCAACGGCGACAGAGCGCAGACAACTGCTGTAACTCCCATGGCCCATGGATGACAGGACCACGGGCCGTCAGATTTCTTTACGTCTTCCAACATCGCTTCAACGAATAACTCCAGTTCGCACAATGTTGACTAACATTACGCATAGTTTATCGGATTTCCGCACGGATGTCCATGAAGAATGTGGTATAATCGGCACATGGACAAGAAGGACGGAAAGAACAGGAAGAACCGAATCGAAGCGGTGTCTGCGGACGGGAAGCGGCTCACCTACGCGGAGGCCCTGCTGCTGGAGGAGGTGCTGGCCGCGCCGCCGCGTGCGGGGCGCGTCCTCGTCGCCGGCAACCGCAGCGGCGTGGTCGTGGCGGAGGCGATGCGTGCCTGGCCGGAGGCGACCGTCTGCGCGCACGCCTTCGACGCCCACCACGCGCGCGCGATTCGCGACCACCTGGCCGGCTGCGGCCTCGACTCCGAACACGTCCTCTGCACGCCGCAGGTCGGGGAGGGCTATGCGTCCGCGCTCTTCATGACGACGCCGCGCTCGATGCCGGCCGAACTTGTGCTGGACCAGCTGCAGGACATCTACCTCTCGCTCGCGGAGGGCGGCAGCCTGCTTGCGGCCTTCGAGGGCGACCCCGACGCCGCCCTGAAGACGATGCGGCTCGTCTGGCCGACCGTCCATGTCGTGCGCCGGGCGAAGCATGCCGTCCTCTTCCGCGCCGTACGGCGGGGCGAACCCAGGAAGACGCGGTCCTTCGCGTCCGACTGGGAGGCGAGCGTGCCCGGCGGCGGGAAGGTGACGTTCACCTCGCTGCCCGGCTGCTTCTGCCCCCGGCGCGCGGACGACGGGGGCCTCGCCCTCGCCGAGATCGCCGCCCGCGAGGTCGAGGCGTTTGCCGCCCAGGGCGTCTCCCGCCTCAACCTGCTCGACATGGGCTGCGGCTGCGGCCTCGTGGGCCTCCTCGTCGCCGACGCCGCCCGCCGCGTCCACCTCCCCCAGACCTCCCTCACCCTCATCGACTCCCATGCGCGGGCCATCGAGGCGGCGCGCCTCAACGCGGCGCGGATGGGCATTCCGGCGGAGTTGATCCTGGCGGACGACGGACTGCCCCGGGGACGGGTAGGCGAATTTGACCTTTTTGTCGGGAACCCGCCCTACTACAGCGACTACCGCATCGCCGAGGTCTTCCTGGAGACCGCCTACCGCGCGCTCCGTCCGGGCGGCGTGTGCCTCTCGGTCGTGAAGACGGCCACGGGCCTCCTCCCCCTCCAGGAAACCTATTTCAAGACCGCCGAGGTCATCAAGCGCCGCGGCTACTGCGTCCTCCGTTCCGTCCGTGCCTAATCTCCATTCCCAATCCACAAATCATCGGAGTCCTGAATCATGAAAACGAAAGCGACACTCTTCGTGGTGGGGCTCTGCGCGGTGGCGGGCTGGTGCCCGGCCGAGGCGGTCGACATCCGGCTGAACGCGCAGACGAACGTCGTCTGGGGCGTGGACGATCCACGGGACGACCTGCGGCCGGGGCTCCGGATCTCCGCGCGGGTGCGTTTCGACGCGGATCCGGCGGAGGCGGGGGAACAGGCGATTCTCACGCGCGGGGACGCGAACGCGCTCGGCTCGTACATCCTGCGCGCGGACGGCCCGAAGGAGGGGGCGCAGTTCAGCTTCTTCGTGAACGTGGACGGACGCCCCGAGCCGCGCGTCTCCGTCCCCGTGAAGCCCCGGCCCGGCGCGTGGCACGACGTCGCGGCCGGCTGGGACGGCACGAATGCGTGGCTCTCCGTGGACGGCCAGACGGCCTCCCGCGTCCGGGCGCCCCGGTCCCCGAAGACGGTCTTCCCGCTCGCGGCGGCGCGGCGCATGGGCCGGATGCAGGGGACCATCCGGGACCTCGCGGTCACGGTGCCGGCCCTGCCGCTTCCGGCGGACGCCGCGATCCGCCCCGGCTTCCGCCTCGCGTGCGACGTGGCCTTCCCCCGCGCGCCGGCGGGCGAGACGACCCTCGTCGCGAAGGGGGACGAATACTGGCTGCGCTACGACGCGCGGGAGGGCGGCGCGGGTTCGTTCAACCTGTTCGTCTTCCTGGACGGCAGCTGGGAGCCGCGCGCCTCCGTGCAGATGCCCGTCGAGACGGGGCACACCTACCGCGTGACGGGCGGATGGGACGGGCGCGCGAGCGCGCTCGCCGTGGACGGCCGGGGGGGCGAGCCGGTGCGGCGCGGCGGCCGGTGCCGGGCGACGGCCGCCCCGCTCGTCCTCGGCACAAAGGGGCGGGCGGCGGTGACGAACTTCGCCCTCCGCAACGAACGGACGGCGCTTGCCTCCTTCGGCATGTTCCGCACGCGCGAACTCATGCCGACGGTCGGCGCGCCCGTCACGCTCGCGGGGTCGCTCGCCAACGTCGGTTGCGCCGTCGGTCCGTGCGTGCTGACGGCGGAGGGCCGGGACGGCGTGACGGTGACGCCGGGGCGGATCGCGCTGCCCCGTCTCGCCGAGGGGGACGAGCTGCCGCTTGAGTGGACGGTCGATCCCGGTACGAACCACTTCGCGCACGTCGCGTTCGCCGTCTTCCGCGAGGCGGAGGGCCGGGCGGATCCTCGTGCGCTTTGCCGGGCGACGAAGCGCATTGTCTTCATGCCGCAGACGGATCCCGACTTCTCGGCGAAGGCGTGGAACCCGCCCCTCCGCCCGACGCGCACCTACCACGTCGATGCGGACAACGGGGACGACGCGCGGGACGGCCTTTCGCCCCAGGCGGCGTGGAAGACGTTCCGCAACGCGGCGGGCTTCGTGCTCGGCCCCGGCGAGAGGCTGCTGCTGAAGCGGGGGTGCGTCTTCCGCGAGGAGCTGTCCGTCAGGGCGGCGGGCGCGCCCGGGAACTGGGCGGAGATCGGCGCCTACGGCGAGGGGATGCGTCCGCAGATCCGCCGCACGAAGCACATCAACGACCGCTGCCTCTACGTGGCGGACGCGGCGTACCTCGCGATCCGCGACCTCATCGTCTGCAACGCGGGCGCCGGGCTGATGGTGGGATGCGTGTCGCCGGGGAGCGGGCACGTCCTCGTCGAGCGCTGCCTCGCGCACCACATCGAGGGCACCTACCGCTTCAACTCGCACGGCATCCCCGAATGGTGGGACGAGCCGGGCCCGGCGGGCGGCGCGCGCTCCTGCGGCATCGCCGTGACGGGCGGGCGGCCGCGCCACGTCGTGATGCGCGACTGCGAGACGTACCAGTGCTCAAGCGGCTTCAGCGTGCGCGGCACGGACACGTTCGTGAACCGCATGTTCTGCCACGACAACTACGCCCACAACACCTCCCCCCACCCTTACAACACCGCGAGCCGCTCGTGGATGACGGACTGCGTCTTCGACGCCTCGGGCTGGCACGCGGCGGCCGGGACGATGGGCGTCATGCTCGCGGGGAACGACGGTTTCGTCATCCGGGGCTGCCACTTCCTGAACCAGCCCGATTCCGGCTCGCCCGACCAGGGCGGCATCGACTTCGAGGCGCAGGGCGAGAACTGCCTCGTCGCGCGCTGCACGTTCCGCAACAACGCGGGCGCGGCCATCGAGGTGCTGGGCCTGCGCAGCCCGCAGACGCGCAACGTCCAGATCCGCGCCTGCAAGTTCGACCGCAACAACTGGGCCTACAAGAACGGTCCGGCGGAGATCCAGGTGTGGGGGTCGCCCGCCACCTCCGCCGACGTCGCCTGCTCGAACGGGCGCATCGAGGGGAACGGCTACGTCCTCGTCCCCGGCGTGCCGTTCTACGTGAACGAGTCGCGCACGACGAACGACTGGATCCTCGCGGGGAACCGCGCGTTCGACTTCTCGGAAGACCTCGACGCGGCCTTCCCCTACGTCGATCCGCCGGAGGTGAGGGCGTGCGGCGAGGTGTGGACGGACGCGCCGGTGGCGGCCCTTTCGGCGAAGGTCGGCGACCCGCGGGCCGCCGTCCGGTGGGAGCAGGTCGAGGGCCCGGCCGGCGTCCGCTTCGCGCAGCCCGCCGCCGCGCGCACGAAGGCGGCGTTCCCGGGGCCGGGCGACTACCGCCTCAACGTGACGGCGGACAACGGGACGCTCTGGCGCACGGCGCGCACGGCCGTCCACGTGCTGCCGCCGGGCGCGCGCACCTTCCGGGCGTGGGACTTCGCGCGGAACCTCGATGCGCAGGGCTGGTGCGTGGAGGGGACGGGCACGGACTATGCGTTCATCCCCGGCCGAAGCGCGTTCTGGAACTCGGAGGCCTTCCCCGTGCAGCTCGTCTGCGGCGACTACTTCGTGATCGCCGTGAAGGGGAGCGGCCGGGCGGCGCTCGTCTCGCCCTGCGACCGCGACCTCGGCGTGGCGTTCAGCGCGTCGCGCGCGAACGCCGCGCGCATCCGCATGCAGAACCACACGACGTCGCGGCGGATGCGCCTCTGGTGGCAGACGGACGGTGCGCCCGCGTGGGACGCGGCGCGCAGCGTCGCCTTCGACGTCACGCCCCTGGACGCGGACGACCGCGTCTACACCGTGCCCCTGCCGAGGGCCGGCGCGGTGAAGCAGCTCAAGCTCGCCTTCTCGGCGGACGGCGCGCCGGTCACCGGCACCGTGCGCCTCGACTACATCTGGCTCGGCCGCCTGTGACGGCGTCGTGGGTGCGGGCGTTTGCCGCTTGGTTTTCCACCCCGGAAATGCTATACTTACCCCGCTAAAGGAAGCGTAAAACGAAGACCGAGTCCGTTATTTCAGACAGTACACCATGAGCGAAGAAGAGAAGACCGAAGAACCCGTTGAATCCGCCGTGCCGGAAGCCCCTGCGGGGGGGATTCTGGAGGATGTGAACATCGTCGAGGAGATGAGCCGCGACTACATCGACTATTCGATGTCGGTGATCATCGGGCGCGCGCTCCCCGACGCGCGCGACGGCCTCAAGCCGGTCCACCGCCGGTCGCTCTTCGGCATGTACAAGCTCAACGTCACCTCGGGCGCGAAGCACATGAAGTCCGCCCGCGTCGTCGGCGAGGTGATGGGCAAGTACCACCCGCACGGCGACTCGTCCATCTACGAGACGATCGTGCGCATGGCGCAGCCGTTCTCGCTGCGCGTGCCGCTCGTGGACGGCCACGGCAACTTCGGCTCCATCGACGGCGACGGCGCCGCCGCCATGCGCTACACCGAGGTGCGCATGCAGAAGGCCGCCGAGGAAATGCTCGCGGACCTCGAAAAGAACACCGTGGACATGATGCCGAACTTCGACGAGACGCTCACCGAGCCGACCGTCCTGCCGGCGAAGCTCCCGAACCTGCTGCTGAACGGCTCGCAGGGCATCGCCGTGGGCATGGCGACGAACATCCCGCCGCACAACCTCGGCGAGCTCTGCGACGGCATCACCTACTACGTCGACCACCGCGACTGCTCGGTCGACGACCTCATGCAGTTCGTGAAGGGCCCCGACTTCCCCACCGGCGCGATGATCTGCGGCATGAACGGCATCCGCGCGATGTACAAGCTCGGACGGGGGCAGATCTGCGTGCGCGGCCGCGCCGAGATCGAGGAGTGGAAGGGCGACCGCCAGCGGATCGTGATCACCGAGATCCCCTACATGGTCAACAAGACCGAGATGATCAAGCACATGGCCGACCTCGTGAAGGAGAAGGTCATCGAGGGCATAGCGGACATCCGCGACGAGTCCGCCGAGGACATCCGCATCGTCGTGGAGCTCAAGCGCGACGCCGTGGGCCAGATCGTCCTCAACAAGCTCTACAGGCACACCGAGCTGCAGACGACGTTCGGCGCGAACATGCTCGCGATCGACCAGGGCCGCCCGCGCATCATGAACCTGAAGGACTTCTTCCGCTGCTACGTGAACCACCGCTTCGAGGTGATCACCCGCCGCACGAAGTTCGAGCTCGACAAGGCCCTCGCGCGCAGGCACATCCTCGACGGCCTCCTCGTCGCGATCGCCCACCTCGACGACGTGGTGAAGATCATCCGCGCCTCGAAGAACCGCGACGAGGCGAAGGCGCGCCTGCAGGAGGCCTACCATTTCAGCGACCCGCAGGTGAACGCGATCCTCGACATGCGCCTCTACCAGCTCACCGGCCTCGAACGCGAGAAGCTGGAGGCCGAGCTCGCCGCGCTGCTCGTCACGATCGCCGACCTCCAGGCGATCCTCGCGGACGCCGGCCGCGTCTACCAGATCATCAAGGACGACCTCGCCATGCTGCGCGAGAAGTTCGCCGGCAAGGCGGACGGCGCGCGCCGCACGGAGATCACCTTCGACGAGAACGAGGTCTCCCTCAAGGACCTCATCGCGGACGAGCCCTGCGTCATCACGCTCTCGAACCGCGGCTACGTCAAGCGCGTCCCCCTCACCGAGTACAAGGAGCAGAACCGCGGCGGACGCGGCGTGAAGGGCGCCCAGCTCAAGGAGGAGGACTTCCTGCGCCTCGTCTACGTCGCCGAGACGCACGACTCGCTCATGTTCTTCACGAACACCGGCCGCCTCTTCCTCAAGGACGCCTACGAGATCCCCGAGGCCCCGCGCACGAGCTTCGGCAAGCCGCTCGTCAACTTCCTCAACCTCCAGCCGGGCGAGCAGGTGCTGCGCCTCCTGCCGATCCGCTCCTTCGAGGGTGACGTGGACGTGATGTTCGCGACGGCGCAGGGCACGGTGAAGAAGACCCTGCTCGGCGACTTCAAGAACGTCAACCGCAACGGCATCAAGGCCATCTCGATCGACGAGGGCGACGCCCTCGTGGAGGTGCGCCTCGTGAAGCCGGGCGAGGACGTCGTCATGATCACCCGCAACGGCATCGGCACGCGCTTCAACTCGAACGAGGTGCGCCGCATGGGGCGCGCCGCCGCCGGCGTGCGCGGCATCTCCCTGCGCGCGGGTGACGCCGTCTGCTCGCTCGACGTGGTGGACGATTCGAAGACCCTGCTCGTCGCGACCGAGAACGGCTACGGCAAGCGCACCGAGTTCTGCGCCTACGAGACGAAGCACCGGGGCGGCATGGGCGTGACGGCGATCAAGGGCGCGGACCGCAACGGCCGCGTCGTGGCCGCGCACGCCGTGCGCGACGACGAGTCCATCATCTCCATCACGTCCGACGGCCTCATGGTGCGCCAGCGCGTCGTCGACATCACCGTCGTCGGGCGCGGCGGCATGGGCGTCAGGCTCGTGCGCCTCACGGAGGGCGCGCAGCTCGTCTCCGTCTCCGTCGTCGCCGCCGAACCCGAGGAGGCCGCCGCCTCGCCGGAGGGACAGGAGGGGGATCTTCAATAGGGAAAGACGGTTCCCGGGCTTGCGTGGGAGAGACAGGTCGGCATGAAGCAGATTGTCACAGCGACGGCCGCGTTCGAGCGGATGCGGGAGAAGGACGTGGTGTACGTCGACAAGACGGCGTACTTTTATCAACTCCTGCAGCGCGACCCCGACACGGTGTTCTTCATCGCGCGGCCGCGCCGCTTCGGCAAGTCGCTGATGATCAACACGCTGACGTCGCTTCTCCAGGGCAAGCGCGATCTTTTCAGAGGGCTTGCCATCGACCAGATGGATTACGATTGGGGGCGGCACGCCGTCGTGCGGCTGCGTCTGACCGATGCCTGTGCCGCGACGCCGGAGGGTGTGCGCGCGGCGCTGCAGGAGGTCGTCCGCTCGGCGATGATCGAGCAGGGGGTCGAGCACGACCCGCAGATCGCGGCGGAGCTCAACTTCAAGCGTCTTCTGGAAGCGCTTCCGGAGAAGTCCGAGACGGGGCGCTTCGCCGTCCTCGTCGACGAGTACGACGCGCCGCTCAACGCCTTCATCGACGAGCCCTCGACGTTCAGGGCCGTCCAGCAGACCCTGCACGACTTCTACGTGAAGATGAAGGACCACCAGGACGACATCCGCTTCGTGATGGTGACGGGCGTGACGAAGCTCGCGAAGATGTCGATCTTCTCGGGCTTCAACAACCCGACCGACCTCACGCTCAACGCCGACTTCGCGGGGATGCTCGGCTACACGCACGACGAGGTGGAGCGCTACTTCCACGAGCAGGTGCAGGCGTTCGCCGACAAGGAGGGCGTCTCCTACGAGGCGATGAAGGCGCGGCTCTTCGCGTGGTACGACTCGTACCGCTTCTCGCCGGAGAGCGACGTGAAGGTGGTGAACCCGTTCTCGTTCGGCAGCGCGCTCAACGACCGGATGCTCTCGAACTACTGGGAGAAGAGCGGGAACTCCGGCGCGATCCTGAAGAGGATCAGGGAACTGTCCGAGATGCCGGCCGATTTCAACGGTGCAACCGTGACGCGGATGGACCTCGATTCGCCGAATCCGGCGACGGAACCGCTGGAAGTCCTCATGTGCCATTCCGGCTACCTGACGATCGACGGTACCGATGAGGACGGCGACATCGTGCTGCGCATCCCGAATGCCGAGATCGGCGACTCGATCAACGAGGGGTATGTCGCCTATTGCCTGGGACGCAGGGCCGCGCCTTTCCGGAAGACGGCGAAGGCGACGGCCCGCGCGATTCTCGCGAAGGGCATCGCCTCCGTCGGCGCGGCCCTGCGCGCGGCGTTCGCGATGATCCCCTACGAGTGGATCTGCAGGGACGAGGCGGAGGCAAAGCGCTATTTCCTTCTCTTCTGCAGGTTCATGCAGGCCGACATCTCGGGCGAGCGGCAGAGTGCGCGCGGGCGTGCGGACGCCGTCCTGAAGACGCCCCAGGCCGTCTACGTCTTCGAGTTCAAGCACGGGAAGTCGGCGGCGGAGGCCGTTCGCCAGGCGCGGACGAAGGACTACGGCGGCCCCGACGCCGCGTCGGGCCGTCCCGTCTACTATGTCGGCGTCAACTACAATCCCGAAACGCGCACGATCGACGAACCGCTTGTCGAGCCGCTGGAACCGTAGGACACCTTCACGGAGATCTTCCAACATGGGCATTTCACGACGAACGTTCTTTCTCGGCACGACCGCCGCCGTTGGCGCGGGCGCGGGCTTCTTCGGCGCGCGGCTCGTCGAATACCTCGGCGCGCCGCCCGAGGCGCCCTACAAGACGCTCGCGCCGGAGGAGGTCGAGACGCTCGGCGCGCTCGCGGACGAGCTGATCCCGCCGGATCCTCCCGCCGCCTGGAACGGCGGACGCGGCCACCCCGGCGCACGCGAGGCGAACGTGGTGCGCTTCCTCGACTGGCAGCTTGCGCCGGGCGCGGCCCTTGCGGGCGACCGCGAGACGTACCGCGCGCATCTCGCCAAGGCGAAGGGACGCGCCGCCGCCGAGGTGGAGAAGGACGACCCGAAGTTCTTCGACCTCCTGCTGCGGCACGTGAAGATGGGCTACTACGGTAACCCCCGCTACGGCGGCAACGCCGGCTACGCGAGCTACCGGATGCTCGGCATCGCCGGGCCCGGCTGCACGGGGCGCGACGTGCCGCCCGGGAAGAAGGAGGGCTGAGGCATGGCGATTCGGGAAACGGTCGAGGCCGTCGTGGTGGGCGCGGGCGCGGGCGGCGGGTGCGCCGCGAAGACGCTCGCCGTCGCGGGCGTGCAGACGCTGCTCCTCGAACGCGGCGAATGGGCGAAGGGCGACGTCTTCGGCGAGGACGACCTCTCCAGCCAGCGCTCGCCGTGGCTCACGCAGGGGCCCGGGCCGTTCGGCGCGCGCACGCGCCCCGTCCACGCCCACGACAACGGGCGCTTTGGCGTCGTCGTGCCCTGGAACGCGGCGTGCGTCGGCTCGGGCACCGTCACCTACGGCGCGATGGCGTGGCGCTTCCTCGAAACCGACTTCCGTCTTAAGACCCACTACGGCGAGATCCCCGACGCCTCCGTCGAGGACTGGCCGATCACCTACAACGACCTCGAACCGTTCTACGACCAGGCCGAATACGAGATCGGCGTCGCCGGCAGCAACGCGGGCAACCCCTTCGCCGCGCCGCGCAGGCGCGGCTTCCCCATGCCGCCGTTCCCGCTGAACGAGGAGTCGAAGCGCGTATGGGCGGCAGGCGAGAAGAGGGGGCTCCACCCGTTCCACGTGCCGTTCCTGCGCAACTCCGTGCCCTACAACGGCCGCCCCGCGTGCATTCACCAGCGCTCCTGCGTGGGCCACCGCTGCCCGATCGACGCGAAGTGCGGCACGCAGAACACGGTGATCCCCGTCGCGCTCGCGAGCGGGAACTGCGAGCTGCGCATCCGCGCGATGGTGACGGGTCTGCGCGTCGACGACGCCGGGAAGCTGCGCGGCGTCACCTACGTGGACGAGAACGACGAGGTCCACGAGGTGGACGCGAAGGTCGTCGTGCTCGCGCTCGGCTCCAACGCGACGGCGCGCCTTCTGCTCACCTCCACCTCGAAGCTCTTCCCGCACGGCGCGGGCAACAACCACGACGTCGTGGGGCGCAACATCACGAGCCACGCCTACGTGGACGCGCGCGGGTTCGTGGACGACGACATCTACGAGGAGGCCGGGCCCGGCTGCGGCGTCGCGTTCATGGACTACAGCCACGACAACCCCGGCTTCATCTGCGGCGGCGTCCTCCACACGGACTTCGTCTTCTCGCCCTCCATCTTCGCGCAGGGCGCGTTCCCCGGCGTGCCGCGCTGGGGGAGGGCGAACAAGGACTTCATCCGCACCCACTACCGCAGGATGATCCGCATCTGCGGCCCGCACCAGCAGACGCCGCGCTGGGAGAACCGCCTGCGCCTCGACCCGAAGCGCACGGACGCCTGGGGGCTGCCGCTCCTCGTCGCCGAGGGGCGCGAGCATCCGAACGACGCGAAGGCGCGCCGCTTCATGAGCGACCGCGCGAAGGACCTCATCGCCGCGTGCGGCGCAAAGCTCATCCAGCAGAACTACGGCGGCGACAAGCCGTCGCCGTGGTGGGGCCTCGGCGGCCAGCACCAGAGCGGCTCCTGCCGCATGGGCCGCGACCCGGCGAAGAGCGTGTGCGACGCCTGGGGGCGCGTGTGGGACTTCCCGAACCTCTTCGTGGCGGACGGCTCCCTCCACGTCAACAACGGCGGCATGAACCCCGTCCTCACCATCATGGCGCTCGGCTTCCGCGTGGGGCAGGGCATCGTCGCCCATCGCCGGGACCTGGGGGTGTAATATGATGAAGGCACTTTGGACCGCTCTCGTCGCCTTGGCGCTCTTCGGCCTCTTCGCGGGCCTGGGCGCGCTCGCCTGGTTCGAGTGCGCGCCGCCGACGAAGACCTGCGCCAGCTGCCACGAGATCCGCGGCGCGCGCGACGGCTGGGCGCACGGCGCGCACACGAACGTGAGCTGCAAGGCGTGCCACGGCGGCACGCTCTCCTCGTTCGCGGCGGTGGGGGACAACCTGCGCCGCGCGTGGCGCCACGTGACGGCGACGAACCACCCCGCCCTCCGCCGCGACCTGCCGCTCGGCGAGGCGCAGGTCGAGCGCATGAGCGCCGCGTGCGGGCGCTGCCACCAGCAGGAGTACGCAGGCTGGGCGCGCAGCGGGCACGCCGCGCCCGTCGCGAAGTTCCTCCTGGACGAACACCACAACCGGGCGTGGAAGCCGGCGGACCAGTGCCTGCGCTGCCACGGGATGTTCCTCGACGGCGATGTGGAGACGATCCTCGCGCGCGTTCCGGCGGAGGGCCGCTTCGCCCGCGTCCAGACGGCGGAGGAGCTGCCGCGCGTCTGGCGCTTCCGCGACCCCGCGCAGGGCCGGCGCGCCGCCGTTCCCTGCCTCGCCTGCCATCGCGGCCACCCGCTGCGGGGCGGCGACCCGTTCGCGAAGACGCGCGCGCAGGGGCCCGTTGCGTTCTATTCGCGGCCCGAACAGCTCTACTTCGAACCGTCCCAGCTCTTCCTCCAGAAGATCGTGCAGGACGGGAAGCCCGTGCCGCAGGCCTTCGACCCGCGCCGCCGCCTCTGCCAGCAGTGCCACGCCGCGAACGCCTTCGGCGAGGCGGGCTCGTCCGACGACCGCACGCCGACGGGCGCGCACGCGGGCCTTTCGTGCGTCGCCTGCCACGGCGCGCACGGCTCCGATCCCCGGCGGTCGTGCGGGACGTGCCACGTGAAGTGCCGCTGGCCCGAGGGCGTCGAATCGCCCATCCACAACCGTCCCAAGTCCGTTTCGAAAGGAAAGAAATGAGCAAACCCATCAACATCGTGGTCTGCGGGTCGCTGGTGCCGGATCCGCTTCAGACCCTGGAACCGGTCGAGACGCCGCAGGGCCCCGGCCTCAAGAACGAACAGATGCTGCCGAGCGTGCTGGACCCGTGGGCGGCGTGCGCGCTCTACGAGGCGGCGAACCTCGCGAAGCAGCGTCCGGGCTCGAAGGTCTATCTCGTCGCGCTTGGTCCGAAGGCCAAGCTCCAGCAGCTGATGATGACCGTCGCGCAGAAGGCGCCGTTCACGCTCGTTGCGGTGAACGCGCCGGCGGGCGGCTTCACGGACGCGAAGACGACGGCGGCCGAGCTCGCGAAGGCGATCAAGGCGATCCCCGGGCTCGACCTCTCCGCGACGCTCCTCTTCGGCGGCTGCGCGAGCGCGTCCCGCGACGCGGGCGTGACGCTGCCGTTCGTGGCCGAGATGCTCGGCATCACGGAGGCCTTCACGGCGGTTGACGAGCTGAAGCTGGCGGACGACGATTCGTTCACCGTCCTTGAGCGCATCGAGGGCGGTCAGTACCTCTCCTCGACCTGCGCGGGCCTCCCGGCGGCGGTCGGCTGGGCGACGGGCAGTCTGCCCGAGCCGCCGAACAACCCCCAGGTGGGCATGATGAACATGCGCGGCGTGATGCCGGCCCTCATGAAGGCGCCGGCCGCGAACGTCGGCGTGGGCGGCATCGCCTACGGGAAGGTGGAGGTGCCGCGCGCGAAGCGCGACACGGTCGTGAAGAAGGACATGTCCGCCGCGGAGATCGCGCAGGAACTCGTGGACTGGATCAAGGCGTGAGGAGTTGACATGAAGATTGCCGCTTATGTGATTGAAGGGAACGGGACGTTCGCCGAGGACGTGCCCGCGTTCGCCGCATTGATCAAGGGCTCGGGCGCGGAGGTCGTCCTCGTGCCGGGCACGTCGCGCGTGAAGCGCGCGATGCCGGCCGCCGCGCTCCGCGCGGGCGCGGAGATCGACACGAACGTCGTGGACGTGGCCGTGGACGGCGAGAAGGCGACGGTGCAGCGCTGGGCCTACCGCCAGCGCATCCTCACCACGTTCAGCCGCGCGGCGCGTCCGTGGGTCGTCGTGACGGACCCCTCGCTCTTCGGCGAGATCTGCGCGAAGCTCGGCGTCGCCCCCCAGCCCGCCGCGCTGTCCGCGTCCGTCCCCTCCCGCACGACCGTGAACGGCGTCGTGGCGGCCGGGAAGGGCGGGGCCTCCACGATCCGTCCGGACGCGAAGCTGCTCTTCGTGGCGGGCGCGGGCTGGACGAAGAAGCAGGCCGACGGCGCGACGCACCTTGACGAGGCGGCCGCCACGATCACGGGCTTCCTCGCGAAGTCGGGCGCCTCGCTCGGATCCTCCAAGTCGCTCGTCGACATGCCGGAGGCCGCCCAGGCGTTCTCGTTCATGAGCCACATGAACCAGGTCGGCCAGACGGGCGCGACGCCGCGCCACCCGAAGGGCCTCTCCACCTGCTGCCACGGCGAGGAGCCGCACGTCGTCGGCTGGCGCTTCGTCAACGAGCGCCGCGCCGTCAACCTCGACGCGAACTGCGGCTGGGCGCAGGGCAAGGCGGACGTCCTCTACGTCGCCGACGCCTTCGAGGTCATGAAGAAGGTCAACGAGCTGCTGTAGTGTCCGGCGCCCTCACACGCTTCCTCTCGCACGACGCGGGGCCGTTCGCGCAGTTCGTCAAGTACGGCGCGATCGGCGTCGCGGCGACGTGCGTGCAGACGGGCGTCTTCTACGTCCTCGCGTCGTGCTGGCTGAGGTGCCTCGCGCCGGACGACTGGGCCGTGCGGTTCCTGGGCCTGCCCGCCGGGTCGTTCACGGGCGGCGAGGCGTGGTACGCCGCGCGCGGCACGTACGCGGCCGTCGACACGGCGGCGGGGTTCGTCGTGGCGAACGTCTTCTGCTGGCTGATGAACCGCTGGTTCGTCTTCAGGCCGGGGAAGTTCCGGTGGTACGTCGAGTTCGGGATGTTCTTCGGCGCGGCGACCTTCGCGACCGTCATTGCGCTCGGCGTGATGAAGGCCCTCATCGACGGCTGCGGGATGATGACGACCCTGGCCGTCTTCGTCGAGGTGGCCGTGTCGTTCCTCGTGAACTTCTTCGTCCGCAAGTTCTTCATCTTCAAGGGCTGACAACTGAAAGGATGGATCCATGAAGCGTCGTGATTTCGTTGAACTCTTCGCATGCGCCTCGGCGGGGTTTGCCGTCTCGCGGGGACGCGCCGACGTGGCCGGGAAGACGGCCATCACCCTCCTCAACCCCGACTGCACGGGCGGCGGGGCGGGGCTCTGCGCGGTGCTGCGCACGCCGTCGGGAAAGACGTACCTCTTCGACACCGCGAACGGGCAGGACGCGGCGCACAGCAACGGCTCCACCATCGTGATCCCCTGGCTGAAGGCGCACGGCATCCGGGCGATCGACGGCCTCGTGATCTCCCACTACCACGCGGACCATTTCGGCGGGTTCCTCTCGATGTGGGATGCGTTCCCGATCAAGAAGGTGTTCAACAACAACTTCCTGCCGATGGACGCCTCCGGCAGGCCGAAGCACAACGGCGAGTCGCAGATCGCCCGCACGGCGCTCGATGCGTTCGCGGCGGCGCATCCGGGGGCGCTCGTCGAGGACGTGCGCATGGGCACGGACCTCGCCTGGAACGAGCCGGGCTTCTCGGCGGAACTCGTCTGGCCGCCCGCCGAGGGATACGTCGGCGAGATCAAGGACCGCCCCGGCTACGGCAAGAACGACACGATCTACCACCACCTCCTCAACGGGAACGCCAACGCGCTGCGCGTCGTCTCCGGGGGGACGGTCTTCTTCCTGATGGGCGACATCCAGCCCGACTACGCGGCCCGGTACATGCGCGCCCACCTGGAGCGGCGCGGCAAGTGGGGGTGCGACGTGTGCGTGCTGCCGGCCCACGGCACGAATACGGGGGAGGCGCTGAAGCTCATCAAGACGATGAACCCCGTGCCCCGGGCCGTGATCGCTTCGCTGGGGAACCAGCCCTGGATGGAGTCCTGCGGCCGGACGTGCGTGCGGGTCTACGCCCAGGCCGGGATGGACGCCTACGCCACGAACGTCCACGGCGACGTCACATTCGTCCTGGACGGCGGACGCGCCGCCGTCACGACGGATCCGTCGAAGCGCTATCCGCTCACCGCCAAGCGGGTGGGGTGACGGGCGCCGCGCCGCCGATTGTGCTATTGCTGGAAACTGAAAGGAGAACGGGCATGAAGAGACTTCTCATGGTGTGCGCCGCCGCAGGCGGCGCGTTGGCGGCGGGCGCGCTGGACCTCGCCGCGTGGCGGGGCGAGACGGTGAGCGCGTGGCTGCCGGCGGGCGAGCGCGTGGGCGCGGCGCCGGCGGGCTTCACGGTGAAGACGGGCGTGGCGCACGACGTGAAGTACGCGCCGAAGCCGAAGGCGGCGGAGCGGCTGGTCTCGAAGGACCGCGTGGTGTGGGGCTCGAAGGCCGGGGGCCCGCAGGTCGTGCAGGTGCAGGTGCCGGCGGACGCGAAGCCGGGCCGCTACGCGATCGGCGACGTGACGGTGCGCGTGGTGGACCGCGTGCTGCCGCCCGCGAAGGACTGGCGCTACTACCTCGACCTCTGGCAGCACCCCTGGGCCGTCGCGCGCACGGCGGGCGTGCAGCCGTTCTCGAAGGAACACTACGCCACGATGGCGCCGCTCTGGAAGCTGCTCGCCTCGGCGGGGCAGAAGGCGCTCACGACGACGCTCGTCGACCTGCCGTGGAACCACCAGTGCCACGACGGCTACGGCGCGATGGTGACGTACGTGCGCCGGGCGGACGGCTCGACCGCCTTCGACTGGTCGCTCTTCGACGACTACGTCGCCTTCGGGCGCGCCTGCGGGCTCGGTCCGCACATCGCCTGCTACACGATGTGCCCGTGGGGCTACCTCGTGAGCTGGTACGACGAGGCCGGGAAGATGCAGAAGGCGAAGGCCGTGCCCGGCACGCCGTTCTTCAAGGAGTACTGGGGCCCGTTCCTCGCCGCCTTCGCGGCGCACCTCAAGGAGAAGGGGTGGTTCGAGGACGTCTACATCTCGCTCGACGAGCGCTCGCCCGAAGACCTGCGCAACACCGTCGATTTCCTGCGGGAGAAGGCGCCGGGGATGAAGATCGCGATGGCGGGCAACCGCAAGCCGAGCGCGTTCAAGGGGATCGTGCTGGACAGTTATTCGCAGTCCCTCGGCCACGTCACGCCGGACTTCCTCGCCGAGGTGCCGCAGCGCCAGAAGGAGGGCAAGGTGACGACCTACTACATCTGCTGCGGCCCGGACCGGCCCAACACGTTCATGGACAGCGAGCTCGACGAGGCGTTCTGGTGCGGCGCCTACCCGGCGATGTGCGGCCTCGACGGCCTCCTGCGCTGGGCGTACAACAGCTGGCCGGCCGATGCGTGCGCGGACGCGACCTACGGCGGCTGGCGCGCGGGCGACACGTTCCTCGTCTACCCGGACGGCTCGCCCTCCGCCCGCTTCCTGTCGCTCCTGAACGGCATCCAGCAGGCCGAGAAGTTCAACCTCCTCAAGGCCCGCGGGGAGCGCGCCGACGAACTCGCGGCCCTCGCGGCGACGTACAACCTCCGGGCCGCGCTGGGCAAGAAGGACGGCGACTTCAGGGCGCTCGTGAAGCAGACGAAGGACGTGCTGAACAAGTAAAGGAACATGAAAATGAAGATGACGATTCCGATGATGGCGGCGGTTGCCGCGCTGGCCGGCTGTGCGACCTGCCCGAACGCGCCGTGCGGCGGCGCGCCGACGGCGGTATGCCCGAAGATGCGCGCGGCGGCGCCGAACACGCTCACCGACGCCGAGAAGGCGGCGGGGTGGAAGCTCCTGTGGGACGGCCGGACGCTCGACGGCTGGGTGGGCGAGAAGGGCGGCTGCAAGGCGCCGCCGGCGAAGGGCTGGAAGATCGAGGACGGCGTGCTGACCGTGCTGCCGCATTCCCGCATCACCCCCGAGGGCAAGTGGGAGAAGCTGCCGCCCGAGGTGGCCGCGCTAGGCGGCGGGGGCGACCTCGTGACGGTGAAGGAGTACAAGGACTTCGAACTGCAGCTCGACTTCCGCCTCACGCGCGCGGCGAACAGCGGCATCAAGTACTTCTACAACCCGAAGCGCTTCAAGGGGACGTGCGAGGAATACCAGATCCTCGACGCGGCGCACCCCGACTCCACGAAGGGCCGCGACGGGAAGTGCCGCCGCGTGGCGTCGCTCTACGACATGATCCCCGCGAACGCGGAGGGTGCCGTCAAGCCGCTCGGCGAGTGGAACACGGCGAAGATCGTCGCGAAGGGCAACGTGGTCGAACACTGGCTCAACGGCGTGAAGTTCATCACCTACGAGCGCGGCAGCGCGGCGTTCCGCCAGGCCGTCGCGGCGTCCAAGTACGCGAAGGAGCAGAAGCCGGGTGAACACTGGGGCGAAACGCCCGCCGGACGCATCAAGATCCAGGACCACGGCGACTCGACCGTGAGCTTCCGGAACATCAAGATCCGCGAGCTGTAGGCCGCCTGAAATTAATAGTGCAACGATCCCGTTGTTTTTCATGGCGCTCGCTTGGTGTTGGCTTTATCGCCACACTGGAAAGATCTGGTGTGCGATGCTGTCGCATTCATTGTTCAATATTGTGAACTTCACTTTAGCGTTGGTATTCACATGATGCCGTTTTGAAGGCGTTTATTGTGAGGCGGCAAGATTTTTGTCAAAATATAACCCAATAAGGTAATGTTTTGGCTTGCCATTTGTTCTCGAATGGGAAATTTGATATACTATTAGCCAAATTCTTCCCTTGAAAGGTAATGATTTGGCTTATGGCGAAATTTGATGAACTTTGCGATCTGGCTGTATCCAACTATGGTTTGGTCACGACTAAGGAAATTGATGCTCTCGGCATCTATCTCAAGGATGTATTGGAGTGGATCAAACTTGGGCGGATTGAAAAACGTGGGCGTGGCGTTTATCGGATCGCACACTATCTGCCGACGGAATATGACACCTATGCCGAGGCCGTTGCTTTGGTGGGAGAGACGGCGATGATCTGCGGTGAGAGCGTTTTGGCGATGCACAATTTGGCGTTGGTCAATCCGGCGCGTGTGCATGTCGCCGTTAGGCGGCGTCTCCGCAAGGAGCTGCCGGACTGGATCGAGACCGAAAAGGCGACAGCGGAAATGACTGAGGATAATTTCAATGGCATACCCTGCCAAAAGCTGTCGGAAGTTCTCCGTCAGTCACGGGGCAAAATCATGACGGAACGTCTTGTCGCGGCAGTACGTGAAGCTGGGACGAGAGGATTGCTTGACCTTTTTGAGTATGATGCCTTGAAGAAGGAGTTTGCCGTATGAAGCGGCCACTTACATGTGTCAATCTGATCAAGGCCATCGGGACGCTGTCCGCTGGACAGGATCCCGTTCGGCTTTCGCGGGCAATGGCCAATGTCATTGTTGCTCAGATGCTGCCGGATGGTGTGGTGAAGGGCGGCAGTTCGCTGTTATTTCGATACGGTCGCTACGGATCGCGCTACACACGGGACATCGACACGGCTCGGGTGATGGAACTCAATTCGTACTTGGAACAATTGAACGCATCGCTGGCTCAGGGCTGGAGCGGCTTCACAGGAAAGCTTGTCGCGGTCGATTCACCGCATCCGACGGGTGTGCCGAGCGCCTACGTGATGATGCCCTACGACATCAAGCTCAACTACTGTGGGCGTCCGTGGCAGACGATTCGCATCGAAATCGGCCATAATGAGATCGGCGACGCGGACGAGTTTGAGACCGCGTTGCCGTCCGACCTCGCAGAGGTGTTTGAGAAGCTCTCTTTCCCGCAACCCAAGCCTTTGCCGGTCATGAAGCTGGCCTATCAGATTGCGCAGAAACTGCACGCCGTCTCCGAGCCGGGGAGTGAACGGGCGCACGACCTTATCGATCTGCAGCTGATTTGCAATCGGTCCCAGATCGACTCGGCCGAGGTGAAAGCCGTCTGTCGGCGGCTCTTCGATTATCGACGGCGGCAACCGTGGCCGACGGTCGTAACGGCCTCACCTTCGTGGAATGATCTCTATCTGCAGGCGCGGAACAATCTTCTCGACAATGGCGATATCTTGCCGACCGCCGCCGAAGCCGTCGCATGGGTGAACGAACTTGTGCGACGGATCGATACGAGCGAGTGAGTACGTTGTGGGCATTGAAAGAATGGAGACGGATATATGGTTGCATTTGTGATTGTACTGGAGATTCTACTCCCGACGGTTGTGCTTGGCTGTTTCCGCCGTCGTAAGTATATGGAAATGCTGGACATCAAGATTATCCGCAGCATACTCACGCTGCCATTTTTGTTTTGGGTGGTTCAAGCGCATTTGACGATAATCAAAATGATCAATGACACGATTCTTTCGGGGTATTTCTTGCAGGATAGAACAATTGTCTTTGGCGGCGCGTTCGATCAGCCGGGGCTGTTCAAACAAGGCGTCTTGATGTTTTATGCATTGATGGGTGTTGTTTCGATTCTAGGGTTGCATCGGATGTGGTTGAAGTCCGCTCCGCCAATTTTGACGCGGATTCTTTGTTGCGTAACGGGGTGTATGCTTGTGCTGGAGATTGGACCGCTTATCGTTTATCATTGGTACCTTTTCCGTTATATTGCCGCAATGGGACTGACACTTTACCGGGTGGTCGGGCTTGTCTGTGGCGGTATCCTGTCAGTAGAAATCATAGCCGTCTTGATATATTCGGTCTGTCGTTGTGTCAAGCCGAATGCGCCTGCGTGCGTTGGACTGTTCGCATCCATAGTGGCTGCAGAGCATTGAAGTCCGATATGATTGAAGCTTTCGGTAGAGAGAAAATAGAGAAACCCAATAAAATCAGGGGTCTCGCGGGAGAGAAAATTCTCTGTTCGGTGCGTTGAGAATGAGAAACGGTATCATTGGGGTGCTTCAACGCACTTTTTCTTTCGGGGGTTCGAATCCCTCTTCCTCCGCCACTATTGCTCTGGCAATGAAAGGGGTTGATAAACTCCGATGACGTGAACTCGCCTCTCTCGGAAACTGGGCTCAACTGTTTGCAATCGCACCCATCGGCGAAGAAACAAAATTCTTTGAAATACCCCCTTGCGCGGGGGCCGTAACTTGTGATACACTGTTGCGCATGGGACAGCAACTTAGACAGCGTGCCAAGAGAAACCGCCGCAAGGCATACGCCAAGCGTGTGAATGCGCGGCTTCTCGCGGCGAAGAAGGCCAAGTAAGGCCCTTCGATTCCGGTGGGATGGCCGAGCGGTTAGGTAGTGGACTGCAAATCCACGTACAGCGGTTCAACTCCGCTTCCCACCTCCATTGACAAGCGAACCCGCGCAAACAGCGCGGGTTTCGTGTTTCGACGTGCGAATGAAGGAGGATGCAGGAATGAAGTTCCGTCTGTTTCTGGGCCTGGTGGCCGTTTCCGTCGCGGCGTGCGCGGCGGCGCCGAAGTACGTGTTCCTCTTCATCGGCGACGGGATGTCCACGCCGCAGCGTATGGTCGCGGAGGAGTTCAGCCGCGCGACGGGGACGGGGCCGCTCGCGATGAACGCGCTGCCCTACCAGTGTACCACGCGCACGCGCGCGGCGAATGCGGTGATTACGGACTCCGCGGCGGCGGCGACGGCCATTGCGTGCGGCGAAAAGGCGAACAACGGCGCGCTCGGCATCACGCCGGACGGGCGGCGCCTTGAATCCGTGGCGGAGCTTGCGAAGAAGCGGGGCATGAAGGTGGGCATCCTGACGACGGTGCCGATCGTCCACGCCACGCCCGCCGGATTCTACGCGCACCGCACGAGCCGGGGCGATTCGTACGGCATCGCGCTCGACCTCCTCGCCTCGAAGTTCGACGTCTTCGCGGGCGGCGGCGTCTACGACAAGTTCGACGACACGTCCCACGCCGAATACCGGGGCAACGTCTTCGACCTCGCCGCGCGGGACGGCTACGCGGTCGTGCGCGACAAGGCGTCCTTCGCCGCGCTCAAACCCGGCTGCGGGAAGGTGTGGGGCGTCTTCGCGAAGGACGCGCTCGCGTACGCCATCGACGGCCGGACGGCGAAGCAGCCCGAGCTTTCGACGATGGTGGAGAAGGCGATCGAGCTGCTCGACGGCCCGCAGGGCTTCTTCATCATGGCCGAGGGCGGCGCGCTCGACTGGGGCGCGCACGCGAACGACGCGGCGACCGTGCTGCGCGAGGCCGTCTCGCTCGACCAGGCGGTGAAGGTGGCGCTGGCGTTCCAGAGGCGGCATCCCGCCGAAACGCTCGTCGTCACGACGGGCGACCACGAGACGGGTGGCATGGCGATGGGCTTCGCGGGCCTCGGCTACAAGCTCTACGTGAAGCTGCTCGCGCACCAGACGTGTTCGGCGGAGGTGTTCTCGTCGCGCATCGCCGAGCGGATCAAGAACGATCCGGACCTTTCCTTCGACGCGGTGAAGCCGCTTGTGACGGAGAGCTTCGGCCTCCTCTTCGACGCGGTCCGGGCCGACACGGAGGAGAAGAAGCTGCTGCTGCTCACCGCCGGCGAGGTCAAGGAGCTTGAAAAGGCGTTCCAGGCGGACGTTGCGTTCGCGAAGGCCCGCCGGAAGGAGACGACGAAGTACGACGAATCGCGCCGCCGCAAGTTCGCCTCCACGTGCCGCCGCCTTCTTTCCAACCACGCCGGCATCGGCTGGACCTCGGGCGCGCACACGGCGCTGCCGACGATGACGACGGCCCAGGGCTGCGGCGCGGAGGGTTTCGTCGGTTTCCTGGAGAACACGGACATCGCCGCGCGGCTGAAGGCCCTGCTGGCGAACTAGGCCGCCATGCGCCTCCGCCGCCGCGACGTCCTCCCCGTCCTCGCGCTCGCGCTCGTCTGCGTGGGCCTGTGGTTGATGCCGTCGGCGAAGACCGTCGCCGGCGAGCCGGGCAGCGCCGTGCGGGCGCGCGTGACGCGGGTGGACGATGCGGACGTCAAGAAGCTCGGCCTTCTCGACTACGGTTCGCAGCACCTGGAGGTGAAGGTCCTCGCGGGCGCGGAGAAGGGGCGCACGCTCAAGGCGAACAACGAGATCCGCGCGCAGCTCGATCTCGACAAGCACTTCGCGCCGGGCGACACCGCCGTGGTCGTCATCCCCCCGGGCGGCGTGAAGGACGGGGAGACCGTCGTCGCGCGCGACCATTGGCGGCTCGGCTGGGCGGGGCTCCTCTTCGGCGCGTTCTGTGTCCTCCTCTGCGTCTTCGGCGGGTGGACGGGCGCGAAGGCGCTCTTCAGCTTCCTCTTCAGCTGCCTTGTCGTGTGGAAGCTCGTCGTGCCGCTTGCCCTCGCCGGGTGGTCCGCCCGCGCCGTTTCCTTCGTCGCGGTGTGCGTGCTGACGGCGGTGATCATGTACCTCGTGGCGGGGCCGACGCGGAAGGGGGTGGCGGCGACGCTCGGCGCGCTTCTCGGCGTTCTCGCCGGGCTCGTCCTCGCGGACCTCTTCGCGTGGCTGATGAAGATCAACGGCGCGACGCTCCCCTTCGTCCAGACGCTCCTCTATTCCGGCTACGAGGCGCTGGACCTTGCGGACATCTTCGTGGGGGCGATGGTGCTCGCCTCGTCCGGCGCGGTGATGGACCTCGCGATGGACATCGCCGCCGGCATCGAGGAGGTCGCGCGGCACAACCCCGCGCTGCCCCGGCGCGAACTCTGCCTCTCCGGCCTGCGCATCGGCCGCAGCGTCGTGGGGACGATGACGACGACCCTGCTTCTCGCCTACTCGGGCGGCTACCTCACGCTTTTGATGGTGTTCGCGGCGCAGGGGACGCGCCCGCTCGACTTCCTCAACTCCACGCTCGTCTCGGCGGA
>ERZ1026780.566-NODE-566-length-28998-cov-9.148015_pt1 | contig 28998 bp, 20 predicted proteins | sample MGYA00380126_ERZ1026780 | MGnify/ENA primary metagenome ERZ1026780 (study PRJEB33269, sample SAMEA4719762) | human gut metagenome | biome: human-associated habitat; feature: organic feature; material: feces | place: Cameroon | collected 2013-10 ... | reverse complement strand
ACTCAATTTGATTCTTTACAAAAAATTTACAATTGAATGATGAAATCTAATTTAAATCATATTGTCCCCATGCATAGTATTTTTGTCGATTCCAATAGGAGGAACTGAAAATGAGAATAAAAGGTGTTGGGATTTGCCTTGCCTTAAGCGTCTTTATGTTGACGTCTTGTGGGCAAGAAAATGCAGCTGCTTCAAGTCAAACGTCTATCGAACCTGTTCCTGGTCCAAAAGGGGATAAAGGCGAAGATGGTAGAAGCGTTCTAACCGGTGAAGGCGCGCCAGCGGATTCGTTAGGAACTGATGGCGATAGCTATATTGATGTTTCTACTTTCGGCTTCTATACCAAAGAAAATGGGGCGTGGGCTCTAAAAGGAACGATCAAGGGCAGCGATGGCCTTGATGGTCTCGATGGCCAAAATGGAAAAGACGGGAAGAATGGCGCAAGCGTCCTTTCTGGAACTTCTGCTCCGAGTGATGAAGTTGGCGTAAACGGCGATTTCTATATCGATACCACAAACTACGATTTCTATAAAAAGACGGAAGGCGCTTGGGAAAAGGTTGGTAATATCCAAGGCCAAAAGGGCGAGAAAGGCGATGCTGGGGAAACCTATTTCGCGAATACTTTCTTACCGGCGAATGGCGGCTATCTCTATTCTGATAAAGGGAGCTACAAACAAGGAGAGACGATTGCTTTAACGGCCGTCGCTCAAAAGGGATATACCCTTGAGGGGATTGAAGTGATTAAGGACGGTGACGTTTTCGTGTATGGCCAAGACAGTGGTCTTTCCAATCTCCTTGCTAATGGTATTGAGGAAAAAGAAAACGGTTATGTTTTTCGTCCTCTTTTCTTTAAGACAGATGCTACTTTTGAGGTAGCTGCTTCTGAAATTGCACAAATCGGTGCGAAGGGCGATGGAACCTATAACCTTCGTGAATCGACTTATGGCACTTCGACGAACGGGGTTACTTTCGGAAGTAGTGGCAACGCCATCAAAATCATCGGCCAAAAGGATAACGAAGGAAAGCCGGCGACAACCATTTATGTTTCGGAAGAATCTTCGTTTGTTGCTTTGGATTATCTTTCCTTAGAAAACGTGAACGTTATTTTGTCAGAAGACTATAAAGATGGAAATTCGATCTTTAAATTCGATGCGCTTTACGCCTCTTTGAAGAACGTGACGATAACAGTCGATAAAGAAGTCTCGGCCGCTTTGAACTTTAAAACTGGGAACTTTGCGATGAAGGACGTCACGATTAAGGCGAACGATTCTCTGCTTACGACTGCTGTCCTCTTTAGCGAAACGGAAGGGACGAAATTAGCCAATGTTGCTATCGATACCTTCAAGGTGAGCACTGTTAAAGGAACTAATTACGGCGTTTATGCTGGAAGCGTCTTTAAATCCTATTGGGATGCGCTCGGATTTAAGTTCGCCATTAAGAATTCTTCGTTTGGTGAAGAAGCGACGCCGATTGGAGAAATGTGGTCTCACTTCCGTCAAAAGGATCCTATTTCCACCCGCTTTGGCATCGATAGTGCGCTTTATAAGAAGAATATGAAAACGTCTTCCTTCGCTATGGAGAATACGGCGATTTATAGCAAACTTTCGACGACATATCGCGATGATGTCTATGAGCCGAGTCCTGCTTTGATTACTTTTCGCATGATGCAAACGGAAGACGATTCGGATTATACGCAAAGAAGAGTCTTTGCCGACATCCTTCTCGACATTCGCTCGGCAACCTTTAATGGTACGGCTATTACCTCGGATAAAGTAGCCTTTGGCAAAGACGGCTCGGTCCCTCTTACCACCCTTTATTCCTTTGATTCAAGCGAAGATACCTGGTATGGCTTAAGAACGCTCTTTAGCTATAACGCCGTCTTCCCCTATGGCCAAGTGGATGGTGTGGAAGCTAAGCTTGCTCTTCAAGGCAATTATCCACAATAATTGATTCTCTTTGGGTGGCCTTATCTCTTCTTACGAGAGGTAAGGTCTCCTTTTTGTGTTTAAGGAGCGTTTATGAAGAAAACCATTTTCTTACTTATTTCCTCATTATTCGTTTTGAGCGCATGCCAAGAAAAAGGCTCTAACGATGCGCAAAAAGAGGATTTTCTTATTTCGAGCAAAGAGACTTTTTATCAATACGATTATGTGGATTATGGTTCTTTTAAAGTGTCGGATAAAGAAACGAAGGAAGAGACATCTTCTTTCGAAATCTATTTGGATAACGCTCTTTTAAAGGACAAAGAAAGCCGTTGGCTTCAGTTTGGGAAGATGGCCCTTACTTTCAAAAAGCAGAACGTCACTCTTGGGAACTTCGAAATCAATGTTCGTAAATCAAGCGACTACCAAGAGAGCCTATCGATCGCAAGCTTTCCCAAGAAGAGGACTTATCAAAAAGGAGAAAAAGCGCTTCTAGAGGGCTTAGAAGTAGCCAAGACGCTCGAGTACACGCGACAAGATAAGGAGAAGGTTCGCGATACTTCCAAGGAAGACAGTTACACCATTTCCATCGACGGAACCTCCTTTGAAGACTTTCTTTTTGACAACGATTCCTTTGTCACCAAATACGCGATTGTGACGGCCAAAGATATCTATGGCGATTCTTTATCAACATCCTTTCCTCTCTACCAGACATCCAGCTCTTTGGAAAGGGGGAATAAGATCTTTGAAGACGAAGAAGAACACTATCTTTGGAAAGAAGGGGAAAAGGTTTTAACGGTTCGCTTCTCGAATGACACGTATAAGAAAGAAAAAACCTTTTATCGTCCAGAGGAAGTGAACCTCGACTTCAATCTCAACACATTGATGGATCGGAGCGTTTCTTCCTTTCATCAAACCCCTTCTTTAGGCGAAGTGCCTTTGCTTGTGGTGCCTGTGGTTTTAAATGGGTTTGAAGATGGCGCCACCTTAGAAAATCACAAGAAGATCGAGGAAGCCTTTTTTGGAAAGACTAAAAATAGCGAGGATTTGCCCAATGTTTCGCTTCGCTCTTACTATTACTATTCCTCTTATAAACAACTTCACTTTGTTGGAGCAGTAACGCCTTATTTTTATCCCTCGAAAGAAGGATTCATGGGTTATTCGAATCCTTATTCTTTTTCGCTCGATACACCTGCATCAATTGCGAAAGACGCTCTGAGCTGGGCGAAAAATAAGCTTGGGATGAATCTTGATTCCTTCGATAGCGATAACGATGGCTTTGTGGATGGCGTTTGGCTCATCTATTTAGAAAGCGATAGCAAAGAACTAACGGGAAATGGAAATCCTTTTTGGCCTTTTACAACCGCTAAAAATGCGATTCCAGGAACGAAAGAAGATCCTGCTATCAATGTTTTCTCTTGGACTGGCGCGTCCCATATTTGGGGAAGGAACGCAGGCGAAAGCATGGTCAAAAAGCTGGGCTACGATCCTAGTGTCCTCTTCCATGAAACGGGTCATTTGTTGGGCCTTCAAGACTACTATTCCTATGACGCTCATACGGCAAGCGATGGCTACTATGCTCCGCTAGGCCATTTAGACACGATGGATCAAGACGTAGGGGACCATAGTCCCTATTCCAAAATGCTTTTAGGGTGGATTAAGCCCTATGTTGTTTTAGGCAATGCGGAGATTTCGATACCGTCTTCGCAAAAGAAGGATAGTTTCTTCCTTCTTCCTTATGACGACAAAGACTATCAAACGGATTCTTTTGGAAGAATACGTCTTAATCCCTTTGACGAATATCTTCTTCTAGACTATTACACCTACGATAATCTTTTGAAGAATGGTCGTGAGAAAAATGGCCAAAACCTTGCCTTTCCTGAGATCGAAGGAGGGAGACTTTATCATGCGGATGCCCGAGTTCTTTATTATCAAAACTCGAAGCTTTCTCTTCCGAGTGATCCCGACGACGTTTTGCATTCCAATACACTGATATTTCGTGCCATCACCAATAGCCAATCGGGCTCTCGCAAAGAAAGCACTTATGGCGTAACCGGTCTCGAAGATTATTTCGACGAGATTCGCCTCATTTCCAAAGATAAAACCAAGATCGATGGCAACAATAGCATGGCCAATTCGACTCTTTTCCATGCGGGCGATTCTTTCGCGATGGAGGAATATGCGTCGCAATTCGTCAAAGGGAAACTTGATAATAAGAAAACGTTCTCGACCGAATTCATTATTGTTTCTTGAGTTCGATAAGTGCTTCGCTTTTAAGAAACTAGTCCGCCCTTTGATGCTTGTCTTTAGATAAAGACATTAACTGCATGCCTAGACTTTTGGCAAAGAACGAATGAGGCTTCGCCTGGCGCTAATGAGTTTACCTTCCTTTTGTGATACATTTGTTTTTGATGACGTCCGAAGGGAATAACCGCAATCACATCGCTAGAGAAATCTCTCTTTCCATCAAAGAAGGCAAATGGCTCTATGTTCTCTATGATTCAAGAAAAGAAAATAGGACCACTTCTTTTTGGTGTTTTGTCAAGGACATCGATCCCCTCCAAAAAAGGCTGTTTGTTTCCTGTTTCAACGAGTCTCGTGGCACAGACACCATTGAAGTGGTGCTGGCGTTCGAAAGAATACTAGAAGCGAAAACCCTCTCTTTTTCGACGGGTGAATACAATTCCTCGCTGGTCGAGAAGATCAATGGCGATATCTTGGATTTTGCATGGCTTTCCTTTGAAAATTTCGACAATAACATTCTGGAATACCTGAAAAGATGTTTGGAATATGACGGCGAGCCTTATGTAAAAGATTACGCGATGATCAAAGGGTTAGATGCCGCAAAACTCGAAGAAGAAGGGCAGGTCTCTCTTTCTGACGAACAAATTCATACCTTTGTTCGATACGTTTTGAAATATGATCTCAAAGAATACGAAAGCAAAAAGAACGAATTGGCTTTATCTCGGATTTCCATTGATGAAGAAAATAAGAAATATATTGTCGCCTACCAAAACATCCTTTTTTCCCCGAGCGACAAAACAATAAAACTCAAAAAAGACATCAAGATCAATTCATCTTATCTAATAGACGGAAACAAACATTCTCTTCGCTCTTACACGGAGATGGATCCGAGCGAGTTTAAAAACCTTTTGGAAACGAATTTTATCGATGCCGCAAATATTTTGAGGGAAGGCTTGAAGAAAAACCAAAAATTGGATACCAGGCCTGATTTTTATTGCCTCCAAAGGGATTTTCAAATGAATGTAGATTCGCTCTTTGAGAACATTTCAAAACGCTGGAATCAAGGAACGTTGAGGGCACCTTTGCAGGCGTTTTTTGGTAATTCCAGCCTTTCTAATAACGGGAAAAGGCTTCCCAATATCGTTCTTTTCGATAATAGGGTCAATATTGATCAAGCTCTTTTGATTTATGGCGCTCTCAAAAACAAAGTTACCTATGTCCAAGGTCCTCCTGGTACGGGTAAAACCCAAACGATTTTCAATACGATTTTGAGCGCTTTCTTCGATTTAAAAAATGTTCTTGTCTCAACCAATAACAATCGCCCCTTGGACGGCATCGTGGAAAAGTTCCATTTTTATTATGATAATCACGAAATTCGGATTCCTTATTTGAGACTTGGGAATGTCCAAAAAGTCAGAGAAGCGACTCTTTTTATACGTTCGCTGTTGGAGGCCGATTTCAAAGTCGCCTTAAAGAAAAACGAACTCGAAGAACTTCGAAAGAAGGTGCTTTCTAAGAATAGAGAAGCCGTGCGCTCTTTGACGAACTTCCAAAAACGAAGGGCAGCCATGGACAACTTAAATTTCCTAGATAGGGTCGAGTCCCTTGGAGCTCGCCGAAATATCGTCTCAAAACAACGTCCTCTTTTGGAACGTGAAGTCGCATCTATTCCAAAGGAGACGGAAGAAGAGATTATTGCTCATTTCGTATCATTGGCGAACGATGAAGAAGCATTACGGTATCTTTATTTTTCGAGTGTTTCTCATTTTAAAAAACTCCAAAACCCTCGTTTTGATAAGCTGCGTGAGATCGTTTCGAATGAAGATGAGAATGAACGCGTTTTGAAATTCAACAGCTATCTCATGGACAATGAAAACCTGCATGATTTAGTGGAAGTTTTTCCGATTATATTTACGACTAATATTTCTTCTTTTCGCCTCGGAGACGGCAACTACCATTTTGATTTGCTTATTATGGATGAGGCGGGGCAATGCGATATCGCGCATTCTCTCATACCTATTTCAAGGGCTGATTCGCTTTTACTTGTAGGGGATGAAGACCAGCTTCTTCCTGTTATTGCACTGGATCCAGCGGTGAATGGAGAACTAAAGAAAGAATTCCAAATAGCTGACACCTATGATTATCTAGCAAACTCCATCCTCTCCACCATGAAGGCGGCTGACAAAGTAACGAATCGTCTTTTGCTACGCGAACATTATCGGTGCGCCAAAAAGATCATTGGTTTTAATAATTCTTATTTTTATCATGGCGCCTTAAAAATTAATCCAAAACTAAAAGACGGAGAAGTCTCCTTCATTGATTCTAAAAACGATGTTCGGACGAATTTGAGGAACCAAAACTATGAAGAGGCGAAAAATGTTGTTGATTATTGTCTTAAGAGAAAGCTTGAAAACGCTTCTATTATCACCCCCTTTGTCAATCAGGCGTCTTTAATCAATGCGCTTTTAGATAAAGCGGGGGTGAAATCTGTTCGAGCTTCTACGATTCACAGCGTTCAAGGCGATGAGAAGGAAACGATTATCATTTCGATGGGGATATCGCATTTCACTTCTCCAAACACCATCAAGTGGCTGGACTCCCATGGAGAAATTGCCAATGTTGCCGTTTCGCGGGCCAAAAAGAAGTTGGTCGTTTTCGGCGAGGAAGATAGACTCTTAAAAATCAAAACAGGCGATTCCGTTTGGAAGGATCTCATAACCTATTGCAAAGAGAAAGGGGAGGTGGAAATTATACCTTCCTCGAGCAAAAACCTTATGATAGGGAAGTCGAATGGTTCTTTGTCGGAAGATGAGTTTTATGAGACCATTCAACAAATCGTATCCACCAACAAACGTCTCAAGGTTGTCCGTAATGTTCCTATCGAGGATGTATGTCAGGATTGGAACGGAAAGAATATGGAATTCGACTCCGTTATCTACGAAAAAGGAATCTTTGGAGGGTTCAAGGCTATGTATGCTTTTGAGTTTGATGGAGGTGAACATTATCGTGATGAATCCAGAATGCATCTTGGCTCTATAAAAACCGTTCTTTGTGCTCAAAAAAGCATCAAGCTCATTCGATTACCCAATGCCTTTTCTAAAGATTACGAGTTCCTTAAGTCCTTAATCGAAGGCTATAAAGATAGTCAAGAAGCAGAGCAAATGACTCTCTTTTAATGGATCATATTTTCTGAAACGCTTCTTGCAACAACTCTAAGTAGCAAACACGAAAATAATAGAATAGAGGGGATTATTGGTTATTCGAAACCATTAGAAAAGCGCTAGCGCTATTATGAGCGTGATTATGCCAAACACTACGAAAATTGCTAAAAAGATTTTCAGGCTCTTTTTCTCTTGTTCTCGTTGAGCTTCGATTTCTGCGAATTTCTTTTGATATTCGTTTTGATAATATTCAGCTAAGGCGGAAAGCTTCTTTTTTCCGTTTTCGCTTTCGGCGTTTTCGACGAGAATTCTATACTCGCCCGCTTTGTGTCTCAATTCTTCTAAGCTAGCATTTTGCTTATTTTTTCCGCCTCTTTTTGGTTTCCGGCAATGATTGATAGCCAAATCCAATCTTGATTATCATGGTCCATCTTGCTACCTCCTCAATGCTTTTAGAAATGTATTTCGGTTTTCGATCGTCTAAACTGGACATTCCGCCGTAGCATCTCTTCCCATTGATTTGCTATAAATATTTACACATACATTATACAGCTAAAAGCGATAAAAACATGAAATTAAAAAACAGTGTAAAGTTACACACTTTGTATACATGAGAAGCTAGTCTTCTCTTTTTATTCCTAATTTCTTCTCGGCCTTCTTGACGATTTTTCGGTACTCGACGTAGCTCTTATCGAATTCTTCGGTGATTTCCTTGCTATGAGTGGGTTTTTCTCCATCAAAGAAAGTCTCAAGCAAGTAGTTTGAGAAGAATTTGGTGAACTTCAATGCGCCCCCATGGTTAAGGTGTTCCGCATCGTATTGGTCCTTCTTGGGATCAAGTTTTAAGACGTTCTTTAAAAATTCAGGATCGCCATAATCGAGGAACGTGTAACCTGCTTCTTCGACTTCTTTTTTAGCGCTCTTGACCATGTAATAGGCATCTAATGGCGCATGTTTTTGATAGGCGTCAAAGGAAGAAATAGTACTTGCAAGGAAACGTGGCATTTGACCGAAAAGGAAGTGAATATTTGGATATTCCTTGCAAATCCCCAATATTTCATTGAGATATGTGGTGGCATCTTTGGAAGAGAATGGTTCTATTTTGCTTGCTTCGACTTCGCTTACTTCGACTTCTTTTCGGGTGGGATTTGGATAATAGCCCTTGGTATAGAACTGAGCGTTATAGACAAAGGATTCCCAATAAACTTGTTGACGGAAGGAGTTGTGTCCTTTAAAAGGCTCCCATTCCGAAACTTCCGTCAAGTAGTCGTATTTCTGGCGGAGTTTTTCTTTGATTTGCTTGGTTTCGCTATCGTCTGGCATCGAAGAGTAGTAGTCCTTGACGAAAACGGGGGCGTCCGCTTTCGTTTGATTATTAAGGCCATTGAGATCGATATAGACTACCTTTGGGTTTTGGGTCCTGGCGATCTCTCGAATGGCAATTTCGATAACTTCTAGATGCGTTGGCGAAGAAACGATAGAGTGAGAAGTGATGCCCGTTTGCTTATAGGCTTCCATCGGAATAAAGCCATCACGGACGGTGCTTGAACCGACCATCACCAAATCCAAAGAGTCTTTTTCTTCTTTGTAAAACGTCCCATAAGCGGTCGTTTCAGGGCCTAGTGACCAAAAGAAATACTGGCTCACAAGACTCACTGCAGCGATGGCAAACATTCCAAAGGAGGTGAAACGAAGTATGTTTTGCGTCCGTTTTTTCATTTTTTACCTCCTTAGAATTGAATATAACCAAAGCTATAGTGGGGGAGCCCCGAGCCATAGAAACCAAACCAGATGACGAACACAAGAAGAAGCACAAGAAGTGGCCATTGCACGTAAAGAGGCTTCGCATTGAATTTTGAAAGGAAGGAAGTATTGGGTTTTAGTTCTTGGATGATGTCGACCACTAAGACAATAACTCCCATTACCGAAGCAAAGATCATGGAAAGATAGCCCAGTTGATTATTGATGTTGGTGATATCGATGTAGTTTTTGCTATAGCTAAAGCATTTCGCAATGATAAGCCACGCATCCCCTAAGGATGGCGCCATGAAGATGACTTTGCCGATTGCCAAAAGGAAAAGAGTTCTCAAATGTTGGAATAATTTCCAAAAGACGTTGTTTTGACAATGCGTTTTCTCGTAAAACTTATTGATAAGTGGCTGGAAGCAGACGGAAAGAATAATGATGAAGCCATAATAGAGGCCCCAAAGGATGTAGTTCCAACTGGCGCCATGCCATAAGCCGGTTAAGAACCATACAACAAAGAGGCCGAATATAGCTGGAATTTTCTTTCCAAATTCCTTAAAGACTTTCTTCGACTTCTTACCAAGAGACAAAGAGAAGCGAGAAATTGACAAAGGATAAAAGATATAGTCTTTAAACCAGGCGCCAAGAGTGATGTGCCACCTTCGCCAATAGTCGTCTATTCCCCGAGCGAAGTAGGGCTGTCGGAAGTTTTCAGGAAGAGCGATACCCATGCAGTGCGAGATACCAATTGAGATATCCATATAACCGGAGAAATCGCAATAATCTTGGAGGAAATAGAAAAAGACCAGAAGGAAGGCTTCAAGGCCTGAAAGTTCGGCGGGGTTTCCGAATCCGAAATTGATAAATGCGACAAAGGTATCGGCAATCACAAGCTTCTTTAAATACCCATAGATCATTCTCTTAAGGCCATCGGTGAATTCGACGTAAGAGAAATCGTGTTCCCCAAAGAGAGTCTCTTTCGTCTCTTCGTAACGGACGATAGGGCCTTGCATGATTTTAGGGAAGTAGCACATAAAGAGAGCGAACTTCGCAAAGTTTTTCTCGTAATCGCATTTTTGCCAATAAACGTCGACGAGATACCCGATCGCTTGGAAGACGTAGAAACTAATGCCAAGAGGCAAGAACCACCAAAGGGTATTGCCAGCGTAGCTAATTTGAAAAATAGGCGTTGCTTGAACGATGCCTAACACCCGTAAGGGGAGAGTGAGTTCGAAGAAACGAATGGCGAAGCATTTGGAAAGGAAATTAATGACTTCAGCGACATTCGAAACAAAGAAGCCAAGATACTTCATCACGCATAGCAAAAGGACATTAATCAGGATTCCGAAAAGGAGGTATGCTTTTCTTTTCTTCTTTTGCTTTTGTTTGTATGTCTTTTTTTCTTCGGGAGAAAGCTCGCTTTTATGGGCGGCGATATAGGCTTTTTGCGCCTCGAAGTTCTTCGCAATGGCCCTTGCAAAAAAATACGTCGAAACGGTCGTTACCACCAAAAAGGGAATTGATCGATAGCTCATAAGACCATAAAAGGCCAATGAGCAAACAAGCAATGTGATGTAGCGATATTTCTTTGGCGTTATCCAATAAAAAAGGATCGTCAAAAAGAGGAAGGGAAAGAAATAAAGCGAAGTATATCCAAACGAAAAAGCGGGCCAACTCATTTTTTAGTCGCTAAGTCTTTCCACCATCTTCGTTAGGCCGTCGACCGTATCAAAGTTTTCGTATGCGATTTCTTTAGGAGGAATTTCGATATCGAAGGTATCGCTAAGCTCGCCAACGAGCATCACGATATCCAAGGAATTTAAAGTGCCACCATGGACAAGCTCTTTGATGCTTTCAAAGTCTTCTACTTCTGGATGCATTTCCTTGAGAATCGAAAGGATTTTTTGCTTTGTTTCTTCCATTAGTGGGTCTCCTCGAGTTCTTTGCTTAGCAAGGCTCTATCAATCTTGCCATTTTTGTTTAGAGGCATCTTCTCTAGACGCATGATTTTTTGAGGAATCATGTAAGAGGGAAGAAGCTCTTTAAACGATGCGATAAGTTCGCCATCGGATATATTACAATGATTCTTGGAGATTTCGACAAACAAAACGATTTTGTCTTTATCTTTTTGATAAAGGCAACAACAGGAATCTACGCAGGGAAGGCTCCCAAGAACGATTTCGATGTCTTGGAGTTCAATACGATATCCCATGTGTTTGATTTGGAAGTCTTTTCGGGTCTCAAAGACGATATCGCCATCTTTGTTATAAACGCCAAAATCCCCTGTCTTTAGCCATCTTTTGCCGTTTATTTTGAGGAATGTTTCGCGATTTTTCTCTTCGTTATGGATATAGCCAAGGGCGATTTGGTCGCTTTGGAGATAGATTTCACCATCTAAAAGGGTTGCGTCATCATTTTTTAAAGGCTTTCCGACGGGGATTTGCAATGTTTCTGGGATTTTTTCTTTAATTTCGTGATAGAGAACGGCCCCAGCAACTTCTGTTGAGCCATACCAATTGTAGAAGTGGGTGTTTGGCAATGCCTCTAGCCACATATTGAGATACTTCGGTTGGAAGCTTTCGCCGATAAAGAAAACGTATTCCAAATCATTCGGTTTCATGAATTTGAGGGTGCGAAGCTTTGCAATTACTGATAAAGCGCTCGGAACCCACATAATCATTTGGATCTTGTTGTCGTTAAGGTAGCCTATCGTTTGCGCTGGCAAGGCAAAGTCGCTTGCCTTGGGAAAGAAAAGAGCTCCTTCGAGGGCGAGTGTCAAATAAATATCTTTGCTTGATGCATCGAAATAAAGAGGTGCTTGGTTAGCAATTCGGATGTTCTTTGGAATCGAAGGAAAGGTCTCCAAGAAGTTGGTAGCGAATGCGAGAATGTTCCTATGCGACTTTAAAACGCCTTTGGGCTTTCCCGTCGAGCCGCTTGTAAACATAAGATAAAGAGGATCGTCGATTTGATGGTTTCCTTTCACTTCCTCGAGCACTTTTTTATCGACAGGAGATGAAGAGGCTTCTAAAAAGGAAAGAGTTTCCACTTTTTCATGCTTCAAATCGAAAGCGAAACGAATTTCTCCAATCTCCACAATATCGTTTAAACGGGTAATTGGTGTCTCTTCGTCTACTGGAACATAGTAATTGCCACTTAAGGCAATTCCAAAAAAGAGAAGAAGGGTGTCGACTTTGTCTTTAATGGGGACGAGGATGGGACTCTTGCGGATTTCTCTTTTTAAGAGATAAGAGGCGATTCTTTGGACTTTGTTAAGGGCTTCTCCATAGGTGATTGCCTGGTTTTCGTTCTTTAAGAAAAGATCCTCTTCCTTACCGTCTTTGACGGCATTCTCTAAAAGCTCTTCGATATTTGTCATTTCTATGCCCCTTCGTAATGAGTTTTCTTTCTTTGTTAAAAAGAATAAAATCCTATGCAAAACCTTGATGGAATTATGAAAAACCCTTTATTGTTCGAAAATAACAATAAGAGCGAATTCCAAGGATGTGAAGGATTTGACACTATGAGCGACGTTATGAGGCATTACGATGCTTTGCCCCGCTTCTAAGACGTGACGAACGCCGGCAATCGTGAATTCTCCTGTTCCTTCTTTAACGTAAACAAGGGCATCTCCATCGCTTTCATGGGTACTAATCTCTTCGTTTTTGCTCATCGCGAAAAGGGTGATGGAGTGGTGGCTATTTTGGGCGAGGGTTTTAGAAACCACTTGTCCTTCTTCGGCGTTCACACTTCCAAATAAGTCGAATACTTCGCCAAAGGGAACGTTTTTAATGTAATTCATCTTCCTTTTTCTCCTCGATTTGTGCGTTTGTGGCTTTCTTCTTTTTGAAGAGACGAATGCCCCACACGATAAGTATAACCAAAAGAGCGATGACAATGGTAAGGCTATAGCCGGCGGTATCAATACCGACGTCTTCCCATCTTCCAGAACGGCCGGGCGTGTAGAGTTGAAGAAGTTCGCTAAATCCCGCTAAAGCGAAGCCCATAAGCTCACTTACAAGGAGTGCGATAAGGCGGTGTATTTCCTTATGGAAGGCCATAAGGATAAAGCCAACGCTAAAGAGGGCAGTCACCGCAAAGAGGCTATAATGGCCGAGCGTTTTACGCACGATTAAAGTCAGTTGCGACCAGGTGAAGCGATAGTTTCTATCCACTTTGAAAGTAACTTCTTGGGTGTATTCGGATAAGCCGTCGCCATACTTCACTAAGATGGTGTCTTCTCCGATACCAACAGTGGTAATGCGACCGCTTTTATCGATGCTAATCGCATGTTTATGGTTGGGGTCGCTATTTGGGAGGAAGGAGAACGAAAGGGAAGAAGAAGTTGATTCATTGAGCGCTTTGATGAATATCTGATAGGAGGAGCCGTATTCCAAAGCCATGGTGTAGGAAAGGATATTCCCTTCTTCATCTTGCTTGACAGAGAAGCTTGAAGCATGCATTTTCTCGGTATCGAGAACGAAAGGACTAACGGTATCGACCACTTTGATGGTTCTTTTGAAGGTGATATTCACATCGTCTCGACTGGTTGCGATAATCGAAGCTTCGCCACTCTTTAAAGCTTCGATAACACCGGTATTAGGATTTACTTTGAGGATACTAACGTCACTAGAAGAATAGGAAACTTTCTGATTGGTGGCGTCCTCGTTCATGGTGGCTTTGGTATGAAGAACGCTTCCGATAGATACTAAAGAGCCATCCTCTTTTCCGATGTTATATTCGTTGGGATTCTTATAGATGCTTAAGGAGAAGGAGAAAAGAGACTTATCGACGGCGACGTAGGTCACTTTGACGGATAAATTTAAGGAAGCGACTTTCTTTCCTTCGAAAAGAACGTCGAAAGTAATCTTGATTGGCTCTTCGCCACTATTTTGTTTGATACCTGTAAGGGTGTGAATATTCGTTTCAAGATCGACGTTAGGAACAACGCTTTCTTGGTAGCCACTTGAAAAAGACCAGTCAAAAGAAGTTTTGGCTTCTTTTTTGATGGAGGCACCATCTTTTAGAGCGGTTAAAAGATAGGACTTAATTTCAATCGCTTTCTTCTCATTTTTGCCAATGCTCAAAAGCTCTCCATTAAAGAGTTTTCCATCGACATAAGTCTCAAAAACATTGGGTTCCTTCTTCGCGTTTAAGTGATAGAGGATAGGCGTATCAAGCAAGGCGCACTTAAGTTCCAAAGTGATGCCTCCTTCCTCTAAAAAAGTGAGGCTAACGATTTTGGAACCATTCTTCTTTAAGGAAACAAGATCCTTTCCCTCTTTCACTTCGACATTCATTTGAGTGGTGGTCTCAAGAGACTTTTTCACATTTGCGTTGGGAGAAGTCACATCGATGGAGGTCGCAAAGAGGTCCTTATCGTTATATTCTTCGCCTACTAAGAAAACGCTGTTATCGAGGATTTTCTTGAAGGAGAAAGAATCGATGGTGCTTACCTTGTCGGTTGTTTCCGAGTAGTGGAAGTTTATTTCGATGGAGTCTTCTAGATTCTTATTGGGATAGAAGATGATCTTGCCATCAAGAGGCAAAGAAGCGCCTGCCTTTGGTGTAAGAGATAACGAAGAGAAGGATTCGCTCTTGGAAAAATAGGTATCGATAGGATAGCTTTCGCCATCAAGCTTCAAGTACTTGTACTTATAGTTCTTTTTATTATATTCGTTTGCGATAAGTCCACTCTTTAAGGGGAAAGAAATCTGAATGGGTTCTTTATGGATTTTTCCTAACTTTTCAATATCGATATATTGTTTATCAAAGGTGGTGGTCACTTTTCCCTTATCGACATTTTCCATCGAGATGGTTTTGGTTTTTTGTAATCGAACTTTGGAGGAACAAGTTGGGCTTTCTTCCTCTTGTCCATAGCTCACGATAAGACCGAACTCTTTTTTATCGACGGTTTCTTTTTCAAAATCCGTTAAAGCGGTCCCTTTGAGCCGTAAGAGAAAAGAGAAAGAACCAAAATCCGTTCTCTTTTTATCGAGAACGTCGATATAGTTTTCGCCACCATTCGAGAAAGTGACGTTGATTTTGCTTGGATCAAAATGAGAAACAATGTCGGCATAAGTGCCACTTACTCGAATATCTTTGACGTTTTCGTTAAAGAAACCGAGGTTTTCTTTGATTTTAAGCGAGGTCATGGGACGATCGGCAATCTCTTGAAGTTTCACTTCGAAAGAAAGAGCCTTCCAAACGCTTGGATTATCGACGGTGGTTGCGGTGATGGTGCCAGCCCCTTTCTTAAGCGCTTTAACAACGCCTGTATATTCGCCTACTTCGAGGATATCCGGTTTATCAGATTCGAAACGGACGTTTTTATTGGTGGTGTTTTCGGGAAGGATGGAAGTAAAAATCGTTTGGCTATCGCCAGTGCCAAGGGTGAGTTTCTTAAGCTCGTTGCCATTTTCGTCTTGAAGCTCCAAACTCGATGGCAAGACGTTCTCTACCTGGAACTTAAAGAGCTTACTTAAGGAAGGGTTATGTTGACTCTTCACGGATAGCGTGGCAACGCCCCTTTTCTTAAAGGAAATTTCTTGTTTTTCTTCGCGAACACCCAAAACTTCCGAATCGGAGGTCTCGTTGTTTAAAACCTCGAAATCCAAGGTTTTGTAGGTGGTATCCAAAGGTGAGAACGAAATGGAGTAGGAAAGAGATTCGCCAACATAAAAGGTTGTCCCTTCAATGGGGCGCGCAAAGTCGATATCAAAATCCTTAATCTCTCGAATGGCGTCCTTATCGTAGTTTTTGTCGATGATATCTTGTACTTGATCGGTTACTGCGTCCGATTGCTTTCCCGAATTCGTACCGTCGATTCCACTTTCGACCATGATGATCGTTCCGAAAGCAACATAAAGAGCTAAAAAACTCCACTTGATAAAGGGCTTAATCCATTTTGTTTTCATTCATTCGAATTATAAGCAAATATCTAGGGAATTCATTAAATAAATAGCATTTTCTGAAATTTAATAAGTCTTCTTTTCTCGAGAGGTTTTCGATTTGTTTCTTTTAAAGAAAAAGCAAAACTCTCGTTTTTGAGGGCATATCATCAAAAAAGCGGCCGATGGGCCGCTTCATATGTTTTGGATTGTTTAGATCTTAATAACGTCTTCCGAAGGACGATTTTTGTAGGCGCCTTTGGTAAAGTCAGGGATTTCCACAACCTTGCCGCCATTCTTGATGGATTCTTCGGAAAGAGGAGTGATGGCCATCCAAGTCGCCATATCATAGACGTCGATTGGGAATGGCTTCCCTTCGTTTAAGCAGTCGAAGAAGACACGGAATTCCACATAGTCCATGCCACCATGTCCAAGCGTTCTTTGTTCCTCCGTGATGTATTTCCAATAGTCGGGGAGATATTTTTCTTTATAAGCGTCGCTTGAACCCATTTCCTTCTTATAGAAGTCGTAGGTGTCATAGATTTCGGGAATATTGCCATCAGTAAGGATGAGCTTTTGATCCGCTTTCGCAAAGCCTTTGGTGCCACGAAGCGTGAATTCTCTCGAATAGTAGTGTGGGAGACTTGTATCGAGACGAAGGGTGATGAGTTGTTCTTTTTCGGTGGTAATGGTGGTAGTTACGATGTCGCTTTGCCGGAAGTGCTTTCCAACGAGGGTTTTATCTAAGCAACGTGGATCCTTCTCAAAGGCGTCCAAAGCGACACCCGGTTTGGTGCCGAAGCTCGATAAGGTCAAAAGGCGATTGCCACGATTGATATCGAGCACTTTGGCGATAGGGCCAAGCTCGTGAGTGGGGTAATTTTCGCAATTTCTCGAAAGATAATTTCTAAGGCGATAGTGACGGTTGACGTTGCCACCTGTGATTTCTGTTCTTAAATCGTGGCTATAGGAACCATGGGCGTAGATGATCTCGCCCAGGATGCCCGCTCGATAAACAGCGGTGCTAAGAAGCTCGAATTCATCGAAGCAGCAATTTTCGAGCATCATGATTGGGGTCTTTGTTCTTTCATAAGCTTCGACGAGTTTCCAACAATCCTCAACGCTATAGGCGCCAGCGACTTCGCTTCCGACGATTTTGCCTTTTTCCATCGCGTAGATGGCCATCGGGATATGCATTTCCCAATCGCAAATGATCATGACGATTTGGACTTCAGGTGCATCGACGAGGTCTTTCCAATTTTTATATGTTTTGGGGGTATTGCCTCTTTGCTTTTGAACGGTTTCGACTCCTTTTTCCATGCGGTCTTCGTAAAGATCCGATAGGGCGACAATCTTACATTCTGGGCAAGCCATCATGCTCGAAATGAGCATAGAGCCTCTATTTCCTAGTCCAATAACACCCACGTTATACGTTTTCATAAAAGTTTCCTTTCCGATTTCCAAAATCATTCTACTTTATCTTGTTGTTGAAAAGCCCCTTAAAAAACGTCTTTTTTGTGGGTAATTCTAGGCTTTGCAACTTAATGAAGGAGACTTTTGCTTCGAAAAAACAAAAAAGACTGCAAAACGCCATTCTTTTGACGAAATGCAGCCTTTTTAATTAGAAAGCGAAATTGCCGTTTTTGAAGATGGCAATCTCTTTGCCATTCTCATCGATGCCAGTGATATCAAGATCTTTCGTGCCGATCATGAAATCGACATGCGAAAGGGATTTATTGATGCCAAAGGAATGAATTTCTTCTTCCGTGTATTTTTCGAAATCGGGATAGAGGCTCGTGAACCCTTTGCCTAAGGCTAAGTGGCATGCCGCATTCTCATCATAGAGAGTGCTATAGAAGATGAGGCCCGTGTTGTTGATTGGGGAATCGAATGGAACAAGGGCGCATTCCCCTAAATAGGCGCTTCCTTCATCAAGAGAGAAGATGCTGCGAAGTAGGTCTTCACCAACTTCCGCATGGCAATCGACTGCTTTCCCTTTTTCAAAACGGATCCAGAATTTATCGATAAGTTGGCTTTGATAGACAAGAGGTTTGGCACTGTAGACGATCCCTTCTGCTTCGCCTTTCATTGGCGAAGTGAAGCACTCTTCGCTTGGGATATTCGGTTGGAAGTAAACGCCTTGAAGCGTTTTTTCGCCTCCTCCTTCGAACTTAACGCCAGGGATAAGTCCAACGGTGAAGTCTGTGCCGTTACTCGAAACGTAGTGAAGCTTCTTTAAATGCATGGCGTTCAGCTTGGCGCATTTTTCTTTAAGCGTCGCATCATGCTTCTCCCAATTCTCTAAGCCATTTCCATCATCGGCACGGGCGGTTTTAAGAATGGCGTCCCATAAGGCGTTGACCGCTTGGGTTTTCGAAAGACCAGGGAAGACTTTCTTGGCCCATTTGACGGATGGTACACCGGCGATGACCCATTGGTATTGATTTTGTCGTTTCTCAATCAAGTCTTTGGCGCCGTTATAACGAGCCGCTTTGACGTAGGCGAGCTTATCGGCTTTGATGCCTTTTAAGCCGTCTGGATCTTCGCCATCGAGATAGATGAGAACGGGGAGTTTGTTCGTGCGATAAAGCTCTGCGCCATATTCCTCTTCAGTGAGTTCACCAAGATTCTTGGCCTTTCCATATTTGTAATCGACTTTGGTCGTCAAAGAACTGCTCCAAGCATAGGTGACGCGTTTGGCACCGAGCTTATAGCACATCTTGGCCACTAAAGCGGCAAATTCATAGAGCTCGACATCGGCACGGATAACAACATATTGTCCTTTAGAGACGGCTCCGCCTGCCTTGGCAATAAGCAAAGCGTAGTTTTCAATGAGTTTTTTAGATACTTTCTTCATTTTTTGCACCTCGAAAACAATTGTATTGCCTCTCTTTAAAAACTCTATCTTTTATTTTTGTTTCTAATAGAGGGAGGCTTGCACGAAGAAAAGAAGAAGTGAAAGTCCTTGAGCGATGCCGAAATAAATCCAAGAAGTTTTAGAAAGAGCCGCTTTCTTTTCGTAAAGGAGATAAACGACGTATTGGATGGCGGCCAAGAAGATGGCTAAGGCAAAGTAAATGCCAAAGGTTAAAGCATTAACGCTTCCAGAACTGGCACCTCCTAAGAGGGAGGCTAGGATACCGAGTATAGCTAAAGCGATAAATAAGAAAACATTGCTCCATTTTTTGTGGCTTCCCGATTGTCCGCTCCATTCTCCCGAGGGATCTTCTTTCCCGAAGAGGACGTAAGCACTTAAGGCGCCTAGTCCCAGAGTGATTAAAAGAACGATGATGAAACTCGTTAAGTAAGCGGTTTTTTCAATAATTTCGACATGTATGGAGCCACTTGGCATGCTATTCCCATAGAGGATAGGTTCCAAAAAGAAAGCTGCAAAAATAAAGCCGGGCGAGCTTAAGCCATAGGTTTGGAAACTAAGAGGCACTAAATCCACTTGAGAACTTCCTACTTTTGCATTGATGGGAAGTGAAATCCATAAGGTTAGCGCAGGGAAAAATGCCCCAAAGGCGATAGTGGCGCCTAAAAGAAGCAAAATGCTGGAAGTAAGGGAGTTTCCTAGGCGCACGAAGAATGAAGAGAAAAAGAAGCTTGAAGAAAGGAAAATGAGCGAGGAAAGGTAGCCAAGAAAGAGCCACAAGGGATCGAGCATTCTTTCTTTGATGACATACATGTCGGCGCTTGTGTTGGTGGGAGCTTCCGCTAATCCATAACGGAGATAATAGATGGCTAACGGGAGCCAATAAGAGAGAGTGAATATCGTAAGCAAAATCACTAAAGCAGTTATCGTCCGTATCCTTCGGAGCTCACGCGGCTTAAAAGGTAAAGAATAATAGAAATCGGTTTGGATTTTCTTAAAACGATAGCTCTCCACAAATAAAGCGAGGAGGGCAGCCAAAATCGTCGAAGTAATGACGACGCTTAAAACGGAAAGACCCACGTCAAAGCCGACGCTTCGATAGTTTTCATAAGGAAGGACTCGATAAAAGTTGTGGGTTGTACTACTAATGAAAAGGGGTGTGATGATTAAGAAGAAAGCGATAGTGATAAGGGGTACCCATTCCTTAAGCAAGGTAGGGAGATATTTCTTAGTCATGGAGATTCTCTCCTTTCTTTTCGTTTGCTAAAAGCATTTGGGAAGCAAAGATTTCCTCTGTCTCCAGAGGTATTTTTTCGAAGAGAATGGGTTTCTCTTTTTCTTTGAGGCGTTCGATTTTGCCTTCGTCTTCCAAAACGACGAAATTAATGATTTGGCCTATCTTTCGGAAACTAATGACGCTAAGCCCATAGCTTTCGAGTCTTTCCTTGTTAAAACTCTTATCCTCGAACGCGGCTTGATACTTGGTAAGCCTTGAGCCGAAATCTTCTTCGCTTCCTTGCTTGCCGAGTTCCCCTTTGGTAAGAAGAATGAATTGGTCTGCCATTCTTTCCAAAGAGAGGAGGTTATGAGAAGAAAGGAGAACGATTTTTCCCTCTTGGCCGATTTTAATGAGTTCCTCTTTGATGAGGCTCAAAATCAAAGGGTCAAGGCCATCGAATCCTTCGTCGATAAGAATGATAGGACAATGGACGGAAAGAGCTAAAAGCAAAAAGGCTTGTCGCCGCATCCCTTTTGAAAAGGTGCTTAATTTGCGGTTCTTTTCTAAATTCGTCTCAAGCAAGAGACGATCGAATTTCTCCTTATCGAAATCGTAAAAACAGCTGTAAAACCCAAGTAGATTGTTTAAAGTAACACCATTTGGCGCGTAAGGATCGTCTGGTAAAAAGAAGACCCTTTCTTTCGCTTCCAAGGAACTAGGAAGGTAAGAATCGACGAGGATTTCGCCACTATCTTCTTTTAAGATGCCTGCGATCAAGCGGAGCAAGGTGCTTTTGCCCGCCCCATTTTGACCCATGAGACCCGTAACGCCCGTTCCGATTCGGAGGTTTAAGTTATGGATGGCTTTGGTGTCGCCAAAGCTTTTTGTTAGATTTCTTATGACTATTTCCATTCTTGGATGGCCTCCTTTATTTCTTCTTTGGTATAGCCCTTTTTCAAAAGAGGCTCTAAGGCTTCATAGATTATTTCTTTGCTATGCTTCGATGGCTTCTTTAAAACGTAGTATCCCTTCTTAGGGATGGAAGCAATATAGCCTTCGTTAATGAGCTCACTATAACTGCGAGCAGCGGTGTTGGGATTAATATGGTAAGACAAAGCGAGTTCTCGGACGGATGGCAAAGCGTCTCCCTCCTTATAGACGCCTAAATCGATAAGACGCTTAAAGTTATCGGTGAGTTGGAGATAAACTGGTTTTGCATCGTTCATAAACTGTATTAACTGTATCAATAGTGACGCTATTGTCAAGATTGTTCTCTTTTTGTTCTTAAAAGAGTCGATGTTGTCTTAGAATAGAGAATGAGGTTAGGACGATGGGAAAACAGTTAAAGATTATGACGATTTTGGGCACAAGACCTGAAATCATCCGTTTAAGCGAAGTCATTAAGAAGCTTGATAAAGAGTGTGACCATATCTTGGTCCATACGGGCCAAAACTATGATTATGAGCTTAATGGTATCTTTTTCGAAGAGCTCGGCTTAAGGAAACCGGACTATTTTCTAAATGCCGTTGGGAAAGACTTAGGCCAAACGATGGGTAACATCATCGATAAATCCTATTCTCTCATTAAGGAAACGAATCCCGACGCGATTTTGATTCTTGGCGATACCAATAGCGCTTTAAGTGCCATCTCCGCCAAGCGCTTAAAAAAGCCTATCTTCCATATGGAAGCGGGTAACCGTTGTTGGGATTGGAATGTTGCCGAGATGACCAATCGCACCATCGTCGACCATATTAGCGATATCAATCTTCCATATAGCGAATATGCCTATCAAAACTTGATGCGAGAGGGACTTTCGAAAAATCGCACCTTCAAAAGCGGTTCCCCAATGCTTGAAGTCATTAACGCGCATCGCCCCTCTATCGAAAAAAGCGATGTTCTTTCGCGTCTTGGCTTAGAAAGAAAGAAATACCTTTTAGTGAGCGCCCATCGTGAAGAGAACGTGGATATCCCTTCCAAATTCATGCGGCTTTTCTCGGCTTTGAATCGTATTGCGGATGAATATAAGCTTCCGGTTATTTTCTCGTGCCATCCGCGAACCCGCAAAAGACTCGAGGAGAAGGGCTTTGTCCTTTCGAAATACATCCGTGAAGATAAGCCTTTTGGCTTCTTCGATTATTGCAAACTCGAAGAAAATGCTTTTGTGGTGCTTAGCGATTCTGGCACCTTGACCGAAGAATCCTCGATCTTTGATTTCCCAGCCGTTCTCATTCGCACTTCGACCGAGCGACAAGAAGGCGTTTTGAACGGTTCCATCGTCATTGGCGGCGTGGATTATGAAACTATTCGCCCTTCCATCGATCGTGCCTTGGAAATGCATAAAGAAGGAAATGGGCTTCCGATTGTTCCTGACTATTCAAAAACGGATGTTTCCTCTTTCGTTTATAAAAAAATCGTCGAATATATCGACGTTATTCGAAAAGAAACGTGGCTCGAGGATTAACGGCCTTTGGCAAAACCGAACAAAACCAAGAAGCTATAGACAAAAATCTTTACGTCGAACCAAAAGCCAAGGTGCGAGACGTAATAGGAATCGTATTTCGCTTTCGCATAGATATCGTGGCTTCTTTTCGTATGGATTTGGGCATAACCACTTAGACCCGGTTTCACTTCATAAGCGTTTGGAACGTAGGAGAAACGCGCTTGGATAAGTTCGGTCTCAAGTCCCATAGGGAGAGAAGGGCGAGGGCCGATAAAGGACATATCGCCTTTAAGGATGTTAAAGAGCTGAGGGAATTCGTCGATGGAAGTCTTCCGCATGAAGCGACCCCATTTGGTGACTAAGCTTTGTTGCTTATCTTGGCTCATGTTTTCTGGCGCAATATTCGGGGCATCAGCATACATCGAGCGGAACTTGTAGATGCGGAAGGTCTTAAGATTCTTTCCTGCCCTCTCTTGTTTAAAGAGAACAGGACCTTTAGAAGTGACTTTAGTCAGGAAGGCCGCAACTAAAAGAAGAGGCGAAAGAAGAATGATTCCCAAGGTTGCACCGAAGATATCGATAGCTCTCTTAAAAAAGAGATAAACCTTTTGACTTCTCTTAAGCGTCGATTTCATGACTTGGATATTATACACAATTTTTGATAATGAAACCTATCAAAATCGAGCATTCTTCCTTTCTTTGAAGACTTCGTTGGGGTAAACTTTCGAAAAGAGGTTCTTTTATGGGTGATATTTTCGATGGCAAAGTGCTCTTAGTGACGGGCGGAACGGGGTCCTTTGGACATGCCGTTGTGGAACGATTTTTAAAGACGAATATCAAGGAAATTCGCATATTATCTCGCGACGAAAAGAAGCAAGACGACATGCGAAAGCAATACGATAATCCAAAATTGAAGTTCTATATCGGGGATATTCGTGACTACGTCGCTATTAAAGGGGCATTTAGAGGAGTGGATTACGTTTTTAGCGCTGCCGCGTTAAAGCAAGTTCCCTCTTGCGAATTCTATCCGATGGAAGCCGTTAAGACCAACGTCATCGGAAGCGACAACGTTATTTCCGCTTGTTTAGCCAACCACGTCAAGAAAGCGATTTTCTTAAGCACCGATAAAGCGGCCTACCCCATCAACGCGATGGGTATGACAAAGGCCCTTATGGAAAAGAATGTCATTGCCCGTTCTCGCCAAATGAAAGAAGGGGACCCTGTCCTTTGCTTAACCCGTTATGGGAACGTGATGGCAAGTAGGGGCTCGGTCATTCCTCTCTTCCTTGAACAAATCAAAGAAGGAAAGCCTTTGACGATTACGAATCCTGAAATGACGCGTTTCATGATGACCTTGGAAGATGCCGTAGATTTAGTCCTTTATGCGTTCGAGCACGGCAAGCAAGGCGATCTTTTCGTCCAAAAGGCACCAAGCGCAACTATCGAAACCCTTGCGAAAGCGGTTCTTTCTCTCACCAAGAGTAACGTTGGCGTCCAATATATCGGCACGCGTCATGGCGAAAAGCTTTATGAGACCCTTGTTACGGAAGAAGAAATGCTTCGCGCTTATGACGAAGGGAATTTCTTCCGCATTTGCGCCGACAATAGGGATTTGAATTACGATCAATACGTGACCAAAGGAAATAAGAAGCTCGATCTCGGTCACAGCTATACCTCTCACAATACCGAAAGGCTTACGGTAGAAGGTATGGAAAAAGAACTCCTTCGCTTAAAGGAATTCCAAAAATAAAAATGAAAGTTTTGGTGACGGGCGCAAAAGGCTTTATTGGAAAGCATTTTTGTCGGGCTTTAGAAAGAGAAGGGGATACGGTTTTTCCTTTCGATATAGGAAATACCGACGAAGAACTTCTTGCTTTCCTTGCTCAAAGCGATTTCATTGTCCATCTTGCTGGTATCAATAGACCCTTAAATTCAAGCGAGTTTTACGATGGAAATTTCAATTTTACGAAGAAATTGTTGGATTTTGTCTCTCTCCAAAAGAACTCTTGTCCGATTCTTTTTTCTTCGAGCACCCAAGCCGCTCTCGAGAATGATTATGGGAAGTCGAAACGAATGGCGGAGGAACTTCTTTTAGAAGAAATGCCTCGTCGGAAGGTGTTCGTTTATCGTCTCTATAACGTTTATGGACCTGGCGCCAGGCCTTCCTATAACAGCGTGATTGCCACATGGTGCGACGCTTTGACGCATGAAAAGCCAATTTCTATTAACGAAAAGAATCCAACCATTGATTTTGTCTATATCGATGATGTCGTTTCTTGCTTCTTTAACGCCATTCATTCGAAAGTGGAGCCTTCCACAAAAGAAAATCCGGTTTTATATGTTGAGCCTTTCGATAAGGTTCCTCTTTTAGACGTTCTTAATCTTTTAAAATCTTTCAAGGAATCTCGGAGGGATTTGAATTTACCTCTTCAAACGGGTTTTTCAAAGAAACTCTATGCGACCTATCTTAGCTATCTTCCTGAAAATGAATTCGCATATCCTTTGACTTCCCACTTAGATGTAAGAGGATCTTTCACAGAATTCCTCCATATCCCTTCTTATGGACAAGTTTCGGTTAATGTCTCACACCCCGGCATCGCCAAAGGGAACCATTATCACGAAACCAAAAATGAGAAATTCCTTTGCGTTTCCGGTTCCGTTTTGATTAAACTTCGAAAAATAGGAACAGACAAAGTTCTTTCCTACTATCTAAGCGAAAATGATTTGAAAGTGGTGGATATCGCGCCTGGATATACGCATTCCATCACGACGCTTGGCGAGAAAGATTCCGTGACGATCATGTGGGCGAATGAGCCTTTTGACCCTCTTCATCCCGATACTTATCACGAAGACGTTTAATCGACTTGCTTTATCGATAGGCTAATTCTTTTACGCGCTAAATCGACGCCGATCACTTTTACTTTGACGATTTGTCCGAGCTTAAGACATTCGCTTGGGTTCGAAATGTAGTGGTTAGCGATTTCCTTAATATAGACAAGGCCATCCTGATGGACGCCAATATCGACAAAGGCGCCGAAATCGCTTAGATTCCTGACCGTGCCATTAAGAATCATTCCCTCTTTGAGGTCCTTGATATCCTTGACGCTATTCTCTAAAGAGGCCGTTTCAATGGATTCTCTAAGGTCGCGTCCTGGCTTTTTTAACTCCTCAATGATGTCTTTTAAAGTGTAGGGTCCTAAACCCGTCTTCTTTTGAAGTTCTTCGAAAGAAAGGTCCTTTTCAAGAAGGAGTTTTGCTTTATCAGTACCGAGGTCTTTTAAAGAAAGTCCTAAGACATTAAGAAGAGTCATCGTCGCTTGATAGTCTTTCGGATGCACGGCGCTCCTCTCGAGGGGATTCGCATTTTCAATGCGCAAAAAGCCAGCCGCGTCCATGAACGTCTTTTGACCGAAGCCTTTCACCTTCAAGAGGTCTTTCCGTTCTTTAAAAGTTCCATTTTCATCGCGATAATGGACAATTTCCTCGGCCAGTTTGGAAGAGATGCCTGAAACATAGCGAAGCAAGGAGAAGGAAGCGGTGTTTAGCCAAACGCCCACTTCATTGACGGCATCGGTTGTAGCTGCTTCAAGAGTCTCTTTTAATTTCTTTTCGTCCATATCATGTTGATATTGACCGACGCCAATGGCTTCAGGTGGGATTTTTACAAGCTCCGCCATCGGATCTAAAAGACGACGTGCCAAAGAGACGGCGCTTCTTTCGTCGATATCCATCTTGGGGAATTCTTTTATGGCAAGAGGGGAAGCGCTATAAACGCTGGCACCGGATTCATTCACGATGACGAGTAGAACCTTGTCTTTAAGACCTTCATTTTCTAGAAATCTTTGCAGAAAGGCCTCGCTTTCGCGGCTAGCCGTCCCATTTCCTAATGCAATCGCGTTGAAACCATATTGGTGATAAAGATTTTTTAGATAAGCGACGCTTTCTTTTTCTTTTCCGATGGTCGGATAGATGATTCCCGTTTCGAGAACCTTTCCTTCTTTATCGATGAGGGCAAGTTTGCAACCGTTCCGATATCCGGGATCGAAGCCTAATATTTGTTTCCCTTTTAAAGGCGAGGCGAGAAGCAATTCTTTAAGATTTTTCGCAAAGAGCTTTAAAGAACTTTCCTGCGCTTTTTCAAAGAGGTCATTAATGATTTCATTTTCTAAGCTTGGCTCAAGAAGTCGCTTATAGGAATCTTCAATCATCTTTCGGAGAAGTTCTTCAAAAGGACTATGTCTTTGAATGTAATTTCGAGCGATGGCGTTGATGGTTGTTTGTTTATCGTACGAAAAAGAGTAGGAGAGTTTCTTTTCTCTTTTTCCTCTTAAGATGGCCAAAATTTGATGGGGCTTTAAGTACTTGATATTCGCTTCAAAAGAATCGTAGTTGGCGTATTTACCTTCCATGTCTTCTTTCGTTCTTTTCGTTGCGATTTTTCCCGTTCGAACCAGATAGTTTTTCCCTTCAAGATAATAATCTGGGTTATCGGCAACTTCTTCGGAGAGGATATCTAAAGCGCCTCCAATAGCTTCTTCTGTTGAAAGCACCTTTTTCTTTTCATCAACGAAGCTTTCGGCATATTTTTCGAGCTCCGAAATAGAACCTTTTTGCTTTTTCAAATAGAGGGTAAGCGGTTCTAACCCTTTCTCTTTAGCGATACTCCCACGTGTCTTTCTTTTGGGGCGATAGGGGCGATAAAGCGCTTCGAGCTCGTTTAAAGAAACGCAGTTATCAATTTGTTCTTTTAAAGAGGACGTTAGCTTTCCTTGTTCTTCGATTGTTTTTAAGACGGTTTCTTTGCGTTCGAGAAGCTTATCGATCTTTTCGTTTTCTTCTTCGAAAGCACGCAAAGTGACGTCGCTTAAGTTACCCGTTTCCTCTTTGCGGTAGCGGGCGATAAATGGGATCGTTGCACCTTCCGAAAGCAGGAGAAGGACTTTGTCTACTTGGCTTTCCGAGAGAGAAAGAGTTTTAGCAAGATATTGAGTTTTGTTCATGGCTTTAAATTTATATCATTTCCAACGTTTCTTTTGCTACCTTTTCAAAAATCGAGCAAGGGCAAAAATCGGGGTATCACTATTTCAATACCGATTTATCGTGACATAATAATAGGCGATGTACGCGAGAAATCTCGCATAAGGAGGAAAATAAATGTCGAATCGTTTCTGCTTAAACCCTGTGAGCTATCACGGCTATGGCGCGATTGAAAACATCGTGGCCGAAGTCAAAGCCCATGGTTGGAAGAAAGCTATGGTCGCGAGCGACCCAGGCCTCATCAAGTTTGGTGTCACCAAGAACGTGACCGATCTTCTTGACAAAGCTGGTCTTGCCTATGAGATCTATAGCGATATCAAGCCAAATCCAACTATCGAAAACGTCAAAGATGGCGTCGAATCCTTCAAGAAGATGGGTGCTGACTACATCATCGCCATTGGCGGAGGCTCCTCGATGGATACTTCCAAAGCCATTGGTATTATCATCAACAATCCTGAATTCGCCGATGTTCGTAGCCTCGAAGGGCTTTCTCCAACGAAGAATCCATGTGTTCCTACGATTGCTGTTCCAACGACCGCTGGCACGGCTGCCGAAGTCACGATCAACTACGTTATCACCGATACTGAGAAGCATCGCAAATTCGTCTGCGTCGATCCTCACGATATGCCAATTATCGCCGTTGTCGATCCTCTTATGATGGCTACCATGCCAAAGAGCCTTGTTGCTGCCACCGGTATGGACGCCTTAACGCACGCGATTGAAGGCTATATCACCAAAGGCGCTTGGGAACTTAGCGATATGTTCCACATCGAAGCGATCCGCATCATCTCCCATAACATTGAAGATTCCTATAAAGGCGGCAAGAAAGGCCGCGAAGAGATGGCTCTTGGCCAATATATCGCCGGCATGGGCTTTAGTAACGTCGGCTTAGGCCTTGTCCACGCGATGGCTCACCCACTTAGCGCATTCTATGATACGCCGCATGGTGTTGCTTGCTCGATCCTTCTTCCAACCGTTATGGCTTATAATGCTCCAGCCACCGGCACCAAGTATCGCGACATCGCGATTGCGATGGGTGTCGAAGGCGTCGAAAAGATGAGCCAAGAAGAATATCGCAAGGCTGCTGTTGATGCCGTTAAAGCTCTTAGCGTTGCCGTGGGCATTCCAGCCAACCTCAAGGAAATCGTCAAAGAGAAAGACCTTTCCTTCCTCGCCGATAGCGCCCTTGCCGATGCTTGCTTCGGCGGTAACCCACGTCCAGCTACCAAAGAAGACGTCATCGCTATCTATAAGTCTCTCATGTAGTTTCTAAGGATCCTTAGCTCTTTCAAAAGGGCTAGGGATCTTTTTCTTTTGACTAGGAAATTCTATTTGAGCCTATAAACGCAAAAAAAGCATCACATTTTGCTGCGGTTCATTTTTTATGAGGCTTATAGACGAAATTTCCTTTTATCTGGTCGTAAACGTCTCTCGGAACGAGCAAATCGCGGTCGCATTTCGGGC
>ERZ1026780.565-NODE-565-length-29046-cov-18.802870_pt1 | contig 29046 bp, 27 predicted proteins | sample MGYA00380126_ERZ1026780 | MGnify/ENA primary metagenome ERZ1026780 (study PRJEB33269, sample SAMEA4719762) | human gut metagenome | biome: human-associated habitat; feature: organic feature; material: feces | place: Cameroon | collected 2013-10 ... | reverse complement strand
ATTTTCTACCTTGAGACTCTTTTTTGTGCTGTCCGTACAATTTGGGGCAGTTCAATCACGACGGAATCTTTCTCTTATGATAAAACCTTTGAGGTGGTGATGGACAGCATGACCACGGAACAGATAGCAGGCGCCGAAATCCTGCAGGAAAAAATCACACAAGAGGATTTTAAAGCCATTTTGAATTATAGAAAACATATGGGTTATTATCCGTATACTGAAAAGAAAATTCAGTACAAATATCGCTACACATATAAAATAAGCTCATTTGGCTTAAAAGTGATAGATAAAGTTTATATTGAAAAGTATGATGGCGATGAGCTCATCTGGATTATGCCGGGCAGAAACGAAAGATTTGTTGAAATTTCGGATGGTTTGATGTTTTACGAAAATGCTACGGAGCGCCATTCAAAATATGCTTCGATAGTAAGATATGATAAAAACGGAAATTCTCTTTGGCTCAGAATACTTTGGCATGGTTTTACCGAGGAATATATTCAAGCGATATTTGAAGATGAGGATGGCAACTATACGATAATCAGCAAAGGAGACTCAACCACTCTTTGCCTCAGCAGATATTCTCCGGATGGAGAGGAGATTCATGTCAATAAAATTGATATTGGCAAATATGGCATATGGAATGTAATACGCTTGGGCGACGGATATGTAATTCAGCTTGGTAGTCATATTGGCACAACGGGTGGCGAATATTCAAAGATAGCAATGCTCGACCATGACGGAAATATCACTGATACTTTCTCTTATGATTCGGATGACTACAAATATTATATCGAAGAAATGATGGAATTTAACGGAAAACTCTATATTTCCGGTTATTCCGTGCCGAAACTCAAAGACCATGACCAAAGCGGTGCACGGGGAGAGATTTACGGCGTATTGCATAGCTTTTATAAAGAGGGAACATTTGAGATTCCCGAAGACAAACTCACCGAACGCCTGCAGGAAAACTATACGGCGATATTGCTCGTATGCGACCCGAATGACGGCACACCGAAAGAATTTTATTCGGTCAGAGGCTCGCTGGGCGGTAAACTTTCGAAAAAAGGCTCGGAAAGTCTCATGTGGGATGTAAAGGGGATTATGGCGGCGGAACATTCGTTTGCAATAAGTTCGTTTAGCATTGCTGGAACAAGTTTTGTTTTCAGATATACCTTTGATGCCGCAGGCACATTGCAGAGCAGTGAAAAAACAGGTGAAATCGTGTCGTTTATAAAGTAATCGCAGAAAGCGTTATAAAAAAGAATCCATAGCCAATAAACCCCTCCTGCCACCCGGCAGGAGGGGTTTGTGCAGTACCACACAGGAAAAAAGCGCACTTTCAATTTCGTCCACTCACAAACTTCCCCGTATCAGCACCATAATATCGACCGCGAGGTTCGCCGTAGCCCGACATGGCACAGCAGCGAATCCGAGTCGGCGCTTGAGCGTTTCGAACCTGTAGCCGTGGTTAAGCTATAGCGGGACGGTCAGGGCACTTTGTTCGCACTGGTCGCCGCGAGGCGACAGGGGGAGATATATAAGAGGAGGAACGCCTCTTATATGACTTTTGCCGCGCTTTTGGTCATTCAAAAGCGCGATAAACAAAAAGAACTTTAATATAAAAGCAAAAATTAAAGCCCCGTCAGTAGCCAAAATAAAAAATATTTGCTTCATCCCCCTGTCTCGGCGTCGCCGAGACGGAGTAATTTCGCGCTCTGCGGAGCGCGACAAGGGCTCTGCCCGTTGACCCGCAAGCCTCCCCAAAGGCTTGACCTAAACTTTAATGGAAAAAGGTGCGCGAAAGCTTTCATTTGTGCGCGAAATTTCACAACATTGTGTAAAATCGCGCACAAAAAGGCAGGGGAGCCCTGCCTTTTACTGTTATTCTCAATTATTCGTCGATTTCCGGCGCGAGATAATTTACCTCTCCCGAGAAGAGACCGAGCATTCCGCGATAGATAAATTCCGCATTTTCATCAAAATGATATTTTAGCCTTTCCGCCTGCCGCCGCGTCTCGAAAACAAACGAGGTTTCCATATATGCGCAGGTGGAATCGGCTATTTTGCAGACGAGGCGATAGCGTCCGTCTCCTGTTTCCTCTATATAAGAAGAGGGCTTGCTGCCTCTGCGTTTGAAGCTGAGCAGCTGAACGGCACTGCGAAAGCTTTTTTCTCTTATCTGCGGCAAAAGTGTACTCTGGAGCGTGCGTGCGGCGATAATTCCCTCGTGTGTGATATTGTAAAGTTCACTTCTGCCGAAATGTATCTTATCGACAGCGCCTGCGTCTATAAGTTCACACAGACAATCCATGAAGTCAAACTGATTTACAAATTCATCTTCCATTATTATGTCATTGAGTGTGATGATATCTATCGGCTTGCCTATATTCATGAGAAGATAAAGTATAAAAATTTTAACATCGGTTTTTTCTTTGAGCTGTAATGCCATTTTTACACACCTCCCTCGGTATGATTCTATTCTATCACAAAACCGATGAAAAGTACATAGCCGCGCGGAAAAATTTATATATATTTCATTTTTCTCTTGAAAGCGGCGGCGGATTATGGTACAATCACTATGTTAAAATATATTTTGAAAGGTAATTCCGATATGAATAATCTTCATCTTATCTGTAATGCACATATCGACCCCGTATGGCTCTGGGAAATAGAGGAGGGCATAGCCGAGACGCTTTCCACTTTCCGTGTCGCCGCGGATTTCTGCGATGATTATGACGGGTTCATCTTCTGCCATAATGAAGCCATGCTTTATGAATGGGTAGAGGAAAACGACCCTCATCTTTTCTCCCGCATACAGAAGCTTGTACGCGAGGGCAAATGGCATATCATGGGCGGCTGGTATCTCCAGCCCGATTGCAATCTCCCCTCGGGCGAGAGCTTTGTCCGTCAGATTCTCGCGGGAAAATATTATTTCCTCGATAAATTCGGCGTAGAGCCGAAAACGGCAATAAATTTCGATGCTTTCGGTCATACGCGCGGGCTTGTCGAAATAATGAAAAAGGCGGGTTATGATTCATATATCTTCTGCCGTCCCGAACCCGATATGATAGATCTGCCCGCCGAGGATTTTGAATGGGTCGGCTTCTCCGGTTCCAAGATTGCCTGCCACCGCGCATATAATTCATATGAATCGCATCGCGGCGAGGCTGACGAAAAGATAAAGGGCTGGATGGAAAAGAACCACGGCAAATCCGTCGGCATGGTACTCTGGGGTATAGGAAATCACGGCGGCGGTCCCTCCCGCATCGACTATGAAAAGATAGCCGAGCTTGCCGAAAAGGAAAAGGAATTTCGGCTCATTCATTCCACGCCCGAGGCATATTTTGCGGAGCTTGCCGAAAAGGAGCCGAGCCTGCCTGAGTATTCGGGACTGATGAATCCACGCTATACAGGCTGTTATACGACGCAGATGCGTATCAAAACGATACACAGAAAGCTTGAAAACGAGCTTTATATGACAGAAAAAATGGCTGCACATGCCTTCATGGCAGGTGTGATGGATTATCCCGCAGAGAAGATAAAGGTCGCCACAAAAGACCTCATGCTCATAGAGTTTCATGATATTCTCCCCGGCTCCGCTATTGCCGCCGTCGAGGAATATTCGCTCGGTGTTGCGGGGCACGGACTCAAAGAGCTGCGCGATATCAAGATTCGTGCGTTCCTCGCGCTCTGCTCCGACAAGAAAAAGGCGGCAGACGGCGAAATTCCCGTTTTCGTCTACAATCCGCATGCTTTCGAGGTCAGAGAGACGGTTCAGGTTGAATATCAGCTTCCCGACCAGAATAAAAATCCCGCGCTCTATGCGCTCCCGCATGTTTATGAAAACGGCGTTGAGATTCCCTCTCAGCGCGAGCATGAAGCTTCAAACTTCAATGTGGACTGGCGTATCCGCAGCGTCTTTGACGCTACTCTTGCGCCCGGTCAGATGAAGCGCTTTGATATAAAGATTGAGCTTATTCCCACGCCTGCCGCGCTCACTCAGCCCGAGGGCGATACATTTACCTTTGACAACGGCGAGATGCGCGTTGTGATAAATATGAATACAGGTCTTATCGACAGCTACACGGCAAACGGCATAACGGGACTTCTTACGGAGTCGCTCAAGCCCCTTGCAATCAAGGATGATGAAAACTCATGGGCACATAAGGAAAAGGCTTTCCGCGAGATAAAGGGCGAATTTGCGCTTATGGATGCAAAGGAAGCAGCCGATTTCTCGGGTATCATCAATGGGGAAACGCCGCGTGCCGTCCGCCTCATCGAGGATGGTGCCGTACGCACGATAATCGAAGCACTCTATAAATATCACGATTCGTTCATCTGCCGCAGATATATCCTGCCCAAGCACGGCACGGCGATAACGGTAAATGACAAGGTTTACTGGAATGAGAAGATGACGATGCTCAAGCTCTCGCTGAAAACCGAGAAATACGATACATTCATCGGTCAGCAGGCATACGGCAGTGAAAAACTGCTCACAAACGGAAACGAAATGGTCAGCCAAAAATGGAATATCCTCTCGGGCGAGAAAAATGCGCTTTCCGTTATCAATTCTTCGACCTACGGCTCGGATTATCTCGATGGCGAATACCGCATCACAATGCTCCGCAGTCCCGGCTATTCCGCGGGCAAGAGCGATTTCTCCGTGCGCAAGCCGTATATCATGGAGCAGGACAGATTTTCACCTTTCATAGATCAGGGCGAGCATGATTATACATTCGTTATCTGCGCCGGCGAAAAGGCGGAGCGCTATGCAAAAGCGGAGCGCGAAGCGATGGCTCTCGCCGAGAAGCCGATGGCTCTCTCGTTCTTCCCGATAGGCTGCGAAAAGGAAAAGGAAGATACTATCCCCGCATTTGCAAGGCTTTCCGATGATGTTATTACGCTTGCCGTATTCAAAAAGGCGGAGAAGAGCGACGATTCCGTTATTCGTCTCTTCAATCCGACGGCGGAAGCCCGAAAAACAGTGCTGACGCTTCCCGCGATAGGCTTTGAAAAAGAGTTTACCCTCGGCGCATATGAATTCAAGACGGTGAAAATAAATCTCGCGACAAAGACCGTCGTCGAAACAGACCTTACCGAGAGATAATTTATGCTGAAGCTGTATAAGGGCGTTTTTGCCGCATATATGATAACCGCTCTCGTCGGAATCATCGCGATGTGCGTCGTTCTTCAGGGAAAAGGGACTGCATCCGCAATACTTCTGCTACTGCTGGCTTTTGCATGGCTTTTTGTCTGCGTCGTGGTTTTTACAGCGATAGCAAATACAAAATTCGGCAAAATACGCGTGCTTTTCAACCATTGTCGGATAAGCGAGAGCCTTGCGAAATACAGCGCGCTTTATGCGAAATGCAAGGATTACAGCTATAATGCGATGCTTATCGCTTATTATATCTGCTCGTGCTGTCTGACGCTCGGAAAGCCCGATGAAGCGCAGAAATATCTCGATAAATATGACCTCACCTTCCTGCCTGCGTCAAAGTCGGCGCTCCGCTCGCTTTGGAACATCGCAAAAACGGAACTTTGTCTCCGGAGAGGTGACCTCGACGGCGCAGAAAAAGCTCTTTCCAAGCAGGAAAAGGCACTGCTCCTCGGAACATTCAGCTCCAATCTGCGGCTCGCGTATATGCACGAACTGGATATGGGTAAGCATTATCTGGCGCTTGCCCGCGGAGAAGATGGCGCAATAGAGTATTTCGAGCATGAGCTGACCATCCCGATAAAGGATAAAGCGCAGGAGGCGCCCATTCGCAATGTAAAAATAAAGTATTCGCTCGCCGAAGCCTATGAAAAGCTGGGCGAAACGGAAAAAGCCCGCGAATACTATGATTTCGCGGCAAAAAACGGCGGAGATACATACTTTGCCGCCGCGGCAAAAGAAAAACTGAAATAAAATAAGAGCTGAAGTAGGAGCTATTGGCGCTGGCATAGACATTGGTAAAAAGGCTTTAAAGCTAAAGGAGCATATGCGTTTGGCGCATCGCTTAGCGTTTCATGGTAAACAATCAAGCAACCAGTAATATTCACGAAAGGAATAAGTAATATGACATTAAAAAAACAAAAGATTTTAAAATTCATCCCGATAATTCAACTAATAACTGTATTTTATTGGTTAAAATATTATTTAACAAAAAAAATCCCTTGGTCGGATTTTGCTAAAGCTTTGCTAAAAATTTTTGCCGTCTTATTGTTTATTCATATTCCAAGAATGATTTTGCACTTTGTTTTCGTGAATGACATTTTAGACAATGTTCTTTACTATGTTTCTCTGTATCCTACATTTTTGGGCATCGCAGCAGTTGTAGTTGCTGATCAAGACCAGCACGAAAAAAACTAAGATTTTTCAGTCGCACTTCGCAGTGCCACCGACGCAGGAAAAAGAAAAGAAGCACTTCGTTCGAAGTGCTTCTTCTTTGGTGATCCATCGGAGAGTCGAACTCCGGACACCATGATTAAAAGTCATGTGCTCTACCTTCTGAGCTAATGGATCATATTCTTTTTCGTGCCTAAATATTATACCACAAAATTCACATTTGTCAATACATTTGCGCGTAAAAAGCGTCACATTTTTTATTTTGTACCGTTTTTTGAAATATTATCCTTATTTTTTCCCTGTTTTTATTGATAAATCGGAGAAAAGGTAGTATAATTATATAAATAAAATCGGAAAATTTTTTCCGACAGGGGGAGAACATGAAAAATATCCGCGAGATAAAATCGGGAAATGACACCATTATTATCAAAGAGGTGGAGTCGAGAGGCGACCTGCGCCGCTTCATCCGCTTTCCTGACAGACTCTACAAGGGCAACAGCAGTTATTGCCCGAGTCTCATGCTCGATGAAGAGGAAAATCTGAGATGGGATAAAAATCCCGCCTTTGAATATTGCGAGGCGCGATATTTCATGGCATATAAAAACGGCGAGCCGGCGGGCAGAGTTGCGGCGATACTCAATAAGCGCTTCAATGAGGTCTGGGGGCAGAAATGCATGCGCTTTTCCAGATATGATGTCATAGACGACCCGGAGGTTTCCCGCGCGCTGCTTGCCGAGGTGGAAAACTGGGCAAAGGAACGCGGCATGGACAATATCCAGGGACCGATGGGCTTCTGCGACCTTGACCATCAGGGACTTCTTGTCGACGGTTTTGACGAGAGGGGACTTTTCATCACTACATATAATCATAAATATTATGCCGACCATCTCGATGCACTCGGCTACGGCAAGCGCGTAGACTGGGTGGAGCGCGAGGTAAAGGTGCCTGATGAACTCGACCCGAGAATAGAGCGCATAGCGGAATATTCGCTCCGCCGCGATGGGCTTCGCGTTGTCGAGATGAAAAAGACAAAAGAAGTCATCCCTTATGTCACAGGGATATTCGACCTGCTTTTTGATGCGTACAAGCACCTCTATGGCGTTATACCTCTTACGGAGAAGCAGGTGCAGCTATATAAAAATCAGTTTATCTCCATGGTCAAGCCCGATTTTCTGCTTGTTGTCGTGGATAAAAACGATAAGCCGATATGCTTCGGTGTTATAATGCCGAGTATGCTCGGCGCTGTGCAGAAAGCAAAGGGAAGCCTTTTCCCGTTCGGCTGGATACCTATGCTTCATTATTTCACGCAGAAGAAATTCGATGTGCTTGAAATGATGCTCATCGGCACCGCGCCCGAATATATGGGCAAGGCTGTGAATGCAAATCTTATCACGCATATGTTCCGCGGGGCGAAGAAATACGGTGTGAAATATGCCGAGACAGGACCTATGCTCGAGGATAACTATCAGATTCAGTCCATGTGGGAAAAGAATTTCGAATCGCGCTGTCATAAGCGCCGCCGTTGCTATATAAAGAAGCTTTCGGAGGAAGAATGAAATATCTTTTCACAGCACTCGGCGTGCTTCTTCTGCTTGCGGCGATATATATGGCGACAGCTTATTTCTGCTTTCGCAAAGCGGCGCGAAGAGGCAGGGAAGCGAATATCGACAAATTTCTTGCTGCCAAGCAGTTTGACGGCTATCGCGAGGAGCTGAGCGCGGCAATAGCCTATGTGCGCTTGCTTCCGTATGAGGATGTATATATCACATCATGCGACGGCTTGCGGCTTCATGCCAAGGTTTTCCGCGCGGAAAACGAGCGGGCGGCTGTCCTGCTCTTTCACGGTTACCGCTCGGACTACGGATATTTTGATTTCGGTGCGGTAATAAGAAAATATCTCGAAAAAGGAATAAGCCTGCTCCTTGTCGACCAGCGTTCGCACGGAAAAAGCGATGGCAAATATATCGGCTTCGGCATAAAGGAGCGCGGCGACTGCCTGCTCTGGGCGGCAGAGGCAACACGCATTTTCGCGGGTCTGCCGCTTGTGCTCGAGGGGCTTTCAATGGGCGCGACGACGGTGCTGATGGCTTCGGGTGACGACCTGCCGATAGAGGTAAAGGGCATAATCGCCGACTGCGGCTTCACCTCACCGAAAGCGATACTTTCCGAGGTTATACGCGCGGATTATCATCTGCCGCCGTGGCTCATACTGCCCGCGATGAATTTTTGGTTCCGCACGCTCGCGCATTATGATATAGGAGAATATTCCACCACCGGGGCACTTGCAAAATGCCGCCTGCCCGTGCTTTTCATCCACGGCACGGGGGATGGTTTTGTCCCATACCGCATGGGAGAGGAAAACGCCGCGGCATTTCGCGGAGAAGGGACTTTTATTTCCGTTTCCGGAGCGGGGCATGGCATGAGCTACCTTGTAAACAGAGAAAAATGCGAAAAGGCACTGGACGCTTTTCTTGCGAAAACGCTCGGAGTCTGAAAAAATACAGGAGAAAGAAAAATATATGAGAATAGTAATAAAAGTAGGAACATCGACGCTTGCCTACAGCACGGGTTTGCTGAATATACGCCGCGTAGAGGAGCTTTGCCGCGCGATGAGCGACCTGAAAAACGCGGGAAACGAGGTCATACTCATTTCATCTGGTGCCATCGGCATGGGAGTCGGCAAGCTGGGGCTGAAAAAACGCCCGACGGACATTCCCACAAAGCAGGCGGCGGCAGCCGTCGGTCAGTGCGAGCTGATGTATACTTATGACAAGCTTTTCGGCGAATATAACCACACCGTGGCGCAGATACTGCTGACAAAAGAGGATGTGGAGAACGAAACGCGCCGCGAAAACTTCAAAAATACCATGTTCCGCCTGCTTGAGCTGGATGCGCTCCCCGTCATAAACGAGAACGATACCGTCGCCACAGACGAAATCGTGATAGGCGACAACGATACGCTCGGCGCGATAGTGGCGGCAAATGTCGATGCCGACCTGCTCGTTCTGCTCTCGGATATCGACGGGCTTTATACGAGCGACCCGAGAAAAAATCCCGATGCGAAGCTTATCCCCGTCATCGAGGAGCTGACCCCCGAGGTTATGGCTCTGGGCGACGGCAAGGGCTCCGAGCTGGGCACGGGCGGCATGAAAACCAAGCTCCACGCCGCCGAGATAGCGACGGGCGCGGGCATAGATATGATAATCGCAAACGGCGCAAACCCTGCCGCGCTCTACAATATAGCGGACGGCAAGGCGCTCGGCACGCGTTTTTTGGGAAAGAGGAAATAAATTTATGACAACGGCTGAAATACTGAAAAATGCCAATGCGGCAAAGGCGGCGCTCGCCGCGCTTTCCGCAGAGGAGAAGAATAAGGCACTCCTTGCCATGGCGGACGCGCTGATTGAGGATAAAGACGCTATTCTTGCGGCAAACGCCTCCGATATGGAAAAGGCGGAGGCAGAGGGACGCTTTTCCCGCGTGATGCTCGACAGACTGTCGCTGAACGAAGCGCGAATCGCCGCAATGGCGGAGGGTATACGCGCCGTCGCCGGGCTGGAAGACCCTGTAGGCGTGTTTCTCTCACATACAGTGCGTCCGAACGGACTTGAGATAGACAAGGTTTCCGTTCCGCTCGGCGTCATCGCAATAATCTATGAGAGCCGCCCGAATGTCACCTCCGATGCCGCGGCGCTCTGCCTCAAGAGCGGCAATGTCTGCATTCTGCGCGGCGGCAAGGAAGCGTATGCTTCATCCCATGCCATAGCCTCGGCTATGCGCCGCGGACTTGCAGGGTGCGCTCTCCCGATGGATTTTGTGAATATCATCGACGATACGGGCAGAGGAAGCGCCGAGGAGCTGATGCTCGCGCGCGGCTATGTCGATCTGCTTATCCCGCGCGGCGGCGCAGGACTTATCCGCGCCTGTGTGGAGAAGGCGATAGTCCCCTGCATAGAAACGGGAACAGGCATATGTCATATTTATGTTGATAAAAGCGCCGATTTCGATAAGGCGCTGAAGATAATCGAAAATGCAAAGACAAGCCGTCCCTCCGTTTGCAATGCGGCTGAGGTTTGCCTTGTGCATAGGGATATAGCGGCGCAGTTTCTGCCGGAGCTGAAAAAGGTGCTTGTCGATAAGCGCAGGGAAGCGGGACTTGTGCCTGTGGAACTGCGGCTCGATTCCCGCGCCGCCGCAATAATTGACGGCACGCCTGCCGGCGAGCGCGATTTCGATACGGAATTTCTCGATTATACGATGGCGGTCGGCATCGTCGACGATGTACGCGCCGCGGCGGAGCATATAGCGCGCCATTCCACAGCGCACAGTGAGGCGATAGTCGCCGAGGACAAGGCGGCGCAGGAAACCTTTGCCTCCCTTGTCGACAGCGCGGCGGTATATATCAATGCGTCCACTCGCTTTACCGACGGCGGCGAGTTCGGGCTCGGTTGCGAGATGGGCATCTCCACGCAGAAGCTCCACGCGAGAGGTCCTATGGGGCTTCGCGAACTGACCTCATATAAGTATATAATCAGAGGCGACGGAAATATCCGCTGAATGCAAAAAGGAGACTAAAATGAAATATAAATTTGGTTTCATCGGTACAGGGAATATGGGCGGTGCGCTCGCCCGCGCCATCGCGGAAAAGATGGAACCCGAGGAAATGCTCCTCGCAAACAGAACGGAGGAAAAGGCTCGGATTCTGGCAGAGGAGCTGGGTTGCGATTACGGTACGAACGCCGATGTGGCAGGCGGATGCAGATATATTTTTCTCGGAGTGAAGCCGCAGGGCATGGCGGCGCTCGCCGAGGATATTTCGCCTGTGCTTGCCGCGCGCGGGGACAGATTTATTCTTGTCACCATGGCGGCAGGGCTCTCTACGGAGAGGATTTCCGCGCTTTTCGGCGGGAATATCCCTGTCATCCGCATCATGCCGAATACACCCGTCGCGATAGGCGAAGGCATGATTCTCTGCACGGCAAATTCCCTCGTTACCAAGGAGGAGCTTGCCGAATTTGCCGAGGCAATGGAATATGCGGGCATCTGCGATATGATTCCCGAGGAAAAGATAGATGCGGCGAGCGTCATATCCGGTTGCGGACCGGCATTCATGTTCATGTTTGTCAGCGCATTTGAGGAGGCGGGCAAGGCACTCGGGCTTGACGGCGAAAAGGCGCGGCTCTATGCGGAGCAGACCATGCTCGGCGCGGCGGGATTGGCGCTTTCTTCAAAGGAGGCACCCGAGGAGCTGAAAATAAAGGTTTGTAGTCCCGGCGGGACAACGATAGAAGGCGTTCACAGCTTTGAGCAAAATGAGCTTTCGCGCATCGTGCTTGAGGCGGCGCAGGCTTCATACAGACGCACGCTCGAGCTTGCGGGAAAATGAATAAAAAGGGAACTTCCACGAAAAATGCAAGGTTGCATTTCGGGAGGTTCCTTTCTTTTTTGAGGGCACCGTATAAATGTCTGTATAAATTTACATTCTAATATCAATATCAAATTAAAAACTATTGAAAAATTCATGATTTTATGATATGATGTAAATTAAGAAAGTATACACAAAAAGGACGGTGCTTTTCACGATGGAAAAGAAAACACGAAGCGGATTTTTCCGTTATGTTCCGATATGGTCGCTTGTATTTTTTGCGCTCGGTGCAGTGGCTTTCGCCATTGAACTGCTTGCGAAAAAGAGCGTGGCGCTTTCCGATTTCATAAACGATACCTCAGGCGTTGCCATCCGTGCGATGCTCGCCGTGCCGACGAGCATCATCCCGTTTTCCCTCGCGGAATTTCTCATCATAGCTTCGCCGCTCCTCGTGGCATTGATTATATTTCTCATCGTGCGCGCCGCGAGAAAATCGTCGGCTCAGGCGATACGCTTTGCCGTTGGTTTTGTTTCCTGCGCCGCGCTTATATATGCCGTTTTCATTTTCGGCTACGGTACGGGATATTACGGCACGACGATAGATAAAAAAATGGAGCTGGATAAAAAAGAGGTTTCCGCCGAGGAGCTTTACGAGACAGGCAGAAAGCTTGTCATCGGCGCGAAAAAAGAACTGGAAAATATCGATTTCGCGCGCGACGGCGGCTCATATATGCCGTACACATATTTTGAAATGAATAAAAAGCTCAATTCCGCATATAAGACCACCTGCGGGAAATATCCGTTTCTGCATAAGCTCTATACGAATACAAAGCCCGTCATGCTCAGCGAGAAAATGACATATACGCATCTCTCGGGCGTTTACTGCTTCTTCACGGGCGAGGCAAATGTAAATACAAATTATCCCGATTATATCGTCGCCACCTCGGCGGCGCACGAAATGGCGCATCAGCGCGGAATTGCCCGCGAGGATGAAGCGAACTTCGCGGCGTTTCTCGTCTGCATCAACAGCGATGACCCCTATCTGCGCTACAGCGGATATGTCGATGTTCTGCTCTCGGTGCTGAACAGTCTTGCTTCCGCGGACAAGACCCTCCATGCACAGCTCTGGGCGATGGTGCCGCAGGAGATTCGCTCGGAATACGCGGCATACAGCGCGTTTTTCGAGAAATATCGCGAAAATAAGGTCGCCGATGCAACAGAAAAGATAAACAACACATATATTGAGGACCACGGTCAGCCTGCGGGGACAAAAAGCTATGGGCTCGTGGTAGACCTGACCGTCGCTTACTATAAGGCAAAGGCGGCAGAGTAAAAATTGCAAAGTGATTGCCGCACGGCAATCACCGCGGAGACGAAAGGAGAGGGAACGCATGGCAGAGAAAAAGCCGATAAAAAGAATACTTTCGGCATTGCTTTTTTCGGCAGTGTTGTGCACCTGCCTTTTTGCCGTGGGCGACAGCGCACCGAAATCGCTGAATTTCGCCATTGTTGCCGACAGCGCCGCGATAAAGGGATGTGCCGCCGGCACTTCCGTGCTCGACAGTTATTTTGCCATGGCGAGAAAATACAGCGTGCGTCCCGTCGTTTTTATCAAGGCGGACGGACTGGAATATGATTCCGACCTTGTCTTTGCGCTTTCCAAACTGAAAGTGCAGGGCTATGAGATATATCCTGCCGCGGAAAATCCCGAGGCGGCATATAAATTCCGCGATTTCGTGCGCCATGTGGCAAAGCATGGCGTGCCGTTTGTGCTCACGGCAAATGCGGATGCGGAATTTGAAAATTTCGAGAAGATACATTGCAAAACAACTGCCCGCTTCTATGAGGAGCTTGTTTCGTCCGTGTATTCGGGCGAAAACGGCTGTACGGCATTGCTTCTTTCGCAGGAGAGCCTCTATGCGGCGGAACTGATGCTCACTAACAGTAAGGCGAGCGGCACGGTGCCCGCCGATATATACGCGCTCGCGAAGCTGAGCACGCAGGAGTGAGCGCACGCCATTATTAAAGTTTTCGCCCACCCAATTAAAGTTTTCGCCCGCCTTTTGGGGAAGGCGGCGCGGTCGAGGACGCGGAGTCCTCGTCGCGCTCCGCAGAGCGCGAAAGCTTGTATGGCACTTCTTTTTGATAGCTTTTTCTTTTGACAGCATGCTTTACTTTAAATTCACATGGTAGGGGCGAACATCGTTCGCCCGCGAAGAAACTTGAAGAAAGTTTTCTTTTCTCGCGCTTTTTAGTGACAAAAAGCGCGGCAAAAGTCATTAAAGAGGGCTTTCCACTCTCTTTGAAATCTCTCCCCTGTCGCCTCGCGGCGACCGGTGCGAACAAAGTGCCCCGACCGTCCCGCCATAGCTTAGCCACGGCTACAGGTTCAAAACGCTCAAGCGCCGACTCGGATTCACTGCTGTGCCATGTCAGGCTACGGCAAACCTCGCGGTTCAGATTTGGGTGCGCGTCTAGGTGCAAACATAGCGAGATAGGGTTTATTTTGATAGTCCCGTCAGCGCGCATATTAGCGTCACGCCCGCCTTGCATTTTTAGCGGGCGTGCAGACAATGCGTGCACGAATCTGCTCGGCTCTTTCGTGTGATATGTTCGCACGCGTGGTATGGCTGAGATTGCGGAGTACATGAAACCGCCGACTTTCGCTTTGCTTAGTGCCGCACGCACTTGCCACGCATTACTTCCTGCGACTAACTCGTGCACGCGGAAGAAGATTTTTAAGAGGGGGAATGAACCAATGCACGCAGTGCGTTGGTTGGCGTCGCCGAGACAGGGGGAGAAAATCCTCTTAAATGACTTTTGGTACTTTTGGTCATACAAAAGTACAACAAAACAAAAGCAAACCACAATAAAGCAAACCACTACAGAAAAAATTACCCCACACATTTCATAAACACAACAAAGGAGGAACTCCTATGGCTGAAAACGAAAGAAAGAAAAGAATCCTCATCGTCGAGGATGAGAAGCGGATTTCTCAGCTTCTTGAGGTCAATCTGATGATGGCGGGCTACGAATGCGAAACCGCAGGCGACGGCGAACTCGGACTCCGGCGTGCACTGGAGGGCGATTTCGACCTGATACTGCTCGACCTCATGCTCCCGAAAAGAGACGGTTTTTCCGTTTGCCGCGAGGTGCGCAAAACGCTTGCCACGCCTATAATCATGGTCACGGCAAAGGAAGACGAGATAGACAAGGTCATGGGGCTTGACCTCGGCGCCGACGACTATGTGACAAAGCCATTTTCCATCAAGGTACTGCTGGCGAGAATCAAGGCAAATATCCGCCGCAGCTCGGGCGAATTTGTTGAGGTGAAAAAGACGGACGAGGGCGAAAAGGATGCGGATAAAATAGTTATCCGCGAGCTTGTGATAGACAATAAAAACTTCACCGTGAAAAAAGGCGACCGCGAGATAGAACTCTCCAATAAAGAATACGAGGTTCTCCTTTTCCTTGCGCGCAATGCGGGACAGATTTTCACAAGAGAAGAACTGCTCAATAAGGTCTGGGGTTATGACGGCTTTCTCGGCGACCTGCGCACGGTGGATGTCACGATGTCGCGCCTGCGCTCGAAAATAGAGGATGTTCCCGCCGAGCCGGAATATATTCTCACAAAAAGAACAAAGGGGTATTACATACCCAACTGACGGGAGAAGCAAATGTATAAGAATCTGCATTTCAAGATAATTCTTATCCTTGCCATATTTACGATAACGCTCATGTCTGTCATCGGTGCGGTGCTTATCGGCAGTGCCTTTAATTTTTACAGCAACGATTTCATGACGCAGATGGAGCAGGCTTTCGATGCAGACGGAAATCTCGTTTCCGAGCTTCGCTCGGCTTTTGACTTAAGCGACTATGCCGCGAGACAAAACGAGATACTCAAAGCCTATTCGGGTGTGCTCGGAATAGATAAATACAGAGACTATTTTATCCTCGATACAAACGGCGATTTCCTCTTCGGCTCCGTGGCGGACAGCGCGGAGGCAATGGAAAAAACGCCGAATATCATTTCCGCTATGTCCGGCAAAACAGGTGCGCAGAAGCATCTGCGGACAAGCTATATAGATTATGCCACGAGAATAGAGAGCGGCGACGGGAAAAATGCCGTCATCGTCTGCGTCAAGGACAGTCAGGAGGATGTGCGTTCGCTCTCCGTGATGATTTTCCGTATCACGGTGCAGGCGATGTTCTTCGGAATGCTGGCGGCTATCGTGCTGTCATTCTTCCTTGCCAAGGCGATAGCGGAGCCGATACGCACGCTCACCGTAGGCGCGCAGAGAATAGCCGAGGGTGAATTTGACAAATCCGTCGATGTCAAGTCAAATGACGAGATAGGCGCGCTCTCCGAGACTTTCAACTATATGAAAGATGTGCTCAAAGGCACGCTCGACGAGATTTCGGGCGAGCGCAGGAAATTCGAAACGCTCTTCCTCTATCTCAACGATGCCGTCATAGCCTTTGACAGCTTCGGTTCGCTCATGCATATCAACAAAATGGCAAAGAAACTCTTCCATTTTGTTACGCCTGAGGGAGAACGCTTCCTTGAATTTTTCAATTTCACGCAGATGGTGCGTATGCTGAATATAGATTACCGCAGGATAGCCGACGAATATAAGGCGAGCGGCAATTACAGCATGCACGATGTCATATATGACGGCAAAGCGCTCGATATCATGTTTGCCGATTTCCGCTATACCGAGGCAAATACCGAGAGCCACGGTATCATGTGTGTTATCCACGATATCACCGAGCGATATGAGCTTGACAAATCCCGCAGGGAATTTGTCGCCGATGTTTCGCATGAGCTTCGCACGCCGATACAGTGTATACGCGGCGCGGCGGAAACCGTGCTGGAATGTCCGACGCTGCCTGCCGAAATGCGCGATGATTTTCTGCGCATGGCGATAGACGAATGCGACAGAATGACGAGAATCGTCGGCGACCTGCTCGTGCTTTCCCGCCTTGATAACCGCCGCACGCAGTGGAAAATAGAGACATTTGCCGTTGACGAATTTCTCTCCCGCATGCATGATATCATGGCAGGCGAAGCGGCGGCGCGCGAACATAAGCTTGTTTTCGATTGCGAGCCGAATATCCCGCCTGTCACCGCCGATAAGGAAAAACTTCAGCAGGCGCTGATAAATGTCATTTCAAATTCCGTCAAATATACGAAAAACGGCGGCACGATAGCCGTTTCGGCGAAAGCCGAGCAAAACGGCGTGCTGATAAATGTCCGCGATAACGGCATGGGTATCCCCGCAGAGGATATACCGCGGCTTTTCGAGCGATTCTACCGCGTGGAAAAGGCGAGAACAAGCGATGCGGGCGGCACGGGGCTCGGTCTTGCCATCACAAAAGAGATAGTCGATGCCCACGGCGGGCAGATATGGGTCGAGAGCGAGCTCGGCAAGGGTACCTCGACATGGATTCGCATTCCATATGAATGCCGACTTGCCGAGGGCGAAGGCGGCAAAGCGGAATAAGGCAGAGCTTTTTTCCGCGATAATACGAAAAAACGCAAAGGAGATGAGCGCATGAAGCTGAAGGAAATAATCAAAACAGTTGCCGTATGTGTACTTACGGTATCGCTCACATGCCTTTGCGCGGTTTATATGCTGCTCTATCAGCAGTCGGACAGCGCGGCTTTCACGCGCGACGATTATCTCAAGATAGAGAGGGAAAATACGCAGTACAGCTACACGGAGCATTACAGGGCTTCCTTTGTCATTCCCGAGGAGATAGTGCTCGCCTGCGAGGGCGAGGGAAAATATCTGCTCATGGCGGAGAAAGGTACCTCTTCTGCGGCGGACGAAATCTCAGGGAAATATTTTCAGGGGCTTTTCGGAGAGGCTTCAAGCTCAAAAACGCTCTCGGCAGAGGACGGAAGGGCACTTTTTGCCCGTCTCTGCGGCACGGAAACCTATATCTATATGAAATATCATACAGAGCTTCCGCGCTCGGTGATATACAAGCTTTCCGATACTTCCCGCATGAGCGGGAAGATAAGCTCGGAGGGCATATATGAGCTTTTCATCTTTGCTGTAGCACCCTATCTGCCGGTGACCTCGGCGGAGATGGGGCTCGATGCCTACAGCTCCTATCTCTGCGCCGCCACGCGCGACCTCTCGGGAGTATACAGGGTTTTCTATTACACATATAAGCCCGAGATAGGAGACGAACTCGTCTTTAACAAAAAAATATTTTCGGCATATAGTGACTATGAAAAAATAACCGATTTCGACTTCCTTTCCACGACCGACCTTTACCATGGCATGGGCGTTTCGGGAGAGCGGAATATCGGCACGGTGCTTGTTTTCAGAGACAGCCTGCCGCTTTCGCGCATGAAGCGCTATTCCGGCTATGACAATCTGCTCGCCGAGGAAAATACGGAGCGCCTGCTCCGCGCTTTCTCCATGAATGCGGGTAAGATTTCGCTCCATACGGACGAAAACGGCACATATACCTATTATGAAGAGGGAAAGACCCTTTCCGTCTCGGCGGACGGCGAATGCCTTTTCACCGTCACCTCGCGGGAATATGCGCCGAGCCTTGCCTTTTCGGGCGCGGATGCCGAGCCGCTCGATTATATCGGGGCAACGGCAAGCTTCCTCTCCTCGCTCCCGCTTTTCTCGGATAATATACTCATGCCGGATGTGTCGCTCACGCTCTCCGAGGTCACCCTCGGAAAGGGCTATGCGCGCATATCCTACGGCTTTCTCTATAATAATGTCCCCGTTATCATAAACGGGCGCAATATCGCCGCTTCCTTTGAGATATATGACGGCGCCGTGACGGAATGCCGACTGGAATTCATCACGCTTTCGGGCTGGGGAGAGGCGCTTGCCCTCTCGGAAAACAGGCTCGATATCATGACCCTGCTCATCTCCTCCGCGGGAGATTTCGATATCTCGGCGGCTTATGCTTTCGATGACGAAAATTTCGCCGCGGGCATATGGTTTTCGCGCTTTGCCGCCGAAAAGAGAGAGGAGGCGGGAGAATGAAATGGAAAAATCTCAAGAGCTTTGCCATAGCCGTGCTTTTGGTGCTTAATGCGGTTTTCGGCGTGCTTGTGTATATACGCTACACCGATGAAAACTACTATGACAAAGAGCTTATCGAAAATATGACAACCCTGCTCTCCGAGAGCGATATCGCGCTCGCGGGGAACGCCCTCTCGGATAAGATAGTCAAGCTGAATGTTCTCGTGGGCACTGTTTCCGCCGCGAAAACGGCTGAAGCGCTCACTCTGATGAGCGGCGCCGCTTCCGAAAGCGAGAGCGATGCGCTCGTCTGCCGCGCGGGAAACGCCGTGTATTCCCATGACGGGAAAAATGCTTTCTCCTACAGGAGAAGCGACATTTCCGAGCCGGATGCCACAGGCGCCGTTTCCGTTGCAAATGCCGATGAAGAGGGCAGACGCGCGGCGGACGCCGTATGGAAATTTCTCTCGCTTGATAAAATCTTCACGGGAGAGGGAAAATACAAAAGCAAACTCATCTGCCGCGATATACGCTACAGCCCCTCGGGCGGCTTCTTTGCGGCGGAACTCGCGCTCTGCACGGGCGGGCTTGAGACAGACAATGTCCTCACCGCTTATCTGCGCGACGGCATTCCGCTCATGATAGAGGGAAGCCTGCCGCTTTCCGTGCCGGAGAGCGCCATGGCGGTTCAGGAGATAGGCGTGCTCACGGTGCTCCTCGATGAAAAGGCGTATGTCGATACGCTCCCTGTGAAAAAAACGCGCATATTATCGCAGATTTCTTATTCATATATCACATGGTTTGATATGAACGGCAAATTTTATTTCACGCCGATATGCGAGCTCCGCTATGAGAGCGGAGAACTCTCCCGCTATGATATGATAACGGGAGAACGCCTCTGATACCGCATGAGGCAAAAATTTCTCGGAAAGGTTATTTTGCAATGGAGAAAATCGTTATAGACGGCGGAAACGCCCTGCACGGAAGAATAGAGGTAAGCGGCATGAAGAATGCCGCCGTGCCGATAATATTTGCCTGCGTTGCCGTAGGTGATGTCTGCATCATCGAAAATCTTCCTCATATAAGCGATGTGGAAACATCGCTCGAGATACTTTCGTCGATAGGCGTGCGTGTGCGCTATCTCGCCGAAAACAGCGTGGAGATAGACGCGCGCGATGTTTCGCCCGCTTCCGCTCCGTGTGACCTCGTGAAGAAAATGCGCGGCTCGTATTATCTCATCGGAGCCATGCTCGGGCGCTTCGGCAGCGTCATGGTCGGGCTTCCCGGCGGATGCGACCTCGGCGCGCGCCCGATAGACCAGCATATCAAGGCTTTTGAGGCGCTGGGCGCGGAGGTTACCGTAGACGGCGGCTTTATCGATGCGCAGACCAAAAACGGCATAACGGGCGCGGGCATTTACTTTGACTGCGTGACCGTCGGCGGCACGATAAATACTATCCTCGCTGCCGTGCGTGCCAAGGGAACAACCGTCATCGAAAATGCGGCAAGAGAGCCGCATGTCGTCGATGTGGCAAACTTCCTCAATTTTTGCGGTGCGAGTATCACGGGCGCGGGCACGGACACGATAAAGATTAAGGGCACGGATGACCTGCACGGCTGTACCTATGCCATCATCCCCGATATGATAGAGGCGGGCACATTTATGATAGCGGCGGCGGCAACGCGCGGCAGGCTCTATATCAATAATGTTATCCCCAAGCATCTCGATGCCATCTCGGCAAAGCTTGTGGAAATGGGCGTTTCCGTCGAGGAATTTGACGATGCCGTTCTTGTCTCGCACAAGGGCGAGCTTTCCCCCGTGACGATAAAGACCATCCCCTATCCCGGCTTCCCGACCGATATGAATCCGCAGGCGGCGGTGCTTCTCTGCCTTGCAAACGGCACGAGCCGACTGCATGAGACTATATATGAAAACCGCTTCCGTTATGTCGAGGAGCTGAAGCGCATGGGCGCGAATATCAAGGTGGAAAAGAGCATCGCCACGATAACAGGCATCGACCATCTTGAGGCTTCCACCGTGCGCGCCGTGGATTTGCGTGCAGGTGTTGCCATGGTCATCGCGGGACTTGCCGCGCGCGGCAGGACGGAAATAGACGATATCTATCATATAGAGCGCGGATATGACAACATAACAAGCAAATTCAAGGCGGTCGGCGCAAATATACATAAGGTCGTGATACCCGACCCGTTCGTCACCATCTGAAAAAAAGAAAAGGACTGCAAAAATGAGGGAAATAAGCGTATTTGATATTATCGGACCTATAATGATAGGTCCATCCAGCTCGCATACGGCAGGTGCGCTTCGCATAGCGCAGACGGCACGCAAAATAGCGGGCGGCAATGTGAAGGCGGTTACCTTCCGCCTCTATAACTCCTTTGCCAAAACATATGCGGGGCACGGCACCGACCGAGCGCTTGTGGCGGGTATGCTCGGCTTCGATACGGGCGACTACCGCATAAGGGATTCGTTTAAGCTGGCAAGGGAAGCGGGACTTGATTTCCGCTTTGATATCTGCGAGGAAAATATGCCGGAACTGCATCCCAATACCGTCGATATCACTATGACGGGCGAAAACGGCGAGGTGACAAGCGTGCGCGGCTGTTCCATCGGCGGCGGCAATATCAAAATAGTGATGATAAATTCCGTAGCGATAGAGTTTACGGGAGAATACAATGCGCTTTTCATTTCGCAGTACGATAAGCCGGGTGTGCTTGCCGATATCTGCTCCGTGCTTGAGAAAAAGGAGATAAATGTCGCATATATGCGCGTTTATCGCGAGGAAAAGGGCACGAATGCTTATTCTGTCATAGAAATAGACGGCTCGGCGGATGAGAGCGTTATCGAAAAGCTCAGGCGGCTCGATAATATCCGCTCGGTAAAATACCTTACGGCGGAGGCGGAAAAATGAATTTTATCAATGCAAAAACGCTGATTGAAATATGCGAAAATGAAAATATAAAGATTTCCGAGGCGATGCTGCGTCGCGAGACGGAAATTTCGGGCGAGAGCCGCGAAAATATCGTCGCGAGGATGAAGCGTTCGCTTGATGTGATGCGCGAAAGCGTTGCCGAGGCGGGAAATAACAAGAGGGAAATGCTCGGCGGCTTCATCGGCGGGGAGAGTGCCGCCATGCTCCGCCGCATAAAGGAAAAAGGCTCTGTGGCAGGACTTTCTTCACTTGCTTCGGCTTATGCAATGGGAGTGCTTGAGGTCAATGCCTCGATGGGAAGAATCGTCGCGGCACCGACGGCAGGCGCTTCGGGTGTGCTTCCCGGGATACTCGTCGCTTCGGCGGAAATATACGGCTTTTCCGATGAAGAACTGACGGCGGCGCTATTCAATGCGGGCGCGATAGGATATATCACGGCGAGAAATGCGAGCATTTCGGGCGCGGAGGGCGGCTGTCAGGCAGAGGTGGGAACAGCTTCGGCTATGGCGGCATCGGCACTCTGTGAGCTTTTCGGCGGCACGCCGAGAGAATGTCTCTCTGCCGCGGGTGATGCGATAGCAAATATTCTCGGGCTTGTCTGCGACCCTATCTGCGGACTTGTGGAAGCACCTTGCCAGAAAAGAAACGCCATGGGCGTTTCAAATGCGGTGATATGCGCCGAGATTGCACTTGCCACAGGCGGCAAAACACTTGTGCCTTTTGATGAGGTAACAGAAGCGATGCTCAGTGTAGGGAAGAGTATACCGTATCAGCTCCGCGAAACTGCGCTTGGCGGCATGGCGGCGGCAAAAAGTGTGAGGGATTGCAAGCCCAAATGTGCGGGGTGTGAACGGGGATGCTAAAAAAGTGCAGACCGAAAAAGTGAAGGTGTGTGTATTTTTTAAAGCGAAAGACATTTATGAAAGCTTAAATTTTTCAGTAATATCAGCATAAGGAAGGCAGGAAATCCGCGCGCGGATTTTCTGCGTCTTATTAAATTCACTTTTTCTCTCGCCGAAATCCGTCTCTGCCGTACGGCTGTACGGCGACGAAACGGATATTCGACGATTCTGCGCATTTTTATCTATCCCCTTTGCGGGGCTGCTGAAAAAGTGCAGATGGTTACATTTTTTATTTTGTCTATTGGCTGTACTCGGACTTTATCTTGTAGGGGTCGGCGTTACCCTGTCTCGGCGACGCCGACACACATGCTTCGCATATGTGTCAATTCCCACGACGACCCGCTACTTAGTAGGGGCGAACATTGTTCGCCCGCGAAGAGACATAAAGAAACTTTTCATTTATCGCGCTTTTGAATGACCAAAAGCGCGGCAAAAGTCAGCAAGGAGGACTCGCGCCGTCCTCCTTCCGAACCACCGGCGGCGTGCACGAGTTAGTCGCGCGAGCCATGCGTGGCAAGTGCGTGCGGCACGGTGGCAAAGCGAAAGTCGGCAGTTTTGCAACCTCCACGATTTCAGCTATACCACGCGTGCGAACATATCACACGAAAAAGCCGAGCAGATTCGTGCACGCATTGTCTGCACGCCCGCATATAAAGGTGCGGCGGGCGTGAATCTAATATGTTCGCTGACGGGATAAAGAGTATATTTTTTCTTTTTGTTGTTGGCTATGCTTGGACTTTATCTTGTAGGGGAATTAACACATATGCGAAGCATGTGTGTTGGCGTCACCGAGACAGGGGTCGGCGCCTCGACGACCCGCTACTTAGTAGGGGCGAACATCGTTCGCCCGCGAAGAAACATAAAGAAACTTTTCATTTATCGCGCTTTTGAATGACCAAAAGCGCGGCAAAAGTCAGCAAGGAGGACTCGCGCCGTCCTCCTTCCGAACCACCGGCGGCGTGCACGAGTTAGTCGCGCGAGCCATGCGTGGCAAGTGCGTGCGGCACGGTGGCAAAGCGAAAGTCGGCAGTTTTGCAACCTCCACGATTTCAGCTATACCACGCGTGCGAACATATCACACGAAAAAGCCGAGCAGATTCGTGCACGCATTGTCTGCACGCCCGCTATAAATGCTGGGCGGGCGTGAATCTAATATGCGCGCTGACGGGATGGAGCGTGTATACTTTGGTTTGGTGCAAATTGCTCTTTTTACAAATAAAATAAAAAAATCAAGGCAGGAAATCCTCGGATTTCCTGCCTTGGCTTATGTTGCTCACAAAATATCAAAAAGTACGGAGAAGCATATTTATAAAACAAAAGCGTTCAGGGGGCGAACGCTTTTGTTTCTATATCAATAACTCTTGAAGAATTTGTTTACAAGGCTATGTATATCATGCCTGTGGATGTTCCCCTTATCATCATAATATGCAACTCTGAATTTTCTTGTAAAATGGAATTCATCGCCGCAGTGGGAACATGAGCAAGTAAACTCAACAACATCCGTTATAGCTTTGTCGGACTCAATTTCATCTGTGACTTCCCATGCAACATCATTTTGATAATTGTACTTTTCCCCACAGTTTTTGCAATAGCATTTTTTTACTCTGGATCTGATCATTGTTCCCCAAAGCACACCTGTCAAGAAAATCACAAGCCCTACGAAGCCGACAAGTAAATACAGTATGCTTGACATTTTTGACCCGAAAATCGCAACTATTCCCAGTAAAACCGCACCGATGGCTATTTCAACAAGTGAGGCAATCCTGTTTGTTTTTAACGCTTTTTCTCTTGGATTCATAAAAATTCTCCTTAAAATAATACTCATTTTTCAATGGCAATACTATTTTACAACATAATCTTCCAAAAGTCAACTCAAAAGAGTTAATTTTTTTGAAAAAAATAGGATATTATATATTATAGATAAGTATTAAGGTGGAGATAAATCGGTGCAAATTGGAGATGCTGTAAAAAACAGAATAATTGAGCTGTGCAATGAGCGCAATATTACAATAAATAAGCTCTCGACAATTTGCGGAATAACGCAATCCACGCTCAATAATATAATAAGCGGAAGAAACCACAGCGTTACCGTGGCAACTGTGAAAAAAATCTGTGATGGGCTTGATATTTCGGTTGTCGATTTTTTCACTTCGCCTGTTTTCGATAATATGGAGCAGGAAATAAAATAGTATATCCTAAAAAAATCAAGGCAGGAAATCCGAGGATTTCCTGCCTTATATTTTCGCCTTTATAACTTCAGCGCACCATATGCCAAAGTTTTCGCTTCACTAAACTTCAGCGCACCATATACTAAAGTTTCTTTTGCCTACTTTTCTTTTCAAAGAAAAGTACGGTCGAAGAAAAGTACGGTTATTTCATTGCTTCTTCAACAGCAACGGCAACAGCAACGGTAGCACCAACCATCGGGTTGTTGCCCATACCGATAAGTCCCATCATTTCAACATGCGCGGGAACAGAGGAAGAACCTGCGAACTGAGCGTCGCTGTGCATTCTACCCATTGTATCCGTCATACCGTAGCTGGAAGGACCTGCTGCCATATTGTCGGGATGAAGTGTTCTGCCCGTACCGCCGCCGGAAGCAACGGAGAAATACTTCTTGCCGTTTTCTACGCACCATTTCTTGTATGTGCCGGCAACGGGATGCTGGAAACGAGTCGGGTTTGTGGAGTTACCTGTGATGGAAACGCCGACATTCTCAAGCTTCATTATAGCAACACCCTCGGGAACATTGTCTGCGCCATAGCATTTTACAGCCGCGCGGGGACCCTTGGAATAAGCTGTTTCGGAAACAATCTTTACGGTTTCCGTATAGGGATCAAACTCGGTCTTTACATAAGTGAAGCCGTTGATTCTCGAAATGATGAAAGCGGCATCCTTGCCGAGACCGTTGAGTATAACGCGCAGGGGTTTAACACGAACCTTGTTTGCATTGAGAGCTATCTTGATAGCGCCCTCTGCTGCGGCAAAGGATTCATGACCTGCGAGGAAGCAGAAGCATTCCGTCTCCTCGGAAAGAAGCATCTTGCCGAGATTACCGTGACCGAGACCGACCTTGCGGTTTTCCGCAACGGAACCGGGAATACAGAAAGCCTGGAGTCCGATACCGATAGCGGCGGAAGCATCAGCTGCCTTTTTGCAACCTGTCTTGATAGCGATAGCGGCGCCTACAGTGTAAGCCCATATAGCGTTTTCAAAACAGATAGGCTGAGTTTCTCTTACTATTTTATCGCAATCTATACCTGCGGCAAGTGTGATTTCCTTGCATTCCTCGATAGATTTGATGCCGTAATTTGCGAGAACGCCGTTGATTTTATCAACTCTTCTCTCATATCCTTCAAATAATGCCATCTTGCTCCGCCTCCTTACTCTTTTCTCGGGTCGATATACTTGGCAGCTTCGGCAAATCTGCCGTAGGTGCCCTTGGACTTTTCATATGCTTCATTAGGCTCCATGCCCTTCTTGATGAAGTCTGTCATCTTGCCGAGAGAAACAAACTCATAGCCGATAACCTGATTGTCCTCATCGAGAGCCATTCTTGTGCAGTAGCCTTCCGTCATCTCAAGATAACGAACGCCCTTTGCCTTTGTGCCGTACATGGTACCTACCATGGAGCGCGCGCCCTTGCCGAGATCTTCCATACCTGCGCCGACTACGAGACCGCCCTCAGAGAAAGCGGACTGTGTGCGTCCGTATACTATCTGGAGGAAAAGCTCTCTCATAGCGGTATTGATGGCGTCACATACAAGGTCTGTATTGAGAGCCTCGAGGATTGTTTTGCCGGGAAGGATTTCAGCTGCCATAGCGGCGGAATGAGTCATACCGGAGCAACCTACAGTCTCTACGAGAGCCTCTTCGATAACGCCGTTTTTGACATTGAGCGAGAGCTTGCAGGCGCCCTGCTGAGGTGCGCACCAGCCCACACCGTGAGTATAGCCGGAAATATCGGTGATCTGCTTAGCCTGAACCCATTTGCCCTCTTCGGGAAGGGGTGCGGGACCATGGTCGGGACCTTTGGCTACACAGCACATGGAATCTACTTCCGTTGAATATACAATATTCTTGTCTTCCATTTGTTTATTCTCCTTGTTTTGATTTTCTTATTTTACTATCTTGCCGTAGCAGGTGCCGAATGCGCAGGCGGCATTCGATTCATCGGTATCGATGTGCATGGCGGGAGCGAACTTGTCGCTTACGCGGATTACAACATCACCGAAAACGAGACTGCGCTCGGTATCAAGAGCAACGCTTACGATTTCCTTGTCGGCAACGCCGAGGTCGGCGGCAGCTTCGGGAGTGAGATGAATATGACGCTTTGCGGCGATAACACCTTCGCTTATTTCATATTCTCCGGCGGGACCTACGAGCTTGCAGCCGGCAGAGCCTGCAACATCGCCCGATTCACGAACAGGCGCACAAACACCGAGAGTTCTGGCATCCGTGAGTGATACCTCAACCTGACAAGCCTTTCTTTCAGGACCGAGGATTATAACATTTGCAATCTCCTTTTTGGGACCTACAACGGTTACTCTCTCCTCGCAGGCATACTGACCGGGCTGACTGAGGGGTTTCTTTACGGTGAGCTTATAGCCCTTGCCGAAAAGCGCCTCCACAGCCTCTGTTGTAAGATGAACATGTCTTGCCGAGGTTTCAACCAAAATTTTATTTTCCATAGAATTTATCCTTTCCGCGTCCGTGCGACGCTGATTTGGGTTCTCACCCGTTTTGCGGGCAATTTACCTATATATTATAAAACAATTCACGGCAAAAGTAAATGACTAAAATCAAATTTTTTTGCAAAAATCGCAAGAATTGTTCTTTTTCCTGAAAAGCGGCGCCATACTTGGGAATAATCAAAGCAAAATCAATGAAAAAAGCGAGGGAAATTTCATGTCGGAAGACAAAAAAGAGACAAAAGAAGTCACAACTGATGAGAAAATAGAAGAAAACGGCTCGGTTGTGACGAAAAACGGCGATTTTACATTACATTGCATAACGATAATCGGACAGATTGAGGGGCATTATGAGCTGACGGGCGGCGGCAAAGCGACAAAATACGAGCATATATTGCCGCTGCTCGTTGCCGTCGAGGAGAGCGAGGCGGTGGACGGACTGCTTGTGCTGATAAATACAGTCGGCGGCGATGTCGAGGCGGGGCTTGCCATAGCCGAGCTTCTCTCGGGAATGAGCAAGCCGACGGCTTCGCTTGTGCTCGGCGGCGGGCATTCGATAGGCGTGCCTATCGCGGTTTCGTGCAGGCGTTCGTTTATCGTGCCGAGCGCGACGATGACGCTTCATCCCGTCCGCATAAACGGCACAGTGCTCGGCGTGCCGCAGGCTTTTGAAAATCTTGCGCGTATGCAGGAGCGGGTGACGAATTTTATCGTTTCGCATTCCCGCATCGAGCGCGATGTGCTTACGCGACTGCTCATGAATACAAACGAGCTTTCCACTGATATGGGCACGGTGATAGACGGTGCGCGCGCGGCGGAACTGGGGCTTATCGATGAGGTGGGCGGACTGCGTGAAGCGATTGCATTCCTGCGTTCGCAGGCAAAAGGGAAGCGCACCGAAAATGCGGATAAGGCAGGTGAGGCGAGATGAAAAGAACGGGCGGAAAATTCCGCTTTCCGTCGCCGTATGCGCGGTTTGACGGGGAAATCGGTCATTTCGGCAAGAGCACGGTGATGTTTCTTTTCGGCGGCTTCGGCTATGGGCTTATTGAGGTGCTCTGGCGCGGCAGAACACACTGGAGCATGGTGCTTTGCGGCGGGATTTGCTTTCTTGCAATGCATCTTGTGAATACGGGAATGAGGCGGCACAGCATTTTCCTGCGTGCTTTTGTCTGCATGCTGTGTATAACCGCCGTGGAATTTGCCGTCGGTTGCATAGTCAATATCGGTCTGCATCTCGATATATGGGATTATTCGGAAATGAAATTTCAGCTTCTCGGGCAGGTATGCCTGCTCTATTCGTTCTTCTGGTATCTGCTTTCCCTCGCGGTTTCTGCCGGCAGTAATTTTGCCGCGCGGATTTCGGGAAATGCCGCCGCGCATACGAGGTGATGGGAAAGCCGACCCCTACAAGCTAAAATTCAAGTACAGCAAACAGACAAAATAAAAAAACGCGCTCCATCCCGTCAGCGCACAAGCTTCCCCCCTATCAGCACCCAAACTCCTTACCCTGTCTCGGCGACGCCAACACACACGCTTCGCGTATGTGTTAATTCCCGCGAGGTTCGCCATAGCCTGACATGGCACAGCAGCGAATCCGAGTCGGCGCTTAAGCGTTTCGAACCTGTAGCCGTGGTTAAGCTATAGCGGGACGGTTCACTCGCTATGTTCGCACCGGAGGGTGATGGTTGTTTGCAGAGAGCAAAGCGGGAAGATGCAGGGAGGTTTTTTAAGGAGGGAAAGTCCTTAGATGACTTTTGCCGCTGACTCCGTCTCGGCGACGCCGTTCAGAGGTGGCTCCGCCA
>ERZ1026780.561-NODE-561-length-29207-cov-46.765299_pt1 | contig 29207 bp, 25 predicted proteins | sample MGYA00380126_ERZ1026780 | MGnify/ENA primary metagenome ERZ1026780 (study PRJEB33269, sample SAMEA4719762) | human gut metagenome | biome: human-associated habitat; feature: organic feature; material: feces | place: Cameroon | collected 2013-10 ... | reverse complement strand
TGAAGGCGCGTACATAAAAGTACGTAACTGAAAAAATACCGACCGCGTAGTCGCACCTTTCGTCTTTTTAAGTGAAAGAATGAGTGTATTTGTGACAACAGGGACGGATTTTTGAAGGCGCGTACATAAAAGTACGTAACTGAAAAAATACCGACCGCGTAGTCGCAAAGACGCTTATTATTTCACTTAAAAACAGGATGATGGGCAATCCTTATCCTTGTGCAGCCGTACGGTACAAGGGTGCGCTCGAACGTTTCCTTGCCGTACCTTGCACGGCGGGGCACTCTCCCCGCGCTGTTTTTGACCTCGTTCCAGTTCTGGACGTAGCGCGCGCGATACGTGATTTCGACGGGGGGATTGTCCTCGTCAAACGGCATCGCCGACACTTCCCTTTCCGTCGTTTCTATGACGGTCAAATGTTTTTTATGTTGAAGTTCGGGCAAGGTGCGCCACTGCGAAACCGTCTTGTATTCGTAGTCGCAAAACGGGATTTTGCCGCGCGTATCGCACTTTGCGCGAAGTTTCGTCGCAAAAAGCAACGTCCCTTTCCGAAAACTTATCGACTTGTCGGGGTTCACAACCGTCGTAAGCGGCATATCGAACAAAAGTTCGATGACGTCGCCCGCTTCGACCTTTTTCTTGAAAGCGATAATACCCTTGTCGCCCGACACGACTTTTTTGCCGTTTACCAGCACTTCGAGGCTCGTGTATTGCGGCACGCGGAAGGAAAACTTGATTTCGGGATTGCCCGACACCGACTCCACGACGATTTTCGACTTGTTTTTGAAAGGATAATCGGTGGACTCGTTCAGAATAACCCTTACGCCCTTGAAAAGCGTCGAGATTCTGCACGGGGAATATACCATAAAGCAAAATCCTTCGTCGGTTTTGTAGCAAAGATTTTCCGTGAATTTCGGGAAACCCTGGTGCATATTTGCCGTGCAACAGCCGTAATTGGGTTCCAGCCCGTAAACGGTGCCGTCGGAGCGCACGTTGAAAAAGTCGCGTTTCCTACGGTTTGCCGCAATGGCGTTTGGCTGCTGGACGTACTGATGCGCCGTATAATCTTTGGTAATCGTTGCGGGAAGCGCGTTGAAGCAATTAAGTTCCAACAAGTCGGCGTAATAAGTGTCGCCCGTTTTTTCGACAAGCGTTTCAAGGCTTCGCATAAACTCGACCACCGTGCAAAGTTCGACGCCCTTTGACGGGTTCGTGCCGTCCAGCGTCTCGTCCGACGTGAATACGCCCGCCGCCGTGCCGTGATATTTCATAAGGTTTTCAACCGTCCTTTTCGACAACAGCACAAGTTCGGGATCGGGACGGAAATCGTTCAGCAAAACGGGATATTTCACCGCCATCGCGTTGTTCACGCCGTGCAAAAGCATAAGTTTTCTTACGGTGGGCAGTTTGTTGTGCGCCGTGATTTTATGCGCGCTCATCTGTTTTTTTTGCGGCATTGCGCCGTATTTCCGTTTTCTGTCGGCGTTTGCGCCCACTTTCGCGCCGAAATTTATAATGCCGCGGCTGAGATAAGTCGAGGCGGGTTTTTTATAACGGAATTTTTCATAAACCGAAAACCAGTCGTACGAGCCGTCGACGATTTTGTCGACAAGTTGGTTTATCATCTCGTCGCCCGTTTCGTCGAAAAGCCGTTTCATCGGGATAAATTGTTCAAACGACCTTGCGGCAGCCCATACGTAAAAAGGTTGCTCGTCAAGGTTATTGAATTCGTACTTGAAAAAGTTTCTTACAAACGGCGGAATCTGCTTGTCCCCGGTAACTTCGTAATACGACCAGAGCGCGCGAAGCGCAAGGATACGCGGCCACCAGTCAACCGTGCGCGCAGGCCCGAAAAACCCGCTGGCGTCAACCGACGACAGGATTTTTTCAATCCATAATCCGACGCGGTCGATAAGACGGCGGTCGTCCAGAAGATACGCAAGCGAAACAAGCCCGTCAAGGTAATACGGACCGCGCTCCCACGCCTCGCCGTGACCGCCGAGCCACGCCGATTTTTTGGAAACGTCGTCCCATAACTCGTCCAGACGTCCGGTAAGCCCCGTCGCCTGCAATTCGAGTTCCCTTTTAAGCCAGCCCATAGGCTTGATTTCGCCAAGCGGCAGTTTTTGAAGTTTTTCTTTGCTTTCTGCCATAAATTTTACCGTTTCAATAGGTATATATATTATATATTCTTTTATGCGCTTACGCAAGCAGATTTTATTATGTTTTAAGGCGCCGCAATCTTCGCGTTCGTTTGACAAACGCAAGATAATTGATTTATACTTTATCCGTATGAAGTACGTTATCGTTCTGGGCGACGGAATGGCGGACGAATATATACCGTCGATTTCGGGCACGCCCCTTGAAAAAGCAAACATCGAAAACGCAAGAAAACTTGCAAAAACCGCAAAAATCGGGCTTGTGAAAACGGTGCCCGACGGGTTTAAGCCGGCAAGCGACGTCGCAAACCTTGCCGTGCTCGGCTACGCCCCCGAAAAGTATTACAGCGGACGTTCACCGTTGGAAGCGCTCAGCATAGGCGTCGATATGAAAGATACCGACGTCGCGTACAGAATGAATCTCGTCACGCTCTCCACGGAAAAAAACTTTTCGGACAAAACGATGGTCGACTATTCCGCGGGCGAAATTTCGACGGCGGAAGCCGCCGTGCTTGTCGCGCATATCAAAAAACATCTGGAAACGGACTCCCTGCATTTTTATCCGGGCGTCAGTTATCGCCATTGCCTGATTATAAACCACGGCGTCGTGGACGACGAAGTTACCCCGCCGCACGACATAACGGGCAGGAAAATCAAGGACTATCTCCCGAAAGGCGTTTACAAGGATTTGTTCCTTGACCTTTACGAAAAATCTTACGCACTGCTTGAAAACCACCCGATAAACGAAAAGCGTAAAAAAGAAGGCAAAAATCCCGCCAACTGCATATGGTTTTGGGGCGGCGGCGTGAAGCCCGCGCTCACCCCGTTCGTCGACAAAACTTCCCTTCGCGGCGCAATGATTTCGGCGGTCGATTTACTGAAAGGTATCGGCAAAGGCGCAGGCATGGACGTTATCGAAGTAAACGGCGCGACAGGCAACTGGGATACTAATTTCCTCGGCAAGGGAGAAGCCGCTCTCAAAGCCCTTGAAACTAACGATTTCTGCTATATCCACGTGGAAGCACCCGACGAATGCGGACATCGCGGAGAAGCAGAACGCAAGGTTTACAGCATCGAAATGATTGATAAAGACATAATCGGGACGATTGTAAACGGATTGACAGCAAAACACGAAGACTTTGCGCTGATGTTTCTGCCCGACCACCCGACGCCTTGTTCAATCAAAACTCATTCAAGAAATCCCGTGCCGTTTCTTATGTATTCTTCCCGCGAAAAACTTGGCGAAAATAACGACTTCAACGAAAAAACGGCAACCGACACCGGCGTGTTTTACGACGACGCTCCGTCGCTTTTCAACGATTTTATAAAACTGAAATAACGCGAATTTTCAACCCGAAACGATATAAAAAATCCCCACGCAAATTGCGCGGGGATTTTTTCCAGGGAGGGACAAATGTTACTATTATTATAATGATGCTTTGTCGTTATTTTTGTTTCTGACGTCTTCGAGTTTTTTCAACTCGGCGTCCCGACCTTTGCAGGAGTTGCAGCACGGGCAGCCCCCGCAATCGTTACAACAGGATGATTTTCCTTTTTTCTTGCGCGCGCGGTTCCAGACGATAACGCCTACCACGAACAGCGCGCATAATATTCCGATTAACGGTGCAAGCCACGACCACATATTATTACTCCTTTGCTTTTCTCATTTTACCTTTAAGGTTTTTGAAAAAGCCGTTTACGTCGATTTTGCCTTTGTTGTCAAGCACTATGAGCGTAATGATTGCCGCCCAGATTGCCGCGAAGATGAACACCGTCCACCACCAGCTGCCGATAAGGTAAATCATCATTGCCACGATATAACTCGTGCCGATCCAGAACAGCAAGGTATTTCTGAACGACTTCTTTGAGGGAAGTTCCGCCTTTGCCGTTGCGACTGCCGCAAAGCAGGGGATTGTCAGCATATTGAACGCGATGAAAGCGATAAGTCCGGGAACGCCGATGCCTGTTGCTTTGATCATTTCCGCGACTGCCATCAGACCGCCGTCCGCTTCCACGTCAATCATTCCGCCGACTATGCAAGCCGCAAGAGTACCGAACGTCGCGATAACGTTTTCTTTTGCGATAAGACCGGTGATTGCCGCGACCGCGAATACCCAACCGAAACTATTTGCAAGCTGCGAGCCGAATCCCAACGGGGTGAACAAAGGTCTGATAATTCCGCCGATACCCGCAAGGATACTCTGATTCATCTGCGTGTCTTCCAGGTAATTCCAGTTCCAGCTGAAATGGCTCATGAACCAGATAACGATTGTCGACGCAAGGATAATCGTGAAAGCCTTCTTGACGAAGTGTTTCGTCTTATCCCACAGGTGCAACATAAGGTTTTTGGGTTGCGGCACGTGGTATGCGGGCAATTCCATAATGAACGGGGGAACGTCGCCTTTCATCGTGGTCGCTCTCATAAGAAGCACGCAAGCGATTGCGACGACTACGCCCAGAATGTACATACAATAAGTAATTACGTCGGGATTTTTAAGCCCCGTCATAGTTGCGATACCGCCCGCGATTGCCGTAAGAATCGGCAGTTTTGCGCCGCAGCTGAAAAACGGGATAACCCTGATTGTCGCGACTCGTTCCTTTTCGTCGGCAAGCGTACGGGTGTTGATAAACGCGGGAACGGAGCAACCGAATCCCATAATCATCGGCATGAACGCCCTGCCCGAAAGACCGAATCTTCTGAAAATTCTGTCAAGGATGAACGCTACGCGCGCCATATATCCGCTGTCTTCCAGAATCGAGAAGAACAGGAACAGCAAAAGAATCTGAGGCAGGAAGCCGAGCACCGCGAACAAGCCGCCGAAGATACCGTCAACGATAAGCCCCGTAAGCCAGTCGGGCGCGCCCGATTTCACAAGACCTTCGTTGATGCAAGTGCTTAAAAAGTCGGTGAACGTGTTGAGAAGGTTCGCAAGGATTACGCCGGGACCGTAAACGCTTTCTTCATATCCGAAGAAGGTTGCCGCGGAAATTCCCGCGCAGAACTCGTCGATGCCCGACACGAATGCCGATTCGTATTCCGTTTCTATGTCCGCGTATCCTTCAACTTCGCCGTCGGCGTTCAGAGTAACTTCGTGAGTCAATTCTTCGTCGGCGTAAATCTTAGTGCCTGCCGCAAGGTTTTTAGCGTCGCCTGCCGAAATTCTCGTAACTTCGCCGAGGCTGTTTTTCCAGTACACAAACTGAGTTGCTTCGATGGTTACTTCCCATTTACCCTTTTCGTTGGCATAGAATTTCGTGCCTTCGGGCAATTTTGCCGCGTCTTCGACAAGGACTTTCTTTCCGTCGCCCGTGAATACAAAGGGTTTTGCCTCGACCGACGCGAGTTTGCCGTCTTCAAAGGTGAGTTCGGCTTCGTTGCCGTCCGCGTCGTAATATTTCACGTTATCGGGATCGTAAGTGTCTTCGGTAACTTCGATTACGTTTTTGTTCGCGTCATAAGCCACCGCTTTCTTATCGAACACGCCGCCCGCACCGAGGAACAAAAAGTCTTCCGCAAACGTAAGGTGGAATACCAGAAACAGTATTACAAGGAAGATGGGGATACCCCATACCTTATGAGTAAGGATTTTATCCGCCTTGTCCGAGCGCGAAAGCTTTTCCTTTTGCCTTTGTTCGCTCTTTGTAAGGACGGACGAATAATGCTTGGATATGTATTTATATCTGCTGTCCGCGACAAGCGCCTCGAAGTCGCTGCCGAAAGTGTCGTCGGAGAAAGTCTTTTTGAACTCTTCGACCATCGCCGTCGATTGCGGATGCGCTTTTACTTCCAGCTCGTCAAGTTCCACAAGTTTAATCGCGTGGAACAATGCGTTGTCGACGCCCTGACCTTCGAGCGCGATTTTGCAGTCGCCGATAAGGTGCATGAGCGCGCTGCCTTCGAGAACGGTTTTGCCCTGACGCTTTTCGTTGGACGCGTCGTACGCGCGTTTCATAAGTTCTTCAAGCCCTTTTTCTTTCAGCGCGGAAATGGGTACGACGGGAATGCCGATTTTCTTTTCAAGGCTTGCCGCGTCGATTTTGTCGCCCTGTTTTTCGACCTCGTCCATCATGTTGAGCGCGATGACCATAGGCACGTCGATTTCCATAATCTGAGTGGTCAGATACAGATTGCGTTCAAGGTTTGTCGCGTCGACGATATTGATGACGCAGTCGGGCTTTTCGTCAAGAATGAAGTTTCTGGAAATGACTTCTTCGGGCGTGTAAGGCGACAACGAATAAATGCCCGGAAGATCGACGATCGACACCGGCTCCGCGCACTTCTTGTACGTTCCTTCACGCTTATCGACCGTTACGCCCGGCCAGTTGCCGACGTGCGCGGTCGAACCCGTCAAGGAGTTGAATAAGGTTGTTTTACCACAGTTCGGGTTTCCCGCAAGTGCAAACTTTTTCATGCTTCAACCTCCATCGTTACGACGTCCGCCTCGCTTTTGCGAAGGGTGAGTTCATAACCCCTTAAAGTAATTTCGATGGGATCGCCGAGCGGAGCGCGTTTTCTAAGATAAACTTCCGCGCCGGGAGTAACTCCCATATCGAACAAACGACGTCTTATCTTGCCGTCGCCGCCGACAAGACGAATCACGCCGGTTTCGCCAATCGAAAATTCGCTTAATCTCTTTTCCATATATGCCTCCTATGCAATAAGGATTTTTGTTGCCATTTCTTTGTCGAGAGCGAGCCTGCCGTCTTTTACGATGCAGATAACGCTGCCCCCGCTTGCCGATATTACGCGGATAACGGAATCGATCGTAATACCAAGGTTTTCAAGATGTTTTTTCGTTTTCTCGTCCGCAAGGATTTTCACGACTCTCACGTCCTTGCCGACGGGTGCTACTACCAACGGCATAAGCCACCTCCGAATTATGTGAATATGAATTTTCTTTCATATTTGCAAGGTTAGTATATTCGCTTGAAAATCGTTTGTCAACCCTTTTTTACAAAAATCTGAAATTTTTTTCATATTTTTTGACGACGTTTTGTTTTGCTTTTTCATTGAAAGTAATGTATAATGTTTGAGAGGTAAAAAATATGTCACAGGAAGTACGCGAGCCGCAACAACAGCGCTCGATCGATAAAAAGAACAGAATTATCGAAGCCGGGTACGAACTTTTCGCAAAGGTCGGCTATTTCAACACGAACACGTCGGAAATCGCAAAAAAAGCGGGCGTTTCCACGGGCATCGTCTATGGCTATTTCCACGACAAACGCGATATTCTCATCGAGGTGCTGGACATTTACATCGACAACGTGTTTTATCCCGTGTTTGAAATGTTCGACAGAATCACCGCCCCCGTGGACTTCGATTTTATCATCACGCACTCCATCGACAACGCCGTTACGGTGCACGAAAACAACGCCGCCATTCACGAGGCGTTGCACTCCCTTTCGTCCACGGACAAAACCGTTCGCGACAAATTTATGGCGCTTGAAAACGATATGACGGTGAGATTCGTCGCAAAACTCCGCTCTTTGGGCTATGACCGCGAGGATATTTTTGAACGCGTCCACCTTGCGATGGAAACCGTGCAGTCCTACGCCCACGAAAAGGTTTTCGATAAGCACTCTTATATCGACTACGACCGCATGCGTAAAATCGTCATAGATATGCTTGTTTCGCTTTTTAAGAAATAAGAAAAACCGCCGACATTTGGCGGTTTCATTTTTTATTTAATTCGGTTTTTTAATTTAATTAAGTAATATTACTTTTCCTTATTTTCTTTTTTAATAAACTCATACAGTTTTTTCGTTTTGTTTTTCCAGAAAATCCTGTAATACGCGCCGCCTCTCGTGAACGAGATTTGTTTTGTACGGGCGTCGTCAAGCTGCTTTAAGACAAGCCGTTCGTCCTGCTCGAAGGCGTCCTCGGAAATTGCGACGCGGTCTTCCTTCGGGGCGGATAAAAACCTGTCGATCCACTCGTTTTCGGCAGCCCTTCCTTTTTCGATAATCTCGTTTGTCAAAAGCGTGCCGCTGATGAAATAGCGCAGCATTTTTTCGTGCGTCAGCCAATAATCGACGCCTTTTTTATCTTCGCCGTCTTCCGCGACGTGCTCGTTTTTTCCAAGGACGTACGGCTTAAACAAACTTATGCACGGCAACGACGCGCCGGTGACGAAATACACGCTGTCCGCGCCGTCGATTTCCGCAACGTAACTTGCCGTCGTCTGGTCGCCGATAATGCCGCCCGCGTGCATACAAATGCTGCCGACTTCCTGATATCCGCGCTCCGCTTTCCCTGCGTGAGAGCGCAAAATCGATATAAACTTTTTGACGTCGGGTGCGCCTTCGCCCAGCAACTCCATCGCTTTTACGCGGCGTTCCCTGCCCTTTGCAAATTTCGTAAACAAGGGTTCAGTATAACATTTTACAAAGTTAAAGTCGTCTTTTGACTTGCACCAGCCGTTTTTTATTGCGTTTTCGACAAGCCCCGCGCTGCACTCGTCATAGTTTTCAAGACACAGACAGTTGGATATTGCAAAGAAGTCTTTCACCTTTTTCCATACCCAGTATTTCCCCGCGGTTTCCAGAACGTAAGCGTCCGACGAGTCGGCAATCAGAAAAGAGTTGTGATAATAAAATTTCTTTCCGTATCCGCAATTCCCGCCCTGCGGATATTTTTCGATAAAATCGGTCAGAAAGTCCAGGGCTTCTTTCGCGCTCCTGCACCTTTCAAGAGTCAGGCGCAGCATATCCATACCCGTTACGCCGTCGGTTTTTACGTACTTTTCTTTCGTGAACACCGCTTCGTTGCCGATATTCAGCCCGAACTCGTTGAAGCCGAATTCCGCACCCCACATCCAACTCGGACGGGAAATCGTGATTTCAAAGGTATGTTCGACCTGCGGCACCGTGACGTATGTAAGCGCAAGCGTCGGCGTTTTTTGAAGGTCGTAATCCTTCGCCGGGATATGCTGTAAAAATTGCGGCTCGTTGGGATTTCTGTCGCTGTTTTTCGCAAAAAGCATTTTCCCGTTTTTGGTGTAAGCGGGGGTTGCCACGATTGTGTCGCACATAAATGACTCCGATACGTTTTATGGTTTATAAGTTAAGTTTACCAAATGTAAACTTGTTTTTCAAGCGATTGCAATAAAAAACCGACGGCATTGCCGTCGGTTGTATGCATTATTTTGCCACTACGTTTATTGCGCGAAGTTTTGCGGCGTTTTTCGGATCGGCTTCCACGTCGAAAGAAACTTTTTGTCCTTCTTTAAGCGTCTTGTAACCATCGCCCTGAATTGCGCTGAAATGTACGAAAACGTCGTCGCCGCCTTCATCGTTTGCGATGAAGCCGAAGCCTTTCGTCGCGTTAAACCATTTTACAGTTCCGTTGCTCAATGTTATTACCTCCTGTTTTGATGCCCCGTCGATGTTGCTCTTTCGGAGTAAATATATTTTAGCACCACGCTGTTGAAAAGTCAATCTATGCCGTCGTTTCAATCGACGCGCAGTACGTAAAATTTAAGATATTGCGTTTCGTCCATAGAAAGAAGGGACGGATGGTCGGGCGACTGCGTTCTGATTTCGACAAGGCGCACCCGCCTGCCGCTTTCTTTCGCGCTTTCGACAATCATTTTCTGAAACAGCGTCGGCGTCATATAGTGCGAGCAGGAAGACGTGACGAGATACCCGCCCTTTTCGACAAGTTTCATCCCCAGAACGTTGATGTCCTTGTATCCCCTGTACGCGTCGCCTACTTCCGCCGCGCTTTTCGTGAACGCGGGCGGGTCCAGCACGACAACGCCGTACTTTCTGTTTTCCCGTTTTTTGAGTCGCAAGTATTCAAACACGTCCGCGCATACGGCGTTCACGTTCTTAAACCCGTTCAACGCGGCGTTTTCAAGCACCGCTTTCACCTGAATTTCCGAAATATCGACGGCGGTTACTTCCTTTGCGACGGTTGCGGCGTTAATCGAAAATCCGCCCGAGTTCGAGAAGCAGTCCAAAACCGTTTTGTCCTTTGCGTAACGGCGGATTGCCATGCGGTTTTCTTTCTGATCCAGAAAATATCCCGTCTTTTGACCGTTTCTGACGTCAACGTACATTTTCACGCCGTTTTCGGAAATTACGATTTTTTCGGGCACTTCGCCGTACAATACACCCTGCGTTTCGGGGACGCCTTCTTTTTTCAGCACCTGCGCTTCGCTTTTTTCAAAAATACCTTTCGGGTGAAACAAATCGACAAGGCACTTCACGATAAGGTCTTTCCTTTGCGAAATGCCCAGCGACAAACATTCCATGACAAGCACGTCGGCGTATTTGTCGATAATGAGCGCGGGAAGATCGTCGCTTTCGGCAAACACCATACGGTACGCGTCGTCGAAGCCCAAAGCGATTCTCATATCGTTTGCGGCTTTAATGCGTTTTTTGTAAAATTCTTCGTCGTCGATATCGTCGTTTCTGATGAAAATCCTCACGAGAATTTTCGACAAATGATTGATATATCCTTTCCCGATATATTTTTTATCGTGCGTGAAAACGGTGGCAAGACTTCCGTTTTTATCCTTGCCTTTGATTTCCTGCACTTCGTTCGCATACACCCAGGAATGTCCCGAAAGTATGCGCCTTTCTTCGCCCTTTTTCAGATATACTTCGTACATATCAGTTGATTTTTACACCGTTTTCGGTTTTTGAGAAGGCGGCGTTCATGAAAGCGGTCATAAACTTTTGCATTTTTTCGACGTCGCTCGCGCCTGCCGTTTCCACGCCGGAGTGCATCGCAAGCTGGGCAATACCCACGTCGCAGGCGTTCATATTAAGGTCGGCGCTTGTAACGAGCCCTATTGTGCTTCCGCAACGCACGTCGGAATTATTGTAATAATCCTGCACCTCGATATTTTCCTTTTTAAGCAGGGTTTTCACGACGGCGGACGACAAAGCGTCGGTGGAATAATTGACGTGATGCTTTATGACGACGCCCTTGTTAAGATACACTTTCTCGCTCGGGTCGCTCTTTTCGGGGAAGGACGGATGCACGGCGTGCGCGTTGTCCGACGACAGTAAAACGCCGTTTTCCGTCGCAAAGGTGAAATCATCGTCGTTTTTCATAAACGCACGGTTTATCTTCCTTAAAAGCGTACTTAAAATATTTGATGCGGCGCCTTGCTTTGTTTCGCTGCCCACTTCTTCGTTGTCGAAACAGCAGCAGACGGCGATGTCTTTCGGGGTTGAGTTTATGATTGCGTTCAGCGACGAATACACGCTCAAAAGGTTGTCAAGTCTCGGCGCGCACAAAAACTCTGCGCCTACGCCGCCTGAAAACGCGCTTGTCGCCGGCACCACGAAAAGGTCGGCGTCGATAACGTCCTTGTCGGTGAGCGTGGAATACACGTCTTTCGCATCCCCGAGAAGCGGCAGCATATCTTTTTGCACCGACAGCGCAAGTTTCGTGTTCGCGTCGGGATTATGATGAATGGCAAGGCTTGGAATAACGACGTTGTATTTGCTTTCGACGACTTCGGTTTTTACTTCGCCGCCGTCCGAATATGCAATCCGCCCCGCGACTTTCAACGGCGCGTCCAGAAAACTATACAGCAAAAGTCCGCCGTATTTTTCGACGTTAATCCTTTTCCCTTCCGCGCTGTCGATAAGTTTATTGCCCTTGACTTTGAGCGACGGGGAATCGGTGTGGCTTTCCACCACGTTGAAAACGTGGTTTTCGCCCGCCTTGAACGCGAACAGGCTCGTCCCGTTTTCGATAACGTAATAGCCGACGTTTTTTTCAAGACGCCATACGTCTTTCATATCAAGTTTTTTAAAGCCCGCTTTTTCAAGCATTTCCGCGCCGAACTTCACGGCGTGATAAGCAGTGTACGATTTATTCAGAAATTCTTTTACGTCCATAAATACGTCCTTAATGTTTTATAAACACAATATACTATTTTGCGCCCAAAAAATCAACAAAATCGCGGGTTGACTTTTTGCCCGCCGACGATTTATAATGGACGTATATCGTTTATAATAAGGAGTAAATAAATTATGAAAGTCAAAATCGAAAGCGGCAATGCGCCCAAAGCAATCGGACCGTACTCGCAGGCGGTGCTCGTCGACGACACTTTGTATGTGTCTGGCAATATCCCCGTAAACCCCGCAACCGGCGACGTCGCGGACGGCATAGTCAACCAGAGCAAACAGGTTTTTGAAAATATGAAAGCGGTTCTGAACGAGGCGGGTATGAGCTTTGAAAACGTCGTGAAAACAACGGCTTTCCTTACCGACCTTTCAAACTTTGCGACGTTCAACGAAATTTACGCGTCGTATTTCGTCGCGCCCTATCCCGCAAGAAGTTGCGTGGAAGTCAGCAAACTTCCCAAAAACGTTCTGGTCGAGGTCGAGTGCATCGCAAAGAAATAACGCGAACAATATTGATTTATGACAAGTTGCGAAGCGGTAAAAATCAGAATCCAATCTCTGTTGAAGGAACGCGATATGACTTTATATCGTCTTGAACAAAACTCGGGGATTTTTCACGGCACGATGCACTGCATAATGACCTGCAAAAACAAAACGGTAACTCTTGACACGATTGTTCAGATTGCTTCCGCATTCGATATGACGGCGGCGCAGTTTCTGGACGACGACGTTTTCAGATACGAAAACCTTGACGTATAATCCGCTTTTCAGGCGGATTTCTTTTTGTCCTTTTCGCGCTTGATTTTTCGGCGGTTTCATAATATAATATCTTTCGGTGAGAATATGAATATCGATTACAATAACGAAGCGGTTGCCGCATTCTCCGCCCAGTGCGACGAGTTTATCGGCAGCAAACTCATAATGTCCAACCAGAAAATCCGTATGCTTTTAAGGTGTATGGCGTATTATGACGAGCTTAAAAAACTCGCCTACGATTGCCGTTTCAATTTCGATTACGACGACGAATACAACCGCGCCATCGTCAACCTCGGTACGGCGACGATTTTCCGTCTTCCCGCGTCTTTGAGAAAGCGCGTCGCGCTCATACTTTGCCTGCTGCTCGACTTCGACGAAGGTCGTCGCGATTTCGTGAAATTCGTGCAGGATTTTTACCGCGCCGACGACAAAAACGACAGCTACGTCGGGTTTATCAACGGCATCATCGCCCCCTTTAAGGAAGCGGTGCTGACGCTCCTTTCCGACGACGAAAAAGCCGATTTCGAACTTCGCGACGAAAAACGTATCGAGGTCAACGCCGCCCTGTCCGAACAAGCCGATTATTACGTCAAAACGCAAATCACGGCGGTTAAGGACAGCAAACTCGATCTTGATACAAGAAAGGAACTCGTGTTCGTGCTGGACAACTTCATCACCGTTTTGAATATGCGCGACGCTCAACTTATCAAGGCGTATTGGATCGGGCTGAAAAACCTGCTGATTACGAATAAACAGTATTCAAAAAACGCCGAAGCGCTCGGCAACGTCGTAAAATCATACCTGCAAATGTGATTTTTTGCGTTTTTTCGTTTTGCGACAAAAAATTACCGAATATTCAATAAAATCGTTGACAAATTTTCAAGACAATGATATTCTTTATAAGCGTTTTGATTAACGCCGACGATTTATGCCAGACAAGAATAATACGAACCGTGGTTCAAACGCCGTATTTTTGACAAATACTTCGTTACACTCACGGCTTAGACATAAAGTCTTAACCCATTCGTGTGCCTTGTCTTTGCCTAAAAATTCGGTGTTGAACTCGCAGGCGACCAAAACGTCGATATTTCCGATGATTTTTGGGAAAAATGAACGACGTTGTACTTGTTGTACTACAAGTGAGTTTTTACCGAAAGGCGCGAAAATTGCGGCTTTTTGGCAAGGCTAGTATCATTCTTGTCTGGCATATACCTTGGGGGTATAGCTCAGTTGGTAGAGCACCTGCTTTGCAAGCAGGGGGTCAGCGGTTCGAATCCGCTTACCTCCACCAGTATGGGATTGTAGCTCAGTTGGTTAGAGCACGCGCCTGATAAGCGCGAGGTCGGTAGTTCGAGCCTACTCAATCCCACCACAAAAAACACACACCGAATATGGTGTGTGTTTTTGTTGTGTTAATACAAGCTCATATTATGTTTGTTCGTTGTTTGTCCAGCTCCATTCAATCCATTCGGAATTTACTCTGCCCGGATCCCCGTTCGAAGACGCTCTAACTTTGATTTTTATACTCTTATACGATTTGAAATTTTCTATTCGTAAAGAAGAATATCCAATATGTGTTATTTCTGAAAACTCTCCGTTATCAAACGAAATTTGATAATCATATCCTATCGTTGCAGAGACGTTGGACCATTTGATTATTCCGTCGGCATTAATTGAAAACGACGATGCTGTCGGAGGTGCAAGAATTATTATTTGATTTTCAGCCGTGTACTGTGAATCAATATAATAAGTTTTTTCGTCGTCAAATACACCGCCGACTGCTTTTGCCTTGATTGTATACGTGCCGGGGCTTTCAATAACTTGCGACTCGGTTAATTTTCCGGATACAATAGTTTTTCCTGCTATTTCAAATTGATATTTTTCAGCATGCGGACTTTGTTTTTCGATTGTAGCAGACAAAACACCTCCGCGAACGAACGAATCATTACTGTATTTATAAGAAATCGTAGGTGCTTGCAACGCTTCGGCTTTTTGATTATATAACGTGGGTTCACTCGATACGGTTCTCACACCGTCGCCAACGGCATATAATCTTACGTTATGCGTTCCTATCTTGTTGTAATAAGGCATAAACGTATAGGTCGTTCCCGACACGTTGATATTGTCGTTTTGTTTCACACCGTTGATTTCAAGGACGTATGCACTTGCGTTATTCACACTGCTCCAATGATAACCCAGGTTATCGATTGAAAGTTTAGGTGTTTCAAGTTTAAAAAACGATATCGTTTTTGATACTTTGCTGTCCAAATACTTGGTGCCGTTGCCGACCGCCTTTACGGAGATAACGTAATCGCGATTGCCTTCAAGGTTTGTAAGATTGTATTTAGTGTTATTATATTGACCTGTTAGTGCAACGCCGGATGAGAAGACCGTATAAGTCGGTGTATATTCCGCAACGTTAATATTTTCAGGTGTATTCCAAACAAGTTCCTTGTGGCTTGATAATGCGCCTTCGGGGAAAGTGGGTGCGGAAAGCCTTATAAATTGTTGTGTGGGTGAAACCGGTGATGTCATATAATAAACGGTCTTGTCCTCGTTATAGTCGTTGCAATTCGCGGTCATGCTCAAAACTGTTCCCTGTTCGGTAATGTAGTCATACATGTTTTCCCGAGCCGTCTCGTCTATTGAATTATTGTCCAGATCAAGGAATACCGAATAACTTTTTGCATTAGAAACCTTATTATATGAAAGCAAGCCATTGCCTTCTCCGCCGTCAATTCTGATGCCTGTAGGATATGCAAGACGTTGCACAATCATAGGTGCGGTGAAGTTGGACGCAAGCGTCGATGTTCCGTTGCCACGAGTACACACTTTAACGTTGTAGGTACCGGGGACAATCGTACCGAGATCAAGGCTTTCGCTTTGCGCTATAATGACATTACCGCTGTGCCCCACTGCATAGCCGTTGTTTCCGACAACAGTGTCCCATTTTGCAAAATACCCATCCATGTAAAGGTTTGTCGGCAATGCCTGAACAATAATATCGAAAGACAATGACGATTCCGTCAAACTTGACAATCTTACGTGCGTTTTGCCACCCGCGGTTTTCACATCGCCGACACTTCGTACAACGTACGTATAATGTTGCTCGGACGCAATCATGCTTGACGATACATTTGTGTCCGTTATGGACGTGCCTGTTGAATATTTTCCGGAAACTAAAACCCCGTCTTTATACAACTGATATCCTTTTGCGCCGTTTACAGCGACATAATTAACGGTAAAGCCTTTGCTGAGATCACTTGCGTCGCTTGTGATAAAGTTTGTGACTGCCGGCTTTGGTGCAGGCAAACGCTCGATCGTCATTTCTTCGGAGTATTTCGAATCATAATAATCGGGGTTATCTTCCGGCGCATTCGCCTTAACTTTTACGGTATATACTCCTATTTCCGCATAAGCGTGAGCAAAGGCGCGATGGTCTTCGGTAAGCGTCGTGGTTGTTGTTTGACCGTTTTTCGTGATTGACACCGTATATCCTTTTGCAGCGTTGATCGCATCCCAAACGTAGTTATTGTTTGCCGCTCCGTCAAGTTCGAGTTCGCTTTTCCAAGACGGTGACGGAGTATTAAGCAAGAATATGGTTTTCTCTGCCGACCATGACGAAAAATAATTCCCCTCGTCATTATATGCCAGCACGCTCATCCTGATGGACCTGCCGGAAATGAGCTTATCATATTCAGTTTTTCCGTCGACTTTCTCTTTGCTTATGACGTCATCGATGCGAAGCTTGTATCCTTTTGCTCCATCAACGGGATCCCAGTGCAGTACTCCGTCTTCAACGACGAGGTTAGTAACCGCGTCAAGATAATGGAACGACTCGGACGCAATCGCGCTGTCAAACATATTCGTATGATTGCCTATCCCTTTTATTTCGACTTCGAAATCCTTGTTTTCCGACGAAAAATCAAAACTTCCGCCCTTTACAACATTCGGCACGCCGTTGATTTTGACTTCATAAGTATTTGCGTTACCCGTCCAGGTAAGCGTTGTTCCGTCGTATTTAACCGATGCGGGAGTTGAACAAATACCAACTTGTTTTTCGTTGCTCCACCGCGAATAATATGTTTTATCGCCGCTGACGATAGGCTTGACCTTAACGGTATTGTTGCCCGCTTTAAGCGACGAATATGACGTGTTTGCCGTTTCTTCGACTTGCCCGTTTACACTGACGCTATAAGCGTTCGCACCGGAAACCGCATCCCAACTTACCACGCCGTCATCGGCAACGTAGAGTTGTTCGATTTTTGCAAGCGGATTAAACGTCACGGACGTTGATTTTTCCGTCCCGACAAAAACCGCCCAAACGGTCACGCTGAAACTATCGCTTGTATTATATCCGTATGACGTTGAATTGACGCGAACTTTGTCACCGCCGTTTATCGAGACGTTGTAATAGTCTGCGCCGTTTTTATCCCATGTCAGATATTGTCCGTCGTATTGCACGTTTTCAGGCGCTTTCGCCAAAAGATTTTCGACAGTGTCCTTTGCCTTGTCACACGCGACAAGCGACAACGCCAGCGCAAGAACTACCGACAATACCATAAACAAAAATATCTTTCTGTTTGTTTTCATACTTTCCTCCTTTTATTAATAAAGCGTCGTTGTGTCGGGATATTCGATTTCAAGCCAGAAATCCTTAACTACCCCTCTATAATTTGTGTTGTAGAAGTTATGATAGTAGCAAACATACAAACTGTTCGTGATTAGATTCAACGTTGTGGAACGTGTATGGCTGCTCCATTCCGTTGTATAGTTATGCACTTCGCCGTATTCCCACACTTTATATGCATTGCTTGCCGTATTTTGCGTGTAATATGACATATTCGTTGTTGCTTCCGGTATGGCAGAACTTCTTGACGGTGTTCTCGAAGAATAGTGCGCTGTCAAAGTGATAGTTCTTACACCGGAATTATACAAATCACTCAAATCGATTTTGTGTGAAGAATTCATATTTGGTGCAGTAACATAGTAGGCATAACTATCAGATGCATTTATAACCACGATTTTTTTAGTTTGCACTTTGTAATATTTTGCAACGAGTTTAATGCTGTTTGCAGGCATGGACGTTGAGGTATAAATATTGCCTTGTTCGGTGTACCAACCTGCAAATATGTAGCCGTCCTTTTCTGTTTCGGGCAAAGTCACTTTACTTCCCACAACATCGGATATGTCGTTAACTTCTTTTCCGCCACGCTCGTCGAAGACAATCATCGGGTTCCATTTCGCAATAAGTTTCACGCTGTCCGAAGGCATCGTCGTCGCATTGAATCTTGCCCCTCCGGCCGTGTACCAGCCTGCAAAAACATAGTTTGTACGAACGGGAGCAGGAAGTTGTATTGCTGAGCCTGCCTTTGCGACAATGCTTGCCGCGTCTTTCCCTCCGTTTGCGTCAAAGTCGATGACAGGTGCGTATTCGCAAGCATACAAAACCATATCTTCGGTCACTTTCCCGTTGAAGACGCTTTCTTTTGCCGTATCGTTGGGTTTTTTTGACCAGGTAATAACCGCCTTGTTATTAACTCTCGTTTCGGTAACAACTTTGGAAATTGCCGTGCCGTGCTCCACCTCGACCTCTTCCGCCGGTATATTTTCTTCAAAATTGAACGTTACGGTATGCAACTCGCCACGGAACCCTGCATATAAACGAATATATCCGTTAGGATCCGATAAATCAAAGTTTGTTGAATTTATAAGGCTCATCGTGGGGATAACGCCATACGCATCGGCAATCTGCGCGCCTTCGCGATTAGGCTGTGTATACCAACCCATGAAGTCTTTATCTTTCATATAAAGTCCCGTCGGAAGGTCCTTGATTTTCGCGTTGTAACTTACCTCGATTTCTCTGGCTCCGTTCACCGCTGCGCCCTGATAGTCCAAAACCACGGTAAATTTCTTTGCCTCAAATCTTGGGAAAAGCACAATGTTTTTCTTATCGGTAAACACCGATACGGACGAACCTTTTGCATTGACGTATTGTGTTCCGCCGACTTCGGAATCGAACAAACCGACAAAATCATACCCTTCTCTATATGGCACTGTACTCATTGCATAAGGCTGTCCGTCTTCAACCGAAATATTGAACGTGCCCGTATCATCCGTATATTGAATCACGAATGACGTTTGTGTTTCACCCGTTGTTTTATCTCCGTCGTTGCCGTCTTTCACGCATGCGACAAGAGAAATTGTAAGGGTAAATAGTAATAAGAGAACCAAAATTGCTTTGTTTTTCTTCATTTTTTATCCTCCTTTTTTCATTTTGCTATCAAATCGATTAAAATGTACAGAATATGTACATTTAAGTATATATTAGTACAAAATATGTACAATGTCAATATATGAGCGTGCAAATCGGCGAAAACTTAAAATCCTTGCGGAAGTCTTTGGGCCTTACTCAACAACAAGTTGCTGACAAATTGAACATTTCCAGGGTGAATTATACCCGCTACGAAACGAACGCGTCGAACCCGGATTTTCAAACGCTTGTCGCCCTTGCCGATTTTTACGACGTCAGTCTTGACCTGATTTTCGGAAGGAAGGGATATTATCTTTGATGTTACCGTTTACCGCCTGTTTCAGGAAAACAACACCCTAATCGACGGCACATATCAACAAAAAATACGCAATTAAAAACCGCTCCTTGAAACCAAAAGGAGCGGTTTTAATATGCAGATTCGATATTTATTCTTGCATATTTGTGTTATTAACATCGTTTTCCGACTCGGCGGTGTTGTCCGGGGAATCGGGGGTGTTGTTTGACATGGGGATTTTACGAAACAGGGTGCGGAAAGACAGCGTCTTGTAGGCGCGGGACAATCTGTCGAAACTTTCTTTGTTTGCAAGTCGCCAGATACCAAGGACGATTCCCACCAGCAATGCCGCAATCGCTATGCCGACAAGCGCGCCGATAAAGTCGGTGAGAACGTCGACGATTGAACAAAATCGTCCCGGCGTTAAATACTGAATACCCTCGCTGACGCCCGCATAAATAAACGCCAGAACGGGGCTTAACACCGCGCAAAGCCACTTATGTTTGCACAGCAAAAACAGCGTGCCGAAAATGCCGAATCCGAGCAATGCGGAAAGCCCGCCGTGCCCCAGAAACTTGCGAACAAATTCATAACTATCCGAAAACAACCTGACCTCGATGGTCTTTTCTTCGCTGAAACTCGGGTCGATTGTGCTTGTACAGCGGATAACCACCTTGCCAAACCTGTTCGATTTCAGCAAACCGTCTTCCGTGATCGTTGCTTTTCCGCTGACGACTTCCCACGTGAAGCACTTTGAAAACGCCCACGGCTCGTGCACCGCCTTATATTCATATGTATTATTCGGCGAAATGACGTCGGGACCGATGATATCGATGCCGGTCGGTTCGGGATACGCGACGTTTACCGACACTTTTTGAGTGTAACCGTTGTACGGCGAAGTATAAGTCAACTCGGCTGTCCCGACGCCGTCGATTGCAAGAAATCCGTAATTTACGCGGATAACGTCGGTGTTGTCGGACGTGACGATGAAATCGCCAACGCTTCCCATCGGTTCGACCTTTTCGATTATACTGCCGATTTTTGTCGAAACAATGCCGTAAGTAAACGTCGGGTTGCCGTTATTCTTAAAGACGATATTCGTCGGTGCTTTAAAGGTTTCGTCTGCAACAACCGTGATTGTCGCATTTGCTTTTTCGTTATTCTTTTTGAACGTTGCGGTGATGGTTGTCGTGCCGGGTTTCAGCGCGAAAAACATGTCCTGATGAACCTTAACGACGCTTTCGTCCTCCACCGTGTATGTTGCGGCGGAAGTATCCAACTTTCTCTCGTTCAGATTTGCAATCGCCGACGTGCCGACTTTTAACGTTAAATCGCCCAGTGCGTGCTCGGTATCTTCGGGAAACTCCCCATAACAACCGATTTTTACCCAGTCATAAACCGAACTGTCGCTTTTCAGGGTAACCAGAATGCTCGCTTCGCCTTTTGTGTGACAGGTGATTTCGCCGTTTTCGTCAACGCTGACTACGTCGGGATTTTTGGACTCAAACGTTACGTCCCTGTCGAGCGTTTCGGCAGGCTCGAACCAGACTTTCAACTTTTCTTTGTCCCCGTTATACAAATATTTCGTTCCGCTTCGCGAGGCGTAAACTTGCTGCGTGACGAGTTTTTCGGCAAACTTTTCGGACAATCCGTATTTTGAATCTATTTTGTCGGTCGCTTCCTGCGTGTCAGCTTTGCTTTTGTCCTGAGGAGTCGCCGACGCTCCCCAAATTCCGCACCACAAAACCACCGTGCAGACGAGAGCAATCGTTGCAAGGACTTTGAGCCCTATCATATATTTTCTGTCCTGTTGAAACATAAAAATCTTTCCCCTTTGAAAATATTATACAAAATACTCCGCGACTTTGCAACGAACGGATATAAAAAACGTCATATTTTCTCATTTTTCCGCAAAATTTGCACGTTTTCGGGATTTCCTTCAACGGAATACAATTTTTCGGAATTTTTATTGAAAATTTATGTATATTGATATAGAATAAGATTAAAGAATAAACATATACAATTCGAAAAAGGACAAGTTATGAATAAAAACTTCAAAAAAATATTGGCGGTTGCTTTGACGTTGACGATACTTCTTGTGTCGGTCGTCACCCTTTCGGGCTGCAACATTTTCAGAAAAAACAATATAAACGACTTCGCAAACGAATTGTTCCCGTCGCTGTTTTCAAACGACGCGATGAGCGCGAACTTCTTCTTTGAGGACGCGGACACCGCGCTCGGTCTCACGCCAAAGGCTGCGCTTCCCCGCCCGTCGTCAAAGGAAGATTACGACGCGGCGTATTCGTCATACAAAATGCAAGCAGCCCTTATGGCGTACACCTATCGTTACAGCAAAATGAACGACGCCGACAAGGATTTGTTCACATTTTTGCAATACTTTTTCATTCAGGAATCGAAACTTGCGGGCTCGTACTATATGCAGGACAGCTATATCGGCGGATATTCGGGCATGCAGGCGAGTCTCCCGGTATACCTTACCGAATACAAACTCCGCGACGAACAGGACGTAAAGGACTATATCTTCCTGATGAACGACACTGCGTCGGCGTTTCCCGAATACGTGAATTACGAAATCGAGTGCATTAAAAACGGATTCTCGAAGCACCCCATAAATCTTTTTTACGCGGTTGAACAAACGGGCAATTTCACGGGCGCGCACATTCTTAACACAAGGGAAGAAATTATCGCAAGCGGCGTTTCGGAAGACAACATTTCGATTTACGACTATATGAACTGCAAGGACGTCAATCCCGACGAATACGCAACCGACGAAAACGTAAAGAAGAACTTCGTTTACAAAAATATGATTCAAAAAATCGACGGCTGCTCTTTCTTGTCGGACGACCAAAAAACCGCATACAAAAAGCAGGCAACCGAAGGTATCCGTACGATGATTAAGGCGTACGTCAGGCTCGGCAACGACCTGAAACATATCTTCTCCGATCCTGCCCTCGGCACGCTTATCGAAAGGGTTTCGGGCGGATACGCGTCCTACGGCGAAACGGGCAAAAACTATTACGCCGCCCTGTTCCAGTCATCGACGGGCACGCGCGATACGATTGCGTCCGCCGCACAAAGACTTATGACCGAGTTCAACAAAACGACTGCGGAAATCGAAGAAATCCGCGCAAAACTTGTCAAGCTCGGCATTAAGGAAGAAGACATCGACAAGGAAGTCGTGAACGCCTTTAACAACGACGATTGGTCGGAAAACGCACTTTATAATACGATTGACACGCTTAAAGGCTTGCTTTCGCCGACATTCCCCGCGTTTTCAACCACGGCAGGAAACGTAACGCTCAAAGTCGTGGACGAAAGTATGAAGGATAACTTCGCGCCCGCCGCATACTTCGTGTCGCCCCTTGACAACAAGTCGTCGGACGAAACGATTATCATCAACAACTGGGACAGCACGGGTTATCTGTCATACGATTTGCTGTCGCACGAAGGAATCCCCGGCCACCTTTATCAGTACAATTACCTGAAAAACAGCAATCAGCATAATATCGTGAAAGTGCTTTGCCCCACCGCATACAAGGAAGGCTGGGCAACCTACGCCGAACATTACGCCGCAAATCTTTACGGCACGACGGACAGCAAAGACAACCTTATTATGCGCTACCGCGTGAAAAAGGTTCTGGCTCAAGGATACCTTCGCGTGCTTGTCGATATGAAAGTCAATTACGATGGCGTTTCCGCGAAAGACATCGAAACCTGGCTCACCGACACCGTAAAGCTTAATGAACACGCATACTTTCTGAATTCTTCCGCACAGGATCCGACAAACAGCAAAAAGCTCGTTTACAAGGAAAGCACGATTTCCGACTTCGCGACAAACCTTTATTTCGACGCGATTATGCAACCCGCAAACGCCGCGACCTATTACTACGGCTATATCCAGGTTACCGACGTCATAAACGGGCTGACGAAAAAAGGCTACTCCTTATACGACGCGCACAAAGCGTTTCTCGACGCGCCCTATACTTTTACGCAGATAAAGGAAAAGTACGGCCTGTAAATAATTGACAAAAAAAGTCATAAATGCTAAAATTCCTTACGAAAAAGTTAATTTGAAATAATTTTTTGTATATAGGAGACAATATGAAATCAGTTACCTTAAATCTCGGTACAGCAGAGAGCGTCAAACATTTCGTAAACGTCACGAATAAGTTTGACTACGATATGGATTTGAGAAGCGGCCGTCACGTTGTGGATGCAAAATCGATACTCGGCATATTCAGCCTTGACCTGTCCACCCCGGTGGTGCTGGAAGTATTCAGCGACAACTGCGCGGACCTTATCGAAGCACTCGGACCCTTTATCGAATAATCAATTGTCACACAAAAAAGACGCCGACCACGGCGTCTTTTTTTTATGTCGAATTGTTACCAAACAAGGATTATTTTTACTCTTTTTATGTCATTGCGAGCGTAGCGTGGCAATCTCCCGGAAGGGATACAATATGATTCATAGCATAGCAAATCCATAAACTGTCAAGGGGACACTCTTGCTCAATAATAAAACCCCCTAAAATGATGAAAAACTGTTTGAAAAAAACATTTGACGAGAAAAAATAATACATTGGTTAAAAATAGTTTTATGGTGAGTAAAAGTTGAGTAATTGAAAAACGGGCAAAAAGTTTCATAACACAGCATTTGTTGTTTCTCTTCTCCACGCAAATAGAAAAATATCTTGCGTAGGGTTGAGAATCACGCTTGCGCTCGCAATGACATATAGTGCTTCGCACGAAATAAAAAAATCCAACAAAAAAGCACCCGAATGGGTGCTTAATTATTAAATGTCCTAAAAAGTCAGAATTTTGATGGATTTTTGACGTTTCTTTCGGGGTTCTGAAAATCCTAGTGTACTTAGCGTACACGGATTTTCGGGTTCTCGGAAAAACTCAAAAAGGCGCAAAATTATGACTTTTTAACTTTTGGCTTGCGGGCAGCCAAAACCTCATCCGGCCTCGATATCGGCGTCGAAACGGGGCTTGCCTTCACACTGTCTGCATTTTCCTTTGCCTCTTCAAAAATCTCGCGCATCATATCGGCTGCCGCTTCCAAGGTTTCGCGACTTTCGGTCTCGGTCGGCTCAAACATAAGCGCCTCGTGAACGATAAGCGGGAAATACATTGTCGGCGGATGAATACCTTTGTCGATGAGCGCTTTCGCAACGTCCATTGCGCTGACGCCCGTTTCTTCGTGGAACTTTTCAAGGCTTAATACAAATTCGTGCATGCAGGTTCTGTCGAAAGCCGTCTTGAAGTACGGTGCAATCAGAACGCGCAGGTAGTTTGCGTTGAGCACGGCATTTTCGGACGCTTCCCTGATGCCCTCCTTGCCAAGAGTAAGGATATACGCATACGCGCGCAAAACGACAAGGAAGTTGCCGTAAAACGCTTTGACCTTTCCGATGCTGTCGGGGCTGTCCTTGAAGAAATATTTGCCGCGTTTTACGCCTACGGTCGGGTTTGGCAAAAATTTCGCAAGTTTTTTCTTGCAACCGATTGCGCCCGAGCCGGGACCGCCGCCGCCGTGCGGAGTCGAAAATGTTTTGTGCAGATTGAGATGCACCACGTCGAACCCCAAATCACCGGGACGGATAACTCCCATAACGGCATTAAGGTTTGCGCCGTCGTAGTACACGAGCCCGCCCGCCTTGTGGACAATCGAAGTAATTTTCAGAATATGTTCGTCCAGAAGTCCGAGGGTATTCGGATTCGTGAGCATCAACGCCGCCGTGTCTTCGCCGACCGCTTCTTTCAATGCTTTGAGATCCACGTTGCCGCGCTTATCGCTTTTCACGTTGATGATTTCAAAGCCGCACATTGCCGCGCTTGCGGGGTTTGTGCCGTGCGCGCTGTCGGGCACGATAATCTTGTTGCGTTTTGAGTCGCCCCTTGACAAATGGTACTTCCTTATTACCTGCAAGCTCGTATATTCGCCGTGCGCGCCTGCCGCGGGTTCAAGGGATATTTCGTCCATACCCGTGATTTCGGCAAGGGATTTCGCGGCGTCGTACATGACTTCGAGCGAGCCTTGTACGGTGGACGCGGGTTGCAGCGGATGCACCGAAGTGAACGCGGGATTCCTTGCAAGAACCTCGTTAAGTTTCGGGTTATACTTCATCGTGCAGCTGCCCAGCGGATAAAACACGTTGTCGACGCCTTTCGCCTTTAAGGACAAACCTATGTAATGGCGTACAAGGTCGATTTCGGCAACTTCGGGAAGGTTTATTTCCGCGTTTCGCACGAAGTTTTCGTCAAGATTGTATTCGGGAACGTCCAGTGCAGGAAGCGTAACGGCGCGACGGCCGCATACCGATTTATCGAAAATCAACATATTATTTCACCTCCCGAAGAACGTTTACGACTTCGTCGATATCGTCTTTCGTGTTCATCTCCGTGACGCACCAGAGCATCTCTTTGTCGCTCAGGGGTAAACCCGCAAGAATGCCGCGTTTTTGAAGTTTATCGACGATTTTTGACGTATCAACGTCCGATTCAATCACAAACTCGTTGAAAAACTCGCCGTCGTATTTAAGGCGGAAACCGTCGATTTTCACGATTTCGTCTTTCATATAATGCGCTTTCGACACGCATTGTTTCGCAACGTCTTTAAGTCCTTCCTTGCCCATCGCCGCAAGATATATCGACGACGTGAGCGCGCAAAGAGCCTCGTTGCTGCAAATGCTCGACGTGGACTTTTCGCGACGGATATGCTGTTCCCTTGCCTGCAAAGTAAGCACGTATGCGGGACGACCGTCGTGGTCAACCGTTTCGCCGACAATGCGCCCCGTGAGTTTTCTCATAAGGTTTTCGCGGCAGGTCAAAAAGCCCAGATACGGACCGCCGAAAGCAAGCGGAAGCCCCAAAGGTTGCCCTTCGCCCGCTGCGACGTCCGCGCCGCATTCCGCGGGGGTTTTAAGAAGCGCAAGCGCGACGGGATAACAACTCATCACGAATTTCACGCCCTTTTCCTTTGCGATTTTTCCGACGCTTTCCGCGTCTTCGATAAGCCCGAAAAAGTTGGGCTGCTGGATACATACCGCGCCGACTTCGTCGTCGATAAGCGTTTTAAGAGCGTCCAAATCGGTAACTCCGTTTTTCGTCGGTGCAAAAACAACCTCGATACCGTGCGGCACAAGATAAGTTCTGACGACCGCCTTGTATTCCGGATTAAGCGCGTCGGACAAAATCGCTTTTGTCTTTGCGCCCATGCACATCAGGATACCGTCCGCAGTTGCGGTTGCGCCGTCGTAGTGCGACGCGTTCGACGCGTCCATGCCGGTAAGGTTTGCGATTTCGGTCTGGTATTCGAAAATGGACTGCAATATTCCCTGGCTCATTTCCGCCTGATACGGCGTGTATGCGGTGACAAATTCTTCCCTTGCGGCAAGCTCCGACACGACGGGCGGAATATAATGGTTGTATGCGCCCGCGCCCAGAAACATTGTCCTGAACACCTTATTTTTCGCGCCAAGCGCGTTGATTATCCTTTCGACTTCGAGCGGCGATTTCCCCGCGGGAAGATTGAGATCCGCCTCGCACCCTTTCGGCACGTCGAACAAATCCGCAATCGACTTCACGCCGATTTTTTCAAGCATGGCGGCGCGGTCTTCAAAAGTATTGGGAACGTAACTACTCATAAATTCTCCCGTTTATTTTGCGATTTCCGCATAAGCCGCCGCGTCGATAAGGTTTTCGGACAGGCTTTCCGCCTCGACTTCGATAAACCATGCGCCGAAAGCGTCTTCGTTGATAAGTTCCGGCGAATCTTCAAGCGCGCCGTTGACCGCAATCACTTTGCCGGTAACGGGGCTTACGACGGGCGAAACCGCTTTTACGGATTCCACGTTTGCAAATTCCTTGTCCTTGACGACTTTTTCGCCGACGGAAGGAAGTTCCACGAAAACGATATCTCCAAGTTCGTTCTGTGCAAAATCGGTGATGCCGACTTTGACCTTGTTGCCGTTAACGTCTGCCCATTCGTGTGATTCGAGATACTTTAAGTTTTGTTTGATTTCCATAATTTACTCCTGTTATTTTTGTCTTTTATAAAACGGAAGGGGTACGACCTTTGCTTTCAGTCTTCTTCCGCGAACGTCAACCGATAAATCGGACGTGTCGATATCCTTATCGACTCTTATCATTGCAATCGCTTTTCCGAGCGTGGGTGACATAGTGCCGGACGTAACGTATCCCACAAGTTTATCGCCCGCATATACGTCCGAATGTTCTCTCGCAATGCCGCGGTCGATAAGTTCGATGCCCAGCCTTTGTTTGGTCGGGGCTTTTTCAAGCAACGCGGCTTTTCCGATAAAATCGGGTTTATCGAGTTTTATGAACATATTAAGTCCGATTTCGGATGCAAGGGTTTCGTCGTCCATTTCATGGCCGTACAGCGGCATCGCGCCTTCCAAACGCAACGTATCGCGTGCTCCGAGCCCGCAAAGCGCCATATCGAATTCTTTGCCCGCTTCGTGTACGATGTCAAAAAGTCTCACGGCGTCGTTGCAGGCGCAGTAAATTTCAAAGCCGTCTTCCGCGGTGTAACCCGTGCGCGACAGCATTACGGCGGAATTCAGCAGCCCGTCAACCAACGTAAACGAATAGTTCTTTTCGGGAATGTCTTCTTCCTTAAAAATTTTCCTTATTACTTTAATCGCGTTCGGCCCCTGAATCGCAAGTTGCGCGGTGTTTTCCGAAACGTCTTCGGCGACGGTGTCGGGCAAAAGATTTGCCGAAATCCACTTGAAGTCTTTTTCGACGTTCGACGCGTTGACGCATACGAAATAAAGCTCCGGGGACAAACAATAAACAAGCACGTCGTCAACCACCCCACCTTCGTCATTAAGCATCAGCGAATACCTGACGCGACCGCTTTTCAACGTGGTGTAGTCGTTTGTGAAAAGACGCTGTATTGTATCGAGCGCGCCCTTTCCCCTCAACATTATTTCGCCCATGTGCGACACGTCAAACAACCCGACGTTTTCACGGACGGCTTTGTGCTCGTGCAAAATTCCCTCAAATTGCACCGGCATCTCAAAACCTGCAAAGTCGACGAACTTTCCGCCGTATTCTTGCAGAATTTCACAATAAGGTGTACGTTTCATAATCTCCTCCTACCTGAACGTAAAAAATATAAAAATTATCATATGTGGTCTCAGATTGCTACGCAGTTATATCTGCTTCGCTACGTCGCAAATCTCACTTTTGACCAAACAAACTCTTTTCATTCGTTTGTTTGTCTTTTGCTCGTTTGCTCCTTCTCCCCACGGGTACACAGTATCCCGCGGGGTCCCCAAAATCCCTAAAAAGTCAAAATTTTTAGATTCCAACTCCCTAAAACGGCGAGAAATTTCTCCCTAAAAAGTCAGAATTTTGATAAATAATTTCATTCTCTAAAACGGCGAGAATTTGATGGATTTTTGACGTTTCTTACGGGCTTCTGAAAATCCTAGTGTACTTAGGCGTACACGGATTTTCAGGTTCTCGGAAAAACTCAAAAAGGCGCAAATTACGTCGCAAATCTCACTTTTGACCAAACAAACTCTTTTTATTCGTTTGTTTGTCTTTTGCTCGTTTGCTCCTTCTCCCCACGGGTACTCAGTATCCCGCGGGGTCCCCAACCCTAAAAAGTCAGAATTTTGATGGATTTTCGGGGTTCTTGACGGGTTCGTGCGAAGGCGCGTACTTGGTCGTACGTAACTGAGCAGGGTTCCGTCAAAACGCCGAAAAGGCGCAAAATTATGACTTTTTATCACCATTTGTTGTGGACTTTTTCCGCAAATCCCACCATATCCTTCACTTCGATCACGGTGCCGTCGTCAAGGATTGCTTTGCCGTTGAAT
>ERZ1026780.559-NODE-559-length-29275-cov-6.410712_pt1 | contig 29275 bp, 19 predicted proteins | sample MGYA00380126_ERZ1026780 | MGnify/ENA primary metagenome ERZ1026780 (study PRJEB33269, sample SAMEA4719762) | human gut metagenome | biome: human-associated habitat; feature: organic feature; material: feces | place: Cameroon | collected 2013-10 ... | reverse complement strand
ACCGCGGGAGAAAAAAAAGAGGGTGTGCCGTAAAAGCCAATTACGACACACCCCCAAGTGCTGTAGCGGGACCGAGAATTGAACTCGGGACCTCCGGGTTATGAATCCGACGCTCTAACCAGCTGAGCTATCCCGCCGTTTTGCGAGTGCAAAGTTAAGCACTTTTTTCGGTCTGACCAAATATTTTCGCGAGAATTTTTGTTTTGATTTTTCGGAGCACGATTTAGGGCGCAATCCGGAAAGAACAAGGTCTTGAGTGAGTATTTGAAAGAGAAATGGTGAAGCGTCCCCGGCGGTGTCAACCACATTAGTTAATCGCCCTCAAATCTGTCAACACTTTTTAGGAATAGTCATAGTTAATATCCAAAATCGAGTCAACCAATTTCAGGAACGGACAAGGTAAATCGTAAAATGGTGGGCGAATTTTGTTTTTTTGCGGCATTGTGTAAAATTTCGTACCTTTGCACGTTATGGCACAAAAGCGCAAAAAAGTACTGTTTATCACCGGGCCGCTGAATGGCGGCGGGGCCGAGCGCGTACTTGTGGACGTGTTGCGCCACTGGGATCGCGAGCGCGCCGATGTAGACCTGCTGCAGGTTGTCGGCGGCGGCATTCTTGACGCCCTGGTGCCTGAATGGGTAGGGCGCCTGCGTGCATGGCCGGGGTACTGCCGAGGCTTCTCGCTGGCATACAATCTTAGCCGCAGTCTGCACATACATTGGCCGTTGCGGCATCGCCTACGCCGAGCTTGCGGCGGCAGCCTTGACGGGTACGATGCCGTGGTCAGCTTTCTCGAAGGCTTGCCGCTGTTGTGCCATGCCCTGGTGGCGCCCCGTAGTGCCGTCAATGTCTCGTGGGTACATTCGGACATCTACACCGCGCCGTACGAGCGAGCTCAGTTCGGAAGCGAAGAACGCGAATGTCGTGCATACGCAGCTATGGATGCCGTTGTGGGCGTCAGCGATGGGGTGGTGAGCGCCTTCCGCCGCCGATTCCCTTCGCTTAAATCGCTCAAATTACGTACGATATACAATCCGGTGGATGCCGAGGCGATATGTGCGCAGGCGGCTGCCGCACCTTTGGAGCCGGACGGCGGACATCGCGATGGAGTCTTTGACATCGTCGCCGTAGGACGTCTCACCGACCAGAAGCGTTTTGACCGTCTTGTGCGTCTTGCCCGAGTCTTGCCCGGGCGTACTTCGCGTCCGTTTCACATCACAATTATCGGCGACGGCGAGATGCGAGACGATTTGCAGCGGCAGATAGATGCCGCCGGAGTGGGCGACAGCGTCACCCTTGCCGGATATGCATCCAATCCCTACGGGCGTATGGCCGATGCCGATTTGCTGGTGTCGTGTTCCAATAGCGAGAGTTTCTCGTTGGTAGTGGCCGAAGCTATGGTATTAGGAGTGCCGGTATTGGCTACGCGCACGGCCGGGCCTTCCGAGCTTATAGGCGAAGGGGCACATCCCAGGGGCTTGCTGTGCGGACATGCAGACGAGGACATCCTCACCGGAGTCCTTGCGGTAATGGACGATTACGACCTTGCACGCCGCCGTGCCGATGAGGCTCACCGCTACGCTCTGGCGACATTCGCGCCCCGTACCATCCTTTCACGCATTTACAACCTCCTCGAAGTCTGAGATATGGACCATTCATTATTGTTTGCATATCACGATCATATAGCGGTGATGCGACTGGTTCTCAGCATCATCGGATGGTTATTCGTGGTCGTCACCATCTCGCGTAAGCACAATATCAATGCCCCGATACTTTGCGGAACATTAGTGCTGGGGTATGCGATAGCGTGTGCAAATATTCCCCTGGATATGAATGCGTGGTGGGAAGACCACGTCGTGTATTCGTACACGTATATGGGTCATGGCACGCGATATGCCAATGACCCGTTTTTCACGTTCTTCACCAATACGGTGCGCGCTACGGGGTTGCCTTTGAGCTGGTACTTCGGGCTGATAGCGGCGTGGTATGTGGGCGCATATTGGTTGGCCTGCCGTGTCATGACGCGAGGGCGGGCGCAGGCGACGCTGCTTGTAATGATAATGTGCAGCTCGTTCTTTATGGCCTACGGAGTGAACACCCTTCGCGCAGGTATGGCTGTTTCGACGGCCGTATTGGCGATAGCGATGTATTCGCGCAGCCGTATTTGGGCGGGAATTTTGGCGCTGATAGCCATCAATATCCACTTCTCGGTGGCATTGACCGTATGCGCCTTCGGATTGGCTTTTGTCCTCAAAAACCCCAAATGGTGCTTGGCATTGTGGTGTCTGTGCCTGCTACTGTCTTTCGGCATGGGTAATGCGGTGCAAGACATGCTTGCCGACCTCGTAACCGATGAGCGAGCCAAGTATCTCGAGACGGAGATTTCGAAGCAAGCCGGGTTCAATTCTGCGGCGGTAGCCTTGCTCAAAAAAGGCTTCCGCTGGGATTTCGTCGCGTACTCGCTGCTGCCCATCGTGGTAGGGTGGTATTATATATATGTCAAGAAGTTTGAGGACGGAATGTATAAGCACCTCTACTGCACATACATTATCGCCAACTCCGTTTGGTTGTTGGTGATAGGAGCGTTCTTCACCGATCGCTTCGCCTACCTGTCGTGGTGCCTTATTCCGATACTGCTGATGCTGCCGCTGTGCCGTGCAAAATTATTTGTAAACCAGAACGTGGCTGTGGCGGCCACTCTTGCCCTGACACTGCTAATTGCATGCTTTATATAACATATAACACTCGCATATATTTATAGAGCTCTTGCATCAGTATATTGAATGGGAAAACGACCATTGACAATCATAAAAATAGAATTATGATAAAAGTTGCAATATTGCTTTCACGGTTTGAGTTGTCCGGAGTGACGACAAATACTGTGGATTTGTTTGAGGGCCTGCGATTACGCGAAGATGTCCATCCTACATTGATTGTGGGTGTTCCGGAAAATGTGGGCAACAACAGGTTTTATGACAAATATTCGGAAGACAAGGATGTCCGCTTTTTCAAGTGCCGCACCGGCTCGGCTTTTCAAATATTACGCACGGCATTGAGGGTTATGAAAATGTTGCTCCTCGGACATTATGATTTGGTACACTGCGAGTCGGCGTATTACACGTATATTCCATGGCTATGCGGCAAGAAGTTTTTGTCAACGATGCACATCACGGATATTTATCCGAAGTTATATTTCAAAAGAGGAAATCATTGCATATCGATAAGCAAGGAGACAACTCGGTGGGCGATTGATGTATGTCACTTCAAACCGCAGCAGGTTACGATGGTTACACACGGGGTTTCGATACGTTTTGCCCAACCGCTTGGCGAAGGCGCGCGTGAAAAAGTGTTTAGCCAATACCGTATTCCTTGTGGAAAGATATATGTAGGCTTGGTGGGTTCGGTTGAACCGCGCAAAGGTCATGATGTGCTCCTGAAGGCGTTAGCCGGACTGCCGGGCAAAATACGGGAGCAAATACATGTCTTGTTTGTCGGAAGTGATAAGAACGAAAACCAGATGTCGCAGCGTTGGCTTGATGAACTTGTAAAAGACACCGGATTAGGCGATTGTGTCACTCAAATAAAGTACTGCGACCCATATCCGCTGTACAAGATTCTGGACATCCTGGTGCTACCGTCGCGGCAAGAGGGCTTTCCGCTTACTGCAGTGGAAGGAATGATGAGCGGCACTTGCGTCGTGCGAAGCAATTGCGAGGGTGCCGACCTGCAAATAACTGACGGAGTTGACGGACGTATATTCCAGGTCGATGATGTAGAAGGGTTGAGGGATATCCTTGCCGAACTTATAAATAATCCGGAGTATAGGCGGACGTTGGCTTGTGCAGGACAAAAGAAAGCACAGCAAGAGTTCTCTATCGAACGTATGGCCAAGGATGTATGCGCCGTGTACAAGCGGGTGTTGTCTAAATAAAGCACCCTCGGAGCCAAATCCGGCTATGGATGCCATGCCTTCGGACGTGACGGGCGGTTGGGTGTGCCGGCGGTCTTGTCGCACGGATTTTTTTGAGGGAAGGAGAATTTTTTTTGCGGTGGACGGAAATAAGAGAATGGGTGGCAATTGTGTCAATATGTTCGGATGAACGAACGAACGGCGGCACGGGTGACTGAAAGTGTCGTATTAGGCTGACATAACGGTTTTTGCATAGTGTGTTGCGGCGCCGAAAAGCGCGAAAAAAAGTTTGTCGACGTGTCGATTGCGTGAGCTAAAAGTACTATCTTTGCCGTAGAGGCTGACGGGCAATGTCTCGTTTTGGCCGCGGAGAGGCCTTCGCTTAACTTTAGGCCGCTTCGCCATATTCGCTCCGGACGCGTCCGAGACAGAATCCGGCAAAACACAATAGCCAAGAGCGTCAAATGCTGATGCACAAGATGCTAAAGGTTGAGACGTAAGACGTTAAAGGCCGAGGCTGATAGCGTCAAACGCTGAGACATAATGCGTTAAAGGCTGATACACGAGATGCCGGGCGCTGAGGCACTGAAAAACATCAAAAGCAGAAACACAAAAAACATAAAAACACGATTAACCTTATGAGAGAAAGACGATTGCTGCTGGGCGACGAGGCTATAGCCTTGGGCGCCGTACATGCCGGGCTTTCGGGGTGCTATGCATATCCCGGAACACCTTCGACCGAAATCACCGAGTTTGTACAGGGCGATGCGACGGCCCGGGCTCGCGGCATTCATTGCCGCTGGTCGTCCAACGAGAAAACCGCCATGGAGGAAGCCCTCGGAATGTCGTATATGGGCAAACGTGCCATAGTGTGCATGAAGCACGTAGGTATGAATGTCTGCGCCGATGCATTTGTGAATTCGGCCATGACCGGCACCAACGGCGGACTTGTCGTAGTGGCTGCCGATGACCCGTCGATGCACTCGTCGCAGAACGAGCAGGACTCGCGCTTCTACGGCAAATTTGCCATGATGCCCGTGTTCGAGCCGTCATCACAGCAGGAGGCTTATGATATGATGAAAGACGCTTTTTGCATGTCCGAGGAATACAAAATACCGGTGCTGCTGCGCATAGTGACACGCATGGCCCACTCGCGTGCCGTAGTCGAGACCGGCGAGATACGCGAGCCCAACCCGATGCGCTATCCAGACAATCCAAAAGAATGGGTGCTGCTTCCGGCTGTGGCACGCCGTCGCAACGAGCGACTGACCGGTATGCAGAAAGATTTAGAGCGCCGAGCCGAGGAATCCGAGTACAATAAATATATCGACGGAGCCGACACCTCGGTGGGCATCATCGCCTGCGGCATTGCATACAATTACCTCATGGAAAACTTCAAGGACGGATGCCCGCATCCGGTGCTGAAGGTCTCACAATATCCGCTGCCGGTGAATGCCGTAAGGCGACTGGCCTCCAAGTGCCAATCGCTGCTTGTGCTCGAAGACGGCCAGCCGGTGGTGGAGGAGATGCTGCTCGGCGTCCTGGAGCAGAGCGTCCGTATCGAGGGTCGTCTTTCGGGCGCCGTACCACGCACCGGCGAACTGACACCCGATAATGTCGCCTCCGCCCTCGGGCTCAAGAATGAAGAAGTGTTTGCGCCGTCCGAATTGGTGATGCCGCGTCCGCCAGCCTTGTGCCGGGGCTGCGGACACCGCGACATGTTTGCGGCACTAAACAATGTTCTGGGCGAGTACACCAATCCGCGCGTCTTCGGCGATATAGGCTGCTATACACTCGGCTATCTGCCTCCATATCAAGCACTACACTCCGTGGTGGACATGGGCGCCTCAATCACGATGGCCAAAGGCGCTGCCGATGCGGGCCAGTGGCCGTCGGTGGCCGTCATCGGCGACTCCACTTTCACCCACTCGGGTATGACCGGGCTGCTCGATGCCGTCAACAGCAAGTCAAATATAGTGATAGTAATCTCCGACAATCTCACCACCGGCATGACCGGAGGACAGGACTCGGCCGGAACGGGCCGTATCGAGAGCATCTGCCTCGGCATAGGCGTCGAGCCGGAGCACGTGCGCACGGTCATCCCTCTGCCTAAGAATATGGCCGAGATGGAAGACGTTATACGTCAGGAGATAAACTACCATGGTGTGAGCGTCATTGTCCCGCGCCGCGAGTGCATACAGACCGCCCGCCGTCACGCCAAACAAACCAAATAAATCGGGAGGACGACCCATGAATACAGACATAATACTTTCGGGAGTAGGAGGCCAAGGCATCCTCTCGATAGCCACAATAATCGGTGCCGCCGCTATCAACGACAACCTTTATATCAAGCAGGCCGAGGTGCACGGCATGAGCCAGCGCGGCGGCGACGTGCAGTCCAACCTGCGCATCAGCTCTACGCCCATAGCTTCCGACCTCATACCCTTGGGTAAGGCCGACCTCATCATCTCGCTCGAACCCATGGAGGCTATGCGCTACCTGCCGTACCTCAAAAAGGACGGATGGGTAATCACAAATACCGAGCCTTTTGTCAATATTCCCGACTACCCCGACCTTGACACGCTGATGCAGCGCATCGAAGCGTTGCCCCACCACGTGGCGCTTGATGTGGCCGCGATTGCAAGCGAGGCCGCCTCGCCTCGCGCCGCCAATATAGTATTGCTGGGCGCCGCAGCGCCTTTCCTCGGTATCGACATCGCTAAAATCGAAGACGGCATACACTCGGTGTTCGCACGCAAAGGAGATGCCATCGTCGAGATGAACATCAAGGCCTTCCGCGCCGGGCTCAAGGTGGCACACGCCCGCATCAACGGGAACAATTGAGCACACATCCACGAAAAACAACTATAACGCATGGAAATACCTTTTGACCGAAAGACTGTCGGCGAGGTGCTGCACAAGATGCACATCACTCATGCCGGCGATGCCACCATCCGGCAGACCCTTGCCCTTGCCGAGGAACTGGAGAGAATTACGGGGCGTAAATTCGTACATCTCGAGTTAGGTTCGCCCGGACTTCCTGCATCTCGAATAGGCATCGAGGCCCAAAAACAGGCTCTCGACGCCGGAGTGGCAAACAAGTATCCCAATATAGCCGGCATCACCCCGCTCAAACAGCAAGCCTCACGATTTGTCAAGGCCTTCCTCGGCATAGACGTAAGGCCGGAAAGTTGCGTGCCCACCGTGGGGTCCATGATGGGCACCTTTGCATCATTTATCCTGAGCACACACCTGCACGCCGACAAGGACACCATATTGTTTATCAATCCGGGCTTCTCGGTACAGCCGTTGCAAGCCAAAGTACTGGGATACAAGACAGACGAATTTGATGTCCACGACTTCCGCGGCGAGAAGCTGGCCCGGCAGCTCGAAAGCCGCCTTGAAAAAGGCAATATCGCCGCAATCATATATTCCAATCCCAACAATCCGGCGTGGATATGCTTCACCGAGAGCGAGTTGGAACACATCGGCCGTCTGGCCACACAATACGACACGATAGTCCTTGAAGACCTCGCATATTTTGGCATGGACTCGCGCAAAAACATAGGACATCCGTTCGAGCCGCCGTACCAGAGCACCGTGGCGCGATATACCGACAACTACATACTACTGCTCTCCGCCTCCAAGATATTCAGCTATGCCGGCGAGCGTGTGGCCACGGCTGTCATATCCGACGCATTGTTCGACCGCGAGTATCCCCATCTGAAGGAGACTCTCGGTATGGACACGCCCGGACGCACCTTTGTACACACCATACTGTACACCTTGTCATCGGGCGTGTGCCACTCGGCACAGTATGCCCTGGCGGCAATGTACGAGGCCGCATGCGATGGAAAACTCGATTTCGTGACCGAGAACCGCGAATATGCCGCGCGTGCCGCGAGGCTGAAGTCCATATTCTTGCGCAACGGCTTCCATATCGTCTACGACAAGGACCTCGATCGGGACGTCAGTGACGGCTTCTTCTTCACAATAGGCCGCAAGGGCTTTACGGGTGACGACCTCGTCGACGAGCTCATCCACTACGGCATCGCCGCCATCTCGCTGCGTACCACCGGCAGCGAACAGCAAGGGCTTCGCATATGCACATCGATGCTCGGCGACGGCGATTATCCACTCCTTGAAGAACGACTCGCAGCCTTCAATCGTAATTTTCCACAGACATAATACACCATATATAATACACCATTGGCATAATACGCCACAGACACAATACGCCACAGACATGAAAGCGAACTATATGACTGCCGCCGAGGCGGCCAAACTGGTCAAAAGCCACGACCGCGTGTACATCCAAGGCAGCACGTCCATACCGGAGGTATTGCTGGATGCCATAACGGCACGCCACGCCGAGCTGCAAGGCGTGGAGATGTATTCGGCCTTTGCTGTCGGCCGCCGTGACGCCCCGTATGCCAAGACCGAGTATCGAGATATATTCATCCCGCGCAGCCTGTTCATTTCCAACAGTATACGCAAGGCCGTAGACCGTGGCGAGGCACAAATCATCCCATGCTTCCTCGGCGAGGTGCCGGCGCTGTTCCGCGAGGGATACCTGCCGCTGGATGTCACCCTGCTCAACGTCTCGCCCCCCGACAAGGACGGCTATTGCAGCTACGGTGTATCGGCCGACCTGGCATTCTCGGCCGTCGAATGTTCCAAGACTATCATCGCGCAGGTCAACAAGCAGATGCCCTACTCTTACGGCGACCCGCTCTTACATATCAGCCGCTTCGATGCCTGCGTCGAAGTCGATGACCCGCTGGTCGAAGTGCCTACGGCCGTACCCAATGATGCCGAGCGCCGAATCGGCGGGCATATTGCCGAACTGATACCCGACGGCGCCACGCTGCAAATAGGCGTGGGCGGCATTCCCAATGCCGTGCTCGGGCGGCTGCGCGACCACCGGCATCTCGGCTTGCACACCGAGGCAATGACCGACGGCGTACTGCCGCTCATCCAAAGCGGAGTGATAGACAACTCTCAGAAGGTGGTCATGCCCGGAAAGAGCGTGGCCAGCCTTGCCTTGGGTTCAAGGGCACTATACGACTTCATGGACTACAACCCGGACATTATATTCAAGGACGTAGCGTGGACCAACTATCCCTTCCGCATATGCCAAAATCCCAAGGTGATGTCCATCAATTCGGCCATCGAAGTGGACCTTACCGGACAAGTATGTGCCGATTCGATAGGCACTCGACTGTTCTCCGGCGTCGGCGGACAGCACGACTTCATGTACGGCGGCGCACTCTCCGAGGGCGGCAAGACCTTTATAGCCATGACGGCGACCTCCGGCAAGGGCATCTCCAAGATCAAGCCGGTGCTCACCGAGGGCGCCGGAGTTGTCACCACCCGATTCCAGACCCAGTATGTGGTGACCGAATACGGCGCCGCCTTCCTCAAAGACAAGGACTGCGCTCAGCGTGCACGCGCCCTCATCGCCATCGCCGCTCCCGAGGCCCGCGAAGACCTCGAACGCGCCGCATGCCGGCGCTTCGGCTACCGCTTCCTCCGCGAGAAGTAGCCCGGAAACCATTAGCCGACCGAATATGCGAAAAGAATATCGGGCAAATTCCATCCATCTTCACGGAGACGAAAAAATCACCTTTCCCTCCACGGAATCAAAAATAGAGGATGTGTCAAAATGGTGGGACCGGTAGGGGCGCAATACATTGCGCCCGCGCAGTAGGAGGATAATATAATGAGCTCCTGTGTATTATACAGCGTTACCCACAATCGATGCGAACGCAATATATTGCGTCCCTACAATAATTCGCTATTCTGACACCGCCCGTGCACATGCCGGAGTGAGACTTGAGAATATGACGCAAACGCATTGATTTCAGCGACTTGTCCGCAGCTGTCCGATATGTGTCTGCGGATGACTGTCAAAATGATAGGTTTTCTGCCGGATTGACGCGCAGCCGACATGATTGTAATTGACAATTTGTCTAAATGGTCGGTATTTTCAGAAATAGTGATATAATGCGTGTCAGGCCGAAAAAAATGTTTATATTTGCGGCAAGCTATCCGAAAGTCTGACCTGAGGAAGCATACAACATTTCCTATCCAAGGAAGTAAACTACAAATTAACCTTTCAAAAAAAGTTCGTATGAAAAAATTCTACGCAACGCTTGTCATGGTCCTCGCCGCCGTAATAGGGGCGTCGGCCGCGCCGGTCATCTATGCCTACCAGACCTGGCAGTATGGCAACGACAACTCCGTGACCGGGCCCATAAAGTTTGACCCGGAGACCGATCCTATCGATGTGACGCTGATAGCGGACCAGTCAAGACTGGGATTGTGCTACTGCGGCTTCTACTACAACTACAAGTGGTATGTGCAAGTGACACTCCCCGGCACACAGTCCACCATCGAGAGCTTCAGCACCATCGACACCGAGACCGGTGAGCGCACGCCCATATCGCTCACCAGCACCAAGTGCATCGACCTGACCTACGACTACACCACAAACAACGTCTACGGCATCTACAAGGGCAACGGCGCCCTGGCGACGCTGGACATAAACACCGGCGCAGTCAAGAAAATAGGCGATTTCACCGACTTGGCAGGCAACAAGTTTAGCATGATTGCCCTTGCCTGCGACTTGGACGGACAGCTTTACGCAGTGTGCACCAACGACTCGTTCTACAAGGTCAATAAGACCAATGGTCGCGTGACCCTGGTAGGCGAATTGGGCGTCGATGCGGCCTACGACCAGTCTATGGCCTTTGATTACTCCACAGGTGTTCTATACTGGTTCAACAACGGCAAATACGCCTTGTACACCATCGATGCCAAGACAGGCAAAGCCAAAGGCATCAACAACATCCTGTACAACGGCGAATACGACAGCCTCAACACGCTAATGATACCATATATCAATGTAGCCAAGGGAGCCCCCGACCGCGTCACCGGCCGCAGCGCCACCGTCTCGGGGACCTCTGTAAAGCTTGCATGGACTCTCCCCACCAAGGACGCCCAAGGCAACGCCCTGACCTCGCTCGAAGGCATCAAGGTGCTGCGCGACGGCACGCAAGTAGCCTCTTTGGACGCCACAGCCACGGAATACACGGACAATAACGTCTCCGAAGGCGGCCACGACTACAAGCTCGTGCCCTTCAACGCTGCCGGCGACGGCGGCGTGGACACCGACCCGCTACACGTGGTAGTCGGCGCCGATGTCCCGGCAGCCGTGGCATCCTTCAGTGCCGTCCCGGGCGACAACAAGGCCGTACTTAACTGGACAGCCCCCACCAAAGGCCTCAATGGCGGAAGCTTTGACCCGGCAGGACTTACCGGATACGTAATCAAACGACGCATCTACGGCTCGCCCGACCAGACCGAAATCAAGATTTCCGATCCCACGCAGACATCCTACGAGGACACCCCCGGATACGGACGCTACATCTACAGCATCGCTGCTGTCAACGACAAGGGCGAAGGCGCATATACCGAAGCCCCCACAGTTCTGGTCAAACCGGCCGACTGGATTGTCATGGGACAGGGCGAAGCAGTGGCAGTGGTCGAGGATGGCAAGACATACAAATTCTATGACAACGGCGGCGAAGGCAATTACACCAACAACGCCAACGATCTGCTGACCATCAAGCCCGCCAACCCCAACAGCTATATACGAGTGCAATTCACCGAATTCGAAATCGACACCTTCGGTGATTACCTAATCATATACAACGGATTGGACGAAGCCGCACCCAAAATCGGCGAATTCAACAGCGAAGGCGGAGTGCCCGCGGCAATCAAAGACCTCCAAGCCACCAATGACAGCGGAGCCCTGACATTCCACTTTACCAGCGACATCATGGACCGCCGCTTGGGTTGGGTCGCCACCGTCACCGCCGTGGAGGCCAAGGCCAATGACCTGGCAGCCGTCTCGGTCAGAGGCGAGAAATTCCCCACTACGAACAAGCCCGCAGAGTACTTCGTGAAAGTCAACAATAAGGGACGCAACACGGCATCCAACTACAAGGTGCAACTGCGTGACGCCGAAGGCAATGTCCTCGCTACTGCCGATGGAACCGAACTGGCACGCAACGCCTCGACCGAACTCAAGCTGCAATACACCTTTACAGAGGCCAAGAATACCACCGTCTCCGGATATGTGCTCTACGATGCAGACGAAGACGTGTCCAACAACTCGACAGCCGCACTTGTGCTGAACATTGTTCCGGAAGGCAGCGAGCTGGTAACCATCGGCGCCGCCTCCCCCGATGACGTATATGTAGTACCTACCACATTCATGGCCAATCAGTCCGTATTCGAGGGCATCTACTACGCTTCGGATCTGGGCGAAAACGCCGGCAAGAAGATTGCGATGATATCCTTCCCATACGGCACCCTCGAAAACGAGTTCAGCAATGTACCCATGCGCGTATGGCTGGGCGAAACCGAAAAGACTAATCTCGAAGAAGGGATTATTCCCGTCGGCCAACTCACCAAAGTCTTTGAAGGAACCATCGACGTCAAGCTCGACGACGAAGCCATGGCCTTCGCCCTCCAAAACGAGTACAAGTACAACGGCAAGAACCTCGTGGTGATGATCTACAAGACCGGAAAAGAGACCAACCTCGACGGCGTGGCATTCAAGGGCACCTACGGCAAGCCCGAGTCGCCGCTCAACACCCGCTTCGACAACAACGACGAAGTCGATGACGCAGAATACACCCTCGACCCCGAGAAGACAGATGAAACCTTCGGCTACGCAGCCAACTCTATAGTCCCGGACATTAATGTTCTCTTCATCCCCGGTGCCGGTGTCAACGACATCAGCGTGGACGGCTCCGCCTCCATCAAGGCCGCTGACGGCGCCATCATCGTGTCCGGCAACGCCGGTCAGGCATTGGCAGTCTATGCCGCAGACGGTAAGGCCGTATATGTCGGCGCCTCCGTCACCGATGCCTCCGTGTCCGTAGTGCCCGGCGTATACATCGTACGTGCCGGCGCCACCACCGCCAAGGTCATCGTCAAGTAATAATCTACCGCCTGCAATAGCGATAGACTACTTCCACTAATAACAGTGGCCGTCATCCGCTTTACGGGTGACGGCCACTTCTATAATTTGGACTGTCGCATATCGAATTTCCAATGTCGAATTTTAGAGCAAATATGCAAGCAGGAACAGAAGAAAATGGTTTTTCACGATTTGTTAGAAATAATAATTGATAGCATGATGCTATCCGAGCGCAACGAGTTTCTCGCCTGATAATCCGGGAAATTATAGTATCTTTGTCGAAGTAATAGTAATAGACTAAGGAATGATTTATATTTGGCTTGACGAAAGCGATCGCCATGGAGAGTTTTACTCTAACTTCTATGGAGGTCTTTTGGTGCATTCGCGATATTACCGCGAGGTGTTGGAACGTATGCGCTCAATTGTTGAAGAAACAGGGATTAGAGATGAAATCAAGTGGCAGAAAGTCAATGAATATCATTATGAGAAGTATATTAGGTTGGTAGATTTGCTTTTCGACCTTGCCAAAGAGGGAAAGCTTAAAATCAGGATATTCTTTCGGCACAACCAATACTGTCCGACAAGGCTAACGTCAGAAGAAAGAAAGTCTGATTATCCAATGTTGTACTACCAATTCATTAAGTATGCGTTTGGGCTGCCTTATGCAGGTGTTGGAGAATTGGATGCACTTACGCTATATTTGGACGAGATACCATTACGACAAGCCGAAAGAGATGATTTTATATCTCATATACGTGGGCTTGCAAAAGACCATATTTTAAAAAAAATGGGGTTGAAAATTGCAGAGGACAGCATCATTGAAGTCAATTCAAAACAGCATCTACCGTTACAATTTATGGACGTCATTCTCGGTGCTATTTGTTTCAAACTGAATGAAAAAGACAAACTTAAGGCAGAAGGTGAGAATAAGGTAGGCAAGCGCACGATTATGAAGCTAAAGCTATACAAGCACATTAATATGCGAATACGGGATATATATCCGAATTTCAATATTGGAGTCACCACACCGATACGAGTAAATTCCGATAGCTGGACACAGGTTTACAGGCATTGGAGTTTTATTCCTAAATACCATACGCGAGACACCGCTCGGACCAAAAGGGCAAAAAAATAGCCCTCGTAACCTACACTTGTGAGCTACGCACTTTTCACGTAGCCGTTCAGTCACGAAGGGTATTTTTCTACTGCAAAGGTAAACGGTTTTTTCGGTATATCAAAATCCTAATAAATTTTTTATGTGAAAATTTATTAACCGAAGGCTCGGGGAGAACGGAAATCACAATACCTTCTGCGAAAGCAAGTAAAAAACCTTTCTTTCGGCCACAATGACTACCGCTATAACGGCCAATAACAGCTACAACAGATTTAACGGCCAATAACGGCTACAATAACTATAACAGCCATTAAAGCTGTCATAGCAATAATGGCTGTTATGGTTGATGGGGAGGGTGCGCTACGGCTTATTTGCCGAGGGCGCAGCCTTTACATTTTTCGGCGATTTGGGTGAAGAAGTCGTTGCCCTTGTCGTCTACGAGGATGAAGGCGGGGAAGTCTTCGACTTGGATTTTCCAGATGGCTTCCATGCCGAGCTCGGGGTATTCGAGGAGTTCGACTTTCTTGATGGAGTTCTGTGCCAGGACGGCGGCGGGACCGCCGATGCTGCCCAGGTAGAATCCGCCGTGCTTATGGCAGGCGTCGGTGACTTGCTTGGAGCGGTTGCCCTTGGCAATCATGACCATAGAGCCTCCGGCGGCCTGGAATTGGTCGACGTAGCTGTCCATTCGTCCGGCGGTGGTGGGACCGAAGCTGCCCGAGGGCATACCCTGCGGCGTCTTGGCCGGGCCGGCGTAGTATATGGGATGGTCTTTGAGGTATTGAGGCATGGGTTCGCCGCGGTCGAGGCGTTCTTTGATTTTGGCGTGTGCGATGTCGCGACCTACGATGATGGTACCGCGCAGGGACAGGCGTGTCGATACCGGGTATTTGGAGAGTTCGGCGAGGATTTCCGGCATGGGTCGGTCGAGGTCGATATTGACGACTTTGCCTTCGCCGGCTTTGCGCATTTCTTCGGGGATGAGTTCGCCGGGGTTGGCGTCGAGTTTTTCGATCCAGAGGCCTTGGCGGTTGATTTTGGCTTTGACGTTGCGGTCGGCGCTGCAGCTTACGCCGAGGCCTACGGGGCAAGATGCACCGTGGCGGGGCAGGCGGATGACGCGGATGTCGTGAGCAAAGTATTTACCGCCGAATTGAGCGCCGAGTCCGATGCGTTCGGAGGCTTCTTTGAGTTGTTTCTCGAGTTCGATGTCACGGAAGGCGTGTCCCAGTTCGTTGCCTTGAGTGGGAAGGTTGTCGTAGTATTTGACGGAAGCTTTCTTGACCGTCTCGAGGTTTTTCTCGGCGGAGGTGCCGCCGATGACGAATGCGATGTGGTAGGGGGGACAAGCGGCGGTGCCGAGTGTCTTCATTTTCTCGACCAGGAAGGGGAGCAGTGTCTTGGGGTTGATCAGGGCTTTGGTCTCTTGGTAGAGGTATGTTTTGTTGGCCGAGCCGCCACCTTTGGCTACGAAGAGGAAGTGGTATTCGTCGTCGTCGCCGGCGTGGATGTCGACTTGGGCGGGGAGGTTGCAGCCTGTGTTGACTTCGGCGTACATGTTCAGGGGAGCGTTTTGGCTGTAGCGAAGGTTGTCGGTGGTGTAAGTGTCATATACACCGCGAGATATGCGTTCAGCATCGTCGCATCCGGTGAATACGTACTGGCCTTTTTCGCCGTGAACGATGGCAGTGCCGGTGTCTTGGCAGAAGGGGAGTTGGCCTTTGGCTGCGACTTCGGCGTTGCGCAGCATTGTCAGGGCAACGAATTTGTCGTTTTCGCTGGCTTCGGGGTCATGGAGGATTTTGGCGACCATGGCGTTGTGCTCGCGGCGGAGCATGAAGGCGTTGTCATGGGTGGCTTGGCGCGCCAGGACGGTGAGTGCCTCGGGGTCTACTACGAGAAATTCGTGACCGCCCCAGTTTTCGACGTGTACGTATTTGTCTGTGAGCTTGTAATACTCGGTGGTATCGGGTCCCAGTGGGAACATGGGCTGATACTTAAATGGTTTGGTTGCCATAATGTGTGTTGTATATAGGGTGTATTGTTTTGTGTCTTGATTTTGCTCGCTTTTTTTAGGGGTCCTTAGGGTCCTTAGGGACTTTAGGGTCTTTAAGGACCTTAGAGACCTTAAGGACCTTAAGGACCTTAAGGACTTTAGGGCTCTCTCTAATGTCTTGCAAATTTAAGCAATTTTTGCGAGAATGGGGCGGCTATTATAGCTATTATGACTATTATGGCCGGTATTGTCTGTGTAGTCGGTGGTCACGGCAGGGTGATACTTAGAGTGTCTGTGGCGATGGCGACGCCTTGGGGGAGGGTGGCGGCGGTGTCGGCGTGGGTTCCCATATCGTGGCTCAGATGGGTGAGGTAGGCTCGGCGCGGTGCGATGTCTCGTATCAGGGCAAGGGCTTCGTCAAGGGTGATATGGGACATGTGGGGCGTATGGCGTAGAGCGTTGATGACCAGCGTGTCTACGCCGCGCATGGCGTCGATGGATTGCTGCGGCAGTGTCTTGCAGTCGGTGATGTATCCTATGTCGCGAGTGCCGCCGTGGGTGGGGGTGCCGGCATTGTCACCGTTGTCGCTGTCGGGGAGGTATATGCGGAAGCCGAGGATGGGGAGCCTGGCGTGCATGACAGTGACGGGCAGTATGCGTATGCCGTTGATATAGAATTCCTTGTATGGTTCGATGATGTGTATGTCGTAGGTGGGTACGCCGGGGTAGAGGTGTTCGGCAAAGCAGTAGGGGACGCGAGCGCGCAGGTCGCGTGCAACGTCTTCGCTGCAATATACGGGGAATGGTCCGGTGTGGCCGTGGCGTAGTGCGGCGATGTTGCAGTAGGGGCGCAGGTCGTCGATTCCGCCTACATGGTCGTAGTGGCTATGGGTAATCAGTAGTGCGTCGAGTGGGGGTGCTCCGGCGCGTAGTATTTGTTGGCGAAAGTCGGGGCCGCAGTCTATGAGGATATTGGCGCGGGCTGTGCTGACGATTGCGGATGCGCGTAGTCGTCTATCACGTGGGTCGTCGGAGGTGCACGTGGGGCATTGACAGCCTATTTGGGGAACGCCGGTGGATGTGCCGGTACCCAAGAATGTTAATGTGGAATGTGGAATGTGGAATGTGGAATTGCCGGGCTCGGAGTGGGCGGAGGACTCGGCGTTCTCGGTGGCGGCGGACTCTGAGTGCTCTGAATATTCGGAGGATGGGATATTTGTGTCAGTTTTCATCGGGGGAGGCGGCGCGTGAGCGGGGTGCAAAGCGTATGGTGAAGTATGTCACGGTGAGCAGTGCAAAGACTATGATGAAGTATGTCCAGTGTTGTTGTGGCGGGACAAGGAAGTATATGGCGTTGATGAGCAGTTGCAGCAGGGCGTAGCATATCGAGACGACGATGTGTGGCAGCTGCCATTGGCGTATAAGCAGGTGGAAGATGAATTTGTGGTGTGGGGTGAGGATGTTTTCGCCGGCGAAGAGGCGTTGGGTTGTAGTGAGTCCGGCGTCGAAGAGGCATACTATGAGGAATATCATCATGGTGGCGTCTCCTTCGGCGAGTATCATGGTGGTGAGGATGTAGACTATGAGGAATCCCAGGGTGATGGCTCCGACGTCTCCGGCGAAGATTTTGCGGCTGATGTTGAATATGCCGAATATGGTCATGGCGGCCATAAGGGTGATGCAGAAGTGGATGTACATCGGTGCTTCGGGCATGGATGTGGTGCCGTGCAGGACGTATAGCATTGAGCCGAGGACCACGAGGGTGTATAGTGCGAGCATTCCGGTGATGCCGTCTATGAAGTTGACGGCGTTGATGCATCCTACGCCGAAGATGATGATCAGCAGGTAGATGTCGAAGGCGCCGGGATAGCAGAGGCTTTTGAATGTGATGGCTACGGCGATGATTTGGAGCAGCAGTCGTGGCCAGGGGGGCAGTGGCCGGATGTCGTCGTACATGCTGACGGCGGCGAGTATCAGTGCGCATATGCCCATGGTTATCCATTGGGCGTTTTGAGCCTGTGGGGTGACGGCGGTGAATATCACGGCGGCCAGTGGCACGATGATTCCGCCGCAGGTGAGCATCGGGCGGTTGTGGGACGAGCGGCTGTCGACGGGTGCTGTTATGTGCAGCCGTCGTGCTATCGGGATGTAGGCTATCTCGATGGCCAGCAGTGATATGAGCATCCATAGGGTGGGCAATGTGTCGAGCTTTTTGTCGTGGTTGTCAGCGGTTGGCCGGGTTGGCGGGTTTTCAGCGGTTGGCCGGGTCGTTGGCGGGGTCGGTGTACCAGCGGTATAGGCGGTCGATGCCGTCGTCGAGTTCGACTGTATGACGCCATCCGAGGCGGTGTAGGCGGCTGACGTCGCAGAGTTTGCGCATGGTTCCATCGGGGTGACGGTGGTCGAAGATTATGGCGCCTTCGAAGTCTACGCATCGGCGTATTTTTTCGGCGAGTCGGGCTATGGATACTTCGATGCCTGTTCCGACGTTGATGTGCATGTTTCGCAGTGGTTTGTCTGCGGCGCGGCGTTCGGCGGCGAGGTCTTTGTATGATACGTGTAGCATGACGTATACGGTTGCGTCGGCCATGTCTCGGCTCCAGAGGAATTCGCGTAGTGGGGTGCCTGTGCCCCATAGTTCGAGGCGGTCGGCGTATATGCCGTATCGGTGTAGTATGGTGTCTATTTCGGCGTCTGAGAGTGCCGGGTCGAATTCTTTGACTGGCAGTCGTGTAAGGTCGTGTCGCAGTGCGGCGTAGTCGCCTTGTCGGAGCATCCGGGCCAGGTGCATTTTGCGCATCATCACGGGCAGGACGTGTCCGTTGTCAAGGTGGAAGTTGTCGCCAGGGCCGTAGAGGTTGGTAGGCATGACTGCGACGTAGTCTGTGCCGTATTGTCGGTTGAGGCTTTCGCAGAGTTTGAGTCCGGCGATTTTGGCTATGGCGTAAGGTTCGTTGGTGAATTCGAGTGGAGATGTGAGCAGTGCGTCTTCGTCCATGGGCTGGGGTGCTTCGCGTGGGTATATGCATGTCGAGCCGAGGAATACGAGGCGTCGGACGCCGTGGCGCCATGCTTCGCCGATGACGTTTTGTTGTATTTGGAGGTTTTGGTATATGAAGTCGGCGGGGTAGGTGCTGTTGGCGAGTATTCCGCCGACGTGTGCGGCGGCGAGGACTACGGCGTCGGGTTGTTCTTGGTCGAAGAATGTGCGTACTGCGATGGGGTCGAGCAGGTCGAGTTGGCTGTGGGTACGGCCTACGAGGTTGGTGTATCCGCGCTGTATGAGGTTGTGCCATATTGCCGAGCCTACGAGGCCGCGGTGTCCGGCGACGTATATCTTGGCCGTTGGGTCGAGTAGTGGCTTGGCGGTGTTGTCGTTATCTTGCATTGTCTTGGTTTGGGGGTGGCCAGTATGGCTGTTATAGCTGTTATGGCTTGTATGGCTATTGTGGGATTGTTTAGATTTTGCCTTCTCGGGCGAGTTGCATGTCGGCGTCTACCATCATGTCTACGAGGGCTTGAAAGGATGTTTTGCGTGGGTTCCAGCCGAGTGTTGTGCGTGCCTTGGAGGGGTCTCCGAGGAGTTGTTCGACTTCGGCGGGGCGGAAGAAGCGCGGGTCGACTTCGACGAGTGTGCGTCCGGTGTCGGTGTCTATGCCTTTTTCGTCGAGGCCGGAGCCTTCCCAGCGCAGGTTGATGTCGACGCGTTCAAATGCACGGGTGGTGAATTCGCGTACGGTGTGGTATTCGCCGGTGGCGATGACGAAGTCGTCGGGTTGGGGCTGTTGTAGTATAAGCCACATACATTCGACGTAGTCGGCGGCGTAGCCCCAGTCGCGTAGTGCGTCGAGGTTGCCCAGGTAGAGTTTGTCTTGGCGTTTGTGTGCTATGCGTGCGGCGGCGAGGGTGATTTTGCGTGTGACGAAGTTTTCGCCTCGGCGTGGGCTTTCGTGGTTGAAGAGTATACCGTTGGCGGTGTACATTCCGTAGCTTTCGCGGTAGTTTTTCATAATCCAGAAGGAGTACATTTTGGCTACGGCGTAGGGTGAGCGCGGATAGAATGGTGTGTCTTCGTTTTGTGGTACTTGGCGTACTTTGCCGAAGAGTTCGCTGGTGGAGGCTTGGTATATGCGACATTGTTTTTCGAGGCCGAGTATGCGTATTGCTTCGAGCAGGCGCAGTGTTCCGGTGGCGTCGACGTCGGCGGTGTACTCGGGTACATCGAATGATACTTTGACGTGGCTTTGTGCGGCGAGGTTGTATATTTCGTCGGGTCGTACTTCGCCGATGATGCGTATGAGTGATGATGAGTCGGTCATGTCGCCGTAGTGTAGTGTGAGTAGTCGTCGGCGGTGCATGTCGCGTACCCATTCGTCGAGGTATAGGTGTTCGATGCGAGCGGTGTTGAAGGATGAGCTGCGGCGAATGATGCCGTGGACTTCGTATCCTTTGTCGAGGAGGAATTCGGCCAGATAGGAGCCGTCTTGTCCGGTGATGCCTGTGATGAGGGCTGTGGGCATGGTGGTGTGTATGCTTGTGGTGGTGAGGCGCTTGACGCGCGCGGTGGGGTTGTCGTTCTCTGTTTTTTTGGCGGGGGAGGGGTGTCCTGTCAGGGGTTGTGTATCAGCGTGCTATGGCTTGGCGGATGGTGTCGCATACGCGGCGGATGTCGTCATCGGTGAGTGATGATCCGCTGGGGAGACATAGTCCGCGGTCGAAAGTGTCGGTGCATACGGTGCCGCCGTAGTAGGGGGCGTCTTGGTATACGGGCTGGGTGTGCATGGGTCGCCACAGTAGTCGGCTTTCGATGTTGGCGGCGTCGAGTGCCAGACGCAGTTGGTCGGGGGTGACGGGTATGATGTCCGGGTCAAGCAGTATTGTGGTGAGCCAGTAGTTGCTGTTGAAGTCTTCGGAGGGGTTGGTGTGTACACTGATGCCGTCGATGTCGCCGAGCAGGCGTACGTACAGGGCATCGATGTCGCGGCGGCGTTGGAGGTGTTGGGGTAGTACTTCCATTTGTCCGCAACCGATGCCGGCGCTGACGTTGGACAATCGGTAGTTGTATCCGATGACTTTATGGTAGTAGTATGGGCGGTTTTCGCGGGCTTGTGTGGCGTAGAATTTGACGCGTTCGGCTGCTTGTTTGTCGGGGCAGATGAGTGCTCCGCCGCCGCTGGTGGTGATGATCTTATTGCCGTTGAAAGAGAGCGCGCCGTAAGTGCCGAAGGTTCCGCATTTTTGGCCGCGGAATTCGCTGCCGAGGCCTTCGGCGGCGTCTTCCAGTACGGGGATGTTGTATTTGGCGGCGACGGCGAGTATCCGGTCGATATGTGCGGGCATTCCGTAGAGGTATACGGGGATGATGGCTTTGGGATATTTGCCGGTGACTGCGTGGCGGTCGATGATGGCTTTTTCGAGGGCTTCGGGGTCGATGTCCCAGGTGTCGTGGTCGCTGTCTACAAATACGGGTTGGGCGCCGCAGTATCGTACGGGGTTGGCGCTGGCCGAGAAGGTGAAGGATTGGCAGATGACTTCGTCGCCGGGTCCTACGCCGAGCATGACCAGTCCCAAGTGTATGGCGGCTGTTCCGGCACTGAGAGCGACGACGCGTCCACGCTCGATGCCGAGGAAGTCGGCGAGCATGTCTTCAAAGAGATTGACGTTGGGGCCTAAGGGGACTATCCAATTGGTCTCGAAGGCGTGGTCTACATATTTTTTTTCGCCGCCACCCATATGGGCAAGTGACAGGAGTATACGATCCATAATAATGTCGAATGTTGAATGTTGAATGTTGAATTGGAAATCTGGAATTGGGCTGCGCCGGAACAATCCTGGGAGGAACCTTTGGAACTTTAGGGTCTTTAAGGACCGTAGGGTCAGTCGCGGCGGACAGCAGCGGCGGTGGGCGGTATGCCCAGGCCGTGGTATTCGAGGCCTTCTTCGGCCAGATCGATGCCTTGATAGATGTTGCGGCCGTCGACGACGAGGTTGCCGCGCATGGCGCGTGCCACAACTTTCCACGATGGCAGGCGGAATTGTTTCCACTCGGTTAGCAGTATCAGTGCATCGGCGTCGATGCAGGCGTCATACATGTCTGTGGCGTATTGGACGGTGTCGCCCAGTCGGCGTCGACATTCGTCCATGGCTACGGGGTCGTAGGCGCGTACGGTGGCTCCGGCTTGGCGCAGTGCTTCGATGGCTACGAGAGCGGGGGCGCAACGCATATCGTCTGTTTCGGGCTTGAAGGCGAGGCCCCAGAGTGCTATGTGTCGTCCTTCGAGGCTGCCCAGGCGCTGGCGCAGTATTTCGACGGGGCGCAGTTTCTGGGCTTCGTTGACGGCGTCTACGGCTTCGATGACGCGCATGGCGTAACCGTGTTCGGCGCCTATGCGCATAAGCGCTTTGACGTCTTTGGGGAAGCACGAGCCGCCGTATCCGCAGCCGGGATATAGGAATTTGCTGCCGATGCGTGCGTCGCTGCCTATGCCTTTGCGTACCATATTGACGTCTGCGCCGGTGAGGTCGCAGAGATTGGCGATGTCGTTGATGAAGGATATACGGGTGGCGAGCATGGCATTGGCGGCGTACTTGGTCATTTCGGCCGAGGCGATGTCCATGAATATTACGCGGAAGTTGTTAAGCAGGAACGGTCGGTAGAGGCGTTCCATGACTCGTCGTGCGCGGTCGCTTTCGATGCCTATAACGACGCGGTCGGGGGACATGAAGTCTTTGATGGCGGCTCCTTCTTTGAGGAATTCGGGGTTGGAGGCGACTTCGAAGGGGATGTCGCAGCCGCGTGCATCTAATTCGGCTTGGATGGTTTGCTTGACCAGGCGTGAGGTGCCTACGGGGACGGTGCTTTTGGTGACCAGGAGGGTGTAGTGGTTGATGTATCGGCCGAAGGTGCGTGCTACTTCGAGGACGTAGCTCAGGTCTGCCGAGCCGTCTTCGTCGGGGGGCGTGCCTACGGCGCAGAATACTATGTCGCTGTCGTCGAGGACTTCGCGCAGGTCTGTGCCGAAGTGGAGGCGACCGCCGGCGACGTTGCGGCTTACCAGGTCGTCCAGCCCGGGTTCGTAGATAGGTATTTGGCCTTGGCGTAGTCGCTCGATTTTGGCGGCGTCGATGTCGATGCAGGTGACATTGACGCCTATTTCGGCGAAACATGCTCCGGATACAAGTCCTACGTATCCTGTGCCTACTATTGTGATGTTCATATCGGGTGTGTATACATCGGTGTGATGTCGCCTATGACGACGACCACAAATTTACGCTTTTTTCGCCTAACGGCCAAAACAAGAATAATGTGGAGTGTGTCTTCGGTAATGAGGAGTGTGGAATTGGGTTGCGCAGTGGGTGATAAGGGCATTATGGGAATTATGGGAGTGATGGGAATTATGGGAGTGATGCATTGCTCTCATTATTCTTATTGTTCCCATTGCTCTCATTATTTCCACCAACCTTGCTCTTATTGTTCTTATTGTTTCTGCTGCTGCTGTTGTTGTTGCTTTGGGCTGATGGTGTTGTATTCGCCGCAGAGGAGCCAGGCGGTCAGGGGGCTGCGGCTGAGAAGGTACTCGACGGCGAGGGTGACGGCGACAATGCAGGCGGCGACGGCAACGGCGATGACGGTCAGGGGGACTATGGAGAGGGCCATGTCACGTGCGGGGTCTTGCAGGAAGGTCAACGGGAACAGGAAGAAATAGTGTAAGAGGTATATAGCCAGGGATTTGCGCCCGAGGTATTCCCAGATGACGGCTATGCGTCCGGGGCGTGTGCGCTCGGCGCTGTAGGCTTTGTCTGCCCAGGGTATGGCGATGTTGAGTGCTACGATGATGAGGGCTATCTGGAAGAAGATTTTGGCCACAGGGACTATGAGTGGGATGTCTTGGAGGGCGGGGATGCGCCAGGGCCATACGGCGATGTAGAACAACGGGATGGCAACGATGAGGGCGATGGTGACGGCTCGGGGATTGGCTGTCAGGCGTATGAAGGAGTCTTGGTGCTGCCTGGCGATGGCTCCGACCATGAATATTGGGAGAAATTGGGCGATGAGCAGGCCGCTGGAGATTCCGATGTATTGGGTGGGTACTAAGTTGTATATCAGGGCGTAGAGCGCGATGCCTGTGGCAACGGTGGTTGTGACGGCGAGGGTGGGGCGTCGCAGTCGCAGTATCGTCGGGGCAAGCAAGGCGTAAAGTACCATGATTGCGAATAGTACGAGGGTGAACCAGTAGCCGTTTTTGAATTCGCCGAGCCATAGGCCGTCGAAGCCGGTGGGCAGGGGGGATTTGAGACCGCTGGTGGGGAAGTAGAGCACCCAAAGCGAGGATACAATTACCATGGGAACAATGAGTTGCATAGCGCGTTGCCGCAGGTTGGGGCGACGTATGCGGCCGTCTTCGGTGGTTTTGTATGTGAACCATCCGCTGATAAAGAAGAAGATGGGCATGTGTACTTCGCCGATGATTTTGAAGAGTGTGGCGGCGTCGATGTCGCGTATGCACATGGTCAGGACGTGCCCCATCACCACCATAAATATGGCGATGCCTTTGAGGAGGTCCATGTAATGCATCCTTTTCATAATGTCGAATTTGGAATGTGTAATGTCGAATTGAAGGCTGCGCCGGAACAGCGGCTAAAGTATTCTTAAGGAACTTAAGGACCTTTAAGGACGGGCCTTTAAGGACTCTTTCGTTTTAGGAATTTAATGTTGCGGGGTCGGGGTGCAGGCCTGGGGATGGTCTTAGAAGGCGGAAGGCTTGAGGTTGAGGCCGACGCGTTCGTGGAGGCCGAAGAGGAGGTTGAGGTTGTGGACGGCTGTGCCTGATGCGCCTTTGAGGAGGTTGTCGATGACAGATGTCACGAGCAGTCGGTCGCCTATGCGGTCGAGGTGGAGGATGCATTTGTTGGTGTTGACGACATCTTTGAGGTCGGGCGCTTTATCGGTGACGAAGGTGAAGTTGTGGTCGCTGTAGTAGTCGTCGTAGATTTCGCGCAGGCGATCGAGGGACACTTTGCAGTCGAGGTAGACAGCGGCCAGTATTCCGCGCGAGAAGCATCCGCGCATGGGTATGAATTCGATGGGTGCGCTGAAGCTGGTCTGCAGTTGTGAGAGGCTTTGGCGTATTTCGGCGAGGTGCTGATGCTGGAAGGGGCGGTATATTGAGACGTTGTCGTTGCGCCACGAGTAGTGTGATGTGGGCCCGGGTTTGACGCCGGCGCCGGTGCTTCCGGTGATGGCTGTGACGTGTACGGCGCTGTTTATCAACAAATTTTTGGCCAGCGGGAGCAGCGCCAGTTGGATTGCCGTGGCAAAGCATCCGGGGTTGGCGACGTGTCGTGCGCCGCGGACTATGCGTTTGCGGTTGAGTTCGGGTAGTCCGTAGACAAAGTCGTGTGTTCCGTCTTCGATGCGGTGGTCGGCGCTGAGGTCGATGATGCGTGTGTCTTCGGGCACGGGGTGCTCGGCCAGGAATTGGCGGGCGGTGCCGTGTGGTGTGCAGCAGAATAGGCAGTCGATGCCGGAGTAGTCTACCGCAGAGGTGAAGTGCAGGTCTGTTTCGCCGATGAGTCCTTGGTGTACTTCGGTGACGGGGCGTCCGGCGTTGCTGACCGAGTGTACCCATTCGAGGTGTACGTCGGGATGGTTGAGCAGCAGGCGGATGAGTTCGCCGGCGGTGTATCCGGCACCGCCTATGATTGCGGTATTTATCATAATAATTTGGAATGTTGAATGTTGAATGTTGAATGTTGAATGGGCTGCGCGGGACAGCGGCTAAGACTCTTTTTCGCTTTTGGGGTGACCCTAAGGGCATTAAGGATTTTAGGACCCTTAGGGTCAGCCCGGGGGGTTATTCGTCGCGGCCGTTGCGTTGCTGGATGTCGTGGTAGATTTTCATCTGGTTGCCCAGGATGCGGGTGAATCCTTTGATGTCGTCGGCAGTCCATGCGCGAGATAGTTCGCCGTATTCGCCGAAGGATGTTTTCATGAGGTCGAAATCGCTTTCGACGCCTACCATAACCATATTGTAGGGCCGGAGGTCGACGATGACGCGTCCGGTGACGTTGCGCTGTGATTTTTCGAGGAAAGCTTCGATGTCGCGCATGACGGGTTCGAGGTATTGTGCTTCGTGCAGGAACATGCCGTACCAGTTGCCGAGCTGGTCTTTCCAGTATTGCTGCCACTTGGTCAGGGTGTGCTTTTCGAGCATTTTGTGCGCTCCGATAATCAGCATCGGTGCTGCGGCTTCGAAACCTACACGACCTTTGATTCCGATGATTGTGTCGCCGATGTGCATGTCTCGTCCTACGCCGTAGGGTGCGGCGATTTGTTCGACGCGGCGTATGGCGTCTACGGGGTTGGCGAAACGTTGGGCGTCGACGGCTACGATTTGGCCTTGTTCGAAGTCGATGGTTAGGCGTCGTGGCTCGGTGGCGGTCATCCGGGTGGGGTATGCTTCTTCGGGGAGTGTTTGGTCGCTGTGAAGCGTTTCTTTGCCGCCGATGCTGGTACCCCAGAGGCCTTTATTGATGGAGTATTCCATTTTTTTGAAATCGGCTTGGAATCCGTGGCGGCGGAGGTAGTCGATTTCGTACTCGCGGGTGAGGTTCATATCGCGTGTGGGCGTGATGATTTCGATTTCGGGGGCGAGAATCTGGAATGTGAGGTCGAAGCGTACTTGGTCGTTGCCGGCGCTGGTGCTGCCGTGAGCGACGCAGTGTGCGCCGATGCTTTTGGCGTAGTTGATGATGGCTATGGCTTGGAATATGCGCTCCGAGGATACGGATATGGGGTAGGTGCCGTTGCGCAGGATGTTGCCGTAGACCATGTATCGTATGCTTTTTTGATAGTACTCGTCGGTGATGTCGAGTGTGGCGTGCTGTCGGGCGCCCAGGGCGAGGGCGCGCTCGCGTATTTTATCGAGTTCGTCGGGGGTGAAACCTCCGGTGTTGGCGATGGCGGTGTATACTTCGTATCCGCATTCTTCGCTGAGGTATTTGACGGCGAATGAGGTGTCGAGGCCTCCGCTGAAGGCCAGTACGACTTTTTTCTTGGTGGTGGGTGTGTCCATAGTTGTGTCGTTGTGTTTGGGTGAGGTGGCGATGTCGGCGTCGGTGTTGGGGTGGGGGACGCAGAGACTGTCCTCGGGGTCGTATAGTAGTCCGACGCAGAGGCATTTGTGTCCGCCGTTGCGTTGGAGGATGTCGTAGTTGACGCAGCTTTCGCATCCGCGCCAGAAGGCTGTGTCCGAGGTGAGTTCATCGAAGGTGACGGGGCGGTATCCGAGTTCGAAGTTCATCTTCATGACGGCTGCTCCGGTGGTCAGGGAGAATATCTTGGCGTGCGGAAACATTTGTCGTGACAGTTCGAAGATGCGCTGCTTGATGCGTTTGGCCAGTCCGATGCCGCGGAATGCGGGTGCAACGATGAGGCCCGAATTGGCTACGAATCGTCGGTTGCTCCACGATTCGATGTAGCTGAATCCGGCAAAGCGTCCTTGGTCGTCGAGTGCGATGACGGCTTTGTGCTCGAGCATTTTCTGTCGAACGTACTCGGGCGAGCGTTTGGCGATGCCGGTGCCGCGTACGCGTGCGGCGGCGTTGATTGTCTCGAGTATCTCGTCGACGTATGACAGGTGTGTCTCGTCGGCTACGATGACTCTTACGTTGGGTGAAGTTTCGTCCATTTATGTGTTTTGCCTAACCTAATTATCTTCTTTTTTTTGCTCTGTGGCGTATCTGCTTGTTTCTGTGGCGCGTAGCGGCGTTGCCCGGGTCGGCCGCGCCGTGGCTCAGGGGTGGAATGTGGCGATGTGCCGGGCTTTCTTTTCTTCGAAGATTTCGCTGATGGCGAAGAATATTCCGGACTCCTCGACGTCACCGAATTCATCGTTGATGGCCGTGCCGAACATGCGCATGGTGGGCGAGAGGGACATGTAGGCGTTGACCAGCGGCGGGATGTTGTATCCCAGGCGTCGTATCTCGGTGTTGAGTATACGGTAGTCGGCTTTGAAGTCGGCGCCGGTGAACAGCCGTTGCATCGCTTCGGTGTCGATGTGTGTGTCCAGTGGGTGGCGCGGTCGTACCAGGTGTTCGGGGTCGGGGAAGTACTTGTTCATGAAGTATAGTATCATGTTGCGGCACTCGCACGAGTAGTTGGGATACATGGTGACTTTGCCGAAGAGATAGTGTATTTGGGGGTAGACGACGGTGAGCGCTCCCAGGCCGTCCCAGAGGTTGTCGAGGGCGTAGAGGGCTTTGGCGCCGGCGCGTGACGACTGGTATTCGAGGCGTACAAACGAGCGTCCCAGTTCGATGGTGTGGGGCAGGTAGTCGTGTATGAATCTGTCGCTGAAGTCGAACATGTGGCTTGTAGCGATGCGGGGTCGTCCGTCGGCGTCCATGTGTATGTCTTCGCCGATGATAAATCGGTATCCGCCGAGTATCAGCCGGCTTTCGGGTTCCCAGACAATGAGCTGACGGCAGGGTGGCTCCATAGTGTCGTATTGGTCGATGTCGCAGTCTTTTCCGGTGCCGCCGCCGGCGGTACGGAAGGCGATTTCGCGCAGGCGTCCTATTTCGCGCATGGTATTGGGACATGTATGGGCGTCTACGATGTAGATGTCGTTGTCCGCCTTATTGGTCTTGCGCAGGAAGCGTTGGGGCGTCAGTTCTGCCTCTATCAGGGCAGTGTCCACGGGGTCTATAATTTTCTTATTCATTGTCTTCTACAGAAGGCACGGACCGTTGTCCTAAGCCGTATACTATGTTTCGGATGTCAGTGGCGACCTGTCGGGGTGATTGCGCCTGGATGTCTTGCCAAGGGATGGTGTCGGCGCACGCTATGCGGAAGTGGTGGCCTTGTGCGCGGAAGACTTCGCGGGGCAGCAGTACCATCTCGAAGTTGAAACGCAGTCCCAGGCGTTGGCGGCGTCGAGCGGCGCGGTAAAACGAGGGGGAGTTTTGTCCCTCGAAGTATACCGGGAGAATGTCGCGACGGTATTGGCGGGCCATGGTGACGAAGCTCTTGCGCCATGGCAGGTCGGTAATCGTTTTGCCGTCGGGGCTCAGTCGCGAGCACAGCCCGGCGGGGAATATGAGTACGGGGTCGTCGCCACAGAGAACGTCTTCGATGGAAGTGATGGTGCTGCGGCTTTGGGCGGCGTGGGTATCTACGGGCACAAAGACGTCCGTGAGCGGTTCGACGGCCATCAGCAGGTCGTTGACGATGAAATGTACTTGTCCGCCGTAGTGGCGGGG
>ERZ1026780.558-NODE-558-length-29288-cov-14.267540_pt1 | contig 29288 bp, 25 predicted proteins | sample MGYA00380126_ERZ1026780 | MGnify/ENA primary metagenome ERZ1026780 (study PRJEB33269, sample SAMEA4719762) | human gut metagenome | biome: human-associated habitat; feature: organic feature; material: feces | place: Cameroon | collected 2013-10 ... | reverse complement strand
TTATGAGTTCCTATTTTTTTTCATAGTGTTGCACTTGATAGTATAATTCACCCTCTCAATCAAGCCGTATTATAACGGAGTTCAGGTCAAGAAAATTGTTATAAACGGTGCATACGGAACATTGGATTTGGGCGGACAGAGAATAGAGACAGTTATAGACAATGTTTCAATTAAGTTACAACAGGGAGATTGGTACAGCGGATTAAAATTTGAACTGGCAAATGTCGCTATTACCGGTGCTGACGGCGAAAGTGCTATAGACTTGACTGCACTGAGTGATTCTATTCTGGCAACAATCCTGTTTGTTGGTGATAACAAGATTATCGGTCGTAGCGGAGCTGATGGTAAAACGGCTTTGACAGCAAACAATATTATTCTGGAGTCACATGACAACGGAACAGTGGAACTTCACGGCGGCAATGGTGCTGATGCGACAGAGGCAGGCGGCAACGGTGGAGCTGGCGGAAATGCAATTACAGCAAGTAATATTGTCGTAGATATGACAGGTACGCTCAATGTTTACGGCGGCAATGGCGGTAACGGAGCTGATGGAAAGACCGGAAAAAACGGCGTTCGTGGTGCTGATGGGAAACAAGGAAGCGGGATGACGTACAAAGGCGAAAAGGGGGGTGCAGGAACAAATGCTTCTGCTGGCGAAAGAGGTGGCAATGGTGACAACGGTGGAATTGGAATTAAGTCATCATATCTCAATGTGCGTAAATGCAATGTCTGCCTTTTGGCAGGAGGTGCAGGCGGTAACGGTGGTACTGGCGGAGCTGGTGGTGTTGGCGGCTCTGGCGGTACGGGGACAAACGGCTGGAGTTTAGTCGAAAAATGGGGCAAAGACGGCGGTACAGGTGGTGCCGGTGGCAACGGCGGCACCGGAGGAGACGGCGGGAAATTTGGTCTCGCATTTTCAGTTGATCAGTATAAATTTGATTTTGCTGCTAATGTGAATATTTTTGTGGGAAAGACCGGTGACAGCGGTGCAGGTGGATCTGGAGGGACTGGTGGCACTGGTGGCAGAGGCGCATCTTGCAATGGTAATAGTGGGGTTGGCGGCTCCGGCGGTAATGGTGGAGATAGCGGTAATGTATATGCTTCAGGTACTATATTTGAAGGACAAGAATGCGATGGCTCTCGAACTTTCATCAAACAGCCACAAGAAACAGGAAAAGTTTCAGATGTTGGTAACGGCGGCGCAGGTGGGTTGGCAGGAAACTACGGCGGTAAAGATGGCAGGAATGAATCGCGTGACGGAATGCAAGGATTTCCCGGAAATAAAAAAGGAATCATTATAAGATACTAAATTTCGTAATGATAGAGCGTCTTAACTTGCGGTGATCAGCTCTCATTATCAAGTAATATCTACACAAAAAAACGCACGGTAGCAATAAGCTCTCAGGCGGCAAAGGAGGAGATTTTGCGAACAATGCTAAGTTCGGAGTTTCGGAAAACCGCGCTGGAACAGGTGGAGACGGCGGCACCAGAGGAGAATGTGGAGGAAGAAAATTCGGTTACAGAGACGGTCGTCCAAGCGGGCTTTACGGTTCCAACGGAGAGAGAGGTGCTGATGGCACTTTGATAGAGATATCAGAAAACACATATACCGACTCAATTGCTACAATAAATCCTACGCAACCGCTTAATCCCGAAATAGAGGCTACGCAATTGGGTAAGCTCAAATAATTTATAATTTTTCGCGTCTACCTGTGCGGGACCCCCTCCTGCGCGGATAGCAAAAACAGAGACTTTGATTTCGGTCAAAGTCTCTGTTTAATTTTGTGAGAAAATCTACGAGGTGTACTTCATTCACGAACAAAAAAAGACGGCAAAAGCCGTCATTTTTTGTGGTCGGAGTGAGAGGATTTGAACCTCCGGCCTCTTGGTCCCGAACCAAGCACTCTACCAAACTGAGCCACACCCCGAAACGCATTTCTTCCAAATGCGGTATATATTATACTACAAACTGCCGCAAATGTCAATAGCAAAACCAAATTTTATTGGATGCATTTCTGTAAAGGCGGATTTGCAAAACAATATCACAAAACAAAGCTGCAAACAATGCTCGAAGGTAGCTGTTTTTTTGAAAGCAGCGGGTAATATTGACCGATATACTGGTCAAATTATATATAACAAAATATTACAATAAAAATATATGTAAATTTTTCATAAACATCATTTTAAAGGAGTGGAATATGAAAAAGACAATCGGAAGAAGAGCTTTGATTATTACACTGGTTGCGGCATTGCTCTGCATTGCTGCGGCAGAGGGAATCGTCCTCATCAGAGACATATGTGCCGACAAAGAAAATCGCGCATATCTCTCGCAGATAACGCCTGACTACAAGGCAAGCGTATCGGATATAGAAGAAGTCTCGAATAAGTATGTCAGACCGATGTCATCTCCGAACTACAGCATATCCGATGACGGCTATGACTTGCAGAATTATTTGCGCTATCTCAATATCGGAGACGCGTGGCAAAATTATCGCGGAGACGGTGTCACCGTAGCCGTGATAGATGCGGGTATCGATACTTACCATCCGAATTTGCTATTATCAAAATGTCGGATAAATATAAAAATGTTTATATTATGTCATATTGAAAAACTACAAAAATCACGCCGAAAAATTTCAAATATTTCGCAAAAAGCATTGACAAGAGATTTATAGAGTGTTAAAATAATATTTATCTATTATATATAGAGATGTCAGAAATTTATTATCTTTAGGAGTAACTTTATGAAAAAAGTAATCAAAAGCTTGATTTTCACTTTGGCAATGCTGATGGTGATTTCAATAATCCAAATATGTACTATAGGGTTGTTCGCATCAGAAGCTGGCAGTATGCAGTTAATATCAGCAGAAAATGCGGCATCTACTATCACAAACAGCACAGTAAATATAGGTGATGTTAATTTCCGGGGAGGTAGCCAGCAAATAGGATATTTTAATGCACCGGCAGAAATGCTTCCGTTTGATTCCGGAATAGTTTTAACAACCGGAGATGTCGGAAATATTTTCAAGTGTTCAAATGCCTCAAGTTCTTTTGGCTTTGCCGGATTTGACCGAATTACGAAATTATATAACGAGTCGGGTTTTTCGGGCTCAACAAATGATGCTGCTGTTTTGTCATTTTCGATTACGCCAGATTCACCTTGGCTGTCTTTTAATTATTTTTTTGCTTCAACAGAATATAATCAATCAGCAAAATACAATGATATTTTTGCTTTGTGGGTTGTAGATGACATGGGAACTGCGGATACAAGCGATGACGAATGGTTCAATATAGCAAAATTGCCTGATGGAAAAATTGTTTCAATACAGAATACCGTTTCAAAGAATGGATACAATACGGCAAGCGGCATCTACAATCCGATTAAAAATCATCAAATAAACGGGAAATCTTTTGGGTTCTTGGGTTATACAAATTCCCTTGTCGCGGATGCAACGACTCTTTATAATTCAAGTGGTGAAAAGGTTGTTCAAAGCGGTAAGAAAATAAAAATTTATCTGGCAATTGCGGATTCTAATGATTCCGCATATGATTCTGCTATTTTCATTCAGGCTAACAGTTTGAGCTATACAAGCGAATCGCAGAATATTACACTTCAGTCGTCGACTTTTACGATGATTGAAGGAAGTGTATCAGAAATGGTATATGTTCAGCCTGAAATTTTAATAGGCTCAAAGACTGGGTATATGTGTCAGTGGCTTTCGAGCACGGATAATATAACATATTCACCAATATCAGGGCAGATTGCAAATGCGTTTTATATTCCGACCAGCCTTAGCAAAGGCGAATACTATTTCAAATGTCAGGTATCAAAGGATGGATTTACTGTAGATTCCCATGTGGCACATGTTATTATTTTACCAAAGGAAAGTCAGTCAGCAATTTGCACAATATCGTTTGTACCTTGTGATGATATGAAGAATATAACAAGCTTTCCGAATAGCATAAAAATCGAAAGCGGTAAGAAGCTTTCAAATATTCCCGAAGCAAAGCATTCTGTTCTTGAATTCGGAGGCTGGTATCTTGACAAGGAATACCAAAATAGTTTTGATAGTAGTCAGTCTATTACTTCAGATATTGTTCTATACGCAAAGTGGGTTTGCACTCATAACGGAAAAATTCAGTCAATCCCCGACACCGCACCAACCTGTACTTCTTCCGGCGTCGGACACACGGTCTGCACAATCTGCGGTGAGACGCTCGGCGAGAATATTTATATTCCCGCGCTCGGGCATGACTACAAGGTCAGCGAATCCAAGGCGGCAACCTGCACGGAAAGCGGATATATGAAATATACCTGTGTGCGCTGTGCGGATTCATATACGATAGATATATATGCCGACCACAAATATCAGCTTTCCGAAACGCATGCGGCAACCTGCACGGAGGACGGATATAAGTTCTATAAATGTTCCTCGTGCGGTGCAACATACAGAGAAGAGATTCCTGCGGGACAGCATGAATATACCTCTGAACTTATAAAGCAGGCGACCACGGAAGAGGAGGGAACGATTCGCTACACCTGCGCAAAATGCGGAGTCTCATATGAGATAGCTGTTCCGAAGCTGAAAGCGGGTGTGAATGTTCTTATCATTCAGGACCGCAATTCATGGGAGACCGCGACAAATCTGACGGTACCGAATAAACTCGTCGACGACGGTTATATTGCAGGCTGGAATACGACAAGCTCATCTTCGCTTTCTTCCTTTGACCTCACGCCTTACGGTATAGTCATGATTGCGGATGACCAGTATTCCTCCACTTACGGCAATCTGAAAGCGGCGGGCGATAAGATTGATGCTTATGTGCAGGGCGGCGGTGTTCTTCTTTACGGTGCCTGCGACAACGGCTGGACAAACGGCAATATCGATTATGCTTTCCCGGGCGGTGCCACAAAGGGCAACTATTATTCTTCAAGAAACTATATCATCGATAAGCTCCATCCCGTCGTGACAGCGGCTCTGACAGACGGAAAAGGACTTACGGATGAGATTCTTTATCACAACTATTGCAGCCATTCATATTTCAAAAATCTTCCCCCAGAGGCAAGAATCATTCTTCAGGACAGCCACGGCAATCCGACTCTTGCCGAATATGCTCTCGGAAAAGGCTATGTGATATTAAACGGTCTGACTTGGGAGCATGCATATAAATATCTGACATACTTCTCGTCATATTCATATGCCACGAGAGTATATGATGACCTGATAGTCTATGCGGCATCGCTTGCAAACGGTCATACTCATACATATGATGACGGCGAAGTGATAGCTCCTGCCTGCACGGAAGAGGGCTACACTCTGCATACCTGCACCGAATGCGGCGGCACATATCGCGATAACTTCACCAAAGCTAAAGGTCATATCGCGGGCGAATGGTTTACCGAAAGCGAAGCAACCTGCACGACGGCAGGAATGAAGAAGCTCCCCTGCACGGTATGCGGTGAAGCTGTCGAGACCGAAGCGATTCCCGCATTCTCACATAATTTCGTATATCGGGAAACAGTCGTTGCAACATGCGATAAAGACGGATATGTATGTTACATCTGCACAAACGAGGGTTGCGGCGCAGAGAAGCGCGATGTTATAATCGCACTCGGTCATGACTACGGCGATGATAATGTATGTGACCGCTGCGGCAACACGCTCCCCATGGTTCACGAGCATGAATATACAGAAACAGTAATCAACCCGACATGCACAACGATGGGCTATACGCTTCATACATGCTCCTGCGGCGCATCGTATAAGGACGGATATATCGAGCCTTCGGGTCACAAATGGGATGACGGCACCGTCATCGCCGAAAAGACCTGCACAAAGGACGGTATAATGAAATATTCCTGCAAGGATTGCGATGCTTCATATGAGGCTGTCGTTTCTGCGGGACATACATTCGCAGACGCGGTGATAAAGGATAAGACCTGCACCGAGGATGGCGAAAAGCGCCGTATATGCACGGCTTGCGGATATACCGAGAGCGAAGTCATTCCCGCAGGTCACAATTGGGACGAGGGCATTGAAATCATCGCTCCCACCTGCACGGAAGCAGGCAAAAAGGAATGCACCTGCACTGCCTGCGGTGTAAAAGGAGAATTTGATGTTCCGGCGCTCGGTCATGAATTTTATGACGGCAAATGCCTGAGATGCGGTAAGACAATCAGCGAGGTAGTAAACGATGACCTCAGCCATCTCGAATACGGCATGTATTTCAAGATAAACGATATCGAATCAAATTACGGTCCCGAGCTTATCAATGAATACGGCGTACTGCTCGACCATAATAATGATGCCAAGCTTGAAAAAGTGGCTGTATATCTCACTCAGGATGGGCGCATGTGGAGAAGATGTATCGCCTGCACGGGTACGGATATAAAATATGCGACATATGTTCCTTATCTCTCCTATGACAGCAATATCAAATACACGGGACTCAATTCCGCATGGATAAATACATTTGCGCTCAGCAAAAATGCGAGCGGCATATGGAACTACAGCAACTATACCACAATAGGCGTAAACCTCGAGGACAAATACGGAAATCTCCTGCTGACTCTTCACAATATAGGCAAGGCGGGAACAAAGACGCGCGTATTTGACGACCTTAATGAGATGATAGAATGGCTCGGAGAAAAGGTTCCTCATGAGAATGTCGAGGACGCACCGCACGAATTTGAATACAAGCATGATGAGACCTCTCACTGGCTCGAATGCTACTGCGGCTATACAAAGGATAAGACGGAGCACGACTTTGCAAAGCAGAGATTCGGCGAGGATGAGCACTGGAAAGATTGCGCTTGCGGCTATGAAAGCGCAAAGACAGCGCATACTTTCGGCGAGGATTCCAAATGCACGGAGTGCGGATGCCCGCATGTAAAGTTTGCCGATCTCGACGGAGACGGTAAAATAGATGTTATCGACCTGATTCTCATACGCAAACTCATCGTCGGCTATTCGACGGATTCAAATCTTCTTGCCGCAGATATCAACTGCGACGGCAAGGTAGATGCTTTCGACCTTGTCGCAATAAGGCGGTATATCGCGGGCTATAATGTATGGTTCGGTAAATGAGATTTTAAAGATAAAAATACAAAAAAAGCGTCACGGCAGTGACGCTTTTTTTGTCGTAGCGATGTTAATTTTTACAGTGAAAAAGCAGGTAAATGCTGTTTTTTTACAAAGCTTTTTCATTGCGCGGCGCGACTTTTTTTGATGCCCGATTTTCAAAACCGCAAAATATATGAGGACGCTTTCGCGTCCCCATATATTTGAAAAGAGATTCTATGAAAAAACGGATATTGCTTTAAAATCAGTGCTTGAGATTCTTTAGGCTTACTATATATGCTTCTATAGCGGAAGTCTGCGTTCTGGAAGTGCTTGCAAGCGCCTTGGAAAGCATATTTTTGCCGGACTGGATATAAGAATCAAGCTTGCCGGAGAGACCGTACTGACCGAAGATACCGAGGTCAAATTCACGGGTTCCGAGAACAATTTCGAGCATTTCGCCTGCTTCATCTTCGCAGAAGCACTGCGTCTTGAAGTAGTTGATATACTGCGGATAGAGAATCATCTGAGAATGATAGCCGAATACTTCGAGGAAGTCTGCGGCTTCCTTGAGATTCTTTGCGGCGGCGGAAACCTTGAGACCGTAAGCTACCGTGCATACATACTGATGATAGCTGTCCTGTGCTTCGTCATATTTCGGGAAAGGAACGATGGAATATCTTGCATCCTCGTCCGTTACACGCTTTGCGAGAGCAAGGCATTCGGAAACGAAGAGCGCCTGACCATTGGAGAGAGCAGCCTGTGTATCTGTCTGGCTGAGAGCCGTGAAGCCTTCGTTGTGCCAGAGGGATATAGCCTTGTCAATAGCGGCGGACATATATTTTGCATCGCTGTTTTCGGAATTTACGGAAATAGGCATATCGTTTTCATCCTTGATGACCGTGCTTACGCCCATGCCTTTCCAGAGAGCCGTAGCCATGAGATAGTTTGCTATTGTAGCGCAACCGAAAACATCACCGTCGGCAAAAGACATATTGGAGTCACCGTTTGTGTCGCTCTTTGCGGCATCCACGAGGGTAATCATCTTGTCGACTGTCCATGTGCCGTTTCTTGCCTCTTCGTAGATATCGATATTCGATTTGCCGCTTGCTATAATCTTGTCATAGACATCCTTATTGAAGAAGAGCGCCCATGTAGCATCATAGTTGAGCAGGTTGAAATTGCCGGAGAGAGTATAAAGTCTCTTTGTGCCGTCGATGGTCATTCCGAAAGCATCCATGAAGTTCTGATCCCACCAGCTGTGAGTGAGGTCGATATCCAAGCTTGCTATGTTGTAGAAGCAGTTCTTTGCTTTCGCATTCCATGACATGGGCATGCAGAAGTCATACTGCGAGGTGCCTGTCTGAAGCTCCGCACTGCATACATCCTCGGGCTTTGCCGAGCCTGTGCTTGTGATTTTGCAGTTGTAGAGGCTTTCGACTGTTCTGTTTCTTTCGATAATCGCTTCCGTGACAATGTTGTCATTGCCCGTAGCTTCGGCTGTGATTTCGTATATATCCCAGTCCTGCTGTGTGCCCTGAGCAACAATGAAATTAAACGATCTGCCGCCGAAGTTTACATCCATGAAATCAGGATGCTTTTCTTTGCCGGAGAGTGTGGATTCGCCGGAAGAGGCTGTCGTGCCCTCGTCGGAAGAAGCCGTAGTGCTGTCAACTGTAGCGGAAGATGATGTTGTGCCTTCGGTTGCTTTCGAAGATGATGTTGTACTTTCTGATTTGCCTGAGCTTTTTGTTGAGGCGGATTCCGTTGAGGGCGTAGTAGGTGTTTCTTTATCGCCGCATGCGGTAAGCGCAACTATGCCGAGAACCATTGCCAGAGCAATAAGCAAGGAAATGATTTTTTTCATTTGCTTTCTCCTTGATTTATTTTTTTGGGAATAAATATTTCCGTATACATTTTATAATTTTATATTGTTTCAGTCAATCGTTTATAGCTAACACAGTGATAAAAGCAAAAAAATCGATATAAAAAGCAAAGTGAAAAAACGGCAGAGCATCTCTGTTTGTCAAAACCGACAAATCCGGTTGTGCACTGTGCACAATGCGGGCGAAAGCCCGATTTGTGAAAAACGCGAAAGTTTAAAAAAAGGGGCTTGACAAGATCCGGAGTATATATTATAAATGTTAGTGATAGCTTTTATAATTTGAAATCGGAGGATTATCATGGGAAAAACGGTATATGCGAGAGATTACGGCTTTTTGCCGTCCGCTTCGGCAGAAGAAAACAGGGAAGCGCTGCAAAAGGCACTTGACTGCGGCGGCGAGATAAAAGTCGATATAGCAGGCGTCTACGAAGTCAGCGGAATGGTGCTCATCGGCAGCAATACAAGCCTTGTCTTTGAAAAGGAAACGGCTGTGAGAAGAGTGGCGCTCGGTGACGGTTGCCACGATGAGGGCTTCATAATGAACCGCGGCGCATATGCCCGCAAATATGATGAAAATATTGAAATTTCGGGTTTGCATCTCATCACAAACGGCATAGACAATATTCATGACAGCAAGATAGTCGGCATGAATGCGCATGTGGGATTTTTCTATATAAAGCACCTGAAAATAACCGATTTTGAATGTATGGATTTAGGAAAACATAGTTATTGCATACAGATATGTACATTTGAGGATGCATATCTCGAAAATCTGAAAATAGAGGGCGGCAAGGATGCCGTTCATTTCGGCACGGGACGTGATTTTGTGATACGCAACGGCGCTTTCCGCACATATGATGACCCGATAGCACTCAATGCAAACGATTATGCCACGGCAAACCCGCATATGGGCTGGATAGAAAACGGTCTGATAGAAAATTGCTCCGACCTCGACCAGCCCGAGACGACGGGATATTTTGTCCGCATGCTCGGCGGCGCATGGTGCGACTGGAAGAGCGGCATGACAATACGCAATTCCGATACGGTTGTTTCCTGCGGCAGGATGTACCGCGCCGTCATGCCTGCCGACGGCAAGGAGTATATTTCGGTAACAAAGCCGACGCATACCGCTGGAAAAGAAACGCTTGAAGGCATAGACTGGGTGATGATTCAGGATGAAAATGTCTGCTACAACTGCGGTTGTCGCAATATTCATTTCAAGAATATAAAGCTTTGCAAGCACAGACCGATAGCTTTTTCGTTCCATTTCGATAATGACAATTATTCGCATAGCTATTATCCCTATGCGGATGCGCCCGTGCAGGAGAACATCACGATAGAAAATGTCGAGATGGAAAACGCTGTGGACTGGCTCATCTGGTCGACAACGCCCGTAACGGGGATAAAGCTTATAAATGTCGAGCTGAAAAATGCCGCAATCCGTTTCGGCAACAGAGGCGTGCCGGGGATAGTATATCCGCCTGTGGAAATATCCATGGCAGGCACGCGCTTTGAGGGCAAAAGCTTCATCAGTGCAGGCGAGGGCAGACGCGCCGAGGTGAGCATAACGGGCTCGCATATGGGAGACGGCGCCTCTTTCGGGAAGAAAGGAAATGTCGAAATCGTGAAGTCCGATATCGCCGTCGATGACGCGGAGTGAAGATGATAAGTGGTGAAGAATTGCCGAAGAGGAAAAGCAATCGCTTGGAAAGCTATGATTACAGCTCGACAGGAGCATATTTTGTGACGGTATGTACTCTGAAGAGACAAAATTATTTTTGGAGTAAAGTAGGGGCGACCAGTGGTCGCCCGCCTGATATTGAATTGTCATTATGCGGAAAAATTGTAGGCGAGGCAATCCAAAATATTACGATTGCATATCCCGAATTATCGGTTGATAGCTATGTGATTATGCCAAATCATATTCATTTGCTGTTACGGGTTCGTGCCGATGAGCGCGGGCGACCAATGGTCGCCCCTACAATTTCACGGGTTATAAAACAGCTGAAAGGGTATGTTTCAAAGCAAATAGGCAAAACAATTTGGCAGAAATCATTTTATGACCATATCATACGCGACCGTGAGGACTACGAGGAGCATTTAAAATACATCTCCGAAAATCCTGTCAGGTGGCACGATGACGAGTTATATACAGAAAACTGACGGGGAAGAGAGTGCAACTGAAATCAAAAAAAACTTGCGAAGTCCATGGACCTCGCAAGTTTTTTAATTCTGCTTCTGTACGCTTTTATATTCATCGTAAAATTTATAGAAAGGGCAGTGCGCCTGCGGGTTTTCGCGCATGCGGTACATATCATCCTCGTCAATATCAGCCTCGCAGATATAATCTCCGATATCCTCATCCCAATCAAAAAATTCGCAGGTTTCACAGCTTTGAAGCATACCTTTCTTTTCGGCTTTTTTCTTTTCCATTTTATCACCTTAAAGCAAAATCCCGAAAGCTTTTGCAATCGGGATTTTGAAAATATCGTAAAAACTTATCTCTTGGAGAACTGGCTTGCACGACGAGCGGCTTTGAGACCGTATTTCTTTCTTTCCTTCATTCTCGGGTCACGAGTGAGGAAGCCTGCCTTCTTGAGTGCGGGTCTGTATGTTTCGTCAGCCTGAAGAAGAGCTCTTGCAATGCCGTGACGGATAGCACCTGCCTGACCGGAGATACCGCCGCCCTTAGCTGTGCATACTACATCAAACTTGCCCTCTGTGGAAGTAACGCCGAAGGGCTGGTTGATGATGAGCTTGAGTGTTTCGAGACCGAAGTAATCGTCAACATCTCTGCCGTTTACTGTGATGTTGCCTGTGCCTGCATAGAGGCGAACGCGGGCAACGGATTTCTTTCTTCTGCCTGTGCCGTAGAAGTAGGGTTTAGCGCTTGTATACATAATCTTGCTCCTCCTTAATCTTAGTCAACCGTGTAAGGAACGGGCTTCTGAGCTGCCTGACCGTGCTCGCTGCCTGCGTAAACCTTAAGGCGTGTGATGCTTGTATCGCCGATTGTGTTGTGGGGAAGCATACCCTTGACTGCGAGAGTCATAGCAAGCTCGGGCTTTGTAGCCATGAGAGTCTTGTACTGAACTTCCTTGAGACCGCCGATATAGCCGGAGTGGCGGCGATAGTACTTCTGAGTGAGCTTCTTGCCTGTGAGAACAGCCTTGGAAGCATTGATTATGATAACGAATTCGCCGCAATCCACATGAGGTGTGAATTCGGGGCGATGCTTGCCTCTGAGAATGTTGGCAGCGGCAACGGCGGTTTTACCGAGGGGCTTGCCTGCGGCGTCGATGACATACCATTTGCGTTCCAGAGTTTCTTTTTTAGCCATGAAAGTGGACATCTTTTATTCCTCCGATGTATTTTTCTTTGATAGGGCATAGTACGCCCTTTTTTGCAACGATAGGATTATAGCATATCCCACACTCTTTGTCAATACCTTTTTTGAAAAAAACTTCAAAAATTCAATTTAGATGCCCCATATCTTCGATTTTCTCCGTAAATCTCGCGTTTTCTCACTCTATCCGAACGGCAAAGCACGAAAATCGCGCTTTTTGATTCCGCTTTTTTATCAGTAATCGGTTGACATGGCGCGGCTTTTTATGTATAATAATGAAAATATATATAGAATACAGGAGAAATATAAGATATGGTAGTAAGCGATAAGTTCGGAAAAGAGGGACTGACCTTTGACGATGTGCTTCTTATCCCGGCAAAAAGCGATGTGCTTCCAAATCAGGTGGAGCTTTCCACAAAACTGACGAAGAAGATAAGACTCAATACACCGATTATGTCCGCGGCGATGGACACTGTTACGGAGTCGGGTCTTGCCATAGCCATGGCGCGCGAGGGCGGAATAGGCATAATCCACAAGAATATGACTATAGAGATGCAGGCGGACGAGGTCGAAAAGGTAAAGCGAAGCGAAAACGGCGTTATCACAAATCCTTTTTATCTTGCACCGGATAATTTTGTTTATGAGGCGGAAGCGCTCATGCATAAATACAAGATTTCCGGCGTTCCCGTTTGTACCGACGGAAAGAAGCTTGTCGGCATCATCACAAATCGCGATATGCGTTTTCTCACGGATATGAATATGAAAATAGGCGATGTCATGACAAAGGAAAATCTCGTCACGGCGCCTGTCGGCACCACACATGAGGAGGCAAGCAGAATCCTCTGCAGGCATAAGATAGAGAAGCTTCCTCTCGTCGATGAAAACGGCAATCTCTGCGGACTTATTACGATAAAGGATATACAGAAGGCATCGCGCTATCCCAATTCCGCAAAGGACGAGCGCGGCAGACTGCTCTGCGGTGCGGCGATAGGCGTTACTGCCGATATACTTGAGCGTGCAGGAGCACTGCTCGCGGCAGGCGCGGATGTACTCGTGCTCGATTCCGCACACGGTCATTCCGCGGGAATAATAAACAGTGTGCGCAAGGTAAAGGAAGCTTTCCCCGACTGTCAGCTCATCGCGGGCAATATCGCGACGGCTGAAGCGGCGCGCGACCTCATCGAGGCGGGCGCGGATGCCGTCAAGGTCGGTATAGGTCCCGGCTCTATCTGTACAACGCGAATCATCGCGGGCATAGGTGTGCCGCAGGTTACGGCTATATACGATGTGGCGCAGGTGGCGGCGGAGTATGATGTTCCCGTCATTGCGGACGGCGGCATAAAATACAGCGGCGACCTTGTAAAGGCGATCGCCGCAGGTGCTGATGCCATCATGATAGGCTCACTCTTCGCGGGCTGTGAGGAAAGCCCCGGTGACAGCGAAATCTATCAGGGCAGACGCTTCAAGGTTTACCGCGGCATGGGCTCGCTTGCCGCTATGGAAAAGGGCTCCAAGGACAGATATTTCCAGACAAATACGAAAAAGCTTGTTCCCGAGGGTGTAGAGGGAAGAGTACCCTACAAGGGTCCGCTTGCAGATACGGTATATCAGCTCGTCGGCGGTATGCGCTCGGGCTTCGGCTACTGCGGCTGCGCGACGGTCGATGAGCTGAAAAAGAACGGCAGATTTATCCGCATCACCGGCGCGGGACTTCGCGAATCGCACCCGCACGATATAAACATCACAAAGGAAGCGCCCAACTACAGCTCAAACGGCTGATACTTTTAAATAAAGTGCGATGCACTTCGGAGGCATATAAAAATGGCAATCAATGTCGATATAATGGGCAGAGCGGTATACGAATACCGCAATAAAAAAACAGGCAAGTGCTTTTCCATGCCCTACAGGTATTATTTCCCCTCTTCCTATAACGAAAACGATGACAAAAAATATCCGATGCTTTTCTTCCTGCACGGACACGGCGAATGCGGAACAGACAATGAGCTTCAGATAAGGGTACTGCATAAGGAAAACAGGCTCATAGATATGACGATAGAGCGCGACGACTGCATCATAGTCGCGCCGCAATGCCCATGCAATACGGAGCTGGAATGGGTGCCTGTGAACCACAAGTGGAATACAGGCTCGCGCGCTCTCACAGAGGAGCCGACCGTCGGCATGGCTGCGGCGATGGAACTGCTCGATAAATTCCTTGCATGCGGCAAGGTTGATCTTTCCCGCGTATATGCGGCGGGAATCTCCATGGGAGGCTACGGCACATGGGAGCTGATAACGCGCCGCCCCGAGGTTTTTGCGGCGGCAGTACCTGTCTGCGGCTCGGGTATACCCGATATGGCGGATAAGCTCGTGAATATGGGCATATGGGCTTTCCACGGCGAAGCCGACGGGACTGTTCCTCCGCAGGGCACGAGAGACATGGAGGCGGCGATAAAAGCCGCAGGCGGCACTAAAATGAAGGCAACATATTTCCCGGGAGTCGGTCATGATTCATGGATTCCCGCATACAAGACCGAGGGGCTGATGGACTGGCTCTTCTCGCAGAAAAAATAAGGCATCAGAGGTAAAAAGACAAAAATGACTTCTTTTTTCGCATCGGTCAAAAATTTCATAAAGAAAAACACCGTTATGACAGTTGCCCTCGCGGCGGCTGTCATAACAAGTTTTATAGTGCCGATAGACAGGGAATATATCGGCTATTTTGATTTCAAAACTCTTACCTGCCTTTTTTCCGTACTGGCGGTCGTCTGCGCACTGAAAAATATCAGGTTTTTCTATATCCTTGCCAAAAGGATAGTGCGCATTTTCAAAAATACGCGCATGAGCATACTCGCGCTCGTGTATATCACTTTCATCGGCTCCATGCTGATAGCAAACGATATGGCTCTGTTGACATTTTTGCCGCTCGGATATTTTGTCCTCACGACGACAGGCAAGGAAAAGCATATGGCTTTCACCTTTATCATGCAGAATATCGCGGCAAATCTCGGCGGTATGCTCACGCCTTTCGGCAATCCGCAGAATCTCTATCTCTATACGAAATTCAATATCCCGAACGGCGAATTCATAACGATAATGGCGCCGCCTTTTGCGCTTTCGGTAGTGCTGATAACTCTCTGCTGTATCGTATTTATAAAGCCGGAGCCGCTCGACATACCGGATGGCGAGGATAAGCTGCCGCCCGCGAGAACGGCGCTTTATCTCTGCCTTTTCGCACTGGCGATAGCGATAGTTTTCCGTGGAATTCCGTATTGGATAGGGCTTATCGTCATCCCCGCGGTGCTCCTTTTCGCGGACAGAAAGGCGCTTGCCGCCGTCGATTATCCGCTGCTTTTCACATTTGTTTTCTTTTTTATTTTCTCGGGAAATATGGCTCGTATAGGCGCAGTGCGCGAGTTCTTCTCGGTGCTCATGGAGAAGAGCACTCTTCTTTTCTCCGTGCTGTCGTGCCAGTGCATCAGCAATGTCCCGTCGGCGATACTGCTTTCGCAGTTTACGGATAATTATCCCGACCTGCTCGTCGGTGTCAATATCGGCGGCGTCGGCACGCTTATCGCTTCGCTTGCCAGCCTTATCACTTTCCGCGAATATTGCAGGCACAATCCGGGAAAAGCGGGATACTATGTGCGCACATTTTCGCTTTTCAACTTCGGCTTTCTCATAATTCTCACGGGATTTATGATGTTACTCAAATCAATGCGCTAAAAAATTTTCAAGTGTATTGACAAAATTCGTCATTTATGATACACTGTTTTTAATATGAATGAGAAAAAAAGAGGCAGTTTTATGTTGAAAGATATGAATTTTGAGGAATTGCTCGCGGCGGCTGTGGAGTCGAATCCCGACGCACTGCTTGAGCTGAGCGACAGATACCATAAGGGAACGGGCGGCGTTCCCCAGCGTGACGAGGTCAAGGCTTATACATATGCGATGCAGGCTTGCACTGCCGGAAATATCGAGGCGATAGCCCGCATAGCCGATTATTATGCAAAGGGCAGAGGCGGTGCCCCGCTTGACGAAGAAAAGGCGAAAGCGCTGCTTCTTGAGGGCGAGAAGGCAGGTTCTATCCGCTGTCTGCAGAAGATAGCACATAATTACAAGAACGGCGAATGCGGCTTCCCCAAGGATGAGACAAAGGCTATAGAATACTGCACAAAGATAATCGCAAATCCGAAGGATGATGCAAATGTCAAGGGCTATGCATATACCTGCATCGGCTCCATATATGAGGATGGCAGAATAGGCGCCGAAAAGGATATCAAAAAGGCGCTGACCTTCTATCAGAAAGCGGCAAAGACAGGCTATGCCTTTGCATATGTGCTTCTCGCAAATTATAAGCGCAAGCTTTACCTGCCGGAGCTGGAAAAGACAGTTTCCGCAGGCGGCGAAGGCACAATGACCCCTGAGGAAAAGAACGCTGTCAAGGCAAGCTGTGAAAAGCTGAAGGAAAGCATAAATACGGCAAGCGACCTCTATGCTCAGGCAAGAGATATTGCCGAAAAAGATGCCGACACGCCTGTTTTCGAGTGTGCGAAGGCTTATCTCGAGCAGACGGATGACGACTATGCGCGCCTCTCTGTTTTCGAAAAGAAATTTGCTCTCGCTGACGCCGAAAACTACGATGCCGACGAAAAGGTAAATATGGGAACATTTTCAATAACGCTTGACAGCGGCGATGATGACGAAACATATACGGAGGAAGCCGACACGCAGTATGATATAAGCGAGTCTTATGACGGCGCGGAGCAGGAGAGAGATTTCAATGCAAAGATAGATGAGCTTCTCGACAGGCTTCCTTTCCTGAAAACGAAGAAATCAAAGTTCATTTTCAAGGTGAGTGTATTTTCCGTGGTGTGCGCTCTTGTGGCGCTTGCCGTGGTGCTCATAATAGCGGGAGCTTCAAAGGGCTGATAAACAGAATACAGAAAAAAGCAAGGCACCGCCTTGCTTTTTTGACAGATAACCGAATAAACCGAGAGGAAAATAACGATGGATTACGAAAGAGCGGGAGAACGGGCGCGTGCGCTTGTTTCAAAAATGACCGTAGAGGAGAAAGCTTCTCAGCTTCTCTACAATTCGCCTGCCATAGAGCGGCTCGGAATACATGAATACAACTGGTGGAATGAAAGCTCGCATGGCGTGGCAAGATGCGGCACAGCAACCGTCTTTCCGCATTCGATAGGGCTTGCCGCAACATTTGACGGTGTGCTGATACATGATATTGCGGATGTGATATCCACAGAGGCTCGCGTCAAATACAATCAGCATGAAAAATACGGCGACTACGATATTTATAAGGGGCTTACCTTTTGGGCGCCGAATATAAATATTTTCCGTGACCCGCGTTGGGGCAGAGGGCAGGAGACACTCGGCGAGGATCCTTTTCTTACTTCTTTTCTTGCCGCGGCTTATATAAACGGAATACAGGGCGACGGCGAATTTCTGAAAGCTGCCGCCTGCGCGAAGCATTTTGCCGCGCATTCGGGGCCGGAGGGCTCGCGCCATTCGTTTGACGCAAGGGTCAGCGAGCATGACCTGTGGGAAACATATCTGCCCGCATTTGAAAATGCGGTGAGATGCGGCGTTACCGGTGTGATGGGAGCATACAACAGGCTGAACGGCGAGCCGTGCTGCAGAAGCCGCCGATTGCTGACGGAAATACTGCGGGAGCAGTGGGGCTTTCGCGGATATATCACCTCGGATTGCGGCGCACTGCGCGATTTTGTCGATGGGCACAAATGCTGTGATACGCCGGAGGAAGCCGCCGCCATGGCACTGCATGCCGGATGCGGGCTGAACTGCGGCGATGTTTATTCCCACCTGATAGATGCGTATGAAGAAGACCTGATAACGGAGGAGGACATAACCAAAGCCGCAGAGAGCCTCTATACGATAAGATTTCTGCTCGGCGAATTTGAGGAGAAGCGCCCATGGTCAGAACTGCCGTACAGCCTGCTCGATTGCCGCGAGCACAGGGCACTCAATCTGAAAGCGGCGGAGGAGAGCATTGTCCTGCTGAAAAATGAGGGCGGTTATCTTCCTCTGGACGGCAAGGCAAAAAAGATAGCCGTGATAGGGCCGAATGCTATATCTACGGCAGCTCTTGAGGGAAATTATTTCGGTTATGCCTCTGAATATATCACTGTGGCGGACGGAATACGCCGCGAATTTCCCGATGCGGATATAAAGGTGGAGCACGGTTGCAGGCTGACGAAAGAAAAACTCTGCGACTGGAGCGGCTTTTCAAATATGTACAGCGATGCTGCCGCGGCAGCATCGGAAGCGGATATCACCGTGCTTTGTCTCGGACTTGACTGCACCGTAGAGGGCGAGGAGATACAGGGAGCCTCCGGCGATTATCTTGACCATGGCGACAGGAAGGTGCTTTTCCTGCCGAAGCCTCAGCAGAAGCTTGCCGAGATGATATGCGATGCCTGCGAAAATGTAATCGTCGTCATGCTCTGCGGAAGCTCGATAGACATAGGCGAAAAGGTGAGAAATCATGCGAAGGCACTCCTTTATGCATGGTACCCGGGTGCGCTCGGCGGTCTTGCCGTCGCACGCGTGCTTTCCGGAGCTGCAAATCCCTCGGGCAGACTGCCTGTCACAATATATCGCGGCGAAACGGAGCTGCCCGATTTCTCCGATTATGCGATGGACGGCAGGACATACAGATATATGAGGGAAGAGCCGCTTTATCCTTTCGGATATGGGCTTTCATATACGCATTTTGCATACAGTGATGCCAAAATAATCGGATGCGACGACGAGCGTGTGAGAGTTTCTGTAAAGATAACGAATACGGGAGGGAGCAGAGGTATCGAAAAGGCACAGCTCTATGCCGCTTTCTCCGACAGCCGAACGACTACGCCGAACTTCCAGCTTTGCGCTGTATGTGCCGCAGAGCTCGATGCAGGGGAAAGCAGAACGGTTATTCTCGAAGCCGAGAGATATTGGATGAGTGCCGTGCTTGCCGATGGAAGGCGCGTGACGCCCGACGGAAGTATCCGCCTGTATATCGGCGGAAATCAGCCGGATTTGCGCAGTCTCAGCCTGACAGGGAAGCCGTGCATTGCACTTGATTTGAAATAAAACAGAAAAACGCTCTGCATTTTGCAGAGCGTTTTTCTGTTTTATCAGAGCGTTTTTCTGTTTTATTTTTCCAGCATATCGATGCGGTGCTGATGGCGTCCGCCCTCAAACTCCGTTCCGATGAATATTTTTGCTATTTCCTCCGCTGTGGAGATGCCGATGATTCTTGCGCCCATGCAGAGCACATTTGCATTATTGTGCAGGCGTGTGAACTTGGCGGAAACAGTATCGCCGCAGAGTGCCGCGCGGATACCGCGATGCTTATTTGCCGCGATGCTCATGCCGATGCCCGTACCGCATACGAGTATGCCGAAATCGGCACCCGCATTTACGGCTTCGCAAACCTTGCCCGCATATTCGGGATAGTCTACGGAGGCATCGGAATTTGTGCCCATATCAACGCATTCATATCCCATCTGCGTGAACATTTTTATCAGCTCGTTTTTGTAGAGATAGCCGGCATGGTCTGCACCGAAAACAATTTTTTTCATGATGTATTCCTCTTTCTTATTATTTTTCATTTTGCCGCCTGCTCTTTTTCCGCAAGCTCGCGTTCTGCCTGCGAAGCGCGAAGATAGACGGGCAGGAGCGCACTGTCACTGAAAATGCTCTTGTCGGAGGCATTTTCATATGTATCGAGAGCAAGAAGCGCCGTCGAATATCCGCTCTGCGGTATCAGCAGACGCGGCGTGTCGGCGATAGCCGCCGCTTTTTTGAGCAGAGCATATCCGTCGCCCGCCGAATATACAGGCTCATCATAGCCGGCAAGCTCCGCTGTCAGGTCGGAGAGTGAAACGAGTCTGTCCTCGCAAAGGCGGGTGAGAACACCGTCCTCAAGACGGAAGAGCGCATTATACAGCTGATTTCTGCGCGCGTCCATAACAGGGCAGAGAATTGCATTTTCACATAGCGGGCGGAGATTATACGCGAGTGAGAGAAGCGTGGAAACGCCAACGCATGGCTTGCCCGTGGCAAAAGCCAGCCCTTTTATTTCCGAGATGCCGATGCGCACGCCCGTAAACGACCCGGGACCTGCCGTCACGGCAAACAAATCTATATCGTGAGCCGTCATATGAAGCGAATCAAGCGCCGTTTTTATCATGGGGAGCACCGTTTCGCTGTGCGTCAGCCCTGCCTCAAGCGTAAAAACGGCAAGCGGTTCGCGCCCGTCCGTTATCGCTGCGGAGGCGGATTTTGCCGTGGTATCGAGAGCTAAAATTTTCATTTTCCGTGTGTTTCCTTTCGGACTTCATTCTATTTCTATTCTGCGGCTGTCGGGACTGTCGGCGGTCTTGCTTATCGTGACGCGGCGCGCGCCCTCGGGGATGAAATCAGTGATATTTTCGCACCATTCCGCTATGCAGATGCCGCTGTCGAGATAGTCGAAAAAACCGCATGAATAGAGGGCTTCCTCGCTGTCGATACGGTACATATCGAAGTGATAGAGCGGTATTTTTCCGCGGTAGGCATTTACTATCGTATATGTCGGACTCTGCACGCGCACATCGGGGCAGAGCACACTTGCCACTCCGCGCACGAACGCCGTTTTCCCGACGCCGAGGTCGCCGAACATGGCGACAAAATCGCCGCTTTTCAGCTCTTTGGCAAGCTCTTTTCCGAGAGCTTCCGTCTCCGCAGGAGAATTTGTAATATATTCCATATCAAAAAACCTTATCTTTTTCTCGCAAGGCGCGAAATGCCGTCGGCAAGACCGCAGATCAGCGCATCTATATCCTCATGCGTATTGTAAAGCCCGAAGCTTATACGGATAGTGCAGTCGGCATTTTCGTCGGAAAGTCCAAAGGAAGAGAGCGCACTGCTTCTGTGCCGCGTATTTGAGGAGCAAGCCGAGCCGGAGGAGACGAAAACTCCGTGCGACGAAAGATGATGGAGCATCGTTTCACTGCGGATTTTCGGCACGGTGAGGCTGACGATGTGCTTTACGCGCACGGCAGGCTCGTTTATGATGACGGAGCCCTCCGGCAGGGAAGAAATCTTCTCGCAGAGGTATGAATAAAGGTCGGCGAAATGCGCCGCATTTGCCGCTATATCAGAGCCGATTTCCTTTGCCGCCGCGCCGAAGCCTATTATACCGACGGTATTTTCGGTGCCGGAGCGGAGTCCCTGCTCCTGCCCGCCGCCGAAGATGACGGGGGAAATATTGCCGTTTTTGAGTATTCTCTCGGAAATATAAAGCGCACCGACGCCTTTCGGTCCGTATATCTTATGCGAGGAAACGGAGATGAGGTCGGCATCGGGAAAGCGCTCGAGCGGAAATTTGCAGAAAGCCTGCACCGCATCGAAATGCACGCTCGCATCGGGCGCGAGTTCCCGCGCGAGCTTTACTATATTCCATACATCGTGGAGGGCGCCCGTTTCGTTGTTTACAACCATAGCCGAAACGAGAACGACACTGCGGTCAAGCTCGCTTCTGTATTTTTCCATATCCCATACGCCGCGCGGCGAGGGAATTGTCACTACCTTAAAACCAAGCTCCGAGAGGCGCCTGCCGCATTCGAGAACGGAGGAATGCTCGGATTCTCCGAGGATTATCTTGCCGCCGGCAAAGCGCTTTTTGGACATAGCCGTGCCGATGATGGCAAGATTGTTTGCTTCTGTGCCGCCCGAGGTGAAGACAAGCTGTCTTTCGGGCTTTTTCACATCGGCGAGCTTCTGGCGGATGAGCGCCGCCGCTATATTTGCCCGCGCTTCGTTTACCGCCTTTTCCGCTTCAAGCCCCATGAGATGAAGCGATGATGGATTTCCGTAGATATCCGTCATGGCTTTTTCCATTGCCGCCGTAGCCGCATCGCAGGGTCTTGTCGTCGCGGCGTTGTCGAGATAAGATGCCACTTTTTGTCCTCCGCTTAAAACCTGATGTTTTCTATCATTTTGTTTGCACTTTCAAGTCCGCCCTCAAAATTTTCGGCGGTGGCGAAATATGTGAAAATATAGAGATGATATTTATATGCGCCGACAGCCTGAAGTGCCGTATATTCCTTATCGCCTATTTTAAACGAAAGAGTGTATTTGCAGGCGGGGACATTGCCGAGCTGGAAATTTTCCGTGTAGGATTCTGTGAGAGTAACATCTCTGAAAGTCTCGCCGAGAGTTTTCATATAGTGATTTCTGTAATAATCGTCGATGCTCTCGTATCCGTCCTCCGGTGTGACCTGAGTCATGCTGACTGTTCTGCCCGAGGTATCGCTTGCGGCGGCAAAGCCGTTTGAAACATCGATATTCCATGTGTTCGGAACAAAGAACTCATATTCGATAAAGTCGCTTTCCACGCGCTTCATGCCGCTCGGAACATCGCTTTTTCCGCAGGAAGCAAGCATGAGTGCGAGCATGAGCGCAGCCATAGAAAATGCCAGAATTTTTTTCATAATTTTTACTCCGTTTGATTTATTATCCGAATATTATATTTCTATTATTATACATCTTATGCCGCCGTATGTCAAGAGAGATGAATGCAAATAAAAAGTAAATAAAAGCATTGATTTTCGCGGGCAAAGGTGATAGAATATACACGAGCCGCAAAGCGGCTTGGTGAGTTCGTAACCATCCTCACCTAAAATAAAACTAAGGAGTATAATAATGAAAGAAAAAACACGATTTATCACAAGAGCGGCACTTATTGCCGCGGTCTACACGGTGCTGACGGGAATTTCGCATCTCGCAGGGCTTGACAAAGGGGTTATACAGCTTCGCATTTCCGAAGCGCTCTGCTTCCTGCCGTGCTTTTTGCCATCTGCGATACCGGGGCTTTCCATAGGTTGCCTGATATCGAATATCATCTACGGAGGAGCACTGCCCGATATCATTTTCGGCACGCTTGCGACGCTTCTAGGCGCGCTCGGTACATACCTTCTGCGAAAGCATCCGCTTCTCGCACCCATTCCGCCGATACTTGCAAACGCGCTGATAATCCCGCCTGTGCTGATTTTTGCCTACGGAGCGACGGAGGCTTATTGGTTTATCCTGCTCACTGTGACGGCAGGGGAGGCACTCGCCTGCGCAGCGGTCGGCTATCCGCTCATGTTCATGATGAGAAGATATAAGCTCTTTTCTTTCCCGCTTCCGAAAAAGAAAAAATAAAGGAAGCGCACTCTTCCGATTTTGTCTTAACCGCTCAACTTTTGCTTACATAAAATTCAACTGACGGGTTATTGATTTATTGCCGCATATATGCTAAAATGGAAATGTGAAAAAAATCCGGAGCTTTTTTTCAAAAATTGCAAACCGAAATGCCGTTTCTGACACTATATATATGAAGCCGGCAATAAGTAAGACAAAAGAGGAGAGCAAACAATGGAATTTAAGCAAAACGAAAAATATTTCCGCAGTAAGAACACACATTTTTACATAGGGGTGCCGATGCTTGCGGTGGGCATAGCACTCGTCGTACTTCAGCGCGCCTTCTGGCTCTATTATTATTTCCTTATCATCGGTGCGGCACTCGGTATTGCCGGCGCGCTGATTGCCTTTGCTCCGCAGTGGAGCCGCTCGGGTGACAAGGATATCGATGAGCAGATAAAAAAGGAAACCGACGGTTATCTGAAAAAGAAGATAGATGAGCTGGACCTTTACGGTGTGCTTTCGCCGAATGCGGATTCGGTAGTTGTATCGGGCTATATTTTTGATTCCGACGGAGCTCTTGTACGCCGCGGACTTGACGGAAAGATACGCGCCTCGGAATATTCCGTTGCCGCCATTATCGTCACGAAAAAGGGCATGGTTACGGTTAAAAAGACCTTTTCACTCGTGGACGACAAAAAGACGGAGGAGACAAAGGAATTTCTCTTTGCGGAGACCGACCGCGCAGAGGTCGCAAGCCGCATGGCGGAATTTAACGACGGCAAGCACATCTGCGAGATAAAAACAGCCGATTTTATGCTTTACAGCGACGGAATCATAGCTTTTCGCGCACCTACGGTGCCGAATGCGCTCGTGGAAAGCGCCGCCGAAAACATAAATATGTTGATAAAACGCGCAAAATCGACGGCAAAATAAAAATCAAAAGCGCGATAAAACGAAAAGTATCTTTATAAATATACCCTTGACAAACCCGAAAGCCCGAGAGCATATGCTCTCGGGCTTTCGGGTTTGTTTTTCAATTATTTTTCAAGTTTTGCGTTTGTTTTTGCCATGAATTTTTCACTCTTGATGATGAAGCGCTCGTGTGTTCCGCCTCCTATTTCGCCGCATTCGTCATATGCCGAAACGGAAAAAACGAGCCTTCTGCCGTCTACTTCGGTGAGCGTGCTTTCGCAGCAGACGCGCATGCCTATCGGCGTTGCCGAGGTATGCTTTATATTCAGCGCCGTGCCTACGGTGGTCGTGCCCTCCTCGAGATACGGTGCTACGCTCTCGGATGCCGCTCCCTCCATGAGCGCGACCATTGCAGGTGTTGCATAAACGGGAAGAAGTCCGCTTCCCATTGCCTGCGCCGAATTTTCCTCTGTCACGAGGGTTTCTTTTCTGCCTTTTATTCCTGTTTCCATAATGATTTTTCCTTTCTCTTTGAAAATATCGTTTTATCTGAATTTCGCAAGTCTGTTCTTGAATATCAGCGCCACTGGATTAAGGAGATGGCTGTCCAGATCGACCTGATTTAAGATTATCTTGCCCTTGCCGTATGATTTTTCCGCTGTGGCATGGGCGGGGTATAGCTTCTGCCCCCATGCGCTTCCGCGGAGATTGTTTCCGCTTGTCAGTATCGGCGTGAAATCGTCGCTTCGGAATGTTGTTCTGAGCAGTGGTGTCATCATATCCTCATCTTCATTATACCAGAAGCGGAAATCCTCCGCCTCAAAGCCCGAAACGAGCGGATGACCTGTCTTTCTCGAAACAAAATGGAGCGGACGCATGCCGCAGTTTTTGGCGATGACTTCGCTTCCCGCGATATCGTATGTTCCTGCGGGAATGCCGCTTATCACGAGCGTTTCGCCGCTCTCGGCTTTTGCGAGGAGCGCCTTTTCATCATTTGCAAATTCTTCGTAGGTAACGAATATCGCAGGCGAAAAATCGGCTTCCTCGCGCTCAAAAATCACGATTGGCTCATCGCTGTAGTGGAGCACATTACCGTCACCGTCAATCAGTGCCGTGCGGAAAATATAATTTTCTCTTCCGCTCACCAACGGCGCGGTAAATACGGCTTTGCCCTGCATAAATGAGGAATTTTCGCCGAAATCGGCGGGAAATTCCGCACGGGAGACAAGCTCTCCCGCGGAATTTATCAGCTCTGCGCGGAGCGTATGCCCGCATGAAACCTCATGCGTATCATTGCACATCCATATTTCTATCTCGGCTTTGTCGCCGGAGAAGAATGTCTTTCTGTCAGTTCGCAGACTGACCATGAGCGGCGTGAGCGCATCGCGGTAGGCATAGAAGGCGGGCTTGGGATTTCGTTCGCAATCGACTATTGTTTTCATCCAGCCCGAGGGCCATGCATCTATGAAAAGATGAATGGCAAAGGTGACCATGTCGCTGTTTCGGCGGAAGGCCTCTGTCTGGAGCTTTGTCCCGACGCTCTGATAGCGACGGCTTGCCTCCACCCAGCCCTCGAGAGTATCCTGCCTGTCATAGAAGAAATACGACATATCGCCGCTCTGCGAATTTACTATCCTGTCGGGAGTCCAGTTCTTTTCCTCTTCGGGAGTCTGCGGGAGCCACTCTGCGGGATAACGGCGGCGCATCAGCGAAACGGGGTCAAGTCCCTCGGCGCCGTATTCTCCGCAGCCGTAATACCAGCCGTCGGCGACGCCGAGCCAGTAGCCGCGGTAAACGCGCCCCATGTCTATGCCGTGTCCGTTGTACCACATGGTGTAGGTATGGTTGTCGGGCAGGGTGGTCGACGGCGGGTCATAGTCGCCGTCGATATGCTTTATCGCCCTGTCGGGATTGAGCAGAAGAACGGCTTTGTCGCATGCGGAGAAGAAATCTTCAAGCTCGCTCCGCACAAAATGTCTGTGCGGCTTGCCCGAAGCATTTGCGAAAGGCTCGTTCATATACGATATGAGCACCGTGCAGGCATAGGGGCGTATCAGCCGCTCCATATCCTCGCACATGCCGAGTGCGGTGGCAAATTTTGTCCTGCGCATATTTGTAAAGAGCGGCAAATCCGTCTGTATGAGCAGACCTATCGTGTCGCAGAGTTCGTATATCTCTTTCTGCACGGGGCGCTGTGTCAGCCGCAGGAAATTCATATTGCAGGCTTTTGCCATGAGCATATCATAGAGCAGCATATCGAAATCTCCGCGCATTACGTCCTGCTGTTCATAGCCCATCGTGTTGGCACCGCGCAGACGCATAGCCTTGCCGTTCAGGAAAAACATGCCTTTCTTGCCGCTGTCCTCGCCTATTTCAAAGCTTCGCATGCCGAATGTGCGCTCGGCGCAGTCGGCTTTTCTGCCGTCGACGGTGAGAGCGGCAAGCGCCTTGTAGAGATAGGGCGTGTCCTGCTCCCAGAGGCGGATATTTCCCATTTTCATGCGCAGACGGACGAGGCTCGCGCCGCGGTAGAAGGAGAGAACCTGTTTTTCCTTCATGCGCTCGGGATTTTCGAGGTCGCAGGCGCGGATGATGTTTCCGTTATCATCACCCGAGAATGTTATCGGCGTGTATTCGAAATTTTCGAGCACTTTTTCCTCGAAATTTTTGCCGTAAACGGAGAAAGAAAGGCGCACATCCTTCGGCGGAATATAATCGCAGTTGTATATTTCGCACCATATTTCGTATTCGCCGCTTTTCGGCATCGGGCGCACGAAAAGGTCGGAGATGAACATTCTGTCGCGTATTTCGGTGTAAACGCCCTGATAGATTCCCATCCCGGGCGGGCAGTGGTGCCAGCCGAGCGCCGCATCGTCATATCCGGGACCTGTGGCGGCATACATTTTGTCGCCCTCAAGCCGCATATTGTCATGGTCGGGCGCGCTGTTGCCGTTGTAGGGGTAGTCGTTTTTGACAACGACGAGAAGCGAATTTTTGCCTTTTCTGCAAAGCCCGCTTATGTCAAATTCAAACGGGGCGAAAAATCCCTCGTGCGTGCCGGCGAGATTGCCGTTTACATAGACCTCGCAGGCGTAATCCACGCCGTCGAAATGCAGAAAAGCGGCTTTCCCGCAGGGGATTTCGTCCATCTCGAATTCCGTGCGGTAATATGCTGTCTTGTCCCCGATGGGACCCTGATAGTGCGGGATGGTTACGCTTTCCCATTCGCCCCCGCCCGCGAGAACGGACAAAATATTGCCCCTGTCCGCTTCGGTCTGCACGCGGTAGTCGAATTTACGCAGGTCAGTGCGGACGCGGGTTTTCTCGCATTCGGGCGCGAGGTCCTGCATAAAAGGCTCGTATTTCTGTCGCAGTTTTTCTATCTCGGCATCAAGCTCCTCGCGGGTACTCATCTTCGCGGGAACGCGGAGCGGCTCTTCGCCTTTTGCATCCGAAAGGGGGAAAGAAATGCCGTTCCACGGTGTCGGTGTCGGAAATCTCAGCGGCGCACGCTTGAATCCTATATCATTCGCGGCGATAGCGCCGAAAAAATCAGCCATATATAATCTCCTTTTTCAAGATATTATTACAGGTAAATTAAATCATATTATCCGCCAAAAGTCAACATCTATAAATAATTTTCTGCAAGATTGACAATAATCGCAAAAGATGGTATACTTATATGGCAAAAAAAGCGAAAGGGGAGAGGCGGATGAAAATCCTGATATCGGGGGTAACGATGGCAGCAGCAGGCACGGAGCGCTCTTTTCTCACATATGCCGAGTCGCTCGACCGCGAAAATAACGAAATTACGCTTTTTCTTGCCGAGAGGAGCGGGGCACTTTTGCCTTATGTTCCCGATGGCATAAAAACCGAAGAAATGAAATCCGGCGGCTCGCTTTTTACTATGAACGGCAAAAACGCGAAGAGTGTTCTCTTGCGTGAATTTGTGCTGAGGCACCCGCTATGTGCGCTGAAAGCCGCGCGCTATCTTCCTTTTTATATAAGAAACCGCGGATTTGCCGCCATGAGAATATGGCTCTGCGCCATGCGCTCGCTTCCGCCGCTCGCGGGCGAATACGACGAGGCGGTGGCTTACTGGGGCGATAAGACGATGTTTTTTGTTGCCGATAAGGTCAGAGCGAAGAAAAAGACGGCATGGCTTCATTTTGAATACGATTATCCGCCGCGCGAGGATGCGCTCTACGGGGAGTATTTTGAAAAATTTGACAGCATTGTCTGCGTTTCGCGCCGAAGCGTCGGAATGCTCCGCGAAAAGTTTCCGCATATTGCGGAGCGCTTTACTTACTTCGAAAATGAAATAAACGAAAATCTTATCCGTCGTCTCGGCGATGTGCCTTGTCCCGAAATGGAAACTTCGGCTGTAAAGCTGCTCACCGTCGGGCGCGTAAATCCCGTAAAAGGCTACGATATCGCGCTTCCTGCCGTGGCAAATCTCATAAACGCAGGATATAATATAAAATGGTACATCGTCGGCGCATGCGATGATTTTGGCTATAAGGCAGAGCTTGAGAGGGAAGCGGAAAGGCTCGGTGTGCGCAAAAGATTGATTTTTATCGGCGAAACGGACAATCCGTATAGGTTTATGCGCGCATGCGATGTATATCTGCAGCCGTCGAGAAGCGAGAGCTGCGGACTCGCCCTGCGCGAGGCGTCGGTTTTCGGAAAAACGGCGGTTTGCACCGATATTCCGTCGGCGGCAGGCGCAAAAAACTGCCTCATATGCGAAAAAACGAGCGATTCTGTCTTTGAATCGCTGAAAAGAGCGCTCGACAGCCAAATAAAAGGGCAGTTTTTGTGGTAAAATCGCAATATTAGAAAAAAATCGAAAAAACTTTCACAAAAAGTATTGACAATAGGTAAGAAGTGTGAT
>ERZ1026780.556-NODE-556-length-29341-cov-6.308714_pt1 | contig 29341 bp, 20 predicted proteins | sample MGYA00380126_ERZ1026780 | MGnify/ENA primary metagenome ERZ1026780 (study PRJEB33269, sample SAMEA4719762) | human gut metagenome | biome: human-associated habitat; feature: organic feature; material: feces | place: Cameroon | collected 2013-10 ... | reverse complement strand
GTTTTACAACAGATTTAAAAATGGGGCTGCGCCTATTTTGACACAGCCCCTTTTTTGTATATGCCGCTCAAAAGCGCTAACTTTGCATCAAAAGCGGCACTTTCCGTGCTCTCCAAGTTCGCTGAGCCCTCCGAGTTCTCCGAATCATCGCCCTCCCGGAGTGCCGCAACATCCGACCAAATACATCTTGCCTTTATGAAAAGTTCCAAAGCACCGAAAGACTCAAAGCTCAAGATTGTACGGGCAACCACCATAGGCAGCTCGCTGGAATCTTTCTGCGCGCCAATGCTGCCGTATCTCGTCGACAAATACGACATCGTAGCCATATCCAATCCCGATGACGCACTGGAGCGCATCTCGAACCGCCCCGGCGTACGCGCCATCGGGGTACCCATGCAGCGGCATATCGCCCCTCTGAGCGACTTGCGCTCGCTGTGGACCATGTATCGCACTCTGCGACGCGAACGACCTTGGCTTGTTCATTCGATGACCCCAAAGGCCGGCCTCATCTGCATGCTCGCCGCCCGTCTGGCCGGAGTACCTAATCGTATGCACACTTTCACCGGACTTATATGGCCGACTTCTCACGGACTTAAACGCTCGATACTCAAGGCGATGGACCGCCTGTTGTGCAGTTGTGCCACGGTCATCAACCCCGAGGGACGCGGCGTGCGCGACGATATGGTACGCGGCGGCATCACCCGTCGCTCTATGGTCATTCTGGGCCACGGCAATGTGCGCGGCATCGACCCCGAATACTACAATCCGCAAGACCCCGGCGTGCAGCAGGCCGCAACGGCTCTGCGCCAAGGCGACCCGGAAGCATCCACGGTATATGTATTTGTGGGGCGACTTGTAGCGGACAAGGGCATAGCCGAACTGGTACAGGCTTTTAGCAGCGTCTACGCCAAAGACAACGGCGTACGGCTGTGGCTGGTAGGACGCACCGAGGACAACCTCGACCCGCTGGACAGCGACACTCGTAATACCATAGCCACGCACCCGGGCATACGCGCCTTTGGCGAGCAGGCCGATGTGCGTCCCTATCTCGTTGGGGCAGACGCCTTTGTATTTCCCTCGCACCGCGAGGGCTTCCCTAATGTAGTATTGGAAGCCGGAGCCATGGGGCTACCATCAATAGTGACCGACATCAACGGCTCGCGCGAAATCATTGAAAATCACTACAACGGCACCATTGTCGCCCCCGGCGATGCAAAGGCTTTGGAAGCCGCTATGAACGAATTGCGCGACAGCTCGATACGTACACGTATGGCCGCTCACTGCCGCGACCATGTACTGCGCTACTGGTCGGCATCGCAAGTGCGACAAGCGCTGCTCGACTTTTACGCCACGCTGCCCCGATAGGCATCACCGGGCATCTACGCCGTGACTGCCGTCATCGGACAACACTTGCAGCAACAGCCTATGTTGCAATCAATTGTGCCCGTTAAAGGCTTCCATAGTCGCCGAAGTGGCCGACGATATATCGGCGCGTTTCAACACTTTCTTTGCCGTTGTCCAAACTATCGACAAATCGGTTTTCAGCGAGATATGGTCTACATACCATACGTCAAGCTCGAATTTCTGTCCCCAGGATATGGCATTGCGGCCGTGGCATTGCGCCCATCCGGTGATACCGGGGCGCACCTCGTGACGACGTGCCTGTCGCTCGGAATACAGCGGTAAATACTTGGGCAACAGCGGTCTCGGGCCTATCAAACTCATATCCCCGACCAATACATTGACCAATTGTGGCAATTCGTCCAAGGACGTCGACCGGACAAAACTTCCTATCCGCGTCAGGCGTTGCTCGTCGGGCAGCAATTCGCCGTCGGCACCTCGTCGGTCTGACATCGTTTTGAATTTCACGATCTTAAAAATCTTGGCATTGCGCCCGGGTCGACGTTGCAAGAAAAAGGGATTGCGGCAGCCGTAGCTGAAAAACAGCATCAAGGCCACCGCTATCAATATCGGGGATAATATTATGAGCGCCAACACCGAACATACGATGTCAATAGTGCGTTTGCCGTATCGTGCGTAAAAGGACATAAGCCGTGTAATGGTTGTATTTATGCAAATTTACGCGTTTTTTCGCTAAACGACAACAAAGATAATGTGGAATGTGGAATGTTGAATGTGGAATTTTAAGGACCTTAAAGACCTTAAAGACACTAAGGACATTAAAGTCCCAAGGACCTTATACACTCCTTAAGATCTTTATAAGGCCCCACCCCGGCATCGTGTCAGCGCTTCCGGCAAAGCTATATGTAGTCGGAGAACTGTTCTTGCAAGCGTTTGCGTGCCACGTATATACGCGATTTGACAGTACCTAAGGGCAAACCCATTTTTTCGGCTATCTCCGAGTACTTGTACCCGGCGACATGCATCGCAAAGGGTCGTCTGTATTCTTCTGGAAAGCTGTTGATGGCGCGCGTAATCTCGTTTGCGCCGTATGTTCCCTCGGGAGTTTCGGCTACACTGTCCTGCGCTATATCAATGTACGCCAGGCTGTCTGCGGTCTCCGTCACAACGCCCGAACGGACTTTACGACGATAGCCGTTTATGAAAATATTGCGCATTATCGTGAACACCCAGCCCTTGAAATTGACGTTCTTCGCGTACTTTTTTTCGTTGTCCAACGCCTTAAGCGTCGTGTCTTGCAACAAATCGTACGCGTCATCACGATTCGAGGTCAGTGTGTACGCAAAATTGAGCATCTTGGACTGAAGCTCCATCAGGCTTTCTTTGAATCCCGTCTTAATCATATCAAAAAGGTTTTTAGATGTTAAACATTTAGAAGTCTTTCTACGTCATACAAGTACTTGGCTTGTACGGTATTTCCGCAGTCGCGGAAAAGTGTGTAAGTCACGGGGGACGAGAGCGAGTATCAGAGTGATGTTTACAGTACGGGCACGCGCCAGTACCATAGGAGTATGCCCGCTAAGGGCGAGGGAACAAGTTCAATAATAAAATAATGCCACGGACTAAGCGCCGCAGACTCTCTTCGAAAGCACAACAGGCGGACACGGCGGTGTTTACTTTTGCCCTATCCTACCGCAGGTTTTCGCCTCAAAGTTACGCCGTAAAGTTCATAAATGCAAATTATATTGCAATATTTAACATTGTTTAGTTTTAACATTTCATCTATTACCTCGATATTATACATCATATCAGTACATTAGCATTATTACAAGCATTTTACACACAACCACGTCATAGACACCTAACATGTAATCATCCCCGCAGAAGTCCCGTACTTCAGCGCGGCACATGGCACCGACAACACTTGCCGGGAAAAATAGCAGGACGCCCACCGGATATGATCCGGGGACGTCCTGAATATGAAGATTGGAATATTTTGCTTATATCAGTTTAGCGCACAAGCACGCGTGCGGCTGCACGTTGTCCATCGGCGCTGACGGCGGTTGCCACGTAGATGCCGGGTGCAAGGCTGCCTGCATCTACGGTGTCTGCATTGGCTGAGGCCACAAGTGCTCCGGTGGGGGTGTATACGGCGATATTGGCTTTTTCGACGCCGAGTACGCGGATGGTGCGGCCTTCGAGCGCTATGGTCATTTGGTCGGCGGCGTTTGCGAAGTCATTCACCGAGGTCGACCCGGAGGTGGCCGCAGCAGTGTACTTGGCTATGCCCTGCCCCGGCACGAGTACCCATAGGTTGATTTTAGCGCCATTGACACGTGCTATGGCCGTGCTTACGAAGGTGCTGTTCGATGCGCCCGTGGCGCTGCTCAGCGCCGGATATTCGTGTATCAGCGAGGCATTGGACAGGCCGTTGGTGGCGTCTATGAGGTTGAGGCGTCCGCCCTTGACGCCGGTGGCGTAGGTCACGGATGCGGCGAGGGTGTAGTCGCCGAATGCGAACATCTGGCAGCTGCTGCCGAAGGTGTTGTCGCCGACTGCCGTATTTTTCATAGATTCGATGTGTGTGCCGTCGGCTTTGAATAGGGCTGTGGCGCCGCCTTTACCGCTGGCCAGGATGCGGCCCTGTTCGTCTACGCGTATTTCGATGACTGCAAATCCGCCGCCCAGGTCAAAGTCATTGCCGGAGGCGTCTTTGAGTGTAATCACCTGCGGAGTGGCGTTGGCCGTGCCGTTGGTGACGGTGTACACATACACTTTGCCGGCGTACCCGGTATTGGAGGCGAAGTAGAGTTTGCCGTTGTTGATGGTGCCGGAGGCGCACATCAGGTCGCCTGCGCGGCCGCCGTGGTTGGTGGTGCTGAGGATTGTCGCGGGTGTGGCGTTATCGCCGTTCCAGGCATAGACCTTGAGGGTAGAGGCGGCGCTCAGTGCTGCGTTGCAAGCCACTATGGTGCCCGAGAGATTGGCCACGGAGAAATAGCGATATGTTTCGGCGGCGATGCTGCCGTTGTCCAGTGTGCCTTTCTGTACACCGGTTTCGGCATTCACAATGTGGATATTGGCATCGTCGCTGCTGCGTTGCAGTACGTACAGGTTGTCGCCGTTGAGCACCATATTGCGCGTATTGACATTCGAGGGATCCATATAGGATGTCGAGGTGCCTTGTGCGGAGCTGTACTCCCAGTCGGTGTTGAACATGGTGGGTAGTGACGTTGGCTTCTCGGGATTGGGTTCGGGATTGGGTTCGGGTTCGGGGTTTACCGGATTTGTGGTGCATGAGCTGTAGTATGCAAGGCCTTGACCGGTAATCAGCACCCAAGCTTCGATGCCCTGACATGAGGCGACATTGTATTCGATACCTCCGGTGAATGTGGTGTTGCGGGTGGCGCCGAGGCCGTTGGCGGGATAGTCGCCCATGGCTTTTGCTTTGTCGTAGCCGTCGGTGACGTCGTACAGGCGCATGGTGCCGTCGGCGATGGAAGCGGCGCTCTTGTTGAGATATGTGGTGACTAACATGTATTTACGGCCGCCGTAGACGAATTCCTTCCAGGCGTTGCCTTGTAGTACGCTTTCGCCGGTGAGGGCGTATTGTTTGACGCCGCTGAGGTTGCAGAAGGTGGGCAGTATGCCCTGTCCGTCAATCCAGTATCCGTTGCCGGTGGGATGTACGCGCGAGCTGATGCCGCTGGCCAGGCGTGCGCCGTTGGCGGTGGCGTTGGTGCATTTGGCTGTCCACGACCCGTTGGTGCGGTGGTACTCGACGATGCGTGTCGTTGTGCCGTCGTCGTTGCAGAATGCAAACCACATATCGTTTTCGTTGCCGACAATTTCCATGCAGTCGCCTAAGCGAGCCGCTCCTTGCAGGTCGGTGGTGCTGTAAAACAGTCGTGCCTGCGAGTCTTTATTGTCCCAGACGTATATGCGGAGTTCCTTGCCGGAGGCGGCGAGGTTGCAGGCGTAGATCTTGCCTTCGAAGCAGCGCACGTCGCATAGCGCGAGTGTTCCGCCGGTCACTACCGAGCCTTTGTCAAGAGTGCCGACCTTCATTGCCGTGCGTGCGTCCAGAACGATGACATCGGAGTTGTTGTATATGGCGTAGAGGTATCCGTCGCAGTAGTCGAAGTTGCGCAATTTGTCGGACCAGTCCGTGGCGGTATTGGCTGTGGTGCTCAGGTTCCAGACCTCTTTGAGCTTTAGTTCGGTGGAGGGTGTCGGGTCGGGGGTTGTGCCTTTGTCCTTGATGGTGCCGGTGATGGTGACGTTGCGTGTGGTGACGCCGCCGCCTTTGACGGTCAGTGTGGCGTTGTAGGTTCCGGCGGCTTTGGATGCGTCCAGGGCCACGGTGAGGCGTCCGCCGGTGCTTCCGTTCCATCCGCTTTGCGGAGTGACGGTAAATCCGTTGCCGTTGATGTCATATATCAGTCCGGAGGTGAGGTTGGAGGCGCTCACGGTGACAGTGGCCGTGGGGTTGGCGTCGCCCTGTGTGCAGGATAGCGTCAGTGTCGAGGGTGAGACGTTTAGCGTGGGATTGGCTGTCGGTTCGGTGATGGTACCGGAGATGTTGACTTGTACTCGCGAGGCACCGCCGCCGGAGATGGCTACGTATCCGCTGTAGTTGCCGGCGCTCTTGGAGGCGTCCATGGTGACGATGAGGTTGCCGCCGGTGCGGGCATTCCATCCGGAGGCCGGTGCGACGGTGAATGTCGAGGTGCTGCTGTTGTAGCTGATATCGCTCGTCAGGCTTGTTGCCTTGACCGAAATGGTGGCTGTGGGGTTGGATTGTCCGCGAGTGGCGCTAAGTGTCAGCGAGCCGGGTGTGGCGCTCAGCGAGGGCGCTGCTGCGGGTTCGGTGACGGTGATTTTCACCTCAATTTGAATACGTTTAAGATCGCTGCCCGAGCCGCTTTGCACTGCCACGTAAGTATTATAAGTACCTGCGGCCTTGCCGGTTGCATCAGCCTTAATGGACATCGTGCCGCCTGTGTAGTCGTCCCATCCGGAGGTGGTCACGGAGGCCATTTTGGATGCGGCGTTGTACACGATTTTGGACGAGAGGTTGGACCCGGTGATGGTGACGCTTTGTGCTGACGAGACTTTGCCTTTCTCGACGGTGAAGCTCAGCGAGGTTTTGGAGGCTTTCAGCGTGGGGTTGGCCACGTTGAAGGCCATCATTTGGTTGTATACCGCGAGGATTTGTGTGCCGTAGTTGGTTGCTGAGGCCCATTTGCCGCCGAGGGACTCCCAGGTGGGGGCGCAGCCGCGTCTCACGTAGTTGAATCGCGGATCTACCTTCGGGTATGGCAGTGCATCTGTGCACGCGTATGCAAAGAGGTGCTGGATTTGGGCTTCGCAGCCCAGAGCTACGGTGGCGAATTGGCAGCCTTTTTTGCCTTTTTGGGTGACGCCGAGGCCGCAATAGTTGTGGTCGTCGGGGGTCACCGCAGTGCCGCCGGTGTATTTGAACCATCCGGTCTCGATACAGGATTGGCACAGGGCGATATCGCCGCGTATGCCGTATTTTTCGCCCATCTTGTACATTTGGACGGCGATTTCGCGGTCGAAACCGGGGTTCTTGGACTTGACAAATTGGTACATTCGGTCGATGGTTGCCACCTGTTTGCCTTTGATGTATGTCGCGGCGTAGGCGCCTATCGGCAGAAGTAGCGCCATGGCTATTAACGTCAGGAGCTTTTTCATGTGGTAAGTTAAGTAAGTGGTAGGTTGTCTACCTTTTTATTTTTTTAGGTGAATAATTGTCTGGCAAGTGCTCATAGCTGTAGCGCCATACTGTCATTTGCGCTACATACGTGCAAAGGTACAAAAAAACGGCCAACACAAGGCGATTTTCGCCGTATTTTTTTATCAAGCCTTACATTTTTCGCTGTTTAAAGGTTTTAAGCAATCATGTCGGCACCGGCTAAGGCCGTCTTCCGCTTGGACAAAAAAAGCAGGAGGCGTCGGGATTCTTGAGCCTGACGCCTCCGTATTGCGAATCGTAAATGCGATTATGGATGGATGCTATTGTTGTGTCGTGTCGTCTGCGGACTTGGGTGCGGGAGCCGGTTCTGCCTTGAGCTCCGAGTTCCTTGTGTTCTCTGAGGTCTCTGAGGTCTTTGTGTTCTCTGAGTTTTCTGAGTTCCCGGAGTTTTCTGAGTTCCCTATGTCCCCCGAGTTTTCCGATGCCACAGCAGAGGCGGCGGCTTTTGCGGCGGCCAACTTCTTGGCACGGGAGCTACGGCGGCGATGCTTGTTGCGCCTGGGTTTGTCCTTAGCCTCGCTCGAGTTTTCGTCGGCGGATACGGCGCTCTCGGCTATGACGTTATCCACGGCGGCGGATGTCTCAGCGGCAGTATCCGCTACGGGTGCAAGGTCCTCGGTGATGACGGTAGCCTCGGATGTCGTTTCGACAAACGATGTGTCCGTGCCGGATTTTTTCTCTGATTTCTTTGCCTTCTTGGGCTTGGACGTCTCGGGCGTCTTGTCTGCCTTTTCGGTTTTCGCGCTCTTGGGCTTATCCGATTTCTCGACTTTGGTTTTCTCGGCTTTCTCTACTTTCTCGGCCTTGGGTTTCTCCGCTTTGGCTTTTTCGGCCTTGGACGCCTTCGGTTTGTCGGCCTTGGCTGTCTTGGCCGGGGTGACTTCACTTTCGTCGGCGCGGGCTGCGGCTTGGCGGCGGCGCGTCTTGGCTACACTGCTTTGCTGCGTGTCTTTTTCCTGCTTGAGGTCGATGGCGTTGCCGTCTTTGTCCAAGACGCGGTATTGCAGGTAGGCCAGTGACTGGTCGGGTATAAGGCTGAACTTGGCGCCGAGGCTGCGACGCCAACGGCGATAGAGGCTTGAGAGCCATCCTTTGCGCAGATATGCCTCGACATAGGGATGGACGTAGAGCGTGAACTCTTTGACACCGAGGTCGTCAACCATGTAATGGAGTTTCTCGTAAAGCGTATCCGTAAACAGCAGCGAGGGCTGAATCTCGCCCTTGCCGAAGCACGAGGGGCAGGTCTCGGTGGTGGTGATGTCGAGCACGGGGCGTACACGCTGGCGCGTAATCTGCATCAGGCCGAACTTACTCAGCGGCAGAATGTTGTGGCGTGCGCGGTCTGTTGCCATGACTTCTTTCATGTGCTCGTACAGTTGCTGACGGTGCTCGCCCTTGGCCATATCTATGAAGTCGACGACGATGATGCCGCCCATATCACGCAGGCGCAATTGGCGTGCAATCTCGTCGGCGGCACGCAGGTTGACGTCCAAGGCATTGGTTTCCTGGTCGGTATCGGCTTTGGTGCGATTGCCCGAATTGACGTCTATGGTGTGGAGTGCCTCGGTGTGCTCGATGATGATGTACGCTCCGGCCTTGAAGGACACGGTCTTGCCGAAGGACGCCTTTATTTGGCGGGTGACGGCGTAAGTGTCGAAGATGGGCTCGGGCTTGGTGTAGAGCTTGACGATGTCCGCACGCTCGGGGGCGATGAGGGCTACGTAGTTGCGTATCTGCTCGTAAGTCTCGGCGTCATTGACGTATATGGCCTCGAAAGAGGGCGAGAATACATCGCGAAGCATGCCGACGATGCGGCTTTCTTCCTCAAAGACAAGGGTGGGTGCGGTGGCGCGTTGAGCCTTGGCCAGGGTATCTTCCCAACATTTCACAAGGGTCTTGAGCTCGTTGTTGAGCTCGGCCACGCGCTTGCCCTCGGCGGAGGTGCGTATGATGATGCCGAAATTCTTGGGCTTGATACTTTCGAGAAGTTGGCGCAGACGCATACGCTCCTCCATGGACTTGATTTTCTGCGATACGGAAACCTTGTCTTGGAAAGGCGTCAGCACCATGTAGCGTCCCGTGAAGGACAGCTCGGTGGTCAATCGCGGACCCTTGGTCGAAATGGGTTCCTTGACTATCTGCACCAAAATTTCGCGACCGGGTTCGAGTTGGTCGGCAATTTTGCCCTGTTTGTCTATATCGGGCAGGATATTTTGGCGTGAAAGCTGCGGGATATGCTTCTTGTCTTCCAGCAGCTTAGACATAAACTCGGAGTAGGACGCAAAATGCGGTCCGAGGTCCAAGTAGTGTAAAAAAGCATCCTTCTCATAACCCACATTGACGAAGGCGGCATTGAGGCCGGGCAGCAACTTGCGGACCTTGGCCAGGTATATATCACCTACGGCATAGGCGATATTTCGGGCCTCCTTCTGCAGCGATACCAAGCGCGAGTCCTCCAATAGTGCTATTGACACCTCGGAGGGCTGTACATCTATGACGAGTTCGCTTTTCATCGTGTGTGGTTTATGGTTGGTGTTACATTTTGCCGGGTCTTGCGCAGGGACGGACGCCGACCCGATAGCCCTGATGACTATTAGGCCATTTAAGCTGTTACGGCTATTACGGTCAATACGGCTATTATAGCTATAATGGCTCAGATAGGCGGCAGTCTCGGAGTACTCAACGCTTGGTCTTACCGACCCGGCATAAAATAAAAAAAAGGCAAGCCGTAAGGCTATGGTGCCCGGTCAACCCTTCGGGGAGCGTCGTGTGTCGTTGGCGACACCTGCTCTACCCTCCGGTTTGCCGTGCTTCCCCGCATTACGGCTTGTCCTTTTACGACTGCAGCGCGGCGCATGCGTCGCTCACTGCATCTTCTGCCGACGGGCTATGCCGCCGGGGCCGTCTTACTTCTTCTTATGACGGTTCTTGCGCAGACGTTTCTTGCGTTTGTGCGTAGCCATCTTGTGGCCTTTTCTCTTTTTTCCGCTGGGCATTGTGTCTGTAGTTTTTGGAAATTGGTTAGTGTATTCGATGTGTGGTCAGGCGTAGCTGCGGATTTTCCGCAGCATCCCTTGTATGGGGATATGGACCTTACTTATCCTTGACCTCCTGCATGAAGACCTTAGCGGGCTTGAATGCGGGAATCTTGTGCTCGGGGATGATGATGGTAGTGTTCTTGGAGATGTTGCGAGCGGTCTTTTCGGAGCGCACCTTGATGATGAAGCTACCGAAGCCACGGAGGTACACGTTTTCGCCGTTGGCGAGGGAGTCCTTCACAACTTCCATGAATTTCTCTATTGTTTCGAGCACGTTGGCTTTTTCGATGCCTGTGGTCTTCGAGATTTCGTTAACGATGTCGGCTTTAGTCATTGTTACGTTGTTTTGTTTATGTTATTATATTCAGTTGATTAGCGCGTTAATGAACCGGGCGCGGCACTAAGTTTTGCGGGGATGTCGCGCTCGTCTCTTATTTTTGCGACTGCAAATATCGTAATTTTTTTTGATACTGCACGCATTTTCAGAGAAATTTCTTTGATTTTTCGGCTTTTATGGTGTTTTTGGGGATCCACGAAGGGCGACATGAGAGCTATGGGAACGATGGGAACTATAAGAACGATGGAAGCCATAAGAACGATAAGAGCTATGAGAATTATGAGAGCGATGGGAACGATACCATTACACCCGGAATTCCCATCATTCTCGTTATTCCCATTATTCTCGGAGTTCTCTGAGTTCTCGAATAACTGTCACGCGCAGCCCATTCGACATTCGACATTCCACATTCGACATTAGCACCGCGTCCCACCCGGCGTTCAGGGCGCCGCGGATGTCCGTATCGATGTTGTCGCCCACCATAAGGCAGTCGGAGGGAGCGCAGCGAACCTCGGGATACAAGGCGGCGGCACGCTGTCGGGCATAGTCATAGATGCGGCGGTCGGGCTTATTGACATTGATGTCGTCGCTGAGCACGACCAAATCCACCAAGGTATCGAGACCCGCCGAGCGTAGTTTCTGCTGCTGAGTGTCCTTGAAGCCGTTGGAGAGTATGCCTATGCGGCATCCGGCGGCGCGTAGTGCCGTCAGGGTCTCTCGTGCGCCCTCCATGGTGGCGGGGAGCAGGGCCAGACGCCTCAGATACTCGCTGTCGAGATGCCCGGCCAGGGCGGCGGCAGTGGCTTCATCGGCTCCGGCGTCAAGCAAGGGACGGCGGAAGCGCTCGCGCCGCAGGGTGTCGCGGTCAATCTTCCCGGGGGTATACAGCGCCCATAGCGCCGTATTGTGACGATGGTAATTGTCGCGCCAAGCGTCCACATCCGCCCACCAGCGATCCAGATGCTCGGCTCTGTAGAGCTGCGCCAGGGCTTCCAGAGAGTTGTGGGTGAAGTCCCAAACGGTATCATCGAGGTCAAACCACACCCACGGGTAGGATGCGGCGGCACGCGGCTCAGCGCTCGACATCGTGAGGCTGTATTTCGATGGTGTCGCGCCGCTGCTCGTCGCGCGCCATACGGCGCCGCGCAAGACCCAGGAGGAGGCTCTCGACAAATCCTCCGAGGCCGAAGACTATGAGTGCGCTGCCTGTCAAGACGTTGACAGTAGGCTCGCCAAAGCCTCCGACAAATACCAAGACGGCGCACACAACCATCAGCGCCGGCACGGCATACAGCCACCGGGGCATACGCACGGGACGCGTGCCGTAGGTCAGTACCCACAGCTGCACCAGCGCCCCCAGCAGCACCAGGATGCCGAACATCGGGCCTATAAGTCGCGTAAAGGTGTCATTGAACACAAACATGCTGATACCCAGCAGTAATGCCGCGACGCTCACTATCCATCCGAAGACGAAAGCGGCGCCGCGCTTGCGCGGTTGTCCCTCGCGGTCGCGGCCGAGGTACAGCACGATGTCCACCAGTGCCGAGATCACAAAGGTGATGCCGCCCACGGTGACTATGCCCGACCCGGTGATGGTGTCGTGGCATATAATAAGTATCAGTCCCATGGCAAGTATGATGACACCTGCCAGTAGTGTCGATGTCGCTTTCATTGTGTCCGAGTGTATTTGTGTGTCTGATTGTTTTGTCGACTTGCGTAATGTATTATAGTATAAACTCTATAATATAAATATGTGTTCTGCAAAAGTACAAAAATAATTTGGAATTTGGAATGTGGAATGTGGAATGAGCAGAATGAGCTGCGCGGTACTCTGAGAATAACGGGAATGATGAGAAAGATGAGAATAATGGGAGCTGTGGGAATAATGGGAATAATAGGAATAATAGGAGCAATGGTATCGCTCCCATAGTTCCCATTGCTCCCATAGTTCCCATCACCATGATTGTTACAAAAGAGGCTACAAGAGGTGATGTGCATTGTGCTGTTGGCAATATTTTTGGCGCAATATTTTCCATAAAGTTATACAGATTTAACGCGAACCATTGCGACAATTTCCGTATCTTTGCATAGTCAAGCGAAAACGGGACTAATGCCATTACCGTGATACCGGGGCGTCATACGGCGCCTCCGGAGGTATGGAAGATATGGCGTTGTCTGCAAGCGTGTTACCGCTCGCACGCCGCCTTGAATTGCTCCCGCACCTTGGCGGACGCAATATATTTGTAAAAGTCGGCCACAGCCGTCGCCGCGGATACGCCACGGCACATAATACCTCTTGTGGCTGACTGCTCCCCGAAAATTGGCGTTATGCGTCAATATCCTCTATATATAAACCCCAATAGACCGTATGTACACCTTAAATATCCGTACACAATAACGGCAACTTATTCACGCCGCGGCCGCACGCCTTATATCCCGAAGGGCACGGCTACGGCACCCTCGGCGACAGGCCTCCTCGCAACTGCGACAGCCGATGCCGACAACGCAACTCCCGGGCGCGAAATCCGCCACAATACACCCTATTTGCGATAATAATAACCTAAAAACAATATTCTAACAAAATGAGACTTAAAAGGATACTCTTATCTCTTACGGCATTCGTGCTGGCGCTCTCCTCGGCCTTGCCCGCCGGCGCCGAGGCGTTTACCATACCGGCAGCCTACACCCATAAGGCCAAGCCAAGCTGGTGGCCCAATGGAACACCTCTTGGTTACTACAATGTGCGCGACTTTGCCGCGCTTAATGGAGAATTATGGTGTATCTTTGTTAATGGGAAATCTTCGGATATTGCCATAAAGCTAATAAACGGCAAAACGTTTGAAGCGATCAAAGACATAAACACCACCGGCGTCACCGTTTCCGGCACATTCCCCTTGTCAAACATCCGCCGTATGGGCAACCAGATCGTGGCGTGTAACGGCGTGTCCGGATTATACCTTAAGGTTTACCGCTGGAAGGACAAGAACAGCGCTCCAGACGTGATACTCTCACTGTCCAACTTTAAGAACCTGCAAGGTATGGGCGTCTCGGGTGACATGAACAATGGTAAATTGTATTTCCTAAGAGGTGACAACGGCACTGACACCGGATCCACAACCCTCTGCATATTCACCGTAACGAATGGCAGTGTCAATGCCACACCAACAATCATAACACTTGCAAGCAAGGTAAAGGCAGGCTCACGCCAGTTTTCCATCATGCCAATGGGAGACGGCACGCTATGGCTAACGACCAATGACTGTTACGGCTATCACATCAAAGAAAGTGATGGTTCAGTCATCGAAGAATTTAGCGGCAAGTTTTTCGGTGCAAAGAACGGCATAGGCCAAAAGCACTTCACTTTTTTGGATCGCAAACTTGCCGTAAGCACCAACTACTGCAACGACGTAAGCAAAATAGAAACAGATTTCACGGCATCATGGACAAAGCCCGTGATGAGCCTTGTAGACTATACAGACGGCGTAGGTGCGAAACAGAAATCTCTTCTTCCTCTATGGGATGCACCTCTCTCGACTGCCGGCCAAAGCGGAATTGCAACTACCGGGGCGGATTACGAAATCAGCGACAACGGTAACCGCCTTGACGTATGGGGACTTGACCCCATCGGAGGTTTTTACCACGCCTGGTATGAAAATAACGAATTGCTTCCCGGGCAGATTCAGAACTTCACGGCGACGGCACGCTGGGAAGGCGTCGGACAGAAGGTAGACCTAAAATGGGATGCCGATGCCAAGGCCACGAGCTATAAAGTGTTTGATTACACCGCAGGCGAAAGCTCGGCGGTCATGGTCTACGAAGGCAGCGAGACATCCTGCACACTTGACCTCGCCATAGGCGGTGGTAAGGAGCACAAATACCGCATCAAAGGATATAATAACGATGGCGAGAGTCCGCTAAATGCCTACGCCAATACCTACGATGTAGGGTTCGGCGCTATCACCCTCACCGGCACCATAGACCCGGCAGACCAGACATCCACGGCCAAGCTCGAATGGAGCGCCCCGGCACACGGCACACTTCTGGAATACGTGCTGTGGAAGCACATCAAGAAGACCGGCAACGACAACAGCACCTCCGAGTCAGACGTCCTCGTGGCCACACTGCCAACCACTCAGACTTCCTACGAAATCCCCGAATTCCAATCGCTGTCGTCCATAACCGAGGGCGAAGTAACCTATAGCGTGTCCACCTCGTTGTTTGTCCGCGCCAAGATGGGACAGACCGTAACCACCAAAGATGGCACAGCCAATACGGTGAATTCGAACACCGTGACCCCCACGGCGGCCAAGGCTCCCCACTTCACCTCCGTAACCACCTACCCGGGACGTCGCACCGTTGCCCTGTCTTGGGAATTGGCCAACTCGTACAACTTTACGCGCTATGAGTTGTACCGCGACGGCATCAAGATTCTGAACAACTACCAAAGCGGCTCGTACATCGATACGGACTTACCCGACGGAACATACACCTATGTCGTTGTGGCCTATTTCACCGAAGGCGGCAACACCTACGCCACACGCTCTACCTCCGTCAGCGCCACCATACAGTACAGGGAGGATGTGACATCGTACATCCTCGATACCGTCTACGACTACCCCATCATGACACAAGCCGAATGGGAAGCCGCCGGAAGTCCCGCAGATGCTTGCCTTGCTACAAACAATTTTGCCAACGCCAGGACTCCTGTCGGCAGTGGCGCTCCCGGCGATGCATTCCGTCAGGCTCAGTTCTACGACGGCAAGTGGTATTTGGCAAGACTAACGGCATGTGATTTAAACCCCATTCCCGGAGGATACTGGCAGACCCCTTCCGGTACAGATAAAAGTATATGGACAAATACCTGGATGGGCGGAGCCTATGTCATAAGTGCCGACAATGCCACAATCAAAACGATAGGCAATGCAGACGGGCTACAATCCACCGGATGCAAATGGTATGGCCTTGAAAACCAATTCATCGCCTTGGATGATGACGGGGTTATAATCCGACGATCAACACAAGGAGACTTAGGCAAGGAGGGTAGCTTCTACCGTCCTACGAGATACCTCCTTTCGAATGGTGTCGGCGAAACAGACATGATTACATATGGAGGCAAATCCTTCCTTGAGCTTTCTAAGGATGGGAATAGCACTGACCAGCATTATCGCACCCACTACATAAGCGCAGGAGGAAGCATCAAAGGCGGCACAGGTTACGCACTGCTTGCCATGAACAAGAGCGCTGATTTATACCGAGTTAGTTTTAACACAAATGGCAAGGTAAAGGATGTGACGAAATTCACCCCCAATCTCGAAGGTATGGTATATCCTTCGGGAAAAGATGCCGGGAAACCTGTAAATCCATGGGGCTCGACCGAGAACTACGCCTTCCCTGTAGCCGGGCGCAACGGGGCCTTTATCCAGACCGTGCGCGGCATCGGCACATGGTATGTAGACCCCTCCGGCAATTACACATTGATGTATACAGACATGGCAGATGTCTCCCAATGCGGCGGTGTGACCTTCAAGTACAACGAAGAATTCTTCGTGCTGCACAACTCTACCGTCCGCAGCAACAACCCCGGTTACTTCCGCATAGACATCGCGCAGCACAAAAACGGCGAGAGCGCGGACAATGTCGTGCCCTCCAAGGATAACCTGATACCGTGCGTAGGCAACAAGTTGGACGAAACCGCACAATTCGAAGCCGGCAACTCCAACGGAAGCTGGTACGGTGCCGAGTACAGCGCCGCAGACGACTGCATATACATCTATCAGTATGTTCCGGGCATACGCTTCGCCAAGTATCGCCTGTCCAAGCGCGACCAATACCCCGATGTGCCCCCGACATTGGACATTACCACCGGATATAACGGCGAAGACAAGACCGACATCACGCGCTTTGACTCCAAAATCACCTGGCGTCGTCCCGGCACAGACCACGAATACGGCATGTACGAAGGAGCCAACATCAAAGTAGACCACTACGAAGTGACCCTCCGCGACCGCGACAACAACGTGATCAAGACGTGGGACAACATCGCCGATGTCGCCGATGCCAACCACGTGTTTACACTCGAATACAAACCTGACTACAACCCGTCAGCCGGCGACAACAGTATGGTGCTCAACTCGCAGAAGTATATCGCCGAGATTGTACCTGTCTACAAGCGCAACAACACCGATATCATCCGCGGCGCCTCCAACTTCGCAGTAGATAACAACGACTACCCGGCAGCCATAGGCGCAGCCAATGCATACATCTATAGCGGAAATGGTGCTGCCGCCGGCACGTACCGCGTGGACCTCGACTTTGAACGTGCCACAGCCGCCAATTCAGACGAACCCGTGTCGTACTTCCTCGTGGAATACTCCACCGACGGAGGCGCCACCTTCAACACCCTTAACAAATTCAACCTGCTCAAGCAGGGCGAAGACTACCACCACTACCCCGTAGAAGTCACCAACGGCCAAGTGCCCGGCAACTACAAGTTCGGTGTGAGCGATACGTACAAATTCGGCATCGACACCCCCGGCGAAAAGGGCTACGCCTTGCGCGAAAAAGCCAACCACGCCACCGACCACAAGTGCGTGCTGTACTACTACACCAGCACCAACCCGTCGGGCTTCAAGTACCGCATCACGGCCGTGTACGCCTCCACCAATGCACGCATACGCAAGACCGCCTCGACCAACGCCGAGAACTTCACCGGCGGGACAACCGGCATAGGTGACGCCACCGGCTACAGCCTGAGCGCCTACCCCGTGCCCGCCACCACTGCGGTAACCGTCACCAGCCCCGAGGCTATAGAAAGCGTACGCATCTTCTCGACAGCAGGCGCCGAAGTGGCACGCGTGGCCGGCGAAAAGGACTACACCCAAAGTGTGGACGTCTCTACCCTGGCCCCGGGCGTGTACATGCTCGTAGTCAACGAGCAGGCCCCCCTGCGCATCGTTAAGAAGTGATTGATACTTTGATATATGCGGCCGTGCCGACCGAGGTTGGCACGTGCCCGCAGGGCCACCGCTCGCTTGTGCGAGTGAAGCCCTAAGAAGCAAGTAATTAATAGAATTACTTAGTACTGCAGTGATGCAGCACGCATCTTAAAAACAACTGAAAAAGTGATTGATTGATCAACCTGAAATGTAGAATGCAATATTGTTAAGAACTCCGCCGACCGCCGAGGTTAGCGGAGCTCAGTTTATATAATGTGGAACTTCGAATAATGTGGAATGTCGAATGTGGAATTGAGGGCCCGGGACTTTAAGGACCTTAAGGACTTTAAGGGCTTTAGGGTCTTTAGGTCCCCAATGCACGAATGAGCAGCGACAAATGAGTGGTCGACCTTCGGCGTTAGCTCAATTCAACATTCAAAATTCAACATTCCACATTATTTTGGCACTTTTTGTGCTGTATATGCGGAATAATGCTTAACTTTACAGGCTCAAAATCAAGCTCAATGCTTGATATAACATACCTTGACTTTATTGCATTAGGGGCACGGACGGCAAAAAACGTCCGCGAACCGATTATCAAAAGCCTCCAAGCCGGAGGCCATTCTACAACCTCCCGGAGTATAGGCCCGAGGCACGCACGACCAAACGCCGCCACCGCTGCCACAAGACCGCCCCGCGGCACACCACACACATAAAAAGTTACAGAGCACGCATCCATCCACATTCGTGGCATCGCGTGCACAAGTCCTCGCATTTGCCCGGGCAAGACAACCGACATCGACTGACAACATCCGACATCGACTGACACCGACTGACAGCTCCTGACAAGATAGGACTAAGCACGCATGAAACACTATACAAAGCACTACGCTTCCCCTCGACAACCTATGGCTTAGAGCAGCTTGGACCGGAACAGCGTGAAAAACTCGGAACAAACATTAACTACATTTCATAATATGAGATTCAAAAATGCATTCTTAACACTGATGGCGTTTATCACGGCGCTCGGCTCCTCGGTGGGAGCCTCCGCCGAGGCTTTCACCATCCCCGCAGGGGCCACCACCTACTGCAAGAAAAACGCCTCCCCGGTCAACGCCTGGTGGCCGAACAACGGCAACACCACCGGCAACGGCAATGTTTGTGCCGCCGGTCTGACCGTTTTCAACAACCAATTGTGGGTGTTGACTCAAAACGGCAACATGGGCACGAAATCATCCTACAAGATTAAGGTGCTCAACAGCACTACTTTTGCCCAAGAAGGCGAAGCTAACATGAACGGTGTGGACAATACCATTGACTGGTCTGAAGGAGGGAGCTACTATGCCGCACTATTAGGTATGACCCGTATGGGCAATTCGGTCGTTGCTATGAATTGTCCAAGCAGCAGCACCCAAAATACCAAGATATATTGCTGGAGTAGTGCCTCAAGTGCACCAATATACCTTTTCAATGACAAAATTGAGAACCGAGTAGACTGCTCAGGAAATCCAAGACTTAATCCATACCAAGGATTTGGTGCATGGGGTACACCCGATGACGGCAGGATATACATGATTGCAACGAAAGGAAACGACATAGATCGATTGCTCGTCTTCACAATCAAGAACAAGCAGACGACCTCCGTCAAGGAAATCAAATTAGCCAAAAGCTTAGGCTCTGACTGGAATAACGTCAGCATAGACCCGATGGATGACGGCACAGTGTGGATTACGTCTTTCAACAATACATACGGCATCCACTTTAATGCCGACGGAACCATAAAGGAGGAGCTCTCCGCCAATGGTTTAGGTTCAATCCATGGCACCGGCCAAAAATTCTTCACATTCAAAGGCCGCAAATTGTCCTTGAACATGAACTGTTCAAGCGGCACCACTGCCCCCAAACTCTCCCTCATCGACTACACCGATGGCGTGGCCAACGGCAAGAATATTATCACCGACGCTCAGACTGTTTCGAATAACGATATAAGCAAAGCAGGCTTCACTTTCTGCGATTACGACATCAAGGAACCCGACCGACATCTGGTGCTCTACGGCGTCGACCCCGATGGCGGCATCGTCCGTATCGAGTACAAAGACGACCGCAGGCCTGCAACCGTTACCGGCTTCACCGCCACGGCAAGATGGGAGGGCACGACACAGAAGGTCGACTTGAAATGGAACGCAGCCGACAAAGCCACTTCGTATCAAGTGTACGACTGCACCAACTCGCCCGAAACCAAGGTATATGACGGCAATGCCACCTCAAAGACACTTGTTCTGACCACCGGTACGGGCAAGCAGCACAAATACCGCATCATAGCCGTCAACGCCGAAGGCACAAGCGCCCAAAGCACCAATGCCTCGACTTACGATGCCGGCTTCGGCAACATCGCCCTGACCGCCTCCATCGACCCGACAGACGCCACAGCCACGGCACACCTCGAATGGAGTACCCCGGCATACGGCACAATCAAGAACTTCACCGTGGTCAAGGTAATCAAAAAGACACCCGCCGGCGGCACCGCCACCACCACGACACAAGACCTCGCCACCATACCCGCCAACACCACCAAATACGACGTGGCCAACTACTCGCCCTTAGGCTCGGAAACCGAGAACGGCGTTGTAGTCACCGTGGAGACCTCGCTGATGGTACGCGCCACTATGAACCAAACCATCACCACCAAGGACGGCGAAAAGACCAATTCCGTCACCTCCAACACCGTAGCGCCTAAGGCCTCCGCCGCCCCCTACTTCACTTCCGTAGATACCTATAAGGGACGCCGCACCGCCGCCCTGGCATGGGAAGTGGCCTCGACGGAGAACCTCGACCACTACGAATTATTCCGCGACGGTATCAAGATTTTGGGCAAATACACCGGAGGTTCGTATATCGACTCCAACCTTCCCGACGGCACATACTCCTACGTGATTGTGGCTTATTGGAAAGACGGCAGCGTCACGCGCTCGACATCTGTATCCGCTACCATCAAGCACGCCGAAGACGTAGCATCGTACGTCCTCGACACCGTATACAACTACCCCATCATGACCGAGGACGAGTGGAACAAGGCCGGTAAGCCCGCCGATGCAGTATTGGCCAAAGGCCTGTTTGCCAACGCCAAGACGCCGGTAGGCGCATGGGGTGCCCCCGGCGACATATACCGTCAGGCCCAGTACTACAACGGCAAGTGGTACCTCGCACAGCTGACCGCACGCACCGAGCTGTCAGCCAACGGCAATTACATTCCCAACAACTATTTGGACGGAAAAACAGTAGGCACAAATATCACGAAAGAAGAAGCACAAGCCATTTACGCCAAATGGCGTGGTGACTGGTGCGGCGGCATCAAATCCATCGGCGCCGATGCCACTACCATCAAGACCATCGGCGACAACCTCCACACCGAAGTCGGTACCTGGGGTCTTGAAAGCCAGTTTGTAGCCGTAGACGAAGGCGGTAATAAATGGCGTCGCGCCATCCACTCCGGCGCTTTCGGCTGGTATGACACTCCATATATCAACAACGAGGCCGATGGTGTCAAAGTCACAAATTCGCTGTATTATCGCCCGACAGCATTCGTACATGGCAACGAAACCGGCGAGACCGAGCTCCGTTACAACAACGGCAAACACTTCTACGATATGGAGACCGACTATATTAATTCGGAAGCCGGCAAGGCCGCAGTAGCCGATTTCAACGCCAAATACGGCAGCACGTTGGCGTGCAACACAGGTCTTCAGTACTACCGTACGCACTACATCTCGGCCGGCGGTAACGCCAAAAACGGCACGGGCTTCCTGCTGATGTCCATGAACCGCTCGGCTGATGTCTTCCGCATCAAGATGAACGGCGGCACCGCCACAGCCGTGGACAAATTCACCGCTCCCATCAGCGAAATCGCAGCCCTCGGTCGCGACATCAATACACTGGCTTCCACCGAGAACTATTCCTACCCCGTAGCCGGACGCCAAGCCTTCATACAGACCGTACGCGGCATCGGCACATGGTACGTAGACGCCAACGGCAGGTACACCCTGATGTTCTCGAACACAGCCGATATCACCCAGTGCGGCGGCGTGACCTTCACGTACAACAACGAATTCTTTGTACTACACTCCACTACTATCAACAGCAACAGCCCCGGCAACTTCCGTATCGACATCGCACAATGCAAGAACGGCGAGAATTACAACACCGTCGTGCCCTCCAAGGACAACCTCATGCCCACGGTAGCCAACAAGTTGGACGAAAGCACCCGGTTCGAAGCCGGCAACTCCAACGCAAGCTGGTACGGCGCCGAGTACAACAAGGAAGAGAACTGCATATACATCTATCAGTACGTTCCGGGCGTGCGCTTTGCCAAGTACCGCCTGTACATCAGCGAGCAGTACCCCGATGTACCCCCGACATTGGACATCACCACCGGATACAATAAAGCCAAGACCGACATCACGCACTTTGACTCGAAGATTACATGGCGGCGTCCCGGCACCAACCACGATTACGGCCTGAGCGAAAACGCCGATGTCATAGTCGACCATTACGAAGTATCGCTCAAGGACAAGTCCGGCAACATCATACAAGCATGGAACAACGTGCCCGATGTCACGAAAGCCGACCACACGTTCACCCTCGAGTACAGCAAGACCGCTTCCGGCGAGTACAACCTCGATTCGGAGAAATACACCGCCGAAATTGTGCCCATCTACAAGCGCAAGAAAGACGGCTCCATCATCCACGGCGCCGCTAACTTCGCAGTGGACAACAACGACTACCCCGCAGCTATAGGCGCAGCCAATGCCTACGCCTACCAAGGCTCGGGCAGCGCTAAGGGCGCCTACCGCGTAGACCTCGACTTCGATCGCGCACTGCCGGCTCAGTCCTCCGAACCCGTGTCGTACTTCCTCGTCGAAGTCTCCACCGACGGCGGCAGCAGCTACAAGACGCTGAGCAACTTCGAGCTGCTCAAGCAAGGCGAAGACTACCACTACTATCCCGTAGAAGTCACCAACGGCCAAGTGCCCGGACAATACAAATTCGGCACTACCGCCGCCGACAGCCCGAGTGAAAAAGGCTATGCCATGCGCGAAAAAGCCAACTACGCCACCGACCACAAGTGCGTGCTGTACTACTACACCAACGCCAACCCGTCGGGCTACAAGTACCGCATCACGGCCGTGTACGCCTCCACCAATGCACGCATAAGCAAGAGTGCGAACACCACCGCCACCGCCACCATCGCCGGGACATCCGGCATAGGTGACGCCACGGGCTACAGCCTGAGCGCCTACCCCGTACCGGCCACCACCGAGGTGACCGTCACCAGCCCCGAGGCTATACGCGACATCCGCGTATTCTCGAGCACCGGCGCCGAAGTGGCACGCATAGCCGGCGAAGACAGCTACACCCAAAGCGTGGACGTCTCCACACTGGCCTCCGGCGTGTATATGATTGTAATCAACGAACAAACGCCCATACGCATCGTCAAGAAGTAGCATGGGCATCCCCCGCGACAGAGGCGCATACGGGTCGGCAAGTCCGGCCAAGCGCCCCTGCCATTCTCCGAAAAAAACTGATTGATTTTGATATGAAGGCGCAGTGATGCGCTGACGTGATTGACTAACCTGAAATGTAGAACAAAAGTAAGGGCTATCTCCGGCCTAAATGGCCGGATGTATAGAATTCGTACCTGAATTAGTTAAGAGTCCCGCCGACCGTTGAGGTTAGCGGGCTCTGTTTTTAATGTCGAATGCGCTAAAGGTAATGTGGAATGTCGAATGTGGAATGTGGAATTGAGGGCTGCGCCGGAACAGCGGCGGTAGTATTCTTTGGGGACCTTAAGGACCTTAGGGACTTTAGGGACTTTAGGGTCTTTAAGGACGACTGAGCTGCGTCAAATGAGCTGTCACGCCTTCGCCGCAGCCCACATTCGACATTCGATATTCCACATTCCACATTCCACATTATTTACGGGGTCTCGCAAAAAAAGCGTACCTTTGCACTATCTAAAAATCACCGCTACATCATCCACAAAAAAGACGATGCCACAAAAAATCATTATTCTCGATTTCGGGTCGCAGACGACACAGCTTATAGGCCGCCGCCTGCGCGAACTCGACACTTACTGCGAAATTCTCCCCTACAACCGTATGCCTGCTGACGATCCCGATGTCATCGGCGTCATCCTCTCGGGCAGCCCCTTCTCGGTATACGATGACAAGGCCTTCAAGGTTGACACCGAGGCCCTTGTGTCGCGCTATCCGGTACTGGGCATATGCTACGGCGCCCAATTGATGGCCTATCAGCGCGGCGGACGCGTCGAGCCGGCCGCCACTCGCGAATACGGCCGTGCCATACTCAGCAAGGTGGAAAGCTCCGATCCGCTGATGACCGGCATCGAGGTCGGCGCACAGGTATGGATGAGCCACGGCGACACCATCACCGCCGTTGGTGAAGGCATGGATATAGTAGCCTCCACCGACAAAGTACACGTGGCCGCTTATCGCCGCCGAGGCCTCCGATGCTGGGGCGTGCAATTCCATCCCGAGGTGTTCCACAGCACCTGCGGCATACAATTGCTGCAGAATTTCGTGGTGGACATCTGCGGCTCGCGTCGCGAATGGACTCCCGCATCGTACATAGACAGCACCGTGGAAAGCCTGCGCCGGACATTAGGCGATGACCGCGTGGTACTCGGACTGAGCGGAGGCGTGGACTCGTCCGTGGCCGCCGTACTGCTCAACCGCGCCATCGGCGACCGCCTCACCTGCATATTCGTGGACCACGGAATGTTGCGCAAGAATGAGTTCGCCAACGTCTTGCGCGACTACCAAGGCCTGGGACTCAACGTCATCGGCGTCGACGCCTCGGCCAAATTCTTCGGCGAACTGGCCGGAATCACCGACCCGGAGGCCAAGCGCAAAATCATCGGTAAGGGCTTTATCGACGTCTTCGATGAAGAAGCCCGCAAAATCAAGGATGTCAAATGGTTGGCGCAAGGCACAATATACCCCGACTGCATAGAGTCGCTGAGCATCACCGGCACCACCATCAAGAGTCACCACAACGTCGGCGGACTGCCCGAGAAAATGCACCTGAAGTTGTGCGAACCGCTGCGTTCGCTCTTCAAGGACGAGGTACGCGCCGTCGGACGGCAGCTGGGCATGCCCGAACACCTGATACGCCGCCACCCCTTCCCGGGCCCCGGCCTGGCCGTACGCATACTGGGCGAAGTCACCCCCGAGAAGGTGCGCATACTGCAAGACGCCGACGATATATTCATCTCCAAGATGCGTCAGTACGGCTTGTACGACGACATCTGGCAAGCCGGAGTGATACTGCTGCCGGTGCAAAGCGTCGGCGTCATGGGCGACGAACGCACCTACGAACAAGCCGTGGCCCTGCGTGCCGTTACCTCCACGGACGCCATGACTGCCGACTGGGCGCGCCTACCCTACGACTTCCTGGCCGACGTCAGCAACACCATCATCAACAGCGTCCGCGGCGTCAATCGCGTATGCTACGACGTCTCCTCCAAGCCGCCGAGCACCATCGAATGGGAATGAAAATAATGTGGAATGTCGAATGTGGAATGTGGAATTCATTTGAGGATATACATTTTATTCATAGATATTCATTACACACATTTAGATATTCATTACACACATTTTGGCATATAAGCACACACTTTATTCTTTGATGTTCATTGTATGCATCTTTCTTTGAAATATGAGGGCATGTGATTATGGGGAATAAGACGAACAATGTCGTGTACGAAAAGGCATTGGATTTTGCCGTACGCATAATCAGACTATGCAAGTACCTTAACGAACAAAAGTCTGAATATGTGATGTCTAAGCAATTGCTGCGCTGTGGTACGTCCATAGGCGCAAATATTGCCGAAACAATTGAAGCAATTTCTTCCAAAGAATTCGAGTCAAAAGTATATATCGCCCTTAAAGAAGCCCGCGAAACAGAATATTGGCTGCTACTATTCAGCCGGAGCGGATATCTTAACGCCGACGAGTATTCAAGCATCAACGATGACTGCAGTGAACTGCTGAAACTTCTCACAAGCATCACTAAAACCCTCCGCACAAAAAATCAAAAGTAAAACGCGTAATAATGTAGAATGTCGAATGTGGAATGTGGAATTCATTTGAGGATATTACACTCATCCTACCCCCACATTCCACATTACCATTGTTCCACATTCAACATTCCACATTCAACATTCCACATTATCAAATCGGTCTCACAGCGCACGCTGTGAGGCCGATTTGGCTATATCGTTTATTTTGCGTATTTTTGCGGTCGCATTCATTGTAATCATATACGACTTGACACATGCAATTTACAGCTGAAATGTTAGCAGCCCTTATCGGCGGTACCGTTGACGGCGACCCCAAAGCCGCAGTCAGCACCTTTGCCAAAATCGAAGAAGGGCATCCCGGCGCATTGTCTTTTCTTGCCAATCCCAAATACACACACTACATCTACGACACTCAATCGTCGATAGTACTCGTGGCCGATACATTCGTGCCCGAGCGTCCCGTACAAGCCACCATGATACGCGTGGCCGACCCCTACGGCGCAGTCACCAAGCTCATGGAAATGGCCGCTGCAGCCATGACACAGCACCCCGTCGGCATCGAGCAGCCCAGCTACATAGCCGAGGACGTCGCCATAGACAAGGAGACATACGTCGGCGCATTTGCATACATCGGCAAAGGCGCCGTCATAGGACGCGGCGCCAAGATCTATCCCCAAGTGTACGTAGGCAACGGCGCCGTCATAGGCGAAGACACCGTGCTTTACCCCGGAAGCCGCGTATATCCCGGATGCCATATCGGAGCACGCTGCATCATCCATGCCGGCGTGGTCATAGGAGCCGACGGCTTCGGCTTTGCACCCGACAGCGAAGGCGTCTACCATAAAATACCCCAAATGGGCATCGTCGAGATAGGCGATGACGTCGAAATAGGAGCCAATACCACCGTGGACCGCGCCACCATGGGCGCCACCCGCGTAGGCCGCGGCACCAAGCTGGACAACTTGATACAGGTGGCACACAACGTCACCGTAGGCGAGCATACGGTGGTGGCCGCACAAGCCGGCATAGCAGGCAGTGCACACGTAGGCAGCCACTGCATGGTGGGCGGACAAGTGGGCATAGCCGGGCACATCGCCGTGGGCGACCGCACACAAATAGGCGCCCAGTCGGGCGTACCCAACAACGTCGCCCCCGGCAGCCGCATCATGGGATACCCCGCAGTGCCCGCCGGCGAATTTGCCCGTCAAGCTGCATACATACGCCGCTTGGGCCAGCTCTTTGACCGCGTCGGCGCCCTCGAAAAATCCGCCAAGCAACAGTAACCCAAGTACGAAACAATATATAACACCATATACGCCACAATGAAACAGCTCACGCTCGCCAAGCCCTTTACGCTCCAAGGCAAAGGGCTGCATACAGGCCTCAATATCACGGCAACCTTCAACCCCGCAGCCGAAGGCACCGGATACAAAATCCAACGCGTCGACCTCGAAGATCGGCCAATAATACCCGCTGTGGCCGAAAACGTCGTAGCCACCAGCCGCGGCACCGTCATCGGCATCGCTCCCGACATCACCGTCAGCACCATAGAGCACGCCATGGCCGCGCTCTATGCCTCCGGAATAGACAACGTGCTCATCAGTGTGGACGGCCCCGAAATGCCCATACTGGACGGCAGCGCCGCAATATACACCCACGCCATAGCCCAAGCCGGACTTCAAGAACAAGATGCCGACAAGGAATTCTTTGTCGTACGCCACAAAATAGAGGTCTCCGACCCCGAGACCGGCTCCAAAATCATAGTACTGCCCGACGAAGAATTCACCGCCGATGTGATGATTAACTTCGAGTCGCCCGTACTGCACAACCAGTACGCAAGCCTCGAACACCTGAGCGACTTCGCCGACGAAATTGCAGCCAGTCGTACCTTCGTGTTCGTGCGCGAGATAGAGCAACTGCTGGCCGCCAACCTCATCAAGGGCGGCGACCTCGACAACGCCATAGTCATCTACGACTCGCCCCTGAGCCAAGACAAGCTGGACCATATCGCCGACATCATGGGCGTACAGCACAAATGCGTCACCGAGTACGGATACATCAACGAGACACCCCTGACACACGAAAACGAACCCGCACGCCACAAACTGCTCGACATCATAGGCGACATCGCCCTGATAGGCGCCCCGCTACGCGGCCGTATCATCGCCACACGCCCCGGACACACCATCAACACCCAACTATCCAAGAAACTGCGCCGCGATGTGCGCCGCATGGACGCCATAGCGCCCGTGTACGACCCCAACGCCACCCCCATACTGGACAACAACCAGATACGCGCCCTACTGCCCCACCGCTACCCCTTCCTGCTGGTGGACAAAATCATCGAACGCAGCGAAAGCTATATCGTGGGCGTGAAAAATATCACCGCCAACGAACCATTCTTCCAAGGGCACTTCCCCCAGGAACCGGTAATGCCCGGCGTACTCATGATTGAAGCCATGGCCCAGACCGGCGGACTGCTCGTGCTCGGCACCGTGCCCGACCCGGAACGCTACTCGACATACTTCATGAAAATAGACAATGTGAAATTCCGCCAAAAAGTCGTCCCCGGAGACACACTCCTATTCCACGTGTCCTTCATGACCGAGCTACGTCGCGGATGCGCCGTCATGAAAGGCCGCGCCTTCGTAGGCGAGAAACTCGTGGCCGAATGCGAATTTATGGCACAAATCATCAAGAACAAATGAAACAGCCCTTAGCATACGTACATCCCGCAGCCAAGATACACCCCAGCGTCGTCATCGACCCCTTTGTCACCATTGACCAAAACGTCGAAATCGGCGAAGGCACACGCATAGGCTCCAACGTCACCATCCTCGAAGGCGCACGCATAGGCCGCAACTGTACCATATTCCCCGGAGCAGTCATAGGCGCAATACCCCAGGACCTCAAATTCAGAGGCGAAGAAACCTACGCCGTCATCGGCGACAACACCACCTTGCGCGAATACGTCACCGTCAACCGCGGCACAGCCTCCAAAGGCCGCACCGTCGTGGGCAACAACTGCCTGATTATGGCGTACTCGCACATCGCCCACGACTGCTGCGTAGGCAACAACATCATCATCTCCAACGCCACACAACTGGCCGGCGAAGTCATCGTAGACGACTACGCCATCATCGGCGGCGGAACACTGGTACACCAATTCTGCCACCTGGGCTCGCACATTATGATACAAGGCGGTGCACTCATCAATAAAGACGTGCCCCCCTACGTCAAAGCCGCACGCGAACCCATATCCTACGCCGGCATCAACAGCATCGGCCTGCGCCGTCGCAACTTCTCCAGCGACACCATACGCGAGATACAGGACATATACCGCTACCTCTATCTCTCGGGGCTGAACGTCTCGGACGCCGTCGCCCGCATCGAAGCCGAGCTGCCGGCCACCCCCGAACGCGACGAAATCATCATGTTTGTCCGCAACAGCAAACGCGGCATCATTAAAGGATACGTCTAAACAGACGCCAAACACATAGACGAAGAGAAAACGACGACGGGCAGAGGCGCGTCGCTCGTCCGGCAGAGAAGCCGCGAGGCCGACCTGCGTAGACGTGAGGAAAGTCCGGGCAACGCAGAGCACCATACTTGCTAACGGCAAGCTGTCGGAAACGGCAGAGTAGTGTGACAGAAAATAACAGCCGACAACGTCGGCAATGGTGAAAAGGTGGGGTAAGAGCCCACCGGGAGACATGGTGACATGACTCGCCGCACACCTTATGGGTTGCAAGGTCAAGTATACCGGCATTTAAGGGCTGCTCGTCCATTGCC